>Ga0210056_1002057_pt1 | contig 17202 bp, 12 predicted proteins | sample CryGeyCG2014_080_2_FD_183965 | JGI IMG/M metagenome (GOLD analysis project Ga0210056, IMG submission 183965) | Groundwater microbial communities from aquifer - Crystal Geyser CG07_land_8/20/14_0.80 (SPAdes) (version 2) | ecosystem: Environmental > Aquatic > Deep subsurface > Groundwater | place... | reverse complement strand
TTGATGACATAGTAAACCCGTAGGCGCCGGCATTCAGGACAGCCAGCAAATCTCCTTGTCCCAACCGTGGCAGCCGCCTTCCACGCCCCAGATAGTCGCCTTCCTCGCATAGCGGACCGACGACGTCATACAATACCCGCTGCCTTGAGTTACTCGCTGCTACCGGGATTATCTCATGCCAGGCATCGTAAAGCGCAGGCCTTATAATGTCGTTCATCCCCGCGTCACAAACTGCGAAATTCTTGCCAACCGACTTTTTGATATGTCCTACTCTGGTTACCAACACGCCTGCATTTCCAACGACAAACCTGCCCGGCTCGAATATTACAGTGCCACCAAAACCACGGAGTAGCCGGGCGTACTCACGACCAAGTGTTTCAAGGTCAATTGCACTCTCCCCGGTCCTGTAACTTATACCGTATCCACCGCCAAGGTCAAGCAAACTAACCTTGCTGTCTTGAGATTCAATCGTTCTTACGAGTTCAAGGATTTTCTTCAGTGCCGTAACAAACGGTGATATCTTGAGAATCTGTGAGCCAATATGAACGTGCAAACCAATCAGTCGTATATGCTTTAAGCGTCCTGCTTTCCGCCATACTTGAGCAGCGTCTTTGAGAGGAATACCGAACTTGCTTCCAGGAACACCGGTTGCAATATGATGGTGAGTGTTGGCTAGAACCCCGGGATTGATTCTGAGCGCCACGGAAAGTACGCGCCCTAATTCTCTGCCGGTTGCTTCAAGAAGTCCTATTTCGCTCCACGATTCTGCATTGAATACCCGAATGCCAAACTTTGCTGCTTCTCTTATCTCTTCACGGCTTTTCCCGACTCCAGCAAAGACAACCTTGTCCGGCTCGAAACCCGCATGCCGGACACGTGCTAATTCTCCGCCAGATACAATGTCAGCTCCTGCACCTAATTGCGCAAGAACCTTCAGAACCGACAGGTTTGAATTTGCCTTGACCGCAAAGCAGGTGAGATGAGGTATGCGGCGAAACGCATTTTCAAACAGCCGCAAATTCTCATGAATCCGGCTACGGCTATACACATACGCAGGCGTTCCTACCGAACTCACAATTTTTTCCAGTGACACCTGCTCAAAGTACAATTTTGAACGCGAGTAATGAATAGACATTCCGGCTCTATTATACCTATCCCGAAATACATATTCAATAGCCCGGAACTTCTTGACCAAACAAACCGATTTTGGTAGTATAATATTAAATTTGTTTCCTGGAGGGAAAAATGAAAAAAGTTGCGGTCTTATTGCTTGCCTTGGCCGCTATCGCAGTATCATTTCGTCCGGCAGCTGCCGCCGATGAGTATGACGCATACCTTGGCCTGCTAACCAGCGACGTATCCACCATTTGCACCGGGCTTAGCGAACAGTGGGCAAGGCATTTTGGATTTTATTCTGATGCCTGCGTATGCCTTCCAGCAGCTACTCTGCCTGGTTTTCCGCATCTTGAGCTGGGCGGCTCAGCCGGCGCTCTCGCCACTACACTGGACCTCGGGTTTCTTGACAATCTGGTAAACATAGATACTACGGGAATAGAATCTCTGCCTTCTTATCTCCCGCTTCCTCTACTGTTAGCGCATGCCCGTCTTGGTATATATCCTGGTTTTTCGTTTGCAGGGACTAAAGCAATGAGTGTTGACCTTGGTTTTAAATATGGCGGAATTCCGGACATAACAATGGATGAATTCTCTCTGAAAAATACGGTCTGGGGTACAGATGTCAGAATAGGCCTTCTGAGAGGAGAAGGGTTCTGGCCTGATTTGACAATGTCTATTGGTTACGACAGCGTGAAAGGGAATATGGAGTTGAGCACCGAAATAACAGACGAAACCAAATATAAATACAATGAGGTTGAATACACTGGAAAAACTACCACAACATTGTCTCTTGATACCGACTGGGATATTTACTCAATAGGTGGCACGTTTCTTCTTGGGAAGAACCTGTTGTTTATGACACCGTGGATTGGCGTTGGTATTCGCACAAACTCCGGCACGGCTACAACCGGCGTAAAGAGTACAACAGAACTTGAGATTGCAGACGTAACGAAATCGAAAACCTGGTCTGTCGAAGAGAAAGCACGTGCGCAGGACCTCATCAAGTGGCAAACCCGCTACATTGCAGGGCTGGAATTCAACATCTTCTTCTTACGTTTTGGGTTTCAGGCAGAATATGACGGTTCGGATATTGCCGGGTCGCTTGGGCTAAGATTTGAAATTTAGCGTGGACGCTAAACCCTTATTTCTTCCAGTTGTCCTGGTGATAAGATATTTTCTGGAAACTCAAATTTATCAACTTCCCCGGTAGAGACGTTCTTCTGACAACCGTGCCTTTTTTGTCCGGGGGCAACATCTGTATATCTTGCTAGCATCTGACGCGCAAGTGCGATATTGTTTTTTACTGACTTCCCGCGCAAGAGCGCTGTCGGACCAGGCACGTCTTCCGGCCAAAACACGATATCTCCTGCGACTATAAGTTTTTCAAGTTCAAGATTTTCTCTCTGATTCCTGCCGATTATGAGTATCGTACTCCCCTGTAACCGGAATAAACGGCCTGATTTCACTACCTCTACCATATTCTCATTGATAGCCAAACCCATTTCCATCACTGTTTTCAGGCGTGACGAAAACCCCGGGTCCGTAAGTAAACATCCACCAGCAGGCGTCTGCCATTCAGTAAGCCCGAGATGCCTGGCAAGTTCGAGCTGTGGCTTGCGAGTCCTCCCCTTGAACCCGAACAACTTCTCTCTATCAACCATACCTGCTTTTTCCGGCTCGGTTGGTTTAAGGAGAAGGGCCGACAAGGGTCTGAGAATCTTACCTTCCAGTTCACTCTCGCGTTCAATTAATGAAAGTGCCTGCCTATTCTGCGACATTGGGCGCTGACCAATCACCTCCCCTGTTATAATAAACGATGCGTTGACTTCTTTCATATACTCCCCTGCAATTTTAAACGACATTATTCTGCAGTCAATGCATGGGTTTATATTGGCACCAAAACCATGTGCAGGATTCTCCAGAAGTGCTATTATTTCATTTGAAACATTACGTACTGCGATACTTATACCAATCTCTTCGGAGACGCGTTTGAGAGTAGATTTATGTTCTGGCAGGAAACAATGCTCAAAGTGCAAACCGGCTATCTCTGCTCCCTGGTCTTTCGCTATTTTAGCCGCAAGCAAGCTATCGAGCCCGCAGGATATTAGTGCGACTGCACGTTTATTCATTCATGCCTTGAAGAGCTTTTTGATAGTCATCGGTGGTAAAGTCGAGCAAGTCAAGGATTCTTGTGAAAATGCTCGCCATTTCCTGCACGTTCTCATATTTATCCGGGACAACTTCGCCTTTGACAAGTGGCAATATTTTCTCTGAGCCAAGCCGAAAAACGCGGCTCTCAGTTTCATACCGCCAATAGTTATCCTCAACAAATTTTGCAAGTCGCACCCAATCCCGCAAACGCCCGAGTGTCTGGATATTGAGAGCACCTTCAACCTCACTAACCTGTTCAAGCATGATGGACCTTAGAAGGCCTGATACCCCAGTCCAATACACGTCCAACTGATAGCGATGTATCTTGTTTAGAAGGTCCTCCATCATATTGAACCGCTCATATTCAAACTTTTCTTTCAACCGCTCTAACTCAATAATAAGGCGGCGGCCAACAACTATGGATATTTCTGTCTTTAGTGGTTCAGGTATCTCAAGGCAAAGCTCATAAAACTCATTGAGAAGAGGAAAATATTCTTTGTATATAAGTTCGTACGCTTGCTCCAGTTTTTCCATTTTTTCTCTTACCATCATATTAAATATTTGCTGCCTGTAATCAGGGACTATGTCTGCCATAGTAAGGTATGCTTCGCCGAAATACTTCCTGCCCATTACAGCAAGACCATCCATAATACTCTCGCCACTAAACCTTTCTATTTCCTGTTCGAGAGATGTCAATAGCGATTCATCTTCAAACTCCTTGACATAAACACGGACTGAATGGTCTGGCAAATGCATCAGAAATACAACCAAATCAAATGCTTTCTGAATACGGTTATTGATAATTGCAAGATGTGAGATAGCAAAATCTATGTCCATCGTCCTGCGTCTTTTATATGCTTTTTCACGAACAAGAAAATACCCAAATCGACTCTCTGGATTTGAGGCAAATAATCTTAGAAGAACGAACTGTGCCGCAACTTGCGCAGGAGTGACACGCGCTGGTTTGACAAGTTTTTCCCATATTGCCTTGCCATTTCCAAACTCAGGGATATTGCTCTTAGCATCCTTTAAGACATTAACGAATCCTCGCTCCAGGTCAACTCCTGTTAAACCCCTTACTAACTCAATAACCCCTGCTGCCTGACGCAGGTTCTCGACTGTTTCTATGCCTGAGATATCATTAAAAAACCAACCACAGGAAGTAAACATTGCAAGCGCATGCCTTAGTGTCTCAAGTATTTTAAGGGAAACAATGCGTGATTCGGGAGTAAGAGGTAATTTTAGATGGCGTGTCAAAAAAGCATCGAGCTCACTGGATTCAGTTGAATTTAGGATTTTCACATATTCGTCACGTACATTCCATAAATCATCAAAGTATATATTTGAGCGCACCTGGATTGTTTCCAGTGCTCTTGTCCTGAGTAAATTAAGCGCATCGCGCAGCGGCCGGCGCCACTTCTGGTTCCAACCTTCTAGACAAGGAGTGTGGCAACCGCAATCGTCCTGCCAGCGGTCAACGCCGTGCATGCAGGACCAGGAAGTACCTTTATTGTTCTTGCCTGGTTTTATTTGCACTTCCCATTCCGGTGGATATAACTCGAGGAAACTTGCAAAATTTGTTACCTCTATTCCATATTTTGGGAGTTCATATTTCAACAGATGGCCAAGCCCCATCTCAGCAAACGCCTGGTGATGCCCAAATGACTCGCCGTCGGTCGCAATACTTATTATCTGCGGTAATTTTGATTCCGGGTCAAATGCATCTTCTATTAGAGATGCAAAGGATACTGAATCGTGCAGCACATTTTCAAAAGAAACTCGCATACTCAGGTTATTATGATAAAAAAACAAATCTATATGGCCTGTTTCTTTTCCTTTCGTATCTCGCACAAAATAGCGGTAAGGTTGACGTGGGTCAATATCATCGTTGTTCACATCCTGCCATTTTATGTCTCCGATTCTCCGGACTTTTAGTGCCTGTGCCGGGGAAAGAATTGTGTATTTTATTTTTAGTTCAACCAGCAAGCGCAGCGTTTCTTCGTTTACTGCGGTCTCTGGCAACCATATCCCTTCCGGTTCTCTTGAAAATCTTCTGCGAAAGTCGGCAAGACCCCACAGAACTTCCGTATGACGGTCGCGTGGGTCCGCCAGTGGAAGTATAGTATGGTGGTATGCCTGCGCAATTGCATTGCCATGTCCTCCGCGCTTCTCCATACCAGCACGGTCCGCATCAAGTAACCATTTGTATTCCTCGGGGAATTTTTTTTCAAACCAGGTAAACAAAGTCGGACCGAAATCGAAATTGAGATATTCGTAATTGTTGACAATGTCAATCGTTTTGCCTGCCGAATTTTTTATTCTAGCTGCAAGGTTAGGTATGTAACATTCGTGAGAAATTTTTTCGTTCCAATCGTGGTAAGGCGACGTCTCGCGGTTTCTTTCTACCAGACCGCTCCACGGGTTTTCACGCGGCGGCTGATAGAAATGTCCGTGAACTACTACATACCTTTTTGGTTTCGTCGCATGCAGCTCGTTGAGCGTGTCGGTTTTTTCGGTCATGTTGCTGTTATCTTGCAATTTTTTACCCGTTCTGTCAAGAGTAAATGGAAATCGTTGCTCTTACTGGGCTTTTTGGCGGGTTATCTTTGAGTGGGTTTGATTGGATAGTTGCCAGGTTCTTATTTAGAGAGAACTTTACTGTATACGTCCAGCGTGTTCCTCGTCACATCCTCAATGGCGTACTGTTGTCTGACCATATTCAGCCCGGTTTTTCCAAGCCGATCCCTTAATCGTTTGTTCTGCAGGAGACGAGAGATGCGGTCAGCAAGCATCTCTACGTCTCTCACTCTTATTACATAGCCGTTAATTCTATCATGGATAATTTCCGGCATTCCGCCGGCTTCCGTAACTATTATTGGTTTTGAGCTGGCCATGGATTCAAGTAAAGTCAGCCCGAACGGCTCAGGCGCGCTTGACGGATAAACCACCACGCTTGAAACGGCATAAAGTTGCGGCATTTGCTCCATTGTAAAAGAGTCTACAAGCACGTTTTCCTTCAGATGAAAGAGCTCTATCAGTTTTACGAAATATGCAATATCTCTTTGCTGTGTTTCTCCCCAATCAATTATATTCTTCGTGCCAGCAAGCACAAGCATAATATCTGGAAAGTTCTCCTTAATCATGTTCACTGCCTTTATCGTAACGTCAGACCCTTTTGCCACTCCAGTCCTTGCGGGATGAAAAACAACCGGTTTTCCTTTCAGCTGCGGATATTCTGACAGTATCTCGTTGCATTGCGCATCCGGCTTAAACACCCCCGTATCTACGCCGTGGTGGACAACTGTAATGTCATTCTCATTACAGCCAAAACTGACCAATTGATTTGCGATATAATGGCTCACTGCGATTATGTGCGACCATGGAACACTATGAAGTACGTCAAGAAACATTATATCATCCCATACGTTATGCGCCGTCAGCACAACCGGTATGCGCCTTTTCTCACAAATTGAATATAGGGTAGTTATGTGAAGTTTTGAGAAATAGTGCATATTATGAGTATGCACTACATCTGGCTTCATCTCATCCAGAAAGTCGGTAAATACATTTTGTAATTCTTCCTGAAGCCCTTCAAATCCCCTCTTGTAAAGCCAGTTCAGGTCCATCATTGGGGTCCTGCGAATTTTGACACCTTTATATACATATCTGCCGGGGATACCTTGATATCCGTTGGTGAGTAATCCAACCTTGTGTCCCATCTTTACCATCTCCGGGAGCACGGTTGAAAGATGCGTTTCCACGCCACCTATCGTTGGTGGAAAACCCCAATGAAAATGAGCTATCTTCATCCCTGAACTCCTTTTAGTAGTATGCGTGTATCTGTGTCTGTTTTCTCGGAATTGCGCGTTTTTTCTTCGTATGTACCGTACACTTGAGGCCGGATTTAAGATATCTTTGAACTCCGTATATGTCAATCCTGGCACCCTTTGAATGGATTCTGTCATAATATATCACCGTTACTATTGCCTGGATGTGGTCTATCTCAAAATGGAGCAAACTGCCTTTCCATCGTAAGTTGAATGAGAGTGATTTCCAGGGAGGAGGCAGATTTGGCCGCAAGAGCAGCGTTTCTCCGGTGAACTTTATTCCTCCGGCACCAATTACGACTGCCTGCCATACTGCGCCGCAGGATGCGGAATGGATTCCGCTTCCTGCGTTCCCGTTCCAGTCCATGAGGTCACAGAGCGCAGATGCCCTGAGGTATCTTAATGCTTCGTCAAAACGTCTGAGCTTGAGCGCAATAAGTGCGTGCGTAGGCATACTTAACGACGAACGGTGCATTGTTCTCCTTGAGTAGAACTCATAATTCGTCTTCCATACCCGCAAAGTCATACGGTTTCCGCAGAGAACCAGATACATGAGGACATCTGGTTGTTTTATTAGTTGCGTTTTAAGAAACTCAGAAACCTTCAGACCATCTGGAATTGCAGGTAGTGGCTCACGGCCAGGAACAAAACGCGTTAAAGGAATGTATTTAAGCTTGCGGTATCCGTCAAATTGTTCGGCTACCCCGGACAGCGGTATCGTAAATTTGATGGCGCGTGCCAGCTTCGCCCACTTCGCCATCTCTTCCCTGCTCACGCTGTATTTCTTCATAAGGGTGCTCGCTTCCTTCGGTCTTTTCCGTTGTGCCATACCCCATGCCTTGACAGCCCTTCGTAACACCCGCCTTGACATCCCGTTTGTATATAAATTGTTATTGACATTACCGTGGAATTCATCAGGACCCATCACGTTTCTTATATGGTACTCTCTCCCTTTCTTGTCCTGCTTAACGACTGATGCATAGTATCTCGCCGCCCCGGTTATAAGTTCCAATCCGTAAGAAAGGAGAAAGTCCCAATCGTTCGTCGCTCTGAAATAATGCCATACCGCATACACCACGTCGGCCGTGATGTGTATCTCCTGGGCAGAAGTAACTATCGGGATTATTTTTCCATCGAGGTCTCTGTGCCAGGATGGGGTCACCTCAATACCCGTGTCCGCCGATTCCCATGGAAATTTTGCGCCTCTCAATCTTTCTTTCTTTGCATTTTCTTTCGCCTGTTCAAGCCGGCGGTATCTATATAGAAGGATACTTTTGGCAATTTCAGGGTATTGATAAATAAAGAATGGTAATATAAATATCTCCGTATCCCAGAAAATATGCCCCCTGTAGCCCTCTCCGCTCAATGTCCTTGCGCCAATACTGGAAATACCGTCTGTTTCTACGCCTGACACGAGTAAATGGTATATGTTGAACCTGATTGCTTTTTGCAATTCATCGTCGCCTTTCAACACTACGTCAGAATTTTCCCACTTCGCCTCCCATGTTTCTTTATGTGCAGTGAACAATTTATTAATACCTGCAGACCGGCAATGCTTAACCTCGGAAATAACGGTCTTCTTCACGCCTCCGGATGGCCGCTTGAGTTCGGAGACAATGGAAAAATATTTGTCAAAAACTATTTTCTGGTTTCGTTTCGCTCTCAACTCAAAATTGCGGCCGATAACAACGGGAGGCCTCCCGTTGATTCTTACGGTCTGTGTAATCGCAATTGCAACCTTAATTCTTTTCCCAACCGTTTCTAAAACTACATAATAGATACCTCCCTGCTCGCCGCTCTCAACTACCTCATAGTGTCTTTTTTTACCTTCCGTCACTTGCGGCAGGTTAAAAGTGGATGTATTGATGGTACTCTGCATAGCGAGTGTTACGTCGGTATCCATAGAAATAAATTCAACTCTCATTACACCTGAACCAGGCCTGCAAGACGAAAGAAATCTCAAAGAACTATAGTCGAACCTGTTTCTACGGGCATTTCTATAATTTGTCTTTCTGTAAAGAAAATCTCGCCTCATATCCAGAATCCTTCTATGTTCATCATAGTCCATAGCGGCGACTGACAATCTTTCGCCTTGCGCGGTTAGTTTGAAATCCAGTGGATTTGGAAGGTTTACTATTTCTGGTACAAGCGTTCCGACACTGCCATAAAGCCCTGCAATATACGTTCCCGGATGCGAACCATCCGGGTCCTCTTCAAGAACTCCCCTTAAACCAAGATACCCATTGCCAGCCGCAAAGATTGCTTCACGGTACGGCTGCATCTCGCTGGACCAGGATTCTTCCTTTATAAGCCAGGGCTCAAAACTTAAATAATCACCGAGACGTTTCATCTTAATATATTGGTTATTGCCTTAGAGTCCACGCGGCGTACTCCTTCTGGAGGTCAGCGAGGTCTATCTCCGCCGCATCTTTTACCATGATATTCGCTTCTTTTAACCTCGCCGGGTCACCGTGCCTCTCAATTCCTACGCAAAACATCCCTGCGCTCTTCGCTGCCTTTACGCCGAGCACGGCGTCTTCCGCAACGATGCACCCTCGCGGCTCAATACCCAGCCGGCTACTTGCTGTAAGAAATATGTCAGGTGCCGGCTTCCCATGTTTTACGTCGTTTCCATTAACTTCCACGTCTATCAAAGGATATAAGCCAGTTCTTTTGAGTATCATCGAACAATTCCTGCTCGATGAAATAATTGCGATTTTCTTTTCTGCTGAACGGAGCTGCTTGATAAAATCGACTGTCGTATCGTAAACCGGGACTTCTCTCTTGCTGAGCTCTTCAAGGAAATACGATTGCTTTTTTGTTGCCGCACGCAAGAGTTCCTCTTCACTCAAATCAGCAAGTATTGCTCTCACCCCGTCAGTCCGTGGAATACCGTCGACTTTTCTCTTATAGTCCTCGAAGTCGAAACTCTTTCCATATTCGGAAAACATTTTTTTCCAGGCAGCAAAATGGAGAGGGACTGTGTTAACCACGACCCCATCGAGGTCGAAGATAACGGCACCAAAAGAAAGCAAGGGTACTTCGGGAGAATTAGTATCCTTCAATTATATTTTCCAACCATAAAAATAGCAAAAATATACGCTGACTGTCAAGAAATCTGCACTCTGTTATTCATTTCCGGGGGCCAAATATTTTCGTGCCTATACGCACGATATTCGCACCTTCCTCAATCGCTACACGATATGTCTCAGACATTCCCATCGATAGAAATTTCATTTCAACGTTCTTGATATGGGATTGTTTTAAACGGTCAAACAGTTGCCTGGCGGCACGAAAATATGGCCGTGCTTTTTCGGGGTCACCGAATCGTGGTCCCATTGTCATCAATCCCGTCACTTGGACGTTCTTGAGCCGGGAAACCGCTTCAATCAACTCCCCCGCATCTTCAGGAATAACTCCTGTTTTCTGTTCTTCATATCCACTGTTGATTTCCACCAGTACAGGCATTGTCTTTCCGGTTTCACTTGCTGCTCTGTTCACAGCCTGCGCTATTTCGCTGGAATCTATCGTCTCGAGCATATCAAAGACCTGGACTGCCTTCCTGGCTTTATTCTTCTGCAGATGACCGATAAAATGCCACTTTGCCCTGTGACCAATTACCGAATGCGCGGCAACTGCCTCCTGTACGTAGTTCTCGCCGATAATTGTAGCCCCTGCGTGGACTGCCATCAATATCTCTTCAGCGGTGCGGTGCTTCGCAGCCACCTCAAGTGCTATTCCTTGCGGTAATTCAGACAATATCTCCTTAACGTTTTTCTGGATTTGTCCGGAATCAAAAATCATTATTATGGGTGCCTGCGTTATATTCCTTCACAGTAGCATGCTTGGTTACCAAATCAGTTATGTACGACTCGTGCTCCTGTAGTCCAAGTACAATCGCGCCAACTATCCTCCCTCTTCGTACTACAATTTTCTCATACGTCTTTTTCTTATTGTCGCTGCTGATTTTTTCTTTCGCCTCACCGTCTGGTGAAACAGAAATACCTACGGCTAACAGATGTATTCCGGGAATTTTAAGGTTATTCTGAAATATACTGCCGGAATATCGTGCGCTTCTGGAGAGTAACATATTTCTCGCTGCAATGCGCGCTTGCTCCGTTGCCGCCTGCGCAGTACCATACACCAATCCATGGAACTCCGCAACGTCGCCTGCTGCATAAACATCGCTTGCGCTTGTTTTCAAATATTCGTCCACTATTACTCCCTGATTACAGTTTAGGCCTGCGGTACTTGCAAGTTCAATTGAAGGCTGGATACCGGTACATATGATTGCCATTTGTGTTTGTAGTGTTGCTCCGTCATCGAGGATGACGCTTTTCACCTTTTCATCACCTGCAAACTCTCTCGGCTCGCTTGACAAAATCATATCTATCCCTTTTTCTTTGAGTATATCAAAAAGGGTTGATGCCGCAGCAGTATCGAGCTGGCGTGGAACCAGACGTTCCGAACGCTCGACAACGGTAACTGACTGGACCGACTCCTTTATTGCCGCCGCGGTTTCAAGACCCAGCAAACCGCCGCCAATGATTACTGCGTTCTGGCAACCAGAAGCAAATCCTCGTATTCTGCCGGCATCCTCTATCGTGCGAAACGTAAAAATACCGTTTAGTTCCCTGCCGGGTATTTCCGGGACGGCCGGCCTGGCGCCAGTCGCCAACAAGAGGCGGTCGTATGAGACGCTCTTTCCGCCCTCCGCAACTATTTGTTTCTTTTCGGGATGTAATGCTATGACGGGTTCTCCGGAGAAAAGTGAAATCTTATGGTCAGCGTACCATCTATCGGAATAGAAAGACGGATTTGTATTGTCTAATTTGCTCTTGAGGAAATCAATCAGACCGGAACGCGGGTAGTAAGAGATTTTCTCTTCGGAATATATAGATATCTCTATCGTCTTGTCCAAAGAGCGCAGAGTAGACGCTGCGGTGATTCCTGTTGCTCCTCCACCGACTATAACAAAGCCCATTCACTCTTGCCTTTCAGGCCTTTCATGTTTTTCATAGAACCGATTGTTCTCCGAGTTCGATAATACGGCGCATCTCGTTAGTTAATGCTTCCGGCAAACCCTGTATCTCAACGTTCAAAAACCCGCGTACTATTACGGCAGTCGCCTCTTCCTCGGAAAGTCCACGCGCCATCAGATACTCTATCTCATCCTGTGCAATTTTACCAACGGCAGCTTCGTGAGAAAGGTCAGCTCCTGCAGCTTTACCAACCAATTCAGGTATCGCATGAATAAATGCTCTCTTATTTAGTAACAATCCGCGGCATTCCAGATGCGCCCTTACTCCCGGTACCTCTCCTACCAGCAGGCCTCGTACTACTATCTTTCCTCCCGTACTCACAGCACGTGAAATAACCTCTCCTTTGGTTTCTGGTGCACTAAGGACAATTTTTGAACCAACATCAATCATTGAACCGGGGGTGCTAACCAACACGCTCGTAAAGCGCGCAGTTGCACCACGCCCAACAAGCTCAGCCGCGGGATACATTTGTATAGAACGCACTGGCTGCATACAAATGTAGTTTGAAATGAATACACCTCCCTCTTCCACGATAGCACTGGTGCGCGGCCGGACAAACATACCTGGCGCCCAGTTATGAACCATAGTAAACGTTAGATGCGCTCCTTTTTTTACGTAGAATTCCGAAACGCCTATATGCAGACCGCTTTCGACTTCCGGCGCACACGCACATCCTGTAATAACGTGCAGCTCTGAATTCTCTTCGGCAATGATGACATTATGCACGTTCTGTGTTATATCGGGTTGCGCCATAAACAGACACGCCTGCAACGGATAAATCCCTTTAACCCCTGGCATTGTTCTCAAGAAATACCCGTGATGTTGCTCTAAGTGAGCACGCGCGGTGAATTTATCTGTATCCACCTCTACTGCTTTCCACCAGTAATCATCAAGCCAGGAATATTTCTCTCTCGCTTTGACTGTAGACGTTACCTCAATCCCGGGCTGCCCGACACTCGCATGGACTACCGAATGGTCTATCTGAATGAAGGTGCCGACCCTGTCTTTCCCGGATGGTTCTATGCCTGCTTTCAATAACTCCTGCTTTACTCCGGTAGACAGGACCTCGGGGTTATCCAGATACTCTCTTTCTGGTACCACTACCCGGCCGTACCGGTCAATGTCTATATCTTCTCCTGCAGCCGGCGGTTTGTTAACCGCCTCTTGAGCGCGCAGGTCAAGTTCATTTTCTATTTTTCGCATTTTCGGCATCTTTCGTAGCCATTCTCCTCTATTTGTTTCAACACTTTCATCGGACTACCTGAACAGATAATCTTACCATCGAGTAACACATACCCCCTGTCTGCAGGCACGTACTTTAGAATGTGCCCGGTATGAGTAATAATAAGCCCTGAACGCTTTTGCTGCGGGTCTGTTTCGTTTCCAAGTAACTCGTTCATGGCCTGACCAATTAACACGATATTCTCTAGGTCAACTCCGGACTCTGGCTCATCGAACATTATGAAGGCCGGCTGCTGTGCAAGCAACTGCAGAATCTCCGTGCGCTTTATCTCACCTCCGGAAAACCCATGGTTGATATCTCTGTCAAGAAGCGAAGTAACCTGTAAACGGCTGGCGAGCGCTTCAGGATTAGCTCGCCTGTTGCTCGCTATTTCTACCATCTTGCGGGTAGTCACGCCACGCACGGTTGGCGGCCGCTGGAACAACATCCCTATCCCGCGCCTCGCGCGTTCGGACATTGGGACTTTTGTAATATCTTTACCCTTAAACCATATCTTTCCGCTTGTTACCTTCCACGCCGGAGCACCCATTATTGCCATCACAAGAGACGTCTTTCCAGAACCATTTGGCCCGAATAAAACGTAGGTTTCGCCCTGTTTCACTTCGCAGTCAATACCGTGGAGTATTTCCTGGCCACCAACTTTAACCTTAAGATTATCTAGCTCAAGTATTGGTAAGGCATTGTTTTTCTCTGTCATCGTAATTACAAATCTATCACCCTGCCAGTTCAAAGTCAAATCAGAACTGCGAGCGCAACTGCTGCTCCGATACCTGCGCAGCCGCCGAGGACGAAAGGCGCATACGGCCCAACTGCATCCCACAATAGTCCTGCAATGACTGAGGCAGGGAATAGCCCAATCCCGACAAGCGTACTGTGCAACCCGATAAGCGTCGCACGGACCTCCTGTGGCGCCATGTCACTCACCAGCGCTTTTTCAACCCCCTGCGTTAATCCCATATACAGGCCATATATCCCGATTGACAACCAGAGCCATCCTGCCGTGGGGAGGAAAGCAAAACAGAAATAGGTAATACCATATACAAAGTAACCTAGAACAAGAATTCTCTTCGGGCCAAGCAAGTCAGAAAAGTGTCCTGCTGGATAGGAAACGAGCATGTATACCACATTATATAAAAGGTAAAGAGCAAGTACTCCTATAACCCCGAAACCGGTATTGCGCGCACGTAGCAACAGGAACTGATTTGATGAATTCCCCAGCGTAAACACAAACGTGATAATAAGGAATGCTTTCAGTTTCCTGTCAAGGCCACGCCATGTCTTGCCAAAATCTTTGAGTGATGGGATTCGCGGACGTCTGGCTGTAATCGTTTCTGATTTCCCACTATTTGCCTGCCGTGGATGAGAAGAAACTACTTCTCTTGCTCTTGTAAGGCAAACTATACCTATGATTGCAGGGATAATTGAGCAGAAAAAAACGAGCCGGAAATTACCGGTCCACTTACTGAAAATGAATATAGCGAGCGAAACTCCGACTACTGCGCCAAGAGTATCCATTGCGCGATGCAACCCAAAACCTCTGCCACGTATTCCTTTTTCCACCGAATCAGCAATAAGTGCGTCGCGCGGCGCAGTGCGAATTCCTTTTCCAATCCTATCAACTACTCGCGCTACAAGCACCACTGGCCAGGCGGACGCAAGCCAGAGAATAACCTTGCCTATAACGGAAGAAGAATATCCTGCGATTGCGAGTGGCTTTCGCCGCTGCCACCAATCAGACAAGGCACCTGAAAATACTTTCAATAGAACTGCAATACTCTCTGCAATCCCTTCAATTATTCCTACAATTGCTGCGCTTGCACCGAGAGGACCTGTCAGAAAGAGCGGCAGTAGCGGATAAATCATTTCACTTGAAATATCCGTAAACAAACTGGTAAATCCCAAAAGGATGACGTTCTTGTTTATCTTCTGCTTACCCATCTTTTTCCATGAGTTCTATCAATTTATGCGTAAACCGCTCTTCTACTTTTACTATTCTTAAAATGCGCTCAAGTGCTGCTAATACAAACCTGGAGTTTTCTTTCTTGTATAGAGCATCCTGTTCTTTATTTACCCACTGCTGAATTTTCTTAAGGTGCTTAAGGCGCTCTTTCAATCGCAGAGGAATTACGCTACGGTCAATCTGGTCCAGAAAATACAGGCATAAATCAATATTAAAGGTAGGCCGTTCGAGGTAGAGTAAACTTCTGTTTATTAGTCGCTGGAATTCTTTACAGCCACCTGGTGTTACCTTGTATGTTCTACGATGACGCTTACCTGTATGGCTTACCTGCCCCTGTATAAAGCCCTGCTTTTCAAGGATTTTAAGCGGATAATAAATTGACTCAATTTTCCAGCCGGTAAGTTCAGCGAGTTTGTTAACTTGTTTCCGTAGGTTGTATGGGTGGGCAGGAGTCCTTTTGAGAACTCCAAGCAGAACTAAATCTCGTATTTCCCTCTTGTCCATGCTGTTTGCCTCCGAACGATAAAATCACCGGACAAGAGATTATACCACTATATTTATTTGTTTTCAAACATCATCGGCTTCTTTAGTTGCTCTTTTGCAATTTTGCCTGTGCCTGTTTTTGGTAGAGAATCTCTGAACTCTACTATTTTCGGTACTTTAAACTGTGCCAGGTGCTTACGGCAAAAATCTATGATTTCCTGCGCGTCAGTTTTTTCATTCTCCTTTAGAACAACGACTGCTTTGACCGTTTCGCCCCGTTTTTTGTCTGGCACTCCAACTACTGCATATTCCTTGATTTTCGGATGGCTATGGAGTACATCCTCTACCTCTGTGATATATACCATCAGGCCGCCTACGTTGATGCGGTCGCTCGTGCGTCCTACAATGTAGATGTAACCATTCTCATCCATTCGTGCCAGGTCACCTGTGTAAAGCCATCCGTCGCGAATTATCTCATCTGTCGCCTCAGGATTGTTATGGTAGCCCTTCATTATATGAGGCCCTCTGGTTATAATCTCGCCAATCGGAGCCTCGTTGCCATTATCATCAACAATTTTCACTTCTATACCTGGAACAGGTGGACCTATAGTCCCCGGTTTCCCTTTACTGCCTTCTATTGGTTCAAGCGTAACCAAAGGAGATGTCTCGGTTAGCCCATATCCCTGTAAAGCAGGCCGTCCCAATCCTAATGCAAACCCAAAGTCTTTTACGAGCTGCGGGGACGAATATGCACCCATAAGCGCTACCTGTTTTAGTGATGACAGGTCATATTTGTCAAACTCGTTCAACTGCAAAAGAGCAATCGCAATTGGCGGGACAAGATGAGTCATCGTAACTTTTGCGTTCTGAACCGCTTCCAGCCATTTCTTTGGATGGAATGGACCAAGGATAACTGCTATTGTCCCGATGGAGATAGGAAAATTGAACACTATAGGACCGCTTATGTGTGATGCGGGGAGACATAATAACCAACGGTCTTGTTCTCCTGCTTTCCACACTCCTTGCATATCGCCCGGAAAACGGTCAAGGTTTCCGTAAGTAGTCATCACACCTTTTGGTTTACCAGTCGTTCCGGAAGTATATAGATAAAGCGCGACGCCATCAGAGGAAACTTCCGGGGCGGGCAGTTTAGGCCCGTCCTGATTGAGCAGCACCTCCATCCTGGTTACACTTTCACCTATCCCGCCACCGAGAGACACAATTGCACCAAGCGAGGGGACACTGCTCTTTACTGTCTGGAACAGTGGCACAAAGTCGCTGGTTGTTATAACTGCCTTCATCTGAGCGTCAGTGAAAATTGTTATAAGTTCTCCTTCCTTCAATCGAACGTCAAGCGGTGCACAAATCCCTCCAAGTTTC
>Ga0210056_1002056_pt1 | contig 17210 bp, 16 predicted proteins | sample CryGeyCG2014_080_2_FD_183965 | JGI IMG/M metagenome (GOLD analysis project Ga0210056, IMG submission 183965) | Groundwater microbial communities from aquifer - Crystal Geyser CG07_land_8/20/14_0.80 (SPAdes) (version 2) | ecosystem: Environmental > Aquatic > Deep subsurface > Groundwater | place... | reverse complement strand
TGCAGGCAAAGAAGTTAAACAGCTTTCAAGTAATATTTTTGCTGTGCCATGGGATATGCTATGAAAATCCTTTTAATCCTTAAACCTGTTTAAAAACTCTCTATTTTTAAGATACCAGTCAACTGTATTTTTCACGCCATCTTCTATTGAGACAGTCGGTCTCCAGTCGAGTTTCTCTTTTGATTTTTCTATGTCTGCCCATGTCGCCAGCACAAGGGTTGATGTGGATGTCTTCGCTGTAGACTGCAATAACAACAGGAATTTCTAAGCCAGACTTGTTGCTTTGTGCTCACATATAATTGGATTATAGACAATTGAACATTCTAATGAGTAAGAATTCATGCCTTTTTCCGTCCTGTTGACACCGGACTGAATTATGTGTACACTATGCCTACAATGAAGGTTAATATAAGAAAGGCAAGGGAGAGGTTTTCAGAGATCGTTAATACTGTAGCCATTAAGGGTGAGCGGGTTATCCTTATCTCAAAAAACAAACCAAAGGCCGCTATCGTCAGCCTGAAAGATTTAGAGTCACTCGAAAAGCCTGCAATAAAAAGGGCAAAGAGGCTTGCTCAGATTGAGCGGATAGGCAAGATAAGGAATGCTTTGCTTCAGAAGGGACTTATAAGCGATTCTACACATATTCTTCGGAAGATGCGTGAGGAAAGGATTGAAAAACTCTCAGATAGCAATTGATGCAAGCTTTCTTTTAAAATTATTCCTACCTTTATGACTGCTTCTATATTGCGTTAGCCAAATTTTTAGGCATACCGTTATGGACTGCGGACAGAAAACTATACAACTCCACAAAAAATACCATGCCTTTCATAAATCCGCTGTGATTAATATCTCCGTGCTAAAGCCTTTCATTATAATTGAGGCATATTCTATATATTGACCTTGATGGTAACGCTCAAACTCCCTGTTTTGTTGCGATAGCAACAGGCGCTGCCGGCTCAAGGGTAGCTGGTGATGTATTTGCAATAGACTGCAATAATGTAAGGAATTTCTGAGATTGTCTTTTGGCTTCAAATCAGTCGGTCTTTGATACCAACATGTTATAATTACAAAAATTGTTTGTCCGGAGGTGCGGAGGTGGAAACATGCCAAGTATTTTAGAAGTAATACCGGAAAATGATTTGAGAGAAGCTATACTTGCTGAGTATAAAAAAAGACTCATTCTTTATAAATTGACCGATGAGAGATTCAAAAAAAATATGGAATGAGTTTTGAAGAGTTTGAGAAAAGAGATGTTATCAAAGAACAAAATTTTACTTGGTAGGTTGAATCTGACGGCTTAGAGTGGGAACATACAATCGAGGGCATTAGATATGTCAGTTCAAAATTGGAAGAGATAGAAAAATTGGGTAGTGGGTCAGTTTGAAGCAGTCTTCATTGCCGGGATAATATCCGAATCAAAACATAGAATTAAGGCACGATCTGCATATCTATTGAAGGCAATATGAGCAATATCAAGACCAATCAGCATATCAACCTGTTTTTGTGCAAATATCGGTTTATTTGATATGTCAAGACCTCTAAAGGCGAGTTTACCTTTTCTTACAGCGATATGATCTTTAACTTGAATGTCTTCAATAAATTTGGAAGCAAGAGCATATACTGGGGTAGTTTTATAATTACGACCATTAATGACGCCGCCGTAAGGATTACATAAGTACACAAATATTCTATAGATTTCTTCTTCAGATGAGTCAACAAAAGAGAGAAATAATTGGTTCTTTCTCATTTCAAGTGGGTAATGAGAGAAGAAATCCACAGTAATTCCCCCTTAATAAAGGGGGAATAAGGGGGTTGTTTGAAAATCCTTTACAATCCAGAATTAAAACAACGAGCAAGAGAACTCAGGAAACAAGGTGTTCTATCAGAGGTTCTGCTTTGGAATCAGCTAAAATACAGGAAAATGCGTGGCTATCAATTTATGAGACAGAAGCCGATAGGAAATTATATTGTTGATTTTTATTGTACAACCCCCTTTATTCCCCCTTTGTTAAGGGGGACTGAGGGGGTTGTTATAGAAATAGATGGAGAAGGTCATGAAGGCAGGTTTAGCTATGATATGCAAAGACAACAGTTTTTGGAGTCTATGGGATTGACAGTTATCAGATTTAACGATGCAGATGTGAAAGTGGACATGAACAATGTTTTAATGGCAATTGAGGGTTGGATTGAGGAACAACCCCCTGCCCCCCTTTTCTAAGGGGGAATTACCCACTCAGTTTGAGAAAGAGCCACAAATCTGTTTATGAAGGTCAAGCCGTATTCAAAAAACATAAGTATAAGGCTTATTAAATCTCCCAGGATTTTTTGTATTGACACAGGACTAACAGCCTCTCTTGCAGGCTATTCCGCATCAGAGAATATTCAGATGACATTTATGGGGGCCTTGCTTGAGTCTTATGTGTTTTTGAACCTCATTGCAATGACATCCCTTTTGGGCGGAGAAGTGTTTTATTTCAGGACACAGGGTGGTAAGGAGAAGAAGGTTGATTTTGTAATTGAAAAGGAAAACAGGCTCGTGGCAGTTGAGGTGAAACTGTCGGATACTGTTTCTGCAGGAGATATAAATAGTCTGCTATTTTTTAAAGACATCAACAGCAGGTTTGCCGCAGGGCTGGTTGTATATGCAGGCAAAGAAGTTAAACAGCTTTCAAGCAATATTTTTGCTGTGCCCTGGGATATGCTATGAAAATCCTTTTAATCCTTAAACCTGTTTAAAAACTCTCTGATGAACAACCCTGCAGTCTCTGCTACAGGGTTGTTCATTACAGAAAAACGCCCCTCGTCAGATTTGGAGTCTGAAAAGTGTTAAAATACTTAAATGTCCGAAAGAAAACTAATTATCGAGGGCGCCCGACAGAATAACCTAAAAAACATTAACCTCAGCCTGCCTCATAACAAGGTCATAGCAATAACAGGTGTATCCGGCTCAGGAAAATCCTCACTTGCCTTTGATACAGTCTTTGCCGAGGGCCAGTGGAGATTTATAGAATCTCTTTCAACATACGCAAGGCTTTTCCTCGAAAAACTCGACAGGCCTGATGTTGACGCCATACATAACATAAGGCCGGCCATAGCCCTTGAACAAAGGAATCCTGTGCGCGGTTCTCGTTCAACAGTAGGAACACTAACAGAGATTTATGATCTTTTCAGACTACTGTATTCAAGGATCTCAACGCCTTTCTGTCCAGCCTGCGGTAAAGAGATAAGGATATGGGACCCCTCACAGGTTGTTTCAGAACTTCTTGAGAAATACTATGATGAAAAGGCGATCATAGTTTTTGAGACAAAAGAGCCGATAGATGAACTTAGGAAAAAGGGGTTTTACAGGGTCTGGCTCGATGGTGAGGTAGTCGATATTACAGAAATTAGCAGTGAGCAAGCTATCAGCTCTCAGCTATCAGCTAATTCGCTCAATATAGTCCTCGATAGACTTGTGATAAAGGATGAGCCGAGACTTTCTGATTCAATTGAGATGGCATGGAGAGAGGGACAAGGAAGGATAAAGATTATCATTGTAAATACAGCTCTCAGCTCTCAGCTCTCAGCTCTCAGCTTTTCCTCAGAGAATGCCTGTGATGAATGTAATATCGAACTACCAGAGCCATATCCTCTCCTTTTTTCTTTCAACCATCCTGTTGGTGCATGCCCAGATTGTAAGGGATTTGGCAACGTTCTTAAATATGATGAGGATCTGATTATCCCTGATAAAAGTCTCTCCTTGGCAAAGGGTGCGATTGACCCATGGAACAAGCCGGCATATAGATGGTGGAGGCAGCAGCTTATTAAAAGTGCTGATAAGGAAGCCCTTGATATCAATAAGCCATACGCTGAATTTAATGAAAAAGAGAAGGCACTGCTATTTAAAGGGGGTAACAGTTTTTATGGAATTGATGACTTCTTTGAGGAGATGGAGAGCAGAAGGTATAAACTCCATATAAGGGTTTTCCTGAGCCGATACAGGAGACCCGTTGCCTGTTCTCAATGCAGTGGGAAAAGATTAAGAAGGGAGTCTCTTGCATATAAGCTTTCAGGTCTTGATATAGCAGAACTCTGCAGGATGCCGGTATCAGATATGATTAAGTTTTTTGAAAATCCGGATATCTCACCATTTCAAAGGGACATGGCAAAAGAGCCTTTGAGGCAGATAAACCTTAAACTCGGTTTTCTTAAGCGAGTAGGGCTTGATTACCTCAGCCTGTGCCGTGATGGGAAAACACTTTCAGGTGGAGAATATCAAAGGGTAAACCTATCAAATCAACTCGCATCATCCCTTACAGGCACCCTCTATGTACTCGACGAACCCACCATCGGGCTGCATGCAAGGGACACGGAGATAATCGTGGATATCATGTCAGGGCTTTCAAGACTCGGCAATACCATCCTTGTTGTCGAGCATGACAGGGGAGTTATAGAGTCTGCTGACTGGATAGTTGAGATGGGACCAGGAGGCGGCCATCGGGGGGGAGAGGTTGTATTCTCAGGGTCAAAGGATGAGTTTCTTACAACCGATACCCTTACAGCTCGTTATATAAAAGGGATTGATAGAATAGAGCCCCATTTTAAAGCAAAGAGCACCGAGCAAATAGCAAGGAGTAGTAAAAAACTCATACTCTCTGGTGCTGCAGGCAATAACCTGAAATCTGTTGATCTTAATATTCCTCTACAGACACTTATAACGGTTACGGGGGTTTCTGGTTCGGGTAAAAGCAGTCTTGTTGTGGAAACCCTTTACAAGGCATTGGCCAGAGAGTTTAAGATCGAACACGGGTTCCCTTTGCCATATAAGAAGATTGAAGGTATACAGAATCTAAAGGGTGTCAAGCTCATTGACCAGACTCCAATAGGACGAAGTCCGCGTTCGAATCCAGTAACCTATTTAAAGATATTTGATGTGATAAGAAAACTCTTCTCAGAGCAGGCAGAAGCAAAGGCCTATGGATATGAACCAGGATTCTTCTCTTTTAATGTATCAGGCGGCAGGTGCGAGACTTGCAGGGGTGCAGGATATCAGAAAATGGAAATGTACTTTTTTGAAGACCTTTTCGTAAAATGTGAGGAATGCAGTGGAAAGAGATACAAGCCAGAAGCCTTACGGGTTACATGCCGGGGTAAAAATGTAGATGAGGTTCTGAGCATGACAGTGGATGAGGCTGCCAAATTGTTTCCGGATATTCCTAAGATTAAAAATAAACTATTACTAATGAAAGATATCGGGCTTGGCTATCTCAGGCTTGGTCAGCCTGCAACAACTCTTTCAGGTGGAGAGGCACAGAGGCTTAAGATATGTGCGGAGATGATTAATCCCCCTGAAGCGCCCCACATCCCTCTTGAAAAAGTAATCCCCCCCCCTCACCCCCCTTTAGTAAAGGGGGGAAGGGGGGATTTTAAAGGGGTGAAGGGTGTTAACAGGGGTTTTCTTTACATCCTCGATGAGCCTACGATTGGATTGCATTTCAGGGATATTAAGGCGCTGCTTGATGTATTGAACAGGCTTGTTGAAGCAGGCAACACAGTGCTTGTTATAGAGCATAACCTGGACATGATTAAGGCTGCAGACTGGATTATAGATTTAGGTCCTGAAGGTGGAGACAGGGGTGGGAAGATTATTTTTGAGGGCACACCCGAAGACATAGTCAATGTTAAAGAGTCATATACTGGAAGGTACTTATGCTCTCTTATATAACAAAAAGACTCCTTCTTATGATTCCACTGCTCTTTGGGATTACCCTTATTACCTTCGCAGTAGTTCATCTTGCACCAGGCAACCCGGTTGAGGTTCAGACAGAGATGTCACTAAAGGTATCTGCCCAGGCGAAGGAGAATCTTAAAAAGCTCTATGGTCTTGATAAACCATTACATGTCCAATATATTGACTGGCTAAAAAGATTTGTCAGTCTTGATTTCGGAAAGTCCTTTGTGGATAGTAGAAAGGTCTTTGATAAGATTATTGAGAGGATCCCTGTAACTTTAACTATTAATATTCTTTCGTTGATACTTATATTTATTATTGCAATCCCAATTGGTATTCTTTCTGCAACAAAACAGTACTCTATATTTGATAAACTCTCTACAGTTTTTGTGTTTATTGGTTTCTCTACTCCTGCCTTCTGGCTTGCACTTCTACTCATGATACTGTTCGGCGTTAATATGGGCATCCTTCCGATATCAGGTATCCAGAGCATAGATATATCAGAGATGGGGGCCTTTGAGAGATTATTGGACTGGATCAAACACCTTGTCCTGCCTGTTGGGGTTTCTGCATTTGGGGGAATAGCAGGATTAAGCCGTTACTGCCGTTCAAGCATGCTCGAGGTAATAAGGCAGGATTATATCAGAACAGCAAGGGCAAAAGGCCTAACTGAAACAGAGGTTATCTTTAAACATGCCTTCAGGAATGCACTTATGCCAATTGTCACGATCCTCGGGCTTTCTGTACCCGGACTTATAGGTGGAGGGGTTATATTTGAGACAATCTTTGCTATCCCGGGTATGGGACAGCTTTTTTATTCATCTACTATGTCGAGAGACTATCCGACAATAATGGGAATTCTTGTAATAGGAGCGGTCCTTACATTATTTGGGAATCTGATTGCAGATATATCATATGCACTGGTCGACCCGAGGGTGAGAAACAGAAAATGAGACTTTTAAAGATTATAGGGAAGAGATTCTCAAGAAATAGGCTGTCTGTTATAGGTGCAGTAACAGTACTTTTACTTATAACTATTTCTCTGCTTGCGCCTTTCATCGCACCGTATGATCCTACAGCAATAGATGTCCGCCATACACTTTCACCTCCGAGCAAAACACATTTACTCGGGACAGATGAACTCGGAAGGGATCTGCTTTCAAGAATAATATGGGGAAGCAGGGTTTCACTGAAGGTTGGTTTTGTTGCAGTAGGTATTGCAATAGTAATAGGCATTATTATTGGTGCAATAGCCGGCTTTTATGGAGGAAAGGTAGATGCAATACTGATGAGGTTTGTTGATATAATGCTTGCATTCCCAACCTTTTTTCTTATCCTTGCAGTTATCTCAATCCTTGAGCCGAACATATTTACAATAATGGCTGTAATAGGCATTACAAGCTGGATGGATGTTGCAAGGCTTGTGAGAGCAGAATTCCTTTCATTAAAAGAAAGGGATTTTGTTGGCGCTGCCAGAGCTGTTGGTGTGAGTGATACAAGGCTCATATTCAGACACATCCTCCCGAATGCCCTTTCACCTGTGTTTGTTGCAGCAACTTTTGGTGTTGCTGGCGCGATACTTATAGAATCAGGCCTGTCATTCCTCGGACTCGGTGTGCAGCCGCCAGATCCGAGCTGGGGAAATATCTTAACATCAGGCAAGGATAATATAGAAGTTGCATGGTGGCTATCTCTTTATCCAGGTCTCGCAATATTGATAACGGTATTAAGTTATAACCTTGTCGGCGAAGGTCTTAGAGATGCCCTTGACCCGAGAATATGGGAGGCAGAGAGGCGTTAACCGAAATCCATTTTGACCAAGCAGGCATGGCATTCAAGATGTCGAGGGACAGATTTCAGCCTGTCTTCTGTTTGATACTCCAGTATCTCCAATAAGGAATTGCCTCAACTATAAGCTTCTCTTTTTGGAACTTTGTTTCAGTGTCAAGGGTGATAAGTAATGCTCTCTGGAGATTATTCCTCTCCATGAACTTTAAAAGAGTCTTAACATCGTCTTTACTTATTTTTTCTTTTATCTTTATCTCAACTGGCAAGACATTTCTATCCTGAGTATGGATTATGTCAATCTCTTCTTTCTGTGGCGTCTTTAGAAAAAACCTTGCATTAAGGTTATTTACAAAAAACTGCTCCAAAACAGATGATAAATCTGCCTGTGGATTCAACACTAAGGTAAAGGCTGTATTGGAGGGATAGAGTTTTTTTACTTTCTTCTCACTTGTAAGAAGATTCCGGGAATAGTTATAAAGCTTCTGTAAAAACAAGGCGTATTCAAGATATGATATGTAATTGGCAATTGTCCTCTGGTCGACATTTAGATCATTGCTGAGGTTTTTATAATCAAGATAAAAACCTGGCCTTGACGCAGTAATGGTTAATAGTTTCAGAAGCAGTTCCGGCAGATCAAGATTAAAGGTCTGTGGTATGTCTACAAAGATAACCCGCTCAAGCAGACTCTCCTTAAGATATTTTTTAAGCATATGCTCATCCAAATTAAGGGCCTCAATAAAACCGCCTGTCTTCAGAAACCCTCTCATATGCCGTTTTAGATCCTTCTCGAAGATCTTTTCCCTGTTTTTGTCTATCTTCACCCCCTTGAAATCAAGATACTCCTCAAAGTCTAATGGCTTGATTACAAAGTCAAAGAATCTTCCTGCCAGACTTTCTCTTGTTCCCCTCCACATAGTTATTTGGGCTGAGCCGGTCAGAAATATTTTTAATTTCGGGGTTGCATCATAGAGAAGCTTCACTTTTGAAGGCCAGCCCTCCAGCTTTTGTATCTCGTCAAGGAATATAAAAACCTTCTTTTTAGAGATATCCTCCCGGAGTATATCTATCTCATATTGTTTGACAAGGTCTTCCAGGTTATACCTCATTTCATCAAACGAGAAATATAAAATGTCATATGGATTTACACCGTTTCGAAGGAGATCATCTATAATCTGGCACATAAGAGTTGTTTTGCCAACCCTTCTTAATCCTGTAAATAGCACTATCTGACGTTTGTCTATATACTTGATGACCTCACTGAATATCTTTCTCCTTCTTCCGAGGAATTCCGTGGATACCTTTCCATCCCGCCACCACGGGTTAAAGTTTTCTAATTCCATTAGCTCTCCACTGTCATTGAAATTAAAATCCAATTACATTATATTGAATTTGTTAGATAATAGCAAACATGCTTAAGAAAAGCAATTGATAGTATTCCTAAAGAGATTCAACCGTCTAACCCCAGAATGGGTTCCCTTATTCCGCTAATAGACGACCCTGAGATTCGTTCAATAATATTAAGACGTGCTGGGGCTATAGAAGTTGCAACATATGCATTACGCCCAGTTCTTAAACGTTTAAATTTTAGAGCAATCGATCTCTACCTTAGTATAAATCGACAACAACGTAGAACTTTAGGATTAGTTAGTCATTTTTTGCGTGCAGTATACCGTACTGCCTTTAGGGCTTTGAGAGATAAAGGGCTTTATTCACTTTCTTATATGGCTTTTGAGTCTGGTCGTTATAGATTAGCAACAAGAATTGCGCAAATGGATCTAATCAACGCAAGTCCGCGACACAAAATTCAATTAGTAGCAGCACTTCGTATGGATGGAAGATTTGATGACGGAGTAAAAGTTGTCCAAGAAGTCTTTGCTGGATTAAAGGATAATATGGATGATGCGAATTTTGAGGCTCGTGGTTATGCCCCTATATATTTAAATAAAGAACAATTTCCGGAAGCATATGGAAATCCTATCTATTCACACCATTGGAAAGACGGTAGACAAGTTTTTTATACATATCATTGGTTGATACGTCGAAACGGAGCAGCAGAACGCCTACTTGAAGACGACCAAATAGGCTGGCACGCTGGGAATTGGCCCATCAACTGCGCTTCTATAGGAATCTGTTTAGCTGGTAATTATTCTTTAGAGAAACCAACTGAGGCTGCATTGGAAAAATTAAGCAGCATTCTCAAAACTTATAAAAAAATAGAGATTCTTCCCCACTGCGAGATTAACCAGAAGACAGATTGCCCTGGAGGATGGATAAATGAACAGCGGTGGAATAACTCACATAAAAAATAATAAACATGAAATGTATTATGTAAAATTACTCTGCTGGTTAGTGTTTGGGTAGGGCTTTTACAGAATTTCGATGATTAACTCTCACTTATCCTCAAAGTAAAAACAACCTGACTCTTATTTGTTACTTCATCTACTTCACACTCCGGGGTGTTTTTCTTATGTGAGCAATGCACCTGTAAATCCGCAAATCCGGCAGTCGATGAAATATAATGATTAACATTCGAGCTATTGTTTTTTGAGGGGGATTTTTGGCCCCTGGAGTTCTTCATCCTACTACACACTGCTGAAACTTTTCTTGAAATGCAGATTATATATCATAATACGCACTTCAAAGCAGTATGCACAGAGAAGCTTTGTACCTTTAGTAAAAGATTACCCTAAAAAATTATACTGCACGATCATATCGGTCCAATTTGATGAGATAAATTAAGAAGGATATCTACAGTTTCACTGACTGTAGAAGCTTTTTACTTTTGTTTTCCATTTTCTAATGAAAGAATTTGCGATTTTTATTATAATGGGGTAGTAATTCATCAGGGAAAAGGCTAATATCTTTGCTATAAAAAGAAATTCTAAATATGATAAAAAATACCTTCACATTCATTCCGGGGATTGGACCTAAGACTGAAGCAACCTATTGGGGAAAAGGGATTATCACATGGGATGACTTCGAGAAAAGGATACATCTAAACGGCACAGGCAACACTAATAAAAAAGTCCTAATTGATTATATCCAAAAGGCGAAAGAAGCACTGAATAAAAAAGATATTTCATTTTTTGCCAATCATTTGCCACACAAAGATCATTGGCGACTTTATAAAGATTTTTTTGATAGAGCAGTATTCCTGGATATCGAAACGACAGGCCTCTCGCTGTATTATGACATTATCACCTTGGTTGGAACATTCAATGGAAAAGAGATCAAGCTTTTCATAAAAGACAATAACTTGGATCAGATAGGCGAGTATCTTAGGAAATTCGATATTATTATTACATTTAATGGCACCTTATTTGATATTCCCTTTATAAAGAACGAATTCCCCGGCATTACGATCCCTCCTATTCATATTGACCTGAGATATCTCCTTAAGACCGTTGGTGTTAGTGGGCCGTTAAAAGTTGTCGAAAAAAGCTTGGGAATAAATAGAGACAGTGAAACAGAAAAGATTAACGGAAGAGAAGCAGCAGTTTTATGGAGCAGGTTTGTAAAAGCAGATGACGAATCGTTAACTAAATTACTACGATACAACATTTATGATACAACAGATTTGAAAAAATTGATGGATTATTGTTATAAGGCGAAGATCAAAATCGATGTTCTTAAGAAAATTAGAAGGGATCGGAAGCAGCGGAATCTTTTTGGCGAAGACATCATAGTCTATTTCGATCCCTCACCGCCTTCGTCTGATTTTATTATTCCGAAGATTACCTTAAGAAAGCTAAAGAATGCTTTGGAGATTCGCGGTAATCGAAAAACTTTACTGAGGGTTAGTAGAGAACGAATAAAAAAGCCTGAAGTAAAGTTGAATGATCTTATCAAGAAAATTAAGAAAAAGGATCATAAGCCACTTTCCGTTGGTATAGATTTAACAGGTTCCGAATCGCGGCCTTCTGGCTTTTGTATTTTGGACGGACATAAAGCATATATGAGTTTGTTAAAAACAGATGAAGAACTTATTGCAGAGACTTTGAAAGCGAATCCTGCTGTTGTATCAATTGATTCGCCGTTGAGTCTTCCAAAGGGACGGGATTGCGCCAGCGACGCATGTGAATGCAGAAATTTAGGCATCACAAGAGAATGCGAGAGAATTCTTAAAAAAAGGGGTATAAATGTCTACCCTTGTTTGATACAGAGCATGCAGAAATTGACTTTAAGGGGCATGAATTTGACCAAAGCCTTGGAAGAAAAGGGAATTCAAGTAATCGAGAGTTATCCGGGTGCAGCACAAGACATTTTGGGATTTCCCAGAAAAAGAGTTGATCTGAAAGCTCTGGAAATTGACTTGTTCAACATGGGTATAAAACCATATTCGGACAAAGAAGTAATCACCCATGATGAAATCGACGCGCTCACTTCTGCATTAGTAGGCTATTTTTATCTTGCAGGCATGTACGAAGCCATCGGTAATCCGGAAGAGAAATACTTGATTATTCCGGATTTGAAGAGGAAATAATGCCGGTAACTGTTGTTGTTGGCGGGCAGTTTGGAGGAGAGGGGAAAGGAAAAGTCGCGCACTTTCTATCTAAGGAAATGAACGCCTCTGTTGCCATACGGGTTGGTGGCACAAACTCAGGGCATACAGTTATCAATCCTCGTACTGAAAAACCTCTTATTCTAAGGCAGTTGCCTACTGCTGCTATCCTGCCTGATGTTACTTGTGTGTTGGGTGCTGGAACGTATATTAACCCCGAAATTTTATTCGAAGAAATTATCCAAACAGGTTTATCACCTGATCGGCTCTTTATCGATCCTAGTGCTATGGTCGTAACTGAGCAAGACATAAGAGAAGAAAAGGACAGTTTATTACGAAAGTCTATAGGGTCAACCTTGAGCGGTACAGGGGCAGCTGTTCAGAGGCGGATTTCCCGCGACCAAGCAGTTAAGTTGGCAAAGGATGACGAAAGGTTGCAGCAATTCATACAACCGGTAATTCCCTATCTAAGAGATAGTTTGTCAAGCGGAGAAAGAATAATCATTGAAGGTACTCAGGGCTTTGGCTTATCGCTCTTACACTCTCCCTATTATCCATTTGCAACAAGCCGCGATACAACAGCTGCGGCGTTTGTTGCAGAAGCTGGTTTAAGCCCAATGGATGTTGACGAAATTGTTCTGGTTATAAGAGCATTTCCTATTAGAGTCGGCGGCAATTCAGGGCCACTGCTCAATGAGATCGACTGGGAAACTGTCACTAAAGAATCGCAAAGGGCTGAAACATTGCTTGAGCTGACTTCAGTTACAAAGACGAGGAGGCGGATTGCGCGGTTCGATGCAGGTATTGTTCGACAGGCAATAATGGTGAATCGACCGACGCATATAGTATTAAATCATTTGGATTATTTGGATCGATCGAAGACCTATGATTTTATAAATAACATAGAATTACTCGTTGAAAGCCAAATTGATTATCTGGGTTTTGGACCTACCTCAATTCTTGACTGTCTTTCAAAGAAAAAAATGGAGGTTAAATGAGTACCATCTATTTTTCTGATGATAAAGAAGCGGCAGAGAAATTTCTCCTTTATAAATCAAAGGACCCTTTCCCAAATATTTATCCCGCATTATTAAACTCTGCCGATATTCATGATTATATAAGAACGACCGGAATGATTTCGCCATATGATTCCGAATTTATTAAGTCAGCATCGTACGAGATATTGCTGGAAGGAAAAATTTACTATTGGGATGAGGACAATAAAGATTGTTCGAAAGAGATTAATAAAGGTGATACTTTTGAACTCAAAAAAAATTCAATCGTTTATGTTAGCCTTAAGGCTAAATTTCGAATACCTGATTACATCGCCTTACGCTTTAATTTGAAAATTACTCTTGTACATAGAGGTTTGTTGTTAGGTACTGGACCGTTGGTAGATCCTGGCTTTGAAGGTAATCTTCTAATCCCGCTGCATAATCTAACTGATATGAATTATACATTAGTCGGCGGTGAAGGATTCATTTGGGCAGAGTTTACTAAACTCAGCCCAAATGCACGCTGGGCAAACAAAGTCGACCACGAAAGGAAGGGCATTTATCAAGAATTTCCACAATCTAAGAAAAATTTATCTGCTGTATATTATTTGTCCCAAGCTGCACCAAATCCAATACGAAGTTCCGTAGCCGCAGTTTTAAGAAGTGCTCAAATAGCTTCCGAGGAAGCAAAGAGATTAATTGACAAAATAAAAAATTACTCATTAATGGGAGCTTTGGTATTGATAATTGGGAGCTTTGGTATTGATAATTGCACTTTTTGCTTTAGCATATCAGGTAGTTTCATTAATAAATGATTCAAATTCATACCTTAGAAATATTCAGAAAGAATTTAGTTTATTAAAGAATGAAGAAAAAAGCAGGATAGAATCGTTAGAAAAGGATTTGCAGATTGTTAAGAAAAGAATGACAGGGCTTGAACAAAAAATTGAGGGGAGTTCCGCAAAAACATCGAAGAAACAAGCAAGACCTGCCGAACAAACTCCTGCCAATGCTAAAGAGAGGTAGTCATTCTATTGAAAATTCTTTTAGTATTATGCGTATTGAAGTTTGTGGCGGTATAGCGTCCGGCAAGACAACTTTCGCAGGTCTTATGCGCCGTGTGGATCTGCATACCCTTTTTGAAAATTTTAGGGCGAATCCCTTTTGGAGGGCTTTCTACTCTAACCCTGGCAAGTATATCTTCGAGACAGAGGTCTCTTTTACACTTCAGCATTATCATCAAATAAAAAAAGAAGCTGCATTAGACAAAATTAACATCTGTGATTTCTCACTTCTCCTTGATGTTGCGTACGCTGAGATTGGCCTCCAGGGGACACAACTTAATACTTATCTGAAGGTTTACGAAGAGATTAAACGAGAATTACCACTGCCAATCCTGCTGGTTCATTTAGAATGTGACGCCGAAACCGAAATGAAAAGAATACGAGCAAGAGCACGGGCGGTGGAGAAGTCGATAACAATTGAGTTTTTGGACTCATTGAATAAGGCTGTTGATAGACAAGTCCATCTGTCAAAAGGAAAACAGAATATAATCACAATAGACAGCTCAAAAAATAATTTTGCCGATGATGAATTAGTGAAACAAGAAATGACCGCTTTAATGACAGCCACTTTGGGACAGCTAAAAGAAAATGATAGATGAAACCGCTGTCAAAGAAGTTCAAGAGATAGCAGATCAATATAAGAAAGAACTTGGCGGAGTTCTCTCTCCTGCCTTGATAATAGATTCTTTTCAGAGAGATAAGATCATTACTGTCAAAAGAGGGTTAAAAGTCGTCGGCTTTCTGATTCACGGCTCAATGAAAGAAAGTGCAGTTGTAGTGAGCTATACGGCGACCCATAAATCTTTTGAGCGTCAAAACATTGGTACTTTATTAGTAGACCGATTAATTCAGAAGGCCCGGGAAGCTAATGTAGCTTATGTTGTTGCAAATGTCCGGGAGGATCTTCCTGCAAATAAGTTTTGGCAAAAGATGGGCTTTGCCTATACACATTGTAAACGTAGCAGTAACAAGAGGGGCAAGCAGCTTTATTCTTATAGACTATGTCTCAGAAATTTATTTGGAGAAGAATCTCCCCGCTTTAATCCTTATCTAACGGCTGTATTGGATACAAATCAAATTATTTCCTTGCTTGAAAACAGAAAAGGTAGAAACTTAATTGAGAAATTGTTTAAAGCATTTTTTGAAAATAAGATTCGGCTTATGATATCCGATGAGTTTAATGTAGAGGCGCAGAGGGCGGAAAGAAGTGAAAGTCCGTTGCTAACATTTGTGCGGACACTTGAAGTGGTAACGACTACCAAAGATGAGAAATTTAATCGGGATGTTGAAAACCTTATGGGCACACTTTTTCCTGGCAGCGCCCAAGGGCAAAAAAAATATAACCAAAATCTCTCTGATTGTCGTCATCTTGTTGCCTGTGCGAGAGAAAAAATAACATATTTCATAACTCATGACGGAACTATCCTTTCAAAGGGTATGGATGCCTTAAATACGATAGGCTTGAACCTTCAGATTGTGACTCCGGATGTACCGCTGAATGTATTGGAACTTCGTGAAACTTTTGGTTTTGCGGAACCTTCTTTCATACCATATAGCTGTTGGAAACACGTCAGATTGAATAAGATAGACAACAGATCAATACCTATCGTTGTGGATTTTTTTGACGATAATCTTAAACAAGTTATTCGCAGCGGAATTGAATACTCGAATAAATCAGATCCGTGGTGGAAAACTCAGATCTTATACCTCGAAAAGCTGCCCATCTGCGGCTATGTTTTGCACAATGATACAGATAATTTTCGAATGACCGTCTATCCTGTTATTTTTGAAAGGCAACTTCACAGCCAGCCTTTTTTTGCATATTTAATCCAAGATTTGGTCTTTACTGCTATATATAGCGGCACAAGAGAGATTGACGTACACATTATCAGCCAAAGCAGGGAATTGGTTGAACCAGTACTCAATTTTATGGGCTTTCTACAAACAAAGAACAGCAACTTAATAAAGTGGCGCAAGTTTTTGGTAAAAAGAATTGTAACGCCTTCTAACTTTTTACTTATTGCTAAGGATGTTATTATGCCGCCACTGTTAGAACACGAGAAATTCTTTTTCCATAATAGGCTAAACGATAGCGATGTGAAACTATCGGCTGATGCAGTTGAAACTTCATCTGGGCGCATTTGATATTCAAGAGATAAAGGCCACTGCCCGTCGAAACACGGGGCGTGTTATGGCCATCAGATTTCATTGGACGATGCCATTTAAGAATCTTATTTCGTTGAAGCAATTAAGACAAATTTATGAAAGGAAGGGCCATCGTTTCGTAGCACCTCAATGCCCCATGATGATGCCATTTGATATTTATTTGGAAATCTTGAAAATAACAGGGGTTTATTAAATATGAATTATATACTGATGACTATAAAGCCACAATATGTCGAGAAAATAATAACAGGTGCAAAACAGATTGAAGTACGACGATCAAATCTGAATTTGGAGAAAGGGGATGTCATATTTATATATTCGTCAAAGCCCGAATCATCCGTTGTTGGTTGCGCTAAGGTTAAGTTAGTTGAAAGACTGACAAAGGGCGAACTGTGGGATAGATATAATTCGAAGCTCGGCATTTCATTAGAGGAGTATGCTATTTATTTAAAAGCGAAACCTGTTGCTACGGCAATTCATTTAGCAGATTTTAAAGGACTTAAGTCTCCTTTATCACTACAGGCACTCCACCGCTTATTACCCGGCTTCAGAATTCCTCAATCTTATCTATACTTAAACAGAAATGGAAATGGCAAATATTTCCGGAAATTGATTGCCAATATTTATGGCTGATTTCAATCGGAGAAAAGGAATCGTTAAACTGACGACTTCATGCGGAAATTATCACATATAGGTAAGGGATCACAATGTAGCTTTCTATGTGAAGATTGCCAATTAGATGGCCTTTCAGTGACTATTTGTTACGTAAAGAAATAAACAGAATAATCTGTTTACACAAAAACACGGAGTTCTGTGAGAACTTTACTCTGACCGCTGGACCACCAGACTGTTGACTGCTTGTAGATCGTAAAATACAATTGACCCCTTATCGTCATTTAAAATTGACCCCCTTAGAAAGACTATAATCTCCTTCCAAAAGGGAGGAGGTAGAAAGAAGGGATGATAAGCATGTATAAGTGGCAACA
>Ga0210056_1002054_pt1 | contig 17234 bp, 23 predicted proteins | sample CryGeyCG2014_080_2_FD_183965 | JGI IMG/M metagenome (GOLD analysis project Ga0210056, IMG submission 183965) | Groundwater microbial communities from aquifer - Crystal Geyser CG07_land_8/20/14_0.80 (SPAdes) (version 2) | ecosystem: Environmental > Aquatic > Deep subsurface > Groundwater | place... | reverse complement strand
TACACATATAATATTCTTCCATTAGCGAAACTATATTGTGGTAGTAGATTTCCAAGACAAATTATAATGTTTGCGATTGGTATATTAGCCGGGATGATAATAGAAAAAAAGAAAATAAAAATTGAACCCAATATAGAATGTAATGATTTGGAAAGTGTGATAAAACTTATCAAGGAGTTAAAAAATTCCTTTTATGAAAAATATAAAAGATTTTGAATCTAAAGTTTATAGTGATTACGTTAAAAAGGCAGAAAAAGAAAAGTTTTTTAATTATATTTCAAAAAATGAATTTATATTAGTTCTTACTAATATAAGAAAGATAATATCAAATGAAATATCCAATGGTAATAACTGTCCTTATGTTATTGTTGAATTAGATGAGGTGTTCAATATATATACTGTTGCTAAGGATGATAAAGTAACAGTTAATATCTGGGATAAAGAACAAACCAGATTTTTGTTAAAAGGAGATAACAATGTCCAGAATCGGGTATATAAAACATGAAGATATAAAAAAAATAGAAAACTTAATGAGAGACCCCATAGAATTTGATAACTGGATGGATTTTATCAGAGATACTGAACCTGAGTTTTATAGCTATACTCAAGATGTAGCTGGTTCAATGATAAATGGAATTGCTCAATCAGTTAGATTAAATTTAAATAATGCCCATGTTGTAGCAAGATGTTTATTATCAGCGTTCATATGTGGATATGCTATCATGTATTACAAAGATAGTGATAGAGTAAATAATTTAATAAAAGGACACATTGAAGATAAATTTGATTTATGGTTAAATGGAAAATTACCGGATAATTTTTATAATTATTCATTAGCGGGATTAGATAAAAAGTCTACTAAGTATAAAGCAAAAACTGCTCATATAGATATAAAGAAAAAGATAGAAGAAGAAAAGATTCTTGCTAATGGAAAAAAAGATTTTTCTAATATAATGAATAGTATAGTTAGAGAAAAGATTACAACAAATAGTGAAGATTTAGTAAGTGACGATGATATAAGGAAATTAGATGAATAACAAAGTCAATATTGCTACGGGTGAAATTAGTAAATCCATTATTGCTCAGATTAGGAGACTTGCCTTAGCCATTCAGGTTGAGAAACAATGTAGTAAAACTGTAGCTATTGAAGAAGTATCGTATTTTCTAAAACAACTTATATTTATTATAGGCGAAGATATTAAAAAAATAAATACCAAAAAAAACAATAATTCAGACCCTCTTGACAAACCCAAATAAATATGCTATAATTAAGTATGGACATACAAGACAGAGTAGGAGTTAAAATTAAACTGTTTGACACTTGTGTGGAAAATATTGAAAACTTTTTAACAGACAAGATATTCGTACATGCTGTGTTTCACTCTACCACAAATTATGTAATTATATTTTACAAAGAACTAAAGAAAGAAACCCCCGCACAAACTGCCCTGGAGGAATTTAACAAATGATTAAACAGATAAAGCTAATCCAACTTCCGGAAAAATGCGCAATAAGAAGAATAGCATTTCCATTCAAAGAGATTATTAAAATTATTGAATGTGATGAACCTGGAGAAGTATTAGAAGCAGCAAGAACACAATATCCATTGGAATTAATGTTGATAGCTGAAAATGATAAAAACAATACCATAACAAAACATTTTTTAATTGGATTAGCAATTCCCAGTGCTAAAGATAAATTCACATCTCCAATGTTATATTTTAGTGTTATTAAAGACGATCATTACCAAAGAATAAAGAACATGATAGAAGATTATAAAAAGAATAAGAGCACAATTTATAAACCCTAACTATGTCTAGAGACATCGCAGAGAATAAGATATCAAAAATCCTTTCCGGTAAACTTACTAACGCATCCGGGGCCATAAATGATGATGCTGATATTAGAATACCTGGGTTCCTTATCGAGTGTAAAAGAAGAGAAACTACAAAGGGTAAAATTGTATTCTATACCAAAGTATGGGAAAAGTTAAGAAAACAATCAATAAAAACTTGCAGAATACCATTATATATATTTCAGGCAAAGGGAGATTCGTATTGTATTACATGGTTAAATGCTATTGAAGATTTAATTCGCGGAAAACATATAGGGTGTTTTAATATTAATGTTAAATGTAATATTAAATCTAATGTAATAATTAAAGTTGATGATTTTAATGACGTATATAAAGGATATACATTTAATAAATTTAATGTTGCAACATTTAAATACAATAACATTACATTTGGTATAATAGATTTAGATGCATTATATAGATTAACGAAGGAGTGATTGAATATGGAATCCTCTAATAAACATTACCTTCAGTTAAGTCTCTTTTTCAAGAGGTTGTTTTTCACAACTGGTAGATTCACCTACGGTTTCCCTGATAAATAAGTTTATTAGAGGGTTATTATTAATAAAGGAGGATTAATGAATAAACAAAAAGAAGTAGAGAAAGTAAGAGCTGATTTAGAAAAGAAATATAAAAGACCGATATTATTGGTTGGTAGCGATATTCATATGGTCCGTGTACCTTCCGGGTTGATGTCTGTGGATAACCTTATGGGTGGTGGTATACCCAAAGGTAGATGGATAATGTGTTATGGAAGTAAAGGATGCATTGATGGTAATACTTTCATATCATATGAAATAAGAAATAAAAAAGGAAGTAGACAAAACAATAAAGGTGGAACAATTGAACATCTTTTTGAGAGATTTCACGGAATTCAAAAAAAAGGTAAGGGTTATTATCAAAGAAAACAAACAATTAATTCTGCATTCTATGTAAGTTCAGTAGATGAAAAAAATAGAATTGTTAAAAATAAAGTAATAGATGTAGTTGATAGTGGTGAAAAGGAAGTATATGAAATTATAAGTGAACTTGGATTTAAATTACTTGCTACTATGGACCATAAATTTTATATTGGAAATGACATGTATTTAAGTTTAGATAAACTTAATAGTGGAGATACTATATATGTAAATAATGGTAAGCATATCAAAAATGGTAAAGTTAAAAAGTATTATCCAAAAATTTATGTAAAGTATCATCCATACAGTAAGGTAAAATATATATTAGATAAGGAAAGAGGATACAAAAATAAATACTATAGAATAAGACAATCATTAGCTGTTTATGAGGCTAATATGAATAGTGTGTCTTTAAAAAAATATCTATCATTGCTTAACGAAAAAAATATAGTTGGTTTAAAATTTATTAATAGAGACAAATATCAAATACATCATATAGACAAGAATCCATTAAATGATACTATAGATAATTTAAAGTTAGTTACTCAAGAAGAACACAATAAGATACATTATGATGATATCAAAAATAATTGTTTGTATAAAGTAGTTACGCAAGATAGAATCAAGTCCATAATTAAAGTTGGAAAAAGACACACTTATGATATTATGATGGAGTCACCACATCATAATTTTATTGCTAATAACTTTGTAGTACATAATTCTGGCAAAACCAGCCTAACATGTAAAATCATGGCAACTGTACAGGAAAGTGGTGGTATTGCTGTTTATATAGATGCCGAACATGCCTACGATAGGGATTACGCTGCTTCTATAGGGGTAGATAACGACAAACTCATATATACTAGGCCTGAGACCTTAGAAGAGTCTATGACAACACTACAGAAGCTGGCTCCGGTGGTTGATTTTATAGCAATAGATAGTATAGTTGCCGTTGGCGCGGCAAGTGAAATTGAACGTGAATTAGAGAAGGAAACTATGGCACTTATACCCAGGAAACTATCACAGTTCTTTAGGGTATGTACACCATCAGTTGGTAAAAGTAATGCTTTAGTTATATTGGTTAATCAAACTAGGACGGATCTAGGTGCATTTATACCGTTTGATAAGTATCCTGGTGGAAATGCTCTAGCACACTCATGTTCATTTATCATGCAATTAAGACGGGGTTCGCCTAAAGATGATCCCGTGGAAAAGATTGATGGTAAAGATGTACTAATAGGTCATAGAATACATATTAAAGCAGAGAAGACTAAAATATCCGATAATGAAGGTTCTTCAAGTTTCTTTGACTTGTTAAGAAAACCACCTCATTTCGATGAAGTTACAGATGTATTATTTATGGCAGAGATGAAAGGTGTAGTTACCAATTCCGGAGCGTGGTTTTATTATGAAAAAGAAAAGTATCAGGGTAGAAATGGCATCGTTGAAGCATTAAACAAAGATGAAAAATTGTTTAATAAAATTAAAGGTGAGGTGAAGAAATGATTACATATAACGATCTTAAAATTGAATTTCAAGAAAAAGTAAAAGAATTACAAACTACACCCATAAAGGAATGCTAATGAAAATTAAAAGAAAAACAATAAATATAAAAAAGTATAATAAAGTCATGGATGACATTATGAAAAAGAAATTACCTGTCCATGAAACTTTAATAGCAATGTTGGATTATGCTGCGAGTGTGGAAATTATTGATTTGCCACTTGACAAACCCAAATAAATATGCTATAATTAAGTATAGGAGCCACAACAGGAAGCGCTTCGCTGAGTAGCGAAGCCAGGAGGAATTATGGCAGAGCGAAAATATCACGGTATGACGAATGAAGAGATTAGAACTAATTACTATATTACATTTCAAGGTGATGAAGATCCCGGAGACTTAAAATATATTAATGCTAAATTATCAAGATTATGGCAAGATGCATCTCATTTTTACAGAGATACTAAATCTAAACTTGAAAACTATAAAGCACGTATGAGATGTATAGAAGAAACCATTGAATTAAAATCTAAAAAAGTAGACTGGAAATATATTACTGAAAATAAAGTATTACCTACTAAAGAACGGTGGTCAGATAAAGCTAGAGATACAGCGGCATTTATAGAAGTTAGAGGTGACGAAAAGTTAAAACAAGATCTAGATGATATTCGCAATGGTATATCTGAACTTGAAGATGAGTTAATGATTTGGCATGAAATAAGAAACAATTTAAGATTTATTGCAACCAGAATAGATAGTGCATCAATGAATGTTGCAGTTGAAGCTAAGTTGTCTGCTAGAGAACCCGGTAATATACCTCAAATGCCAGCGGATACTAAAGAAGATACTGTTAAAGATGTTCTCGAAGAGAAATCTGAAAGTAATACAACTGAAATAAAAAAAGAAGAATTTAATGATTTACCATTCTAATGTTAAAAACTATATGTATTCATAAATGGTATGTAGTTAGTGTAGGTTTACATGAGCATCAAAAGGGTATAAGAGAAAAGTTATATTTTATTGGTATGAAGTGCCGATGTAAATATTGTTCAAAAGAAAAATTCAGATTTGGGAGGAATATTAATGAAAATAGTTAATTTTCCCATAGAGATTGTACAATGGATAGATATAACAAAAAGGGCTAAAAGAGATCCTTAGGAGAAATAAAACTTGAAGTGCTATGATGTTCTGAAGAAGATAATAAATAGGATATAATATGAAAAAAATTAATCAATTAAAAATTGGTGGTCATGTTGTCAAAGTTAAATGGGAAAATGAAATGCCGGTGGTGAGTGGTGATTTAGGAGACTCTTGGGTAGCTTATAATTCAATTCGTATTTGTACTTTGTATCCCGAATCACAACAGCAAGAAGCATTATTACATGAGATTCTTCATTATGTATTACATAACTTAGGTCATAAAAATGATGATGATAAAGATCCTATTCACACCGAAGAGAATGTCATAGCAATATCACAGTCATTATATCAAGTGTTAAAAGACAATAAACTAAATTTTTGGAGTGAGAAATAAATATAGAACAAGAAGAAGAAAAACTTAGAGTTATTGCTTATAAATTTACAGCAGAACAACATGAAAAATTATTCAAGAAAATTGAAGAAGGTTATGAAGGTTGGGATGATATAAAAAATAAAGAAATGATAAAATCTGGTTTAATTAACAATCTTAAAAAAGGACTTACTGGGGATAATTTAGTTGATATTGCTAATTAGTGAGGAAAATATATGATAACTAGAAAAAATGAAATGAAGGAAGTTAGTGTAATTGAAAATGTAGTTTGTAACTGTTGTGGAAATGAAATACTAATAGAAGGTACAGGTTATGAGTTTGCTACATTACAAGCAGTTTGGGGATATGGTAGTGGAAAAGATGGTGAAGAACATAGAAGTGAAATTTGCGAAAAATGTTATAACACCATAGTTTCAAGTTTTAAAATACAACCATATATTAATGAATATCTATAAGGAGGTTTTATGGAATTTAAGTTTAAGTTTGGTGATGAGTTGAAAGAAGCGGTAACTGGATTTAAAGGAACAGTGATGGGAATAACCTGGTATGCTACAAAATGCGTCCATTATGGGTTATTACCAAAGAAACTTAATAAAGATGGTACTACAAAAGATTGGAATTGGTTTGATGGATCAAGATTAAGCAAAACTGGTAAATTTACTGATGTAACCGGAGATAGTACGAGTGCTCCTGCTGGTCATAATTGTCCTAATGCTCCGGAGTTTTCAATATAAGTTGAAATATTTTTATTTTTGTGTATATAATATAATATGGGTCCGACAAGGATTGATTGGGAAGTAAATGTTCTTTGATGCTAGCCGCGGTTGATCGGATGGCCGCGTTAAAATCCGATCACAAACACAAGCAAAATCTATTTTTGCAAACATTGTTGATTTTGTTAAGGGATTATTTGAAGTGGCAACACTTCAACCTTCCTTTGCCTGATTAGCAATGCCAGCCACAGTCATATTAGATTTGTTGTTTTTGTAGATTGTGGTTAGACTAAAACAACTGGTGGAGTTGTGAGCAGACACCTAAAACCTGTTCACCCCTTTGTAGTGAGTTGCCTGACTTAAACGGGATATGCTAGTAGATTCATTGATCATTCTTCAACAAGACGCGAGTGCGATTAAGATGCTAAGTTTAGATTACATAGCTGGTTTTATTGATGGTGAAGGAACAGTAGGTATTTATAGGAGTAAAAAAAATAATGTAATTACTCCTTATATATCTATTTCAAACACTAACTATAATATCCTATGTAAAATTGCAGAAATGCTAAAAAATGTTTATGAAATTAAATCTACATTAACGTCAAGAAAACAAACTAATGTAAATCATAAACGAGCTCATGTATTAAACATAAGATGGCAACAAGCAATTAACTTAGCTAAACTTTTATGTAGTAAACTCATTATTAAAAACAAGCAATGTGATCTATTGGCTAACAAGTATAATTTATGTACTCCCAGAAATGGATGGTATACAAATTACATGGCTAATTTAAAAAGCGATTTAATGAGTTCCATGAAAGTTTTAAATAGTCGCGGATCACAGGAATGTGATCCAAGTAAATCTTCTCTGATTGACTTGGAAGTCCTGAAGAGGGCGACAAGGCGGAAGGTACATAATAAATATTATGGCCGCCGTGAACGACTAAGCGAGAAGACATCCAGACCGGATGAAGCGATAGTCTGATCTGCAAATATAACAAAATGAAATTGCAGTTAACACAATGTCTCGCCGGATCCACCAGGAATTATATTCCCGGGTTTCGCCTAGTTGGTATGGTACCTGACTTGGGCTTAGGCATAAGGCAGGTTTGAGACCTGCAACCCGGATTGGTATAATAGAGATAAGATATGATTAAAAGTGTATGGAATGATGATTGTATATATTTCAAGGTTATAGATAAATGTACTGGAGAAGTGATACCAAATGTGAGATGGGCAAATGATGAAACTGGTGAATATGATCAATTTAAACAGATGAGAAAGGTAAATTAATATATATTGGAGATAGTCTTGAACCATTACTTAGAAGGCATATTGGTAATATAAAACTTATAGATGTAAGAGATTCACCATTACCAGTAGCGCAATGTCCTACATGTATTGCTGTAAATAAATAGGATAATATATGATAATAACAGTGGGATTTCAACCTTCCTGTTCAGAAAGTGTATACCAGATCTGTGGTGTAGATACTGATGCCGGCGAAAAAATTAAAGAATCTTTTATATCATTATTTAAAAATGAATATGAAAATAAATATACCGAACAATGGTTAGAAAAAGAATTACAAAGATTCTTAGAGATATATTTTACCAAAGATACAGAATATCATCTTAATTGGGTTGATCTTGATGATGCTCCCTATGGTAATATACTTATTAAGGCTGCTGAAGAACATGGATATATAAATGAAAGTGTAAGTGAGACTTCAGATGCTATTATCAGTGATGATGAAATGGTATATAGAATAGAAATGTTAAAAGAATATAAACAAATAGATACTTGACAAACCCAAATAAATATGCTATAATTAAATATGGAAGGTATTGTAAAGATATGTCCGTATTGCAAATCAGTATTAATAAAAGTAGAATGGTCCCAGTTTGGATATGATTATATTTGTAGTAAATGTAAAATTATTATAAAAAATTGAGGAGAAAATAATGGAAAAAAAGTATCAGAGATCAACAATGGAAAGAGGAATAACATACTCAAAGGAAGAGGAAAAAGATATTAAGGAACTATACATTGATCAGAATATGACTGGAAAAGATGTAGTAAAATTCCTCAATGATAAATACTGGAAAGGTAAAAAAATAAGAACCGAGAGAGGACTTGAGAGTAAATTCAAAAGATTAGGTATTTCAAAGCGTGATCATTCCAGTTATAAAGAAGGCAAGATAACACCACTACATAAAAAGGTATGGTATTTAAAAAAAGAAGTTGGATGGAGTTATAGTAAAATAGCTAAAAAATTAAATATGTCTATAGGAAGTATTAAAAGTATGATTAGTTATATGTCAAATTCTACTATGCTTGGTAAAATATCCATGGTTGATGCAAAGTTAACTTTGGGAAATGATGAACAAATAGCAGATAAAAGAACTAAAGATGAACTGATGTCAACAATTAATAAATTAGAAACACAATTAACAAGGGCCAAAGCATCAACATCAATAATTGTTGATACAGTTAAATCAACACTTGTTAAATTACCAACTGTAAAAATACCAGATATAATAATTAAACCCGGGATGCATAAACCTGAGACAGCAATGCTTGAATTTAGTGATTCTCATATTGGAGAAAAAGTACTTAAAGAAGATGTAGCAAATGTAACGGAATATAGCTTTAACCATTTTGTGAAAAGATTGGATGCATTAAGAGAAGGTTTATTTGAATGTATAGATATACAAAGATCTAAAATTCCAATTAAGATTTTAGATATAAATATGCTTGGTGATATTTGTTTTGAACCAAATACGCTTATAATGACAAAAAAAGGCTTAATTCCAATACAAGATATTAAAACTGGAGATGAAGTTTTAACTCATAAAAATAGATATTGTTCGGTTACAAAAATATATAAAAGAAAATATAATGATAATCTTGTTGGTATTACAACCACAGGAAATTGTAATCCGGTTTATATGACTCCAAATCATCCTGTGTGGACATCGGATTCATATCATGGGTACTATCAAGTTAAAGGATCTCTGGAATTTAAGCGATCCGATTCTCTAAATAAAAAATCTTTAGTATTTAATAGAATAAACAATGAATTTATTAGTGATTTTGATGTTATTGATTTAACGGATTGGATAAAAAATACAGATATTAAGATAGAAAATTATAGAATAATCACGACTCATAATCATTCAAATGATTGTAGTATCCCACAGGGTTTAAATGTGAATGATCAACTTTGTAGAATAATTGGTTATTTTCTAGGTGATGGCACGATAACTTTAAATAAAAAAAGAGGTATTATTAGTTGGTCATTGAAAAAAAATAGTAGAAAAGAAAAGAAAGTATTAGATGATATTTTACAATTTTGTAAACATTATGATATTAAATGTGATGTATATGATAATAGAGAATATAACACATTTAATCCAACCATTAATTCTAAACCTCTAGCCGAATTTTTTAGTACTTTTTATGATAGTAATAAAGAAAAAACATTACCTAATCTTTGGTTAAATTTACCATTTAATAAGTTAAAATATATCATTTATGGGTTTATTATGACCGATGGCAATTTTAGAATAGATAGTACAAATAAATTATATGAAATTCGTATATCAAATACCGCTTTGAAATTATTAGAAAAATTAAAGTATAGATTAGAGTTTGAAGGTTATATTTCAAATATATTAAAAACTAAATTACGAGAAAATCAAATTATAAATGGTAAAACAGTTAAAAATTTAAAAGATAGTTATAGTATGTCATTCTATTTTTATGGATGCCAGGATTTATATAAACTATTTTATGAATTTGATAAAAAACCAGAGCAAAGTTCTTTACATACTAAAATAGTTTTTGATTATGTTATAAAACGAGTTAAAAGTATAAGTTATAAAAAATATACGGGATATGTGTATAATCTGGAAATAGAAACGGACAATACATATATTGCAAATTCAATAATTGTTCATAATTGTACTGGTGAGGATATATATCTAGGTCAAATGAGAAATATAGATCTAGAACTTACAAAACAGGTTTTTGAAGGTGCACACACTATTGCCAATAAATTACTTTTACCATGTGCAAAATTTTTCGAGAAAGTCAGAATTAGAACAGTTTGGGGAAATCATGGCCGGGGTTGGGGGAAACCTGGACAAGTACATCCTCGCACAAATTTTGATTATATAGTATATTTATTTTTACAGAATAGTCTTAAGTACCAAAAAAATATAGAATTTTATATTGCAGAATGTCCGGTAATGTTATTTAAATTACCTGAGGCACAAAATTGGACACATTTAATATCTCACGGAAATGAGGTAAATAGTTGGATGGGAATTCCATTTTATGGAATTCAAAGAGATATGGGTAAATATAATCAGATGTTTGGTGAGAATATTAATTTCTGGCATACAGGACATTTTCATTCTGCGTGTAAAATAGATATACCATATGGACAACAAATTGTTAATGGTACATTCGTTGGTGGTTCTGAATTAAGTGTATTAAAAATGAAAACTAAATCTCAACCTAAACAGTTGTTATTTGGATTCAATAATGCCAGAGGAAAAACATGGAGTTATGATATACAATTAGAACCGTTAACAAAACTTAAGATGGATGAAAATTCTATTTATACACCAACATATCAAGATAAAAATTAGGAGGTAAAAAATATGCTTACAGAAGTTAGTATTCATTTATATGGAAAACCAGCATGGGATTTAGAAATTGAAGTAGAATTCAATGCTGAAAAAATTATTAACATGGGTAAATATTTAAATGAATGGTTACCTAAAGTGGTTGAAATTGGAAAAAAGTTGATTGATAATGGATGGGAATATTATGGTGGATTATATGATGTAAATTTTACCAAAAATATAACAAAAGAAGAAACTAAGGAAGAATTAAAAAAATTAAACGTTGATTTAGATTGTGTTAATATTAATGAAGAAGAATTTGAAGATGAGGAAGAATCTGAAGATGATGAAAATATCAAGGAGGAAATAAATGGCTAAAAACATGAAGATTTCAATTAAAAGTAATGGTACACCAGATGGAACATCATTAATGGTAAATGGTGCCGATATAACAAAAACACAAAGTGTAACAGATTTATATTTTAATGCTTATGGTGATTATGTAAGTTTATCATGGACAGTGTTAGACGTGGATGATAAAGGTGTAAGAAAATCTACATCATACAGATATAGTACACCTGCAGTAAATCAAACCATTGAAGTTGCTAAAAGTTCAACACCACCTAAATTTATAGGTAAGGATTCTGATATGCAATTTGAAACTGAAAAAGATAAGATTAACTACGATCTAACAGGTACAGTTAAAGTATTAAGTGATGTAATAGATATTAAAGAAGATAAGTAAATTAGTCTAATTATTTGAACTATAATCTATAGGAACTAAAACAATCGTCATTTTGTTCCTAGATGACAAGGAGGACCATATGTATTCTCAAAGTTTTGCATTGGCAGTATTAATGGATGGTAAAGTAGTTAGGGAAAATTATGGGAATGTAAAAGTACCATTTGGAAGTGAGTATGAAGTTAGAGCAAAGAATAAGTATGCATCACCGATAGCATTAGATCTTTATATTGATGGAAAATTAGTAAATGAGGCCGGCCATATTCTAGTTGCGGCTAATAGTTTCATGGATATTGCACACTGGGTAGAAAAAAGTGGAACCGGAAGAAAACTCGTTTTTGCCAAACTTAATGATAACAGAGTTGAACAACCTGGTGAATGTGAAAATGGGATAATAGAAGCCAGGTTCTATAAACCACAAGCCAAAGTAGAATTTGTACCAAATACAATTATTATTAAAGAATCGGTCTGGCCATATTACCCAACATGGCCAATAATAATTCACGAACATCATCATGATTATTATCCGTCATGGCCGAATCAACCATGGATAACTTCTACTGGTGATAGTTGTAATGTTGTTTGTTCATCAGTTGACTCGCACTTGGCTGCAATTGAATTTAATGGTGCTACAGTTAAAGGTGAAGAGACTAGTAAAATTGAATATAGTAAACCTAGTTTTGATCTTGAAGTTGAACCCGTTGTATTGAAGTTGAAAATAATTGGTTATGAAGATAAAACAAAAACATGTTGTGGTAAGAAACAATGCAAGGGAGAAATTTATTGTTCTAAGTGTGGTAAGAAATATAAATAATTATTAGTACCGGGTGCTGATGACGATTCAGATTAAATGTTGGCTCTCCAATGTTCCCAACAACCCGGTTTTTATGTAAGGAGGGCATGAGACCAACAAGTATTGTAGCGACTGTGATCTTATGTGTAAATATAAAAAAGAGGGCAGTAAAGAAATGAATATAGAAAAAAATGGTAAAAGAACGATTTTAGAAAAAGCAAGACCTTTTGATGAATTACGAGCTGAATGGAAAGCCAAAGAGAAAAAAGAAAAAGAATTAAAAAATGGTAAGTTATGGTTTATCTATAAACCATACTTTGCTATTAGAGGTTGGTACTATGAGATAAGGTGTTTCTTAAAAAATTATCAACCAATTAAAGAAATAATATGGTTCTTTCAACGCGGCTGGCGTGGATATTCAGACCGGGACACATGGTGTTACTCATATTACTTAGCTGATGTTATTCAAGCTGGTTTAAAACATCTTAAGAAATATCAACATGGCTATCCTGGCGAATTCAAAAATGTTAAAGAATGGGATAAGGTATTGGAACAAATAATATGGACATTTCAAAAAGCAAAATTAATTAGTGATGGTGATTTATTATTATATACATCAAAATTTAAAACTCATGCTATTAAAATGTTATCGAAAGAAGACACAAAAAAACTTGATGTGGGATTTTCGTTATTCAAAAAATATTTTTATCATTTCTGGGATTAATGCCCGTGTAGCTCAGCTGGTAGAGCAATCGCCTTGTAAGCGATAGGTTGTCAGTTCGAGCCTGACCTCGGGCTATGGTTCCGGGATTGTGTAATGGTAGCACATTTCGTGATCCCGGAGTAGATAAGGAAAATAACAATGGCTATTGACAAAGATGTTAAAATATGCTATAATTAAGTATGGAGAGTATAAGTATGAAATGTGTACTTTGTAAAAAGGAAACTGAGAAAGGAGATATGGTGGAGAATGTGGGATTCGTATGTGAAGAGTGTCAGAACAAAGTCACCATAACATCCTACCAAAAAGAATACTACTTTAACAACACCATGAACATACAAATTAAAGATGATAAAGTGGATTAAGAGATTATTTAAGAGAAAAGAAATAAATAAAAAACCTATGAAATCACAAATCGTGATATCATCTTTTTTTAATAAAAATAATATATTTCCTGATACATATTTCTTTTATAAACCATTAAATATAGATGGCATACTTCAAACGTATAATAGTTATATAATAAAATATCCTATGGGTAGATATACAATAGGATCCTGGATAGATGAAATATCACAAAGATTTAATATTAATCCTAGAATAATTATATGTTTACTAGAAAAAAATAACATGATTACTACAACAAATCCAATATCAAAAGAAACACTCGACTTTGCACTTGGACTTGGAGTATCTAAATTCGAGTTAATATCAAAGCAATACAAGGGATTGGATAAACAAATATTTTATATATCTCAGAATATCAGAAGATGGTTTGATTTATACAGCATAAAAAATTGTGGCAAAGTAAATTGTATTGATGATAATGATATTGTTTCCAAGAATGCATTTACATATGCATTATATATGATAGAACCATATGTTGGTACTAATGATTTTTATCTTGTTCAACCAGTTAAAGACAATACTGGTATAGTTACTGGTATAAATAAAGAATTAAAATATAAAGCTCCATTTGGAGTATATAAATTCTGGGCAATATGGAACGAATGGTTTGAAAAATGAAAATACCTTTAGTTTGTTATACTGAAAAAGATAGTATAAATATTATTGTAGATAAGACAAAACAAAATATAGAATTTCCCATTAATCCCACATGCTTTATTAAAGATGGATTTAGTGGTTTAGACTATAGAGAAAGACCAATATGGGGAAAATGGATAGATTTATGGACAAAAGAACCTATTAATGTTTATAGAAAAGAATTTAGTAATACCGTAGATTGTTCTAGATTTTTCAGAAATAATAAAGATGGTGGTTATATATTCTCTTTACCATACCTGGAACAAGTACTTATATACGAACCTGATTTTTTCTTTCAATATCCTAATAATGAATCATTAATGACATTAACATTTGATATAGAAGTTCAACATGATGGTAAATCATTTCCTACAGCAGATACTAACCCCATTATAGCAATAGGATATAAAATAAACAACGAACAAACCAAAGTTATAGATTGTTATGATGAAAAAAATATAGATAAAGATATTATAATAAATTTTTTAAACATTATACAACAGTATGATCCGGATATTATAGTTGGATATAATGCCATGGGTATGTCCGGTGAAGGTTTTGATATACCATATCTAATAAAAAGAGCAGAAATACATGGACTTAATATAACTAAATTAACGCGCTGGGGAAATAAACCATACTATAAAAAAGATAATGAAATTGTATATAATATATATGGTAGATGTGTATTTGATGTATTTAATTTTGTTGTACGTGATACATCATTATTTGGAGTTAAAAATAAAAAATTAAAAACGATATCTGAATGGTATGATATCTCTACTAATAAATTTGATATGTTTTATAAAGAAGATAATAGTAAATATATTAAAACTGAAGAAGTAAGAAAATTAGTTGCCGGTGATGTTGATGCAACTTACAAATTATTTGAAATATATTTTCCACTCCAGAAATATTTAGCTGAGATGATGGGAATACCATTGGATAATATGGTTAATTCATATGCAAGTTTTGTACCTAAAATATTTATGGGCCGGCATTTAATTGAATTAAAAATGTTACCATTTCAATCCAATTATGATAGATACACTAATACTAAATTCCAAGCAGCATTAACTAATATGAAACGTCAAGGTTTTCATAAAGAACTATGGGGTATTGATTTTGCTAGTTATTATCCGTCTTTAATGGTTACATTTAATTTGTGTTACTCTCCAGATACTGAGGTATTAACAAACAACGGTTGGAAGATTTTTAAAGATGTTAAACATAATGATATGATATGCACTTTAAATCCCAAAAATAATCATATTGAATATATAAACTATAAATCGATACAATCATTTAATTATATTGGCGAAGTAATGTATGTTGTAAATAGTAAACAAATAGATTTAATGGTTACACCTGAGCACAAAATGTATATTGCGCACGGAAGAAGTAATAACTTTAATTTGGAAACAAGTAAATATATTTATAATAAACCAGTAAAATACAAAAGAGATGGTATATGGATAGGAAATGAAGTGGTGTATTTTAATTTACCACAATCATATCGCACACAGAAAAATCAATGGAATAAAGAAAGTAAAGTTATTTTAGAAGAAAAAAAGTTTAAAATGGATGATTGGTTGGAATTCCTGGGTTATTTTATATCGGAAGGTTGTACATCTCGCTACGATGGCCAATATAAAGTAATTATAACACAAAATCCATCAAACCAAAAATTAATAAAAAAATGTATTACTAGTTTAGGGTTTAAATTTTACTTATATCCAAATTGTAAAAATATAACTATATTAAATAAACAATTATATGATTATCTAAAGCCACTGGGTAAATGTAATCAGAAATATATACCAAAAGAATTTATGAGTTTATCATTTAGACAATTAAAAATATTATTTAATTCTCTTATGTTTGGAGATGGTATCTATGATGGTATATATCCACGTTATACAACAACATCTAAAAGATTAGCGGATGATTTTCAGGAACTCGTATTTAAACTAGGTTTTGCGGCCACAATAGGTGAGAAAAATAAAAAAAACGGTAAACATTTGTGTTGTTATGATGTGTATATTTCTACTAAATGTTTAACACCAGGATTAAATACAAGAAAAATAAAACACGATAAATTTATAGAATATAATGGTTTAGTTTGGTGTTGTACAATGCCAAGGAATAACATAATATATGTTAGACGAAACAATAAACCGTGTTGGTCTGGAAATAGTCCGGAATGCGTGAAATTGACAACTTTTCTGGATAAAAAAGATGAGTTTGATTTTTTGAGTGATGGTAAAACATTATGGGCACGAATTCCCGATGAAAATTTTAACTGTGATGTTTTACTTAATATAAACCTAAAGAAAGACGGTTTCCTAAGAACTGAAATGGATAATTTTTTTGAGATGAGAGGAAAAATTAAAAAATCCATGGAAACAGCTGATGGTGGACAGAAAACTATACTTAAATCCCAGTCTGATGCCCTTAAGGTTTTGATGAATTGTTTCACTGAAGATATGCAAGTATTAACAACAGAAGGCATCAAATATATAAAAGATATTAATGTAAATGATAATGTTTATTCAATAAATCCCAAAACATTAAAATTAGAAATCAAGTCAGTTACTAATATTTATAAATATAAGTATGATGGTGATATATTAAATTTTAAGTCCAATAGAGTTAATTTATCAATTACTCCTGAACATAAATTAATAGTATCTAATAATTTTGATAAAAAAGTAAAATTTATAGAAGCTAAAAATTATAATCACAATTGGTATATTCCAACACATTTAAAAATTAAAAGCCGTACAAATTTGTATATAAAT
>Ga0210056_1002045_pt1 | contig 17266 bp, 12 predicted proteins | sample CryGeyCG2014_080_2_FD_183965 | JGI IMG/M metagenome (GOLD analysis project Ga0210056, IMG submission 183965) | Groundwater microbial communities from aquifer - Crystal Geyser CG07_land_8/20/14_0.80 (SPAdes) (version 2) | ecosystem: Environmental > Aquatic > Deep subsurface > Groundwater | place... | reverse complement strand
AGGAAATCTTTGACCGTCTGGTGCAAGCCTGTGTCTCGACACAGACAGTAACTTACACTAATCTCATCCAACGACAAGGTTTCACCCCAAGAAAAGGTGATTAGGAGTTGAGTCAATAGGCATTTTTCCTTTAATACTCGTTACGGATGAAAATCCACCTTTCCCCCTCACCCTGCCCTCTCCCCATCGGGGGAGAGGGTGCGAACCCAAAGGGTTCGAGGGTGAGGGGGTGTTTTTACCCATAACGAGTATATCTTCTATCCTGCGCAGCAACCCTCCCTGGAACGCGAAGGAGTGACGTGATAGGACGACGCCGAAGCCGTATTAGCGATTGCTGGCTCCACTGCGACTTTGTAACCGGCTTTCTCGACAGCGGACTTCAGTTGCGCAACAGTTGCGCTGCCCTTCTTAGCGAAGGACACTCGCGCCAGGTTTTCTTTGAGCGACACCTCTGCCTTGCTGACTCCGGTAACTTTCTCCAGCGCAGTCTTTACCTTCTCCGGGCACGCCGAGCAAGTCATTCCCTTGATGCGCACAATCAGCGACCCGGTGTAGCCTTGCTGCGTAATCTCGCTCGCCAATTGCTGCACTGGAGTTTGCGCCTCGTTCAGTTGGATCACCGCCTGTTTGTCCTTGAAGGACACTGCGGCTGTCTTTACGCCTTTGACCTTTGCGAGGCTCGCCTGCAAGCCTTTGGCGCAGCTATCGCAGGTCATCCCCTTCACCTCGAACGTGACTTTGGAAAGGTTCGGCTTCGCCCACAGCTTGGAGCGCGCCGCGACCCCACCGACTAAAGCTAACCCTAACACCCAACTTAACACTACTTTCATCTCTCTACCTCCAATGAAGATTGTTTTCGTTTTGCAACTAACCTCCGGACGATGCTCGCTATGACGGCGAGGACGAGCATCCCACAACAGGGGTCTAACAGGCCCTGCATTTCAAACTGCCTCCCATTTTCAATACATCAACACCGCAGAAGACCGGCGACTCTTCCAACACGCCACTGCTTCCTTCTCTGCCGCGCGCACCTTCCCGAGGCAGCACGAACCTTGTGGGTTTTTGATCTCACAAGCGCACTCGCCAGCTTGCACCCGCGCGGTGATCCGTTCAGAAATCGTGCAACGGCCGGTGGCTTTTACCTCATCATAGACATCCTGCTCCGTGAACCCAAAGCAGTAACATAGAGGAATCGGCGGTTCGGTCTCCTTTAGCCCCACTCGAACACGCACGTCCGATTTCCTAAAGACGGTCACTCCATCTGCCGAGAAATAGACCACCTCACAAATCGGCGTTCGGCAGAAAAGGTAAGGAACGTCACGTCGTTTGCTGAGCGCCGCTTTGGTGAGCAAATGCGTCGGCGTTTCTTCACCGACTGCCTTACCTTTTTGTCCGCACCGCGGACAGACCGCGGATACGGAAGGTTTTGTTGCGCAACAACTGGACATTGACATCACTCCTTACCCTGTGCCGACCGTGAAGGTAGAATCGCTTTGTATCCCGCTTCTGCAACCGCTTTAGCCAGTGCCGCCTCGCTGGGTTTGTTCTTACTCCACTCGACTACAGCTTCCTTGCTTTCGTAGCTGACGCCAACTTTCGTCACCCCAGGCACTTGAGCCAACTCCTTTTGGATGTGGATCGCGCAGGCGCCGCAGGTCATGCCTTCGACTTTGAAGGACAGACGCTTGGACGACGCGCTTGCCGCGGCAAAGGTTGTCACGATGTCTGCCCGGGCCTTCCGGTTGCGAAGAGTTTCCAGTTGTGGGAAAGCCGCTGCTGCGACAACGAACACGGTCACGACCCAGAGAATCGCTCTATTGCGGTGCGCCGATTTCATGGCGCAGGTCGCTCCCTCCGCGCAACAAGCCTCAGCTCGGGGTTTCCGATAGGTTGCGTAGAACGCGCCGGCCAGCAGGAAAAACGTCAGCCCTAGGAGATAGGGGCGATAGGGAGTCAGTGCAGTCGCAACCCCAACACTCCCCGCGCCGAGTGCAGCCAAAACAACGGGGCCGATACAACAACTCGACGCGAGAATCGCGGCTCCTACCGCGCCCAGCGCGGCCCAAACATTCCAATTCTTATTGTCTTTCATCACTCTTCTTCCTTTCTCAAAACCACGAGAGGTTCGATGGGGTGTCCCGATAGGTTGGGACGCCCCATCACCTCTGGATCATGCCAGCGGTTGTCCAATTCCCGCGGCGCGAAGTCCCGCCTCATTGACAGCCGGACGCGCGCAGCAGTCCACGATGCGGCCATCCACCACGACTGTGGGAACTGATGTTACGCCGTAGGCTTTCGCCTCGGCTGCAGCGTTCCCATCAGCGCGCAGGTCGTAAACCGATACGTCGCATGACGGACATGCCAGTTGATTCACAAGCTGCACCGCATCCTCACAGACCGGACAACCAGCCGTAAAGACTGCAACTTTTTTTGCCATGGTTCTTTCACCTCCCTTCTCTTTGAGCGAATGCGTTCACAATGTGCTTGACGGTGCCGTTCAACTGTTCATCGCGAAGACTGTAGAACACCAGCTTGCCCTGTTTGCGATAGCGGATCAACCGCGCATGGTTGAGCAAGCGCAGGTGATGCGACACGGTCGGCATGGATAGTTCGAGCAGGCAGGCCAGCTCACACACGCACAACTCGGAATGTCCCAAGGCATAAAGAATCTTCACACGCGCCGGGTCGGCGCACGCCTTCAACATCTGCGCTGCTGAACGGAAAACATCCTCTTCGGGCAGACGCGGTTTCAACGATTCGGCGCGGCTCATATCAGAGTTGTATTCCTGACACAGAAACTTGTTGCCGCGCTTCAGCAGGTCTTGAGTTTTCTTGGTTGCGGACATCATGACACCTCAATGATATTTCCATAAATATCAAAATATAAAACTGATTATAAGCGATAGAAGTTCCCCTCTGCAAGGGTTTTTTTGGAGAGGGTCGGGGGGGGGAAAAGGTGGATTCCCAACCTGAAGAGTATAACTGTTCAGAAACTTGGCACGATTCGTCATTGCGACGACCGAAGGGAGGAAGCCCCGACGAGTCGGGATGCTCGATGGATCGGCACAATCCCCAGGTGAGGGCTTCTTATGGAGGGGATTGCTTTGCTCCGCTCGCAATGACGCGCGGGCCGTGGGGTTTCTGTTCTTTCGACTGCCGTCCTGCAGACGGCATGGGGATTCTCTTAAGGAAGTACCATTCAGATGTGCCCCCCCTTTTCGACTATCAGCAAAGCGGAGCTTCACCTCCCAGAGGTTGGGTGGAGAACGACAAGTCCCTGGTTGGCCGATGCGGCGAGGATTTCGTCGTGACCGTCCGCGTTGATGTCGGCACACCGCAACAGTCCGACCGATGCGCCGAGCGTGTGGCGCGCCTGGACGCGCCCGGTGAGGTCGAGCACCTGCACCGACCCATCCTGCTGTCCGACCACGATGGACTTCTGTCCTGCCTTGCCGACGGCGGTGATGGTCATGGCAACCACCGCGGAACCGAGGTCGGCCCGCCAGAGCGTCTTCCCTTCGCGATCCAGCGCATAGACGTAACCCGTGTCGGAGGCAATGAGGACTTCGTCATGCCCGTCACCGTTGAGGTCTACCATCGCCACCTCGCGGACGGCGTATCCGTGGTTATTGAACGAGAAGAGGGTCTTCGTCGGAAACGCGCTCAAGGTGAAGACGCCGGTGCTGGAGCCGTTGGCTATCTCCGGCTTACCGTCACCATCGATGTCTCCCACGGCAAGGGCAACGTCCCCCAACTCTGAATAGGTCCGACCGACCAATCTCCCCTTAACATCGTAGATGGCAACGCCGCCATAGTGGTTCGCGGCGAGGACTTCTTGCCTGCCGTCTCCGTCGAGGTCGGTAGCGAGAATCTTACGAACGCCGTGATAGTTTGCATCCCGGCTCCAGAGCAGATGCAGATTCTGGTCAAACACGCTCACAAAGCAGTTGGTCGTCCCAACAATAACTTCATTTTCACCATTGCCGTCAAGGTCCTGGACGACGATGCACTTCAGATAGGGTCGATAGGTTCCTCCCTGCCCTACCACTCTTAACTCCGTCATTTTGTGGCTTGTCAACTGCTTCCCGGCGGAGTCCAGAACGTAGAGGTGTTCGTCTTCGCCGCCGCAGAGGACTTCCAGCGTCCCATCCCCTCGCACATCGGCGCAGGTGACGACGCGAAGGTCGCGTTGGGCGGCAAAGCTCCACCTTTCCTCTCCCGAGAAACTCCGACACGAGAGTTGGTTTCCCTGGATAACCAACACCTCCTGTTTACCGTCGCCATCGATATCCGCCGCTGTGAAGTCCCGAACCGGGCCCAACTCTGATCCGCTCGAGGTGTGCCACGCAGCCTTGAGTTCCGGGACTCTTGACGCAGCACCAGCGGGACCGGTTCTTCTCTCATTGACCTCCGGCTTGAGAGTGGCAAGCAGTGCTTGAAGCCGTCGCTGCAAACCGGAGTAGTGCGCGAGCGGGATCAACTGGGTTCCCGGCTGGACACTTATTGGGTCGTCTACACCCTTGAGGCGTATGGTTGTTGCAGTGCCAACGGTGACACTCGCAATCCACTTTTGCAAGTCCAGTTCTACGGATACCGGTTCGCTGGCGGCAAACAGTAGGTCGGGACACTTCACAGACGTGCCGTTGACGAGATCAATCCGGTCGGGTGACACACAGTACATCGCGGCGCGAATCTCAAGTGCCTTCGAGGTGTAGTCACCAACTCCCACGAGAGCGGGGTATCCCGTCCCCAGCAATGCAGTTCTGTCGTCAATCCTGTGAAGAGAGGATTCGCTGATCTCGCCGCGTTTGCCAATGTAGAGCAAGTTCAGAAACGCGGCTTCTTCCCCCGGCTCGAGGGAAGCGATTTTTCGCTGAAAGAGGCACTTCACCGGGCCGCTGGAACCCGTTCGCGTCTTCACCCATTGATCGGCGAAGTCGGCGTTGACAATATTGAAGTTCAGGGAGCTTTCGGAGCGCAGGTTCGTGGGGGCGGGAGCCGCCTCGGCTTCGATTTCCAAGCGGATGTCCGGCTTGCCAACTTCCTCGAACACCAACCGATCCAGCACCGGACCGGGATTCTCCCTCAGGGAGATCGCTGCCACGTGTTCCCCGTCGGTATCGAACTTCAAGGTGGGGGATGGTTCCGTCTTCTGCGCTGTGGCGCTGCTGGGTCCGATCTTCTCCAGCGGAAGGTGGAAGGCGATTCGCTCCTGGTCGTCGATCTGCACCCAGAGAGAATCGGAGCCAGTGTCGACGCCCTGCGAATACAAGGTAAGCCGATACTCTCCCTGCTTCAAGTTGACTTCCAGTTGCAGTCTGGAATCGGATTTACCGAACATTACCGCTTTGCCCCCGCTGGCAGCCGGAGAAGACACGACTGACAGGTGATGACTGGGGGTGGCGGGTATCCCACCCCTCGAAATGCGAAATCGGTCGGGCGCCACCAGTTCCTCCCTGTCCTCGTCGATGCACTTGAAGACATTGTCAAACTTGTACTCCCCGGAAGTTCGGGCGGTCAATCGATCCATGAGAACAATCCAGCCGCCCTTTTCCCAGAAGACATTTCGATGCCAGTCGACGCCGTTGTACTCGCGCGTCACCGTTTCCGTGAAGCTGCGAGTGGGCAAGTCTGCATGGTGGAGCAACCCCGAACAGACAGGCACAAGCTGCTCGCACCGACCGTCCCGCAGTACGCTGATCATGTTGTGCTCGGTGGTGTTGCGAACCAGGTAGTCGCCGTCGATGAGCCAGTCGTATCCTTTGTCCGTCAGCTTGAGGATGGAGTTGCCATCGTAATGCAGGTGCTTGCCGCGGGCGTAACCATCCAGCACAAAATACTGCCCTTGCGGGTCGAGATTCTCACGAAACGCGATCTTGTCAAACGCCTGCTCGAAGGGGACATTCGGCGGCTCGACGGGCTCACCATAGTAAGAGCGACTTGCCGTGTAGTCGTACACCATCCGGTGCAGCGGGAACACTCGCAACCCAACATGGTCATTGGTTTTTCCGGAGGGAACATCCTGGTGGTAGGGGTTCAGCCACTTGCCTTTGTGTATGGCGTTGAGGTAGCCAAGGTAGCGCGGGTCCTTTGTGTACCAGAAAGCATAGGGCAGTCCGTTGTCGGGAATCTGTGTGGTCTTCTGAATGCCTGAATCACCAAACCCGGCCGCCAGCCCCGTATTGTCGCAGATACCGATGAGATACTCGGCGTAGTCTCGGATGTTGCCGGACTCGAAGAAGTGCAACTTGTTCTCGGCAAGGGCGTATTCCATCGTGTGGTCGATGGTGAGTGTCAGGTAGCTATCGGCGTCGCACTGAGGTTTCCAGCATTTCTTCTGACCACGGAACGCTCCCGCGGCTTTGTGGAGGAACTCATCCATGTATGTGGAGTTGTAGTAGTACCGGAAGTACCGACCGCCCCCGTAGAGACCCAGCAGCGGAAACGTGGTGTGATTCCAGATGATGGTGTCATTGTTCTCAAGCATCCCGTAATCGGAGATCTTGACGACAAGGGAATACAGGAACCGGAGCATCAGGTTCGTGTAGCGAAGCCTCTCCGCATCATCGAAGACCGACGACTCCTCCACCGCGTCCCATGCGGCGAAGATGAAGCGAGAGTTGGTCTCCTCCGGCCAGGTTGGATGGCGCTGGGGGTCTTCCTCGTACAGCTTCGACATGACCTCGAGGACGCGCTTGCCGGCGACGAGATACGGGGCTTCACCGGTCACCAGGTATTTCATCGCAAATTCCTGAAAGGCCAGCAGGTTCGACTGCGGCTCTGCGTCAACGAGCGCCTTTGCGGCGCCCTCCGACAGAGGTCCGGACGGCATGGGTATCCTGGAGTACTCCTTGCCGCTGATAACGTAGTCGGTCTCGCGCTCCCCCGGTGGCGGGAGTTCCACTTTCAGCGTGTACGGTAGTCTTATGTCCCTCCCTTTCGGCAGAATCCTCAAAAACTCCTGAACTGCGCGTTCGACCCCGGCGCGGCTGGACCCGCCCAATACAACAACGTTCCTCCGGCCAACCCACGGATACGGGTTGTGCACGGTCTGAATGACATAACCATCCCCGCCGGGGGAGAGAGAGTTGATGTGGACGTAGTTGTTCCAGTAGAGGCGTTCGATGAGTTTGTTGTTCAGCATCTGGCCGAGAGCAATGACGTTTTCCTTCGTCAGGTCCACCTCCGACAGCCGATTTACTACTCGCAGACCGACGCCCGTCTGCGCGGCGATGGATGCCGCTATCGTCGCTCCCAGTTCCCTGTATGCCCCATCATCGGGTGCCAGGAGGGCACACTTCGCCTTGCCGCCAGTGACGATTTCGGTGTCGAGGAATAACGGTTTGAGCACAGGCAGATGCGTGGGTTTGACGCCCTTCTGCATCATTGCGGCATAGTCTTCCGTTGTCATATCACCGTACACCTCGATTTCGTAGATCGCCGGGTGTGCCCGTTTGCCCTGGCTGACGCCCTGGATGGATTGGAGCTGAACGGACGTTACCTGCACGGGCGCGAATCGATGTTCGGTCCATTGACCCCACTCGACGGCCTTCTCGGCACGGACAAGCGTCGTCTCGAATTCCCCGTCTCCGTCCTTGTCGGCGACAATCTGGTAGGCAGTGGAGTAATAGGCGCTGTGGCCCTGGAGAAGCCGAATCCTGCTCACCGGTCTCGGGCCGGGGAACTGGAGGGTAAGTGATCCCTCGCCATCCGAACCTGCGACGAAAAGGAGGGATGTCGCGGCGTTTCCATCAACCGCCATCGGGAGGGTGTCTTCATGAGGGCCTGGATGGGACGAAAGTTGGGCAAGGGGCGCAAGGTTCGCAAACATGGCAGATTCATCGCCCCAACACCGGGACGGCGTGAGGAAGATCGCGGTTATTAACGCGCACAGAAACCGAAAGCAAGTTGAGTGGTATTGTCGAATCACGTTATGAACTCCAGTCGAAAGTTGTGGATCAATTGAGTCAATGGCAACGCCGGAACAAGGCAGGAACCCTACAGACGTTCGCGATTTGTGGACCTTGTGAACTCTACCCCGCGGTGCCGTGATGGACGTATCAACGGAGGACGTCCCAGTATGCTCCCCGATATCCCTACTCGATGGCCTCACTCAGGCGTTCATTTGCGTTGTAGTTGCAGTTCTGTTCAGGTCGATCCGGGTCGAAGAACAAGAAACGTTCATCACTACCAATCAACTGATGCAGGTACTCGAAGATAACTGTGGCGACGCCCGGTTCCACGAAAAACAGGGAGGTAGTCTCGTCATCTCCGCCCACGAACCCGCAATCCCGGCCGCTCAGCGCGTTCTCACGTGCGAACTCGGTGCCTGGGTAGACGCGCACCCCCACGGCCACACCAACACGGTCGGGTTCCAGTTCTTTCATCAGTTCAACGCGGACTCGCAGAGTCCGACGTTTGCGCGAGGCTTTCGCGTGTTTCCCCCGGCGCGCCCAACAACAGGTCGAGCATGACTCGGATGTCGTTCTCCTTACACAAGCTGACCGCCTGCTCGATGTCTTCAGGCGTGTGTGCGCGTTTGAGCCTCCTCAGTATCTTTGCGTCGCCGCTGTCCACTCCAAAGTTGATCCCCACACATCCGGCGTGTCACATCTAACGCGCCAGCGCGGCGTCAAAACCGCTGCGTTCGCTGTATGCGTACCGGCGCATGGAATCTCCCATCTCGCGGCGGACAAGCTCTTCGCACACCGTAGCTGCAACGCGTCAGCGGCGGCCTTCGGCGGTCGCGTCCGAACCTGGTTACCCTTTGCCACAGGGCGGGCGCAGTGAGTACAGGGATGCGAACGCCCGCGTTTCCTCTCGAAACCGATCGGACCGCCTTCGTGGAGATACCGGGGATTGTCGCCCCAGCGACGTGTCATCGCGGGGAGGTTTGCAAGCGAAATATAGGCAGGTCGCTTCCTGTGCGTTCCTGCGCCATCACGCCACGCGACACCGGGCACATCGTGCCAGTCCAGATGTCGCTCCACCCGCGTTGCTATTGCGCGCAGGGCAAACTCTCCTTCTCGCCAGAGACCGCCATCGACCTCACGCACCTTCAGTACTGCCTCCGGCATCACGGAGAAACCACCGCCGCCCACGAAAATCGGTGCCGCGGTGTTATGTCGGATTGTAGAAACGATGTCTCGGAGCTGGACAAGGAAAGATGCGCGACTACCGAACGCGCAATCATCCGTGTTGCGCAGCGAAACGCCCACCAGCCCACCATTCCGATCATGGAAGAAACGTTGGATCGCCGCGTGCGTATCACCCACCCAACAGAGGTCCAAAATGGACACCTCGTGCCCGCACGTACCCAGCGATTCAGCAACATAATCGATGCCAACGGAGGCGATGGGGGGTCGGATAAGATTGGTGTTCACGAGCACGGTCTGCATGGATTCATACCTCGATGGCAACGGTCTCAACCTTACCCGACCTGTTGCAGCCTCCTGATGCAGGCGAACAAAAGTGCCGTAGAGGTTGTTGAGATGCGAGGGTCTCCCAGCAGGTTAGGCTTGATACCAACTCATTCACGAGGAGAAAAGAACCGCTGCCATGCAGACTCGAGCGACTTGTCTCCGGTCAGGGAAAACATTCCACGGTCAAGGAATTCCCCGATAGCCCCTGCATCGGGTGTTCCATTGGGCAATCGGGTGCTCGGGCGGCTGGGCAATTGGGACATGGGAAGACTGATTAGCGGTAGGGCTGTTGAGCGCACCCGCGGGGGCGCCCAAACGGAGGAAACAGCCGTCGGTCTGCGGTATGGCGGCATGCAAACGACACGCTATCGCATGCTCAATCGGGAGCGCTGGTTTCCGTTGGTCATCCACCCCAGCTTATCCACCCACAGCCGGCCCGTGTCTCCGGGGCAACCGAAATCCTTCACCGAGCGAATGAGATGGATGCCCGTAATGTAAATGGAATCACTGTTGATCGAGGGCGTCTGCCCCCCCCCCAGTTTCATGCTGGCATACGGAATGCTATACTGCTGCCACCGCGGGTGTACAACAATCACCTGTCGCCAAGTCTCCGTATTGGGCTTCTTCACTGTGCCTGAGAGATCGGATATCCTCGTCACGTCCACGTAAAACTCCCGTTGACGGTCACTCATCGCCCAGAAACTGATACCCGTGGATCCGGTAACATCCATCTTCATCATGTGGCTGAGCTTTGCATCCGCGCCTTCGGTCGTGCCCATCGCGAACTCAACGCAGAGGGAACTGCCCCCGCGGTCGGCAGACCTCTCCGTATCAATGAAGGTTCTTTGCCAGCATCCACACTTCGTGGCCGGTTCCTCGCCAAGCGTAACTCCGGCCGCGCGCACATCTGCGGGGCACTCATATTCAATCGTGGACCAGGGCTGGAGCGCTTGGTCCTTGTCGAATACCATGAGTCCATTGTCGGTTCCAACCCATAACCGACCGCCATCTGTCGCCACAACCTGCGGGACCAGACCACCCAGCGCGACGGACAATGCAGGGCTCCAGTAGAACTTTTGCTGTGCCGGTTCAAAGAGCCCGACACCGTCGCTGTATGCAAGCCACAAAACTCTTGCCTGCGGATCGTACGTGCTGGCAGTAATCACGCGCCCGCCACCGGCTTGGGTAACCCCCGTAATGTCGCCAACGCCGTAGTGCTCCAATTCCTTGCCCTGCTTTTCCTGCAATATCACTCCGCCCGCGTGGACGTACCACAGCTTGTCCCCATCAGGAAAAGCCCCAATGGCGCGCGAGGTGGTGCCGTAAAAGGAATCCATCGCCTGCCCGTCGTTACCGGTGTGACATAATCCGGCGGCGCCGTGCCAGAGAGTACCGTCCTGATCGTCAACCGCGAGCATGTCGGCATACACGCCGCGTCCCTCTGCGATGGGCACTCCCTGACCGCCTGTGGATTCCGGCGCCCATCCGCCACTGCGTTTGTAAGCAGTGATCTGGCCGGACTTCTTGTCAAAGCTTGCCAACCCACGGGTCATACCAATCCAGACAGTATCAGGAGTCGATTTGATGGCCATCGCAGGGCCCGGCAGGAGACCGTCATTCATGTTGTAGTTGGTGAAGTGTGTGCCGTCAAATCGGCATACGCCGTTGGTGGTGCCAATCCAGAGGTCTTTCCCGTCCACATGCACGGCCTGCACGTCGTCATCCACCATGCCTTCGGCGAGCGACCACTGCCCCAACCTAAGTTCCGGCGCGTCTTTGCGCACCTTGACAAGTCCACCCGCCGTTCCGAGCCAGATGCAGTCGGCATCAACGGCAATCGACTGGATGTCCAGTCCGTCTTGGAACATCGGGCGTCGCCGGTGCGGCGGCATCGGAGCGAGTTCCTTCAGAGGCGTGGATTCGACGTTATAGCTCTTCTTTCCCACAACATGGATTCCCGCGGGTGGAGTCCCCACGTAGAAGTGTGGAGTTCCCACGATAAACTCATTGGTCAGGCTGTTGGCCACCGCTCCAACGTGGACATTAACTCGTGTCACCTCAAACAACTTCAGTACGCCATCCCCCGCCGTGTTGGAGTTGTGGCATTCCTCGAACGGAACTGCCCACGTGCCCCACTGATTCGCTTTGAGTGAGATGACTCCCCCTCCCCAACTAAAGTTGGATGAATCTCCGAGAGACGCCGATCCGGAAGTGTCATACGGAGCGTAGGCGGACGCAGTAAAGCCATCGTATGCTGTGATGTCGATACCGTGAACCTGAAAGGTTGCGGTGTGCTGCGGCCATTTCTCGCTATCCGGCTCCTTGCGTGCAAACACGTGAAGCCTGTACTCGCCAGAACTGAGTGGGTCATGCCCGTTTGCCAGAGCAAGCTGCATCCGCACCTCGCCGTCGGAGTTGGGGCCTGGCTCCACATTGGACAGCGCCCAGAGGTTATATGCGGGAGATCGCGATGCCACACCCAGTCCGGTCAATCCACGCGCCAGAAACACGCAACATTCCACCGGACGATGGACAGGTTGCAGCAGCGTTCGCGAACTGTTGACCCGTAATACAATGGCGGACTCGATGTTGTCGGGGCAGGAATAGTCGAGGACAATTCCCCCCGCCTTGAAGGGAATATCACAACGGATTTCGGCTTCCGTGCCGCTCATCACGGTGAGACTGCCACGCGGACCCGGGCCGCCCCACCCTTGCCCGAGATACGGTTGCGCCGCCTTGTCGGTAAGGCGTATCTCCGCCAAGCACTGGTAACCGGCAGCCATCAGCTTGATCGATCGAAGGTGCATTGCAGACGCGCCGGCGCCCCCATCGGGGGCAACGTACGAGAAGGCGATGACATCGGTCCCCGGTTTTGGGAGATCCGCGGCGAGCACGGTGGACGGCAGGCATGACAGGCATACAGCGACAAGGAACGGTGAACGGAGTGACCCTTGCATGGTTGTTCCCTCCTCTGCGAGAGTGGGTGGAGTTTAGACAACATGAGTATACCACTGGCAGCGGGAAATTGCTATCGAAATCTCAAACGAATGGCCAACACCCAAAGCAGTCCCGCAAGATTTAGAGCGGCCATCACCAGACAAGTCTGTACTATCCCGAACCGGGGGATCAGCCACGTAACGCCGAGCAGCGCCCCGAGGCAGGCGCCGAGGTGATCGGCCCGGTCCACCTGACCAAGCGCCCTTGAGGGATCCATTACCGTTTCTCGCAGAGCGTGAGTCGTCAATGGCAGCAGCGCCCCCACCAGCAGACCATTTACAATCATCATCAATCCGTAGCCCGCAGCCGTGAGGCTGCGGGGCGAAGCGAGATGCGGCAACACCAATGGTGTCAGGGCTGACAGCGCCGTCAGACCCAGCACAAACCCCGAGAGCAATGCTGCGTCATTCACTCCACTTCCCGGGCCGACGGAAATCACGCGCGACCTACCCCGGTCACTGGACAGACTTCCTATCACGATCCCAAACATGAAGAGACCCATCATCAAGCCCACCGCGTGGAACAGGTAGCCAAAGGACGACTGAAACGCTATTAAGAGAATCATTTCCAGCGACATGCCCGTAAACCCCGACGCGAGCGCCGTGTAGAGAACAACATTGCCGCGCAGTCGCCCCGACGCGCGCCTGTGGAAAACCAATGGAATTGTCACCAATATCGCAATGATGGCGATGAACGCATACACTGACCGGATGCCAATGCCGCGCAACCGTTCGCCCACGGGCGACCATTGCTGCTCCATCCACCGCGCAGGCCGCGCCAGCAGCCGCGCCGGAGTTCTCAGCGCACGGGGGGTCGATTCACTCTCGGAAATGTAGCGCAGCCCCCGCGAGAAGCGGAAGTTCAGCATCCTCGCGCTGAACCGCGTGAAGTAGAAGTACGCGTTGGGGTGCATATCGGTGTTCAGCGGAACCGAGGCGTTCTCTTCCAGCCTCAGGCGAAGTCGTTCATACCGGCCAGGTAGAAAGAAGGAACGATAGATATCGGCGGTCATCGCATCTGCGGCTCTGTCATGCATCTGCCAACGCTTAACCAATGTCTGAGCGTCCCCGGAGAGGAGTCCGCGTTGCGTCGTGGCGTAGAAGTACATCGTCTCTTGCGGACACACGAACACGTCAGGGAAGACGGCGCGTAGTGAGAAGTAGATCGACCGGACGTAATCTGCCAGTTCGTCACCCAGGTAAATCTCCGACCCCGTCAACGTGAACACGAAGACGCCGCGTGGGCGTAAAAGGCGCTTGACTCCTCGAAAAAAATCCACCGTGTAGAAACGGTTCAGCATGGCGGTGGATGGGTCGGACACGCCGAGGAAAATGGTGTCGTACGATCTGGTCGCGCTATTGATGAACCGCCGCGCGTCCACGAGGTGCAGCCGAACGTTGTCCGCATCCAGAGCTGCTGCGTCGTCGGGGTCAAGATACGGACGCACCGACGCCACTACCCGCGGATCAAGAAGAACACAATCGATAGACCGCGCGCCCATCCCCTGAATCTGCCGAACCATCCCCGTGATTCCGCCACCGATGAGAAGCACGTCGCCTGCCTCCTCGCTCTGCGCGAGAGCCATGCGCGCATTGAGTTCGGGAAGGTAGTCGTCCGGGAAACTCTCAGCATAAAGCCCGTTCAGGAAGAGGCTGTGCTGGTCATCCCGACGAGAGATGGCGATGTTTTGGTATCGCGAATCAACCGAGGTCAGCAGGTCGGTGTATGACCCGTAGGACTCCCAGCGGTCGTGCATGGTTCGTTTCTCCACTTTTCCCGCCGACAGGACCACGGATACGATCAACATGAAGCTGCACACGTCCAGACATCGTTTGACCTTGCGTGAACACCCACCCGTCGAGAAGTTGATGATCTCCGCTGCTGCCACCAAAACAACTGCAACCATCCCGACACTGTGCAGGGAACTAAGTCGTCCGGCGATGATCACCGTGAATGCAATCCCGCCTATCAGAGCGCCCAGCGCCTCCGCTGCCCAGACGCGCCCGAAGGGCGCGGGAGTGCCGGGTGAAATGTCGGGGAGGAGACGCATACCCAGGGGAAAGAGGTTTCCTTGAAGAAAACTGAAAGGCGCAACGACGAACCCGGTGTAGAGCGCCGCGAGGACGGTGGGAATGATCTCCCCGCCGGGGATTTGCAGGGCGACTCGCATATATCTGAACGCACACACCTCCGCAGGCAGCGTCAGCGCACACAGAAGCAGCAGGAAGGTGAAGAGAGAGCGTGGGTCTCTCGTCCGAGGGGCCATGCGCCCCCCCACCTCCGCGCCGACTGCGATCCAGAATAGCCACGCCGCCAGCAGCAGCCCCACCGACGCCTCATTGCCAAACGAAATGACAAGGAACTCACGCAGCAATACCGTCTGCCCGATGAGAGAAGAATAACCGAGGAGAAAGTAGGCGATATAGATGCGCAATAACATCCATGAAGTCCCTGATAGCACACGAACAAGTGTGCCACTGTAGGAGGGCGGGTTTTCCAACCCGTCGCAGCCCGTAGTGCCACACACAAGTGCGCACGGTCACGAGTGTGTTGAGAGAGGATAGTGCCACGCGCGGCTGGATGTGTCAAATGGAGGCGGGGAAGCCGCTGCCTCGGAGAAGACCCCCCACGTCTACACCGTCAACTCGATCAGATCGCTCTTGGCGCGGGATGTCTCGGTGTGCGCATTGTGGCCATTGCCGTTGCCACCGCCCTGGACACCACATCCGTTGCCATTTGCGGGCGAGTGGTTGAAGTTCTGGCAACCGCCTTGCTGTTTCAGACGCAGGCGCTCGACGGTGCCGGGGGCCCAGTCATCTTCGTCGGCTAACCAGAGGTGGCTTGCGTTCTTGAAGAAGTTGTATTCGCCGGAGTTCCATGCCTTCTCGGCCAGTTCTCCGTAAGCTTCTCCCCAGGTACGCAGGGCTTCCCTGTGATCGGTGATGACGGCTTCCGCACCGACGTGCGTGGGGTAGGCGCCGGTGGCAACGATGGACTCCTCGAGGTACTCGTTGTGGTCCAGAATGGGGCAGGGGCGCAGACGGTTGGGATCCCGCCGGTTGCGGGTTCGCAACGCCTTGAAGAAGGACCCGTGCAGGATGGCATCTTTGAGGTGTCCCCCGTTACGGTAGAGCTCGAACACATTCTGCTCTGCGAAATGCACAAAAACGCAAGGCTCGATATCGCCCTTGAAGTTGATGTGGAAATAGAGCGTGCCTGCGGACATGCAGCCGTCGGTGAGGCAGGCGTCATTCCAGAAGTCAGCGATAAAGATGGGCTTCTTTCGACGCATGTCCATGGCATGCGCCCGAAGACGGTCGCGTTGGGCGGGGGTGGGCATGAAATAGGGGTCGTCATCTTTGCCGGTGGGGGTCATGATGAACTGCCAGCCGTACAGACATCCCTTGTCGATCATCAAATCGATGAACTCCTCGCTGGCGATGACATCGGCGTTCAGCCGCGTCGCGGTCGCGGAGAACCCGAAGATGCACCCGGCGGAGCGCAGTCGATCCATGGTCTCCATGACGGACTCCCACACCCCCCGGCCGCGACGCTCGTTCGTTTGCTCCCGGAAACCCTCCACGCTCATGCTGAGAAGAACGTTTCCGAGCTGAACGATGCGGTCGACATGTTTATCGGTGATGCGCGTGCCGTTGGTGTAGACGTGGAAGATGCAGTCGCTGTGCTTCTCGAACATGTCGAGCACGTCGTTCCGAACGAAAGGCTCTCCACCGGTGATGGTGAAGAAATGGATACCCAACTCTTTGGAGTCGGTGATGATGCGGTCAAATACCTCCCAACTCATGGGGTCGGCAACGTCACGCGGAAAAAGGCCGGAGTAGCAGCCGGTACACTTGAGGTTGCATCGGTTGGTGGGGCTGATGACACCGAGGAAAGGCGGGCGGTGCCCCTCGACGCGCTTGAACTCTCTGCGCCTTATCTCTCCCTGCCAGACACCGAGAACGCCGAGGTTGTAGATGAGCTTGGTACGGCAGTTTGGGTGAATGTCGTTGAACAGCTTCCGGGCGATTCCAAGGGAGGGATGGTCGTTTTCCCACAGCTCCACCAACTGTCGCAACTGCGCTCTGTGATGCTCGGTACGAGCTGCCCTGGCCAGGAACTTCGCAAATCCGATAAGTTTCCGGTCGTCACACCGGCCCAGAGCATCCATCAGTTCCTTGATTGCAATGCCCATCAGGTGCGACTGAGCCTTTTCCTTCTGCCGATTCAGATAGGTGGCGAGATCTCCGAGTCCAAGCCGCGTAACCTGCGGGCTAACAGCGGTTGCTCCGGCGGAAGATGGCGTCGCAGGATTCATACCTCAAACTCCTCAAACAGATATAAGAGAACCGGGAAAGTCCGGTCGGGCGATTCGTGTGCGTGATGTGCTGCATGCTACCACGCAATACTCGGTCCGCGCAAACGGACAGGTTTACCTACTGGAATTGTATCATAAAGGAACGCGGGACATACGCTGATCTTTCTGCCACCGGCGCAAAGGCTCGAACGGGTTGTAGGGCAGAGTCTCCGTCCCTGCCGAATCCGGTTTTCTCGGCTATGCAGTGGATGGGTTTTGTTGGATTCATGCTCACCGACGAGTTGCGTTGGATGAAGGGCTGGACGAGGCTGTTACTCAGGCAGGGACGGAGACTCTGCCCTACAACCCATTCCCTTTCAAGCGACGGTAGCTTCCTAGTGCATCGTTTTGGAAGTTCCCCCACAAAAGGACGCCGGATCGCTTCAGCGTCCGGTAGCTCACACAGGCAGCTACACGATGGAGGCTACCCTCCTTTTCTCCCCTTTCAACCCGTGTTCGGCACGAACACGGGTTGAAAGGGGAGAAAAGA
>Ga0210056_1002044_pt1 | contig 17268 bp, 16 predicted proteins | sample CryGeyCG2014_080_2_FD_183965 | JGI IMG/M metagenome (GOLD analysis project Ga0210056, IMG submission 183965) | Groundwater microbial communities from aquifer - Crystal Geyser CG07_land_8/20/14_0.80 (SPAdes) (version 2) | ecosystem: Environmental > Aquatic > Deep subsurface > Groundwater | place... | reverse complement strand
TTTGACGAGGGCATCATCCTTGAAGGGGGTGTTTTCTAAGCAGCAAAAATGCCATAGAGATTGTTCGGCGGCGTGACGCCTCTTTTGTCCAAGGATACGCTGCATTCCGTGAAACGGGGTTTTCCCTTGCGGTTATGGGCTACCAGCGCCTGAACCACCTCCCAGCTCACTTCATTTCTTTCTGCCATCATGGTGATCTCCTCCAGGGCAGAACGATTGTCGAATGACACGGGCCGGTAAGGCCTTGTGGAAGTCAAGGCGTCATAGATATCGCAGACAGCCACGATCTCGACCATGCGATCGTTCTGATTTATGCCCCGGGGATATCCTGAACCGGTTCTCCTCTCATGATGATCCCTGGCCACGCGGGCGGCAACGTGCCTGACGTTCTGCGAGTAATAGCAGAGGAGAAGATACCCTGCCATGGCATGATGTTCCAGGTTCTTTCTTTCGTCCCGCGTGAGAGGCGATGCCTTCGTCAGGATCTCAAGGGGAACGCATATCTTGCCGAAGTCATGCAGCGGACTTGTTGCCACCTCCCTTATCCTGGCCTGGTAATTGGGCACAAGGTCCCTGGTGAGAAGGGTTGAATAGGCAAACACCATCAGGATGTGGCGGTAGGTATAGGGATCATACTTCTTGAAATATTCTACGGAATCCAACTTAGGCCGGGCAAGCTGTACCTGTTCCATTAATTCAATAACTTCAGCAAGCTCCTTCTCGTTGCTGAAGACTGCATTGCCGGGAGGCTGACTGAGAAAATTCAGGATATCGTTCCTTACCGTTCCGACTTGCATCAGGGAATATTTTTTTTGATAATCAGCGCCGCTTGAAGAGATGAGGGCATGCAAATCCTCGTCGGTCAAAGTGGTTCCGGCCGGGAGCTGCAAATGCCTGTCCAATGAATAAACCGGGTAGTCGATCGTCCATTCGGACATCGAGATCCTCCGTGGGCAAAAGATGAAACAATGAATACCCCTCTCGGGGGATGGTGAACATACCGGAGCCCATATGGAGGCTATCTCCTCTTTCTTTGTGAAGTCAACACTTTTTTTTGCCCATTCCCCGCTGACGGCCAATTTCTCCGGACCATTCGAGGGGGCCTGCGCCTGTTCCCGCCGGGAGCTATTTTTGAGACACGGAGGCCGGAATGCCGGTGATTAAAGGTTGAAAATCCGACCGGATCGAAGTATGTTCACGGAAACTGGTTTCATGGAGGAGAGCATGTTTCACAAAACCCCCGGTCTGGCGGTTGTGGTTGTTGCATTTCTTATCCTTGGCTTGGGCGGCTTGGACGGCTGCGTCGCCCAGAGCGACTATCTCCGGAAACAGGCGGAGGCCGATGCCCTGAACCGCGATCGGGCGGCCCTGACGGCGCAAAACAGCGACTTCAAGGCGCAAATTGAAAAATTGACGGCCGCGACGGAGGGGTTGATTGCCGATAAGGATAGACTGATTGTGGACACGGAGAGGCTTGAGAAAGAACGGACCGATCTCGACGCCCGCCTGAACAGAATCACGGAGGAGACGAGCCGGACCATCGAGGAGCTGCGGAACCGGAACATCGAATTGGAAGGCGACAAGCAGATGCTCGCAGAAAGCATATCCCTGCTGAAGAAAACGAAAGAGGTGGAGGTCCGGACGGTCAGCAAGACCTACGAGGATCTCCTCTCCGAGATGAAGGGCGAAATCGCGCAGGGGCAGATCGCCATTACCGAGCTCCAGGGGAAACTGACCGTGGATGTTGTGGACAAGATCCTCTTCGACTCCGGTCAGACGGAAATCCGACCGGAGGGTCTGGACGTGCTGAAGCGCGTCGTCGAGATTCTGATAACCGTAACGGACAAGGTGATCCGCGTCGAGGGACACACGGACAGCATCCCGATCGCAGGGGCCCTCGCAAAGAGGTACCCCACGAACTGGGAGCTTTCCGCGGCGCGGGCGCTTAACGTCACCCGGTATCTGGAAAAGGAGGGAATCGATCCCACCCTGCTCTCGGCGGTTGCCTTTGGGGAACACCAGCCGATTGCCGAAAACGACACCCCCGAAGGGCGGGCGAAGAACCGCCGGATCGCGATCATCCTGCTGCCAAAAGAATGACGAAATCGGAATCGGGCGCCAACATGACGGTCCTACCCAACATCCGTGACCTCTCCCTGGAGGAGATCGAGGTTTTGATCGCCAGCCTCGGCAAGGAGAAGTACCGCGCACGGCAGATCATGAAATGGCTTTACATCGGCGGGGCGACCTCCTTCGCGGAGATGACAACCCTCGCGCGGGAGTTCCGCACCCGGATGGAGGGGCTCACCCGGATCGCCGAACCCGCAATCGACCGGATCCAGATCGCAACGGACGGGACGAAAAAGGTCCTCTTCCGCATCGAGGACGGTCTCTTCATCGAAAGCGTCCTGATCCCCGGCCGGAACCACTGGACCGCCTGCATCTCAACCCAGGCGGGCTGCGCGATGGGCTGCCGCTTCTGCCTGACCGGACGGCAGGGGCTCCGACGAAGCCTTCTCCCCTCCGAGATCACCGGCCAACTGACGATGCTCCGGCGCCACACGCCCGAGGGGCCGGAGATCAAGAACATCGTTCTGATGGGAATGGGGGAACCACTTGCGAACTACGACCACACCCTGAAGGCGATCCGGATCCTCACCTCCGATCACGGTCTCGGTTTCTCCAACCGGAAAATCACCGTCTCCACCTGCGGCATCGCCCCACTGATCGTGAAACTGGGAAAAGAGATCTGCGTCAACCTCGCCATCTCGCTCAACGCCCCGGACGACCGGCGACGGGATGAGCTGATGCCCGTGAACCGGAAATACCCGCTCAAGGAGCTGCTGGCTGCCTGCCGGGACTACCCGATGCCGGGGCGGCGAATGCTGACCTTCGAGTACATCCTCATGGCCGGCGTCAACGACTCTCCGGCGGATGCGGAAAAACTGGCCCGGCTGCTTGGCGGCATCCGCTGCAAGTTGAACCTCATCGCCTTCAATGAGTTTCCCGGTGCACCCTACCGGACTCCAACCCCGGAGGCGGTCTCGGCCTTTCAACAGGTCCTGCTCGACCGCCATTACACCGCCATCCTCCGCGCGAGTCGCGGCCGGGACATCCTCGCCGCCTGCGGCCAGTTGAGCGGTCAGGCCGCCTCCGGCAATGGATCCCCCGCGGTGGAATAAGGAGAACAGACATGGCAGACAAGCATGAAAAAGAGATCGACGGCCTCCTCCGGAAGATCCCTTTCTTCGCAGGCCTGTCAGAAACAGAACGGGCGGAAGTCGGAGAAGCTCTCCTGTTCCGGAATTTCCGCCGGAACGATATCATTCTCCATGAGGAAGAACCCTCCCGCTGCCTCTATCTGATCTGTTCCGGAAAGGTCAAGATCCTCCAGATCAGCGCCGAGGGGGAGGAGCAGATCCTCGCAATCCACCGGAAAGGGGATTTCTTCGGCGAGATGGCACTCCTGGATGGTCGAACGGCGCCGGCGACCGTCATCGCGCTGGAGGAAACCCGGATCGGCCTTATCTCCCGTGAGACCTTCACGGATCACCTTCGGACAAACGGGAAGGTTGTCGAGGGGATCATCGCCCTGCTCTGCGCCCGTCTTCGGGAGGCATGGCTGAAAATCCGCGTGATCGGCTTCGCCGACGCCGACCAGAGGCTCAGGGCCGTTCTGATGGATCTCGGCGGCAAGTTCGGCGTCCGGGATCGCAGGGGCGTCATCATCACCCTCGGAATCACCCACCAGAACATCGCCCGCCTGGCCTCCACGTCGCGCGAAACGGCCACCCGCTTCCTCAACAGAACCCGCAGAGAGGGCGAGATCGAGATTCTCGCGGGCAAAAAAATCCTCCTCAAACCCCCCTTTCTTAAAAAAGCCCCCAATTTGTGACACCCGTCACCGCAAACAACCCGTTATCTTTGCTATAAGGGAATCCAAAGGTTCCGTTTGCAGGAAGGTCACGCATAACCGACACCGGGAAAACCAAAAAAGCTGATCCAAGGCTTAAGGAGAAAGGGGGCCGGCCATGAAAACACGATATCGAAAGCAAATCCCGCAAAAAGGGCAACCGACAACCGGCCGCGGCGGATTCACACTGGTGGAAACCATGATCGCAATGGCCCTCGGCATTGTTCTGCTCGGCACTCTCTACGGCATCCTCAGCTTTCAAGACCACTCGTTTCATGTTCAGGAAGAGAACACAGACATGATTCACAACGCCCGTTCGGCCATGGACCTTCTTTTTAGGGAGATTCGTATGGCGGGATATCATTTCAACCCGTTGTTAAAGGCCGCCGCGGGCATCATCGCCGCAGATGCGCAGGCCATCGTCTTCACGCAGGATCTTAACGGGGATGGCGACACGACGGGCGCCGGCGAATCGATCACCTTCGCTCTCCAGACCGAAGGGGGAATCCAGAAGTTGATGCGGACAAGCGGAGGCGCATCCTCTCCGATCGCCGTTTACGTCGAGGCCCTCGCGTTCCGGTACTGGAACGACGCGGGAAACGAACTGGCGAGCCCCGTGGCCTCCCCGGATCAGATCCGGAAGATCGGGATTACCCTGACAACGCGTTCGATTCACCCCGATCCCGGATATCCGCAGAACGGCGGCTACCGTCTTTATGCGCTGACCTCCCAGGTTTTCCCGCGGAACACCAGTCCGTAAGGAGGCAAAAGAGATGAAACGCAAACCGAATACCCCGATAACCCCTCTCCCCGGCAACGGGCGCGGGGTCGTCCTTGTCGCCGCTGTCCTGATTCTGTCCGTCCTGCTGCTCCTGGCCGGGGCGGCGGTCATCAACTCCGCAATCAATTTGAAAAGCGGCGTGAAATACCGCTCCGGCGAACAGGCTTCCCGTATCGCGGAGGCGGGTATCGAACGTACGAAGACGCTCCTGCGGGGGACGCAGAACGACGCGCTGCTCCTGGGGATCGACGGCGTGGCAAACACCTCTGACGACGGGATCCCTTCTTTCGGCGCCGTCGTCAATTTTGCACAGGGAACCTACAGCGTCGTCGTCACGGACAATGACGACGGGGACGCCGACCCCTTTCACGACAGCGACGGCATGATCAACGTCGCCTCCACCGGGACGGCGGCGGACGGAACACGGAGGGTCATCCGGACGGTATTATTGAAACCGAACCCCCAAACGACGAACATCCGGGGATCGATCAATGCCCGCGCCTCGTTCGCGGTGCTCGGCAACATGGTGATCGACGGGCGGGACCACGATCAAAACGGCAATGTGACCGGTCCGGGAAAGCTTGGCGTCAGCACTACCGGCTCTTTTGACACCGGAGGCAATGCCTCCGTCGGCGGATCGACCGCCGCCGACCCGCAGGTGAACATCGCCCCCGTGAAATCCGGATACGAGACCATCGTCGAGGAGAATGCCTTATTTACGCCTCCGGCAACGCCGGACGCCGTTTTTCAGCTCCCGGAGGGGACGCTGAAGTCGATGGCGCAGAAAGGCGGCGGATCGCAGTACGTCACCAATCCTTCCCTGCTGACCTTTCCGCTCAGCGGCGTAACCTACGTCGAGCTCCCCGCCGGCGGCGTGTGGGACGGTTCCGGCATGGGCGGCGGTTCCGGCATTCTGATCATCCACAACGCGGCGACCAATGCCATACTGAAAAATGCAAGCGGGGGAACATTCAAGGGCGTCGTCATCGCAGACGACCTCTCCCACGTGCACAATACCATCATCGGCGCCGTGACAAACCTGACCGCTTCCCCCGCCGACGGCAGCGCTCTCGGAAACGGAAGCGGTCAAATCCTCTACAGCGGCGCGGCCATCTCTTCAGCCCTGACGCTGTTTTCCGACACGATCCAGGTGATCTCCTGGAAAGAGAGCATCTGATTCAGATCCTCTTTACAACCCATCAAACATGATGTAAGTGATAATCACTATCCTCTATTTTTTCCGGGCGCTTGATCCGATCCGGGTACGGGCGTTTTTCAATCTTTTTCAAGGAGAAGAATATCATGAAGGTCGTTGCGTTTAACGGCAGCCCCAGAAAGGACGGCAATACATCGATCCTGATCCATCATGTTTTCAGCGAACTTGAAAAACAGGGGATTGAAACCGATTTGGTGCAACTCTCGGAAAAGGAAATCCATGGCTGCATCGCCTGTTACAAGTGCAGTCAAAACCGGGACCGGCATTGCGCTGTAAAAAGTGACGCCGCAAACGCGTATATCGATAAGATGCTCGGTGCGGATGGGATTATCCTCGGCTCGCCCGTATACTTTCAGGATGTTACGCCTGAAATGAAGGCCCTGATCGATCGTACCGGTTATGTGGCGCGATCCAACGGCCGAATGTTTAGGAACAAAGTCGGGGCGTCCTTGGTTGCTTTACGTCGGTCGGGAGGGATCAGCACGCTCGACACCATGAATCACTTTTTTCTTGCCGGACAGATGTTTATTGTGGGCCGGGGAATCGCTTTCGGCCGGGAAATCGGGGAAGTAGAGAAGGACGATGAAGGGATGGGGCTCGTGAAATTGGTCGGGCAAAGGATGGCCTGGCTGCTCAAAAAAATATATGGGTAAAGACCCTGACCTCCCTGAAGAACACGCTGGAGGAGGCCCTCGCCGGGGCGACCAATCCGAGCATAAATTAAGATCCGTACACATTCATAACCCTTCCTCGTCAGCAACGGGAAAAAGGAATGACCTCTTTTTCGGGGTGCAACAGACTTGCGAATCGGCCTAATTTCCAAATTGACGATTGCCATCAGTCTTATCCTGCTTGTCTTCATGCTGTTCTTTGCCTACATCAATATCGCCACCCTCAAAACCATGCTCCTCGAAGCAACGATCTCCGATGCCGACAAATTAAGCGAAACCATCATCAAAACAACCCATTATGAAATGCTGGAGGATAACCGGAAAAGGGCCTATGAAATGATGCAGGAAGTAGGCACGCTGCAGGGGGTCGACCATATCCGAATGATCAATAAAAGCGGCAAGATAACCTTCTCGACCGAAATGGATGAGATCGGCAGATATCTCGATAAGAAAGAGGCCGGCTGCAACATGTGTCACGCCGATCATGAACCGAAAGTACATGCCTCTACAATGAACAGGAGCCGGATTTATTTTGATAAGCGGGGAAAGCAGGTCGTGGGCATGGCCAAGGCCATTTACAACGAAGAGGGCTGTTACCTATCGGCATGCCACTCCCACTCACCCGACCAAAGGACATTGGGCGTTCTGGACGTCATCGTTTCCTTGGACAATATGAATGTGCTGATCGGCAATTACCGGAACAAGATTGTTTTTCTGACCGTTCTTCTACTTATATCCGTTTCCCTGACCATCACTTTTTCTACCCACCGCCTGGTAAATCGTCCGCTAAAGAGCCTTTTGACACAAACCAAAAGACTATCTCGGGGAGATCTCGATGCCCTGTTGCAAAACAAATCCAGCGATGAAATGGGTGAGCTTTCCGAGGCCTTCAATCAGATGACGACCAGCCTGAAAAGCGCCAGGATGGAAGTGAACGAATGGGGGAAGAATCTTGAGGCCAAGGTTTCCGAAAGGACACGCGAAATAAAGCAGATGCAGACCCAGTTGATCCGTTCGGAAAAATTGGTTTCCCTCGGAAGACTGGTAGCCGGCATTGCCCATGAAATCAATAATCCGCTCACGGGCATCCTGATGTTCGCAAACTTGACCCGCAACAGTCCCAAGCTGGACCCTTTGCTGAAAAATGACCTTGCTGTCATTATTAACGAAGCCAACCGATGCGCGAAGATCGTAAACGGGCTGCTTGATTTTTCCCACGAATCCATTCCCAAGAAGAAACCGGCATCCCTGAATAACGTGATGGAGGCCACCCTCGTTCTTATCGGTCGCCAATCCATCTTTCACAATATCAATTTCGTCAGAGACTATCAGCCGGATTTACCGCTTATTCCGGTTGATGAGAACCAGATTGAACAGGTTTTTATCAACATGCTGCTGAACGCCGGCCAGTCCATGCCCAGCGGCGGAAGCATCCGAATTGAAACATATACGGAAAACGAAGAATTCAATTGTGTTAAAATAACCGATACCGGGACGGGGATCACCGAAGAAAACCTGGGGAAGATATTCGATCCTTTTTTCACCACGAAAAATGACAAGGGCGCAGGCCTGGGTCTTTCCATTTCCTATGGAATCATCGAGAGGCACGGCGGCAAGATCGAAGTGCAAAGCAATGTCAGGGAAGGAACGACTTTCACCATCAAATTGCCTCTTTTCCCCCAGGACGGAGACACCCTGACCGCCGGCAACCCTGCCCAGTGAGGACGCTTCCTGCTGCGCCCTTATCCGGCTGAATCCGCCAAATACGATTGATTACAACATGACTCGCCTCGTGGTCATTTTGCAGGCAACCCCTTATAAATCATTTCCCGCCGGCGTATATTTTTTATATACAGGCCACAATATCGTTTTATATTTTAATAGTTCTAATCGTTTATCTATATAATTCCCGAGTTTTGTTTCCCTGTCGGCACTTGATCTGTATCAACTTATTATACATTGCCGACGCAACATATCTTGCCGGACATGCTCCTTCCAATAAAGAATGACCTAATTCAATATGATACATCAATCTGCCGGGACGTCTTGTCGTGGCATGTACCTTGCTCCGTAGTGTGGGCAAGGGCAAGGAAGTTTCTGCCAGAACCGGCTGCCAGCGGTCATGAGACAATCGGAGCCCGCTTGCATGGGATGCGCTTCCCGGGGTTTGGCGCTCTCGTTGTCTTATGCCGGGGAAGAGAAGGATCAGAGTCATGTTGGAACTTCTCATCGCAGATAAAGATAGGGGAACCCGCAGGCGGATGGCAAATCTGCTTATAGAAGCCGGCTATGACGTGATGGTCACGGACTCCGCCACGAAAACCATTGACGGTGTGCGGAGGAAAAAAGCTCAGGTGGTGCTTTTGGGAGCCGAATTGGGTGAATTCACGTTTGTAGAGCTCGTGCCTCTCCTAAAGCGATGCAACCGTAAATTGACGATCGTTCTGATCGCCGATGACACCCCCCTGCCTTTGATCAGGAAAGTGCGTGAAGAGGGAATTTTTTACCATGCCCTGCGGCCGACGGAACCAGAGGGTGAGGAAGAGATCAGGCAGGTTGTAAAATGTGCCGTTGAAAATCTGGCGAGAGAGCCTGACTAAAATATGAGGAGGACGTGGCTATGCGTGTTACCAGAAGGACTTTTCTCAAGATCTCGGGAGCGGTATTGGCTACAAGCGGTATCGGTATCAGTCTTAAGCCGGTAGCCGCCTATGCAAAACCTCTAAAAATCAAATACGCAAAAAAAACCACCACCATTTGCCCTTACTGTTCCGTAGGATGCAGCATCATTATATCCTCGACCAATTACGGCAAGGTCATCAACGCGGAAGGCGATCCCGAAAGCCCGATTAATGCCGGCGCCTTATGCAGCAAAGGCAGTTCCCTCTTTCAGATGAGCAGCAACAATGATAATCGTTTAACCAAACCACGTTATAGAGCGCCTTATGAAAGCGAGTGGAAAGAGGTTTCCTGGGAATGGGCGTTGGATAAAATCGCCAAAAACGTCAAAACAAGCAGGGATAAAAGCTTCCGGCTGATCAACGACAAGGGGCAGTCCGTCAACCGTACCGAGGGTATCGCCTCGGTGGGAAGCGCCGCTCTGGACAATGAAGAATGTTATCTCTACCAGAAATTCTTGAGGGGGTTGGGTCTGGTCTATATCGAGCACCAGGCCCGTATTTGACACAGCGCTACTGTAGCGGCTCTGGCAGAGTCGTTCGGACGCGGCGCCATGACGAATCACTGGGTAGATTTTCAGAACAGTGATTGCATCTTGATTATGGGCAGCAACCCTGCCTCCAATCACCCCGTATCGTTCAAGTGGATTACCAAGGCTGTGGAAAAGGGGGCCAAGCTCATCTGCGTTGACCCGAGATTTACGCAATCGGCCGCAAAATCGCATATCTACGCACCTCTCCGGTCGGGCACGGACATTGCCTTTCTGGGCGGGATGATCAAGTACATCCTGGATCATCATCTGATCCAGGAAGAGTATGTCAAAAGTTACACCAACGCCGGTTACCTGGTTAATCCGGCATTTAAACTCCCCGGCGACAACGGCGGCGTCTTTTCCGGACTTACCGGTGAAACCTATGACAAAGCCACTTGGTCTTATCAAACCGATGCCGAGGGCAAGGTCAAGAAGGATGGCACGCTACAGGATCCCCATTGCGTCTATCAGTTATTGAAAAAGCAATATTCGCGATATACCCCCGATATCGTATCCAGAATCACAGGCACGCCCAAGGACAAGCTGCTTGAGGTTTACAGAGAATTCTCCAAGACGGGCCGGCCCGACAAGGCGGGGAATATCCTCTATGCCATGGGCTGGACGCAACACACGGTAGGCACTCAAAACATCAGGGCCATGTCCATCATCCAACTGCTCCTGGGAAATATGGGCGTCGCCGGCGGCGGCGTTCAGGCATTGCGTGGAGAAGGCAACGTACAGGGCTCGACGGATTTCGGACTTCTCTACCATATCCTGCCGGGTTATCTGGGAGCGCCTCTGGCTTCTCATACCAGTCTTGCTGTCTACAATGAGAAGAGAACGCCCAAGACCCAGGAACCGAATAGTCTGAACTGGTGGAAAAACTTCCCCAAATACAGCTCCAGTTTGTTGCGCGCCTTTTACGGCTCGAACGCCTCCCTGGCGGAAGCTTATTCCTACCTGCCCAAACTGGACGACGGCGCCAATTACTCGTGGCTTGCCCTTTTCGACCAGATGTACAAGGGGAAGTTCAGCGGATTTTTTGCCTGGGGCATGAATCCCGCGGTCAGCGGCGCCAATATATTTAAAGTCAGAAAAGCCATGACCAATCTGGATTGGATGGTCAACGTAAACCTTTTCGACAACGAGACGGGCGATTTCTGGCGCGGGCCGGGAATGGATCCTAAAAAAATAAAAACGGAAGTCTTCATTCTGCCCTGCGCCTTCTCGTTCGAGAAGGAAGGAAGCATCACCAACAGCGGCCGGCTGATGCAGTGGCGCAACAAGGCCGTCGAGCCGCCGGGAGAGGCCAGGCCGGATTCCGAGATCATTACGGATCTTTATTTCCGAATCAAGGAATTGTACGAAGAAGAAGGCGGTCCCCTGAAAGAGGCCATTACCAGATTGACGTGGGACTACGGCCCCTCCGTTATGGACGGCAGGCTTATTCATGTGGATATTCACGCTGTCGCCAAAGAGATCAACGGCTATTTCCTGGAGGACAAGATCGATCAAGCCAGCAAGAGGGCATTCAAGAAGGGCGACCCGGTTCCTGCCTTTGCCTTCCTCCAGGATGATGGCTCTACCTCTTCGGGAAACTGGCTCTACTGTAACTCCTATGCCGAGAAGGGCAACATGGCAGCCAGAAGGGGCATCAAGGATCAATCCGGCATCGGACTTTATCCGGAATGGGCATGGAGCTGGCCCGTGAACCGCCGAATTATTTACAACGGCGCGTCCGTCGACAACAAAGGTGTTCCCTGGGATGCCAAACGCGCCGTAATAACCTGGGATGGGACCAAATGGACGGGCGATGTGCCGGATGGCGTCGGCAACCCCGGTTCGGGACGGCCTCCTTTCATCATGAAGCCCGATGGGGTGGCCAGCATCTTCGGCCCTGGTTTGGCCGATGGTCCCTTCCCTGAACATTACGAACCGTTGGAAAGTCCCCTGACAAAAAATCCGCTGTCAAATCAAATGGTCAATCCGGGGGTCAAGAGATGGGACAAGCCGGGCGTGGGAACGGAAATGGATATGGCCAGGAGCGCTGATCCTCTGTTCCCCGTCGTGTGCACTACAATGAGGCTCAGCGGACACTGGCAATCCGGCGTCCTGACAAGGTGGCAACCCTGGCTGGTGGAAATGCAACCCAGCCTTTTCGTCGAAATAAGCGTTGAGTTAGCCCGGGAAAAGGGCATTAAAAATGGGGACCAGATCTTCATAAAATCCGCCCGCGGCCAAGCCGAGGCCTTGGCCATGGTCACTGCCCGACTCAGACCTTTTACCATTGACGGAAAGATTGTCCATCAGGTTGCCCTTCCCTGGCATTTTGGTTGGATAACCTCGGCAACGAGGGCGTACAGCGCCAAGGACAAAAAGCCGGAATTCTTCACTTACGGAGATGCGGCCAACCGGCTGACGCCAAACATAGGAGATGCCAATACCATGATACCGGAAAGCAAGGCTTTCATGGTCAATATCTTCAGGAAGGGGGTGGCTTAAATGGTAGAAAAAGTGGAGCTCATCGACGTGTCAAAATGCATCGGCTGCCGCGGTTGTCAAATTGCGTGCAAGCAGTGGAATCAGTTGCCGGCCGGCTTGACAATGAATAGCGGCACTTATCAAAATCCACCTGACCTTCAGGCAAATACCTGGACGCTGGTCCGTTTCCGGGAAGTATCGGAAAAGGAGAACGGAGTTGAATGGTTATTTTGGAAAGACGGGTGTATGCATTGCACCGATGCCACCTGTGTCAACTTATGCCCGGTAGGCGCCAGGGTTCATCTGGATTGGGGGGCCGTGGGGACGGATATTGAAAAATGTATAGGCTGCCAGACTTGCGTGGTCGCCTGTCCTTTCGGGAAACCCAGGTATAGTGAGGGATCAAACAAGGTCTACAAGTGCAACCTCTGCACGGATAGGGTAGAGAACGATCTCTCCCCGCTATGTGTCAAGGCCTGCCCCACGGGAGCGCTAAAGTTCGGGGAAAAAGGGAAAATGATAGAATTGGCTTACAGACGTGCGCAGGAACTGGGAGGGGATGCCTCCGTTTATGGGGACAAGTTTTTCGGCGGTACGCATATCATTTATGTTCTTGAGAAAAAGGTAGGTTTTTACAGCAGCTTGCCGGCCAAACCCAAGGTTGCCGCCTCCGTCATTTTCTGGAAGGAACTGCTGAAACCATTTGGGGCATGGGAAGCCGGTATGGGGCTGGCCTCGATAGCGGCGGCATCTTTTTCCAAGCGCAGGCGCAATATTTCTGACAACCATCGGCAAAACAACAGCGGGTAACTTTTCTCAGCGCGGGGCAGGCAGCCCCTTTTACAGGGAGACTGCCTGCCCCCGACGATTGGACGTGCGATGATTAACCCTTTTGCTCCTCTATGATGGATATCCCCAGTTTTTTTAGAAGCGCATGAAAGTTCGGGCGGAGCATGCCTGTTGCTTCTGCGGCCCGCGAAACGTTCCAGTTGTTTCTTTTGAGGGCATTGATAACGAAGGCCTTTTCAATCGGTTCTGTGGCCCTCTCCCGGAGCCGCTTCTTTGTTTCTTTCAACTCTTCGAGGCTGAGAGGGACAGAATTCAGGTCCAGATATCTCTCCTCTTCCACTGATCTCAACTCCAGATCATTTCCCCGTATCACATCGCCTTCACAGAGTACGACCGCTCTTTCAATAATATTTTCCAATTCACGAACATTTCCCGGAAATTCGTATGCCTTCAGCACGGCTATGGCGCCGGGCGCCATACCCCGCACCTCCTTGCCGATCTCTCCGGAATACTTCTTCAGGAAGTGGCGAATTAAAAAAGGCAGGTCTCCCTTCCTCTCCCGCAGAGGAGGCAGTTGGATGGGTATAACGTTAATACGGAAGAAGAGATCTTCCCGGAAAGTTCCCTTGGTCACCATGGCGCGCAGGTTTATGTTCGTGGCCACGACGAGACGGATATCTATCGGAACAGGCTGGGTGTCGCCGATGGGGGTCAATACCCGTTCTTGCAAAACTCTCATCAGTTTAGCCTGGGTAGCAAGGCTGATGTTGGAAATATCGTCCAGAAAAAGGGTCCCTCTGTCGGCCACTTTAAAAAGACCCATTTTACTATGGATGGCGCCGGTAAAGGAGCCCTTGATATGGCCGAACAACTCGCTTTCCAGCAAGGTTTCCGGGAGAGAGCCGCAATCCACCGCCACAAAGGGACGTTCCTGTCTGAGACTGTTCGTGTGAATGGCGCGCGCCGTCAGTTCCTTTCCCGTTCCGCTTTCACCGGTAATGAGCACCGTGCTGTCGGTAGGGGCCACCTGCAATATCCGGCGATAGACCTTCTGCATCTCAGCGCTTTCGCCGACAAAGCCGTCAAAACCATGATCGGGACCGAGTTCTTGCTTAGCCGAGAGGCTGTCAATCATCAATGTTTTATGGTCAATGGCTTTTTTTACCTTGTCGATGATCAGCTCGGGACTAAAAGGCTTTGCGATATAATCAAAGGCGCCGTTTTTCATGGCATCTACGGCGGAAGAGACGGTCGAATAACCGGTGATGATAATTACAGGAACTTCCGGTTGCAATATCTTGATGGTTTTCAGAACCTCGATACCGTCCATACCCGGCATCTTCAGATCGGTAATGACAACATCAAAATCCTGTTCCTGAATTTTTTCTAAAGCAGTCCGTCCGTCGGCCGAGGTTTCTGCCTGATACCCCTCGGCTGCGAGAATGCGCCGCATTCCCTCCCTGATTACGGCTTCATCATCAACAACAATGATATTAAGCTTGTTCTGACGTTTTTCTTGCCGACATGTTTCCATGACTTGATCGCAGGAATAATTGTTTTTCCGAATGAAGCTATATTAATCTCATCGATTGGATAACCTCCCCGGCCTTAATCTGCGAGGAGGCCTGGGTTGTCGTATCCCAAAGCGGCCGGTCTATTGTGGCTTCTTCTCCACCGGCCCCCTTTTCGCCTCCGTCTTGGCGATGCGTCTCTTCGTTTCACCGATGAAGCGGCTCACCTTGTCATCGAGACCGACGTTCGCATAGTCGCGCGCGATCTTTTCAAACCGCCTCAGGGCCGCCCGGTATTGCTTGATTTTGAAATAGAATTCCCCTACATAGAATTCCTGGTCACCCATGGCCTTTTTGCAATCCCGGACCATTTTCTCGGCCATGACGGAGAATTTGCTGCCGGGGAAGCGGGCGATCAGCCGCTCGAACTCCTTGAGCGCCTTGAACGCCTCCGATTGATCGCGGTCGATCGTCGTGATCTGGTTGTAGTAGCTCATCCCGATCTGATACATGACGTAGGGGAGATTCTCGTTCGTCGGATGAAGATTCAGGAATTCGCCGTAGGCAAGCCCGGCCTCGGGATACTCCTTGCCGCTGAAAAAAGAATCGGCGATCCCAATCTCCGCCATGATGGCGAGCGGACTCAGCGGATACTCCTCCTTGACCCGCTGGAAAAGCTCCACGGACCTCTTGTAGCTCCCGTCCTTATACTCTTCCAGGCCCTGCTGGTAGAGACCCTCCGGGGTCGCTCGGGCCATCTCCGCCTTCTTCCCCCAGGGCAGCCACATCTTGCAGCCGGCAAGGAGGAAAACAACCGCCAGCAGAACCAGCAGAATTCTTTTGTTGCGCGCCATGTTCACCTTCCGTCGCCTACAGCGCCTTGCCGATGAACGCCTCCAGGCGTTCCTTCGGGACAAGGCCGACCAGGGTATCGAGGATCTTCCCTTCCTTGAAAAGGATCAGGGTCGGGATGCTCATCACACCGTAGGCCTGGGCTGTTTTCGGATTGTTGTCGATGTTGACCTTCGCCACCTTGAGCCGATCGCGGTACTGTTCGGCCAACGCCTCCACCGTGGGGCCGAGGGCCTTGCAGGGGCCGCACCAGGGCGCCCAGAAGTCAACCAGGACGGGTTTGTCCGCCTTGAGGATCTCCTCGTCAAAGTTGCCGTCGCCGACGTGGACCAACGCCTCTTCCCCCATATGCCTTCCTCCTTCCGGTGTTTTATTTTCGGGCACTATGGCACAGACCCGCAAGCAATGTCAACGCAAAACGGAAACGGGACTGGACTGCCCCTCCGTTCATGGGGATGCCCTGGAAGAGCATCATCATGCAGGCGTCCATCTTTGTCCCTGTAATGGCGCCGGTTATCAAATGCAGATAGGTCAGCCTCGCGATCCAAGTCTCAACCCCCCGTGGATAAAGAATACTTCGCCCGCGATCGCCTCATTCCGGAAAAGCTCGCATACCAGCGAGGCAATTTCATCCGGTTCGATCAGACGGCCGATGGGGACATCATCAAGAATTTTGTTCAGGGCCTTGCCGTCCATCCCTTTGACCATGGAGGTGGCCACGTAGCCGGGTGCAACCGCCACACAGCGGATGCGGCCCGTCAGGTTTCTCCGGAAAAACTCGGCGGTAATCACCTTCGGAATCACGGACATCGCCGCCTTGGAGGAAGAATAGTTGATCTGGCCTGCCGTCCCCAATGATCCGGTGGACGACATGAGACAGATCAGTCCTTTTGAGCCGGAATTGATCATCTGTTCCGCACACTCCCGGATCGTTAAAAAGACACCGGTCAGGTTGATATCCAGAACGGATTGAAATTGTCCCAGCGACATCTTTTTATTCACTTTCCCGGTCTCTCTGTCCGTCGAGAGCAGCAGGCCATCCTTGATGATGCCCGCACAGGGAAGTACGAGATTGATGGATCCGAATGTCTCGATGGCCAGGGCGGCCAGCCGACGGTTATCCTCCTCCTTCGTCACATCGCAAAAGAAAGACCTGACCTCCCCGCCCAGTTTGATGATCTCCTTTTCCACCCGCGAAAGATTTTCCGGGATGACGTCGGCAATGACGGCCCTGCCGCCTCGCCGCACCCAGTATTTCGCAAAGGCCTCCCCGATGCCGCTTCCGGCGCCCGTGATCACCGCAACCGCATCCTTGATTTCCAGCATCGACAATCCCTCTCAATTTGACGAACGGTTCACGAAGTAGCTTTCTGCGTAATCCAGATGTGTCAGAATGGCTTCCCTCGCCTTTTCCGGGTTTCGTTCACGGATGGCGCTGAGGATCGCATGATGCTGTTGCAGCAGGCGTTCTTTGTTCACCGTTTCCGTAAACATGACTTGCCTTGTTACCCGCTGGGTCTGATGCAATAGCGCCAACAGCGTAGAAGCGATATGGGAAAGGACGGTGTTTTGCGTGGCCCGATAAATGGACAGATGAAAACGAACATCCGCGTCCACACCCAATTCGTCATTTTGGAAATCCCGCTCCAGGTCCTGGTAAACCGTTTCGAGTGTCCGTATATTTTCCTCCGTTGCCAATCGACTTGCCTCGGCAGCCGCCCAGGATTCCAATATCTTACGCACCTCCAGCAACTGGACAACCATGACGGCATCGCCCTCTATGACTTTCGCCAGGGGATTCTGGAGGGAGAAATCGGCTACGGACTTGACGACGCTCTTGCGC
>Ga0210056_1002038_pt1 | contig 17307 bp, 14 predicted proteins | sample CryGeyCG2014_080_2_FD_183965 | JGI IMG/M metagenome (GOLD analysis project Ga0210056, IMG submission 183965) | Groundwater microbial communities from aquifer - Crystal Geyser CG07_land_8/20/14_0.80 (SPAdes) (version 2) | ecosystem: Environmental > Aquatic > Deep subsurface > Groundwater | place... | reverse complement strand
TTAATTTAAGCCATACTAAACCATTATCTTTTCAAGATTACTTTTACAGGTATTATAAGACATTACCCGTAAATCGCTGTCTGAATTTGACCCTTGACATTTTGAAGCGATTACTTAACCGCAAAATGTCAAGGGTCCATTCGTAGACGCCCTTGACATCTTTGATGTCAAGGGCTGCAACTTACGTCGTTTCACTCCGTAAGTTGTCTACTCAAGGAGGTTAAGATGATGAAACAAAAAAATATTTCCTTATCTTCGCGCGGACTTAAGCATAAATTAATGATTTCCGCTGCCCTGATGTCGGTTTTACCGCTGTTAATATGTACATATTTTGTTTCTCAGTATATTTTACCGCGCGTAGGCCTTAAGATAGATATAATCGCATCTTTATTAATCAGTGTCTTTATCTCCGCGATCGGTTTCTTTGTAGCCAAGGAAGTATTTGACCGCGTACTTTCAGTTACCTCTGATGCCAAAATAATAGCGGCGGGGGATTTAACCCATAGACTGGGTGCCTTCGGTGAAGATGAGGTCGGCGTTTTAGGCGACGCCCTTAATAAGCTTACCCAGCGTATCCGTAGCAACATGGAGGAGCTTAGAATTTACGGCGAGAGGACAACTGAGATTAATCTGGGTATTCAAAAGAGGGTTATTGTCCTTTCTGGCCTTCTACAGATAAGTTCTCAGATATCTCAGGCTGATAAGTTAGACGATATACTTAAAATTGCGGTAGAAAAGGCAAAGTCTCTGGCTAATTCTGATTTGGCGTATTTATTCTTTAGGGGAGAGAATCAGGAAACCTTTTGTGTGCGTGTAGCCGAAGGCCTTAATTCAGATTATCTTATAGATACCAAGATAGGGCCTACAGAAGATGCCTTCTATGAGCTTGTCAATGCTAATAAGGCATTGGTATTAGATAAGCAGGATTTATTACCTAAAGACCTTTCTTTGTTTATACGCGATAAGCTTAAGCTCAAAAATACATTAGCCTTGCCTGTGTATTTACGCAAAAGGGTGGTTGCTATGCTTGGCATAGGAAATATGCGCGATGGGTTTTCTTACACCAAAGAAGATGAAGAGTTATTGGATATATTTGCTAAGCAGATAGCTATTGCGATAGAGAATGATATTTTAGCTCATAATGTAAAAAAATTAGAGGTTAAAGATACACTCACCGGTTTGTATAATGAAGCTTTTATGCATAGCCGGCTTGCCGAAGAGATTAAAAGGGCGATAGTATATCGACGCCCGTGTGCGTTCATTATTATAGATATTGATAACTTCAGGAAGTATAATGAATTTTTTGGCTCGCTTCAGGGAGAATCTGTCATAAAAAGAATTGCCGCGTTGATTAAGGATTCGGTAAGCGAGATTGATCGCGTAGGCAGGACAGGAGATGATGAGTTTGCGGTAATAGTGCCGGAAAAGAATAAGCGGCAGGCTCAGGAGCTAGCCGAGACGATCAGGAAAAAGGTGGAATTTAGCTATAGCGAAGATGCGGGCCCTGAAAAGAAGATTACTATTAGCGCGGGGGCCAGTGAGAATCCGGTGGATGGGATAACTGCAGAAGGGCTTATTGTCAAGGCTAAAGAGTTGTTACAGGCCGCCAAAAAGCAAGGCCGTAACCGCGTAGCAGTTTAGAGAGACCTCTTTTAAGGAGCAATAAGAGATGCCTTTAAGAAAGATAATCAATAAACAATTAGGAGAGTTGCTTATTGAACGGGGCATAATCAATGAGCATCAGTTAGAGCAGGCCCTGACTTTGCAGAAGGAAAAGGGCGGGCTTATCGGTGAGTTCTTAGTTGAGTTAGGTTTCGTTAAGGAGGAGGATATCGCGCAAGCTTTGACTGCTCAATACGGTTTTCCTTATCTGCCATTAAGTAATTATGACATCAATCCTGAAATTATTAACATTGTTCCCGGCAGGGTTGCCCAGCAATATCTGCTTGTGCCTATTGATAAAATCGGCAATAATCTTACCCTGGCTATGTCTAATCCGCTTAATATTCAGGCAATTGAAGATGTGGAATTGCTTTCCGGATGCAGTGTGCAGACATTTGTTTCAACCTCTTCGGATATTAAAAGAGCCATCGAGAAGTATTATAAGGATAAAGAATAGTATCTTAGTTGTTAGTTTTCAGTTTTTAGTTTTTCGACGACTGACAACTGACAACTGACAACTGACCTATGATTTCTCTCAAGGATCGCCTTACTGAAATATTAATAAATAATAAACTTATCACGCAAGAGCAGCTTAAGCAGGCTCTCTTGGCCCAAAAGGAAAAGGGTGGTAGGCTTAGCGATATTATTGTTGGTTTGAAATTCATTAAAGAGAGCGAGCTGGTTTCAGTCTTAAGCGAGGGGTTAGGCCTGCCGCTTATGGATTTGAAACGTTTTAAGATTGACCCGGGAATTGTCAAAATAATCCCTGTTAATATTGCCCGCCATTACCAGATAATTCCGCTATCTAAGATGGGAGATACGATTACTTTGGCTATGGCAGATCCGTTAAATATATTTGCCATTGATTATGTTTCATCGCTCACCGGTTATAAAATAAATCCTATTATATCTAGTAACCAGGATATCGCTCAGGCCATAGATTTGGTTTATCCGGATCCTACTAAGGGTGTCATTGACGATTTGCTTAAGGAGATGTCCGCCTCTTCCATAGAATTAATCCGGGAAGAAAGAGAGGTGTTGCCTTCTGCTCAGGAGTTAGGCGTTATAAGCCGTCAGGCCCCGGTAATACAACTTACCAATATGATATTAGGGGAAGCGGTAAGGAAGAAGGCCTCGGATATTCTTATCGAGCCTTTTAGCAAGAGGTTGCGCGTGCGTTTCCGTATTGACGGAATTCTGTATGAAGAGAAGTCTCCGCCTAAGAGTATCCACGCTTCAATTGTTTCGCGTATAAAGGTAATGTCGGATTTGAATATCGCCGAGCATAGGCTTCCCCAGGACGGCCGCTTTAAAATAAAGCTTTTAGGCAAAGAGGTTGATTTCAGAGTCTCAATACTGCCTTCCAGTTTTGGCGAAAAAGTGGCGGTGCGCATATTAGACAAATCTCAGGCGACACTTAACCTCGGAAAGTTAGGGTTTAGCAGAAATATTATTGCAAATTTAGAAAAAATGGCTAGGCTGCCTCACGGTATGATGCTTGTATGCGGGCCCACAGGCAGCGGAAAGACTACTACCCTGTATTCGATATTAAAATTAGTAGATAGCCCGGATAAGAATATTGTTACCGTAGAAGATCCCGTTGAATTTCAACTTGAGGGAATAAATCAGGTAACCGCAAGGCCGGAGATAGGTTTAACCTTTGCCGCGTCACTACGTTCAATATTAAGGCAAGATCCCAATATCATCATGATCGGAGAAATCCGCGATTACGAAACCGTAGATATTGCTATAAAGTCAGCGCTTACCGGACACCTTGTTTTATCTACTCTGCATACTACTACTGCTCCCGGAGCGGTAGTGCGTTTGGTGAATATGGGGGTAGAGCCGTACTTGATTAATTCATCTTTAGTCTGTGTGGTAGGCCAGCGTTTAGTGCGTAAGATCTGCCCTCATTGTAAGGAAGAATACATCGTAAAGAAAGAAATACTTGATACTTTAGGGCTAAATATAGACACTTCAAAGGAAGCAAGGTTTTTTCGCGGGAAGGGCTGTATAAACTGTTTTAATATGGGTTATATGGGCAGGACAGGGATTGCCGAGGTGCTTTTGTTTACTCCCGGCATACGGGATTTAATCTTGTCCCGTGCCCAAGAGCACGTTATAAAACAGAAGGCTCGCCAAGAGGGTATGAAAACTTTAAGGGAAGACGGCCTGGCTCAGGTATTAAAGGGAGTAACGACGCTTGAAGAAATACTGCGCGTAACCGCGCCGGATGAATGAGTTAGTTATTAGCTCATAGTTCATAGTTGATAGGTAAATCTTTTACTATGAGCTAAGAGCTATGAGCTTTTGAACCAAAACATGCGAACACTAAAAGATAAAATAATTGAGATACTGGTAAAAGATGGCCACATTAGTAAAGGCCAGCTAGAAAAGGCCTTAGGTATTCAAAAAGAAAAGGGTGTGCCTTTAAGAAGCGTGCTTGTTGATGAGAATATGATATCCCGGGAGACCTTATTGTCCTTACTTTCGGAAGAGCTTTATATGCCAACTCTGAATTTATCTAAATATAAGTTTTCCCCGGAGGTTATTGGCCTGGTTCCTGAGCGTATAGCCAGGCTCTATAATCTCATTCCTATTTCGAGTTTCGGCAATACTATCACCGTGGCAATGTCGGACCCTTTGAATATATTTGCTTTAGACGATTTAAGGACTCTTACCGGTTGTAATATTGATACAGTTCTAAGCCCCGACGATGAAATCGCGCGTTCAATAAATGCGCAGTATAATTTAGAATCTCAAGATATGGAGTATGTTCTGGATGAGGCTTCTTTCCAGCGAGGCTCCTTAGATAAAACCGAGATTGAATTAGTCAAACAGGAAGACATTGAGCTTTCCAGCGCATTAGAAGAGAGTGGGGAGGCTCCTATTGTAAAGCTGGTAGACCTTATGTTAAATCAGGCCTTAAAGAAACGCGCCTCGGATATACACATTGAACCGGAACATGACTGTTTGCGTATTCGTTACCGTGTCGACGGATCATTGCATGATGTATTTAAGATACCTAAGTCAAAACAGAATGCGATTCTTGCGCGCCTTAAGATTATCTCTAATCTTGATATTACTGAAAACCGAATCCCTCAGGACGGCCGTTTCAAAGTAAAGTTTGAGGGTAAAGAAGTGGATTTTCGCGTCTCTGACCTGCCTACAACATTCGGGCAGAAGTTTGTTTTGCGCGTGCTGGATAAGGCTAATCTTTCTATCGGCTTGGATAAATTAGGTTTTTCCGAACAGCCTGAGCGCGTTTTTAAAGAGGCAATAGCCAAGCCATTCGGAATGATTTTAGTTACCGGCCCCACAGGTTCAGGAAAATCTACCACCCTTTATTCGGTTTTAAACCAACTGAATACTCCGGAGAAGAATATTATTACTATTGAAGACCCTGTTGAATATCAGGTTGAGGGTATTACTCAAATTCAAGTAAAACCGGAGATTGGGTTGGATTTTTCCTCGGGCCTGCGCTCTCTGCTTAGACAGAGCCCGGATGTTATTATGATCGGAGAGATCCGCGACTCTGAGACCGCGGATATTGCAATTAAAGCAGCACTTACCGGCCAGATTGTTCTTTCTACGCTGCATACTAATGATGCAATATCAAGTATAACGCGTTTAATTGATATGGGGGTTGAGCCTTTCTTAGTGGCTTCAAGCGTAGTTATGCTTTGCGCCCAGCGTTTGGCCCGCAAGATATGCCTAAAATGCCGCCAACCCATAGAAATTCCGGAAGCGTTCCTCAAAAAAATAGGATTTACCGAGAAGGCTAATTTTTATACGGCTGTAGGATGCAAATATTGCAATAACACGGGTTTTTATGGTAGGATAGCTATTCTTGAAGCTATCCTAATTAACGACAATATTCGTGAAATGATTATTGAGAGGAAATCTATAGACATAATTAAGCAATATGCTCAGGAACAAGGGATGAAAACATTAAGAGACGATGCTTTCTTAAAAGTAAAGCAGGAATTGACTAGTTTGGATGAAGCGATAAAGATTACTACCGAGGAATAATTTTTGATGGAAAGCAACAGGGTATTATTTATTTCTGATGAAAATGAGGCCTCCCGATATATAAGGGAGCAGTTAATGGTGGAAGGCGGGTATGCCATTTCTTCCGAGGATTCCGCTAGGGATGGGTTAGGCGTATTTGGCAGAAACGGTTTTGATGTTATTATCGTTAAGCCTTATCCTTTAGATTTGGGTCCTGTTGACCTGATTAAGGGGCTTAAGGCGGCTGATCCGGATTGCGTGATTATCGTCCTCTTAGATGAAAATAAGCCGGAGACCCTGGAGTATTTATTCAGCCTAGGGGTATATGATTTTATAGCTAAGCCTATTAATCTGGAGAAACTGTTTTTTCTGGTCAAGAAAGGCATAGATTTGCATAATCTTATGTTGGCTAATCGTAAGTTTACTCAGGGCTTAAAAGAAAATAATTCAGCGTTAGAAAAGCAGAATATACTTTTGACTAAGAGGATAGAAGATTCTACGCGTAACCTCACCCGTCTCCATGAAGATTTGCAATCCAACTATATGCGTACGATTAAAGTTTTAGCTCAGACCATAGATGCCCGGGATCATTATACCCATAGCCACTCTGAGAATGTGGCTAGATACGCTACGGTTATCGCTTTGCAGATGGGGCTTTCCGTCAAGGAGATTGAAGTTATCCGTCAAGCCTGCGAATTGCATGATTTAGGCAAGATTGGTATTGAAGATAGTATTTTGATGAAGCCGGGTGCCTTAACCAATGAGGAGTGGCAGCAGATCCGTAAGCATCCTATAATCGGCGCGCAGATACTAGAGCCGTTGACTTTCTTAAATGACGTGATAGGATTAATTCGGCAGCACCATGAGCATTATGACGGCACAGGTTATCCCGAGGGCAGGAAGGGCGAAGACATACATTTAGGAGCCCGTATTATTAATCTTGCCGATTCTTATGAGGCGATGTGTTCCGCGCGTTCTTACCGAAAAATTCCGTTTACAAAAGAAGCGGCAATAGAGGAGATTAAGAGGAACAGTGGTACTCAATTTGACCCTAAGGTAGTTGAGGCTTTTTTAAAAGTTTTAGATAGACTATAAATAATAGCTAAACGCTAATGAAATGAATACCTATAATTATAGTGCTAAAGATAAGAATGGATATACCTTAAATGGGGCCCTGGAGGCTAACTCGGAGTCAGAAGTAGCCGAGGCTCTGCATAAGAAAGAATTAATTGTTATTTCGGTTGAGCAGGCTAAAGACAAAACCGCTAAGGCCCATTTTAGAGGTAAAGGGAAGAAAGTCAAATTGGACGATTTGGTTATTTTTACCCGTCAGCTGGCCACGATGATTGATTCCGGTATCCCCTTGGTGCATGCTTTGATTATTTTAAGCGAGCAGGTGGAAAATCCCGAGTTTAAAGAAGTGGTTGTGGCGGTGCGCCAGGATATTGAAGCCGGCATGAGCTTTTGCGATGCCTTGAGTAAATACCCCAAGGTATTCTCCGAGCTTTTTATTAATATGACTCGCGCCGGAGAAAGTTCAGGTATGTTGGATGATATCCTTGAACGGCTCGCTACTTATTTGGAAAAATCAGCTGCTCTTACTAGAAAAATACGCTCTAGTTTAGTCTATCCGGCAGTAGTCGTAAGCATGGCTGTGATTATTACTACGGTATTGTTGCTTAAGGTAGTTCCTACCTTTAAGGGCATATTTGATGTTTTAGGCGGCCAATTACCAGTTCCTACTCGGATTCTGATATTTATAAGCGATTTACTCAGGAAATATTTTTTATTTACAGTATTACTGTTAGGAGGGGCGATTTTTCTATTTAAAAGGTATATTACTACAGACAAAGGCCGATACAAATTTGACCAAATTAAATTGAAGGTTCCTATTTTAGGCGTGCTTTTTAGAAAACTCGCTGTAGCTAAATTCTCCCGTACATTTTCTACGTTAGTTAAGAGCGGCGTTTCAGCATTAACCGCATTGGACATTGTGAGTAAAACATCCGGCAATAAGGTAGTGGAAGAGGCGGTCTTAAACTGTTCTAAGGCAGTGCGCGACGGAGAGCCAATTGCGCAGCCTTTGCTTAAGAGCGGGGTTTTTCCTCCTATGGTTTGCCGGATGATTAGCGTAGGGGAACAAACCGGGCAATTAGAGAAGATGCTTACTAAAATCGCTGATTTCTACGATGAGCAAGTGGATAGCGCTACCTCCGGCCTTACCAGCATGATTGAGCCACTGGTAATTGCTTTCTTGGGTATTGTGGTAGGAGGCATAGTTATTGCTTTGTTTCTACCTATATTTAAGATTTCCCAGCTTATTGCACAGTAGTGCACACCCGCGCAATTTCCCCGCGAGGGGACACTGGCGCAATTCCAATAAGCGCCAGGTGCATATAAGCGCGGGGTGTTGCGCAGTAGTGCTGTAGCGCAGTAACCTCATTAAATATATACACTTTCGCGCTTTTAAAAAATATAAAAGAGAGCGCTGAAAAATTCTTAAAAATTATATCAGCGCTCTCTGATTACACAGATTATTTTCCCGCCATAGCGGGAGCCCGCCACAGGCGGGAAAGATTACACAGATTGTCTTGTAGGAGATTTAATCTGTGTAATCTGTTTTTAATCTTTTAATCAGAGATTGCTGCCTATTTCTGGATTATTTCAGCAATCTCTAGGTATCCTCTTGTGCAGACAAAAAGAATAGTTGTTGTTGGCGCTGGCCCTTCCGGCATGATGGCGGCAATAAGGGCTAGCCAACTTAATCAAGAAGTAATCCTCTGCGAAAAGAACTCTATCCCCGGCAGGAAACTCTTCTTAAGCGGTAAAGGCCGCTGTAATCTTACTAATGCCTGCAATCCGGACCTATTCCTCAAGCGATTTTCTAAGAATGGCGAATTTTTAAGGAACGCATTCGGTAAATTTTTTAACCAAGATTTAATCAATTTTTTTAAAGCTCGGGGATTGGAATTAAAGACGGAAAGGCAGCTGCGCGTATTTCCTGTTACGGATAGCTCAGCGAGTGTCATTGAAGTATTAAAGAAAGAATTAATAAAAAATAAGGTAAGGATTATTTATAAAGCCAAGGCCAAAGGCATATTGGCCGAAGGTAATACGGTTAAAGGCGTATCGTTTGAAAGCGCTGAATCTATCTCCTGCAGCCGGGTCATTTTGGGGACGGGCGGAGTTTCTTACAGTTTTACCGGCTCAAGCGGAGAAGGGCTGATGATGGCTCAAAAATTAGGCCATAAAATTGTGCCTTTAAGGCCCGGGCTTGTATCTCTTAGGGTGAAAGAAAAATATCCTAAAATATTAGAGGGTTTAACCCTTAAAAATATCCGGATTAAGTTTTATAATGGGAAAAAAGAGATTGTCTCTGAGGTAGGAGAGTTAGTCTTTACGGAAACAGGGATATCCGGGCCATTAGTATTGACCTTAAGCGGAAGAATAATAGACTGGCTAGAGGACAAGAAAGAAGTTTACCCCGTTAGAAATCTTGGTCTGCCTCATAAACATTCTGGTATTTCTAATGGGGTTTATGCCGAAATAGACCTTAAACCAGGGTTAAGTCCTGAACAGTTAGATGGCCGGCTATTAAGAGAATTTAAAATAGGCCCTAAGAAGAATATTAAGAATATAATGAAAAGCCTTTTGCCTTTAAAGTTAGCGGATTTGATTATGGGAATAGCCAAGGTTAAGCCTGCTCAAAAGGCTAACCAGATTACCCATGATGAGCGTCGGAGGATAAGCGTTCTCCTTAAGGGCTGGCGTCTGAATATTACAGGCTCAGGTTCCATAGAAGAGGGGATGGTGACCAGGGGCGGGGTTTCTTTAAAAGAAATTAATCCGGCCACCATGGAATCGCGCCTTATCCATGGGTTGTATTTTTGCGGCGAGATGATTGATGTGGATGCGGATACCGGTGGGTTTAATTTACAGGCAGCTTTTTCCACGGGTTATCTTGCCGGAGAGAGCGCAGCGCTAAATTAGAATAATAGCGTTAATAGGTCCTGTCTTGTCTTGTTCTCGCAGCACCGTTCGATTTTCCCCACCGAGGAAAATCTCGCTTGGAGTTTGCGCTCGCTCGCCCTGACTCTGTAATTAGCTTGGGCACCTTGGCCGCTCGCACAAACTACATGCTGTTCGAATCAAGTCAAGCCATCCCATTAACGCCTTAAAAAATATGACGCAAATTTACTTAGCTTCCAAATCTAAGGCGCGCAGGAAACTCCTTCAAGGGCTTGGCCTAAAATTTAAGGTTATACCCACCGGTGTTAAGGAAATAAGAGTAGTGAAAGGTATTTCCTTTGCGCGGTTGGTGAAGATGAATGCTTTGAATAAAGCCATAGCTGCGGCCGAAAAAATCAAAAGTGGAGTGGTTATTGGCGCGGATACTATTTGCGTGCAAGATGGCAGAATATTCGGGAAGCCGCGCGATTTAAAAGATGCCAAGGTTATGCTTAAAAGATTATCAACTAAGCCGCAGTGGCTCTATACCGGGATTGCCGTAGTTGATAAACCCCCGCACCAATTATCTAAAAAAAATGAAGGCAAAATCAATTGGTGCGGGGGTAAAGATAAACAGAGAATCATGTTAGATTATGAGAGAACTAAAGTTTATATGGATAAATTAACGGATAAGGAGATAGATAGATATTTTGTCAAACTTTCTCCTTTAGGTATGGCAGGAAGTTTTGATATCCAGGGGAAGGGAGCAATTTTTATCCGTAGGATTGAAGGTTGTTTTTACAATGTCGTGGGTTTACCCATAAGAAAACTCTATCTTATGTTAAAGAAGTTAAACATAAAGATCTTTGCATTTATCTTGTTCTATTGTTCTATTGTTCTATTGTCCTCTGGCTGCTCTACCGAATACAATATTGTTACCGGAGAGCAGGAGGTATTTTACTATAGCACAGATAAAGAAGTGGCTATGGGCCAGGCTATAGCTAAGGAAGTGGAAAAAGAATACAAGCAGGTAGGAGACCCTTTAATACAGAAACGCGTGGAAGATATAGGTAAAAAAATAGCTGCGGTAAGCGACAGAAAAGAGATAGATTATCATTTTATGGTTTTAGATGATGATGAAGTCAATGCGTTTTCTTTACCCGGAGGGTATGTTTATGTAAATAAGGGCCTCGTGGATAAGGTTGAGAGTGACGATGAGCTGGCTGCGGTATTAGGGCATGAGATTGGGCATATTGTCGCCCGGCACAGTATCAAAAAGTTACAGGCCCTGCAGGGCTATTCAATATTAAGGCTCCTTGTTGCCGTAGCGCCTTCATCCGGGGAAATAGGTAATGCCGCAGATATTGCCTTCGCTGAGCTATTATTGGGTTATAGCCGGGAGGATGAGTTACTTGCCGATCAGTTAGGCGCGCGTTACATAAAATTAGCCGGTTATGACCCGCACGGAATGATTACTTTTCTGAAGAAATTACAGGAGATAAACAGGAGGAAACCATTGCAGCCCAAGTCATATTTTAAAACCCACCCTTATGTCCCGGATAGGATTCGGGCGGTCAAGCAGGAATTAGGGGAAAGAGTAAATTTTGATGATTACATCAATATTGAACAGAATACGCATAAGTAATTTTTTCCCATTTCTTGTTTTATTTCTCAGTATTATCGTCAGCCGTTTGGCCATAGCAGAAGAGCGAGCGGAGGATTCAAATATGAATAATCCTTTCGGAGTATTGGAGTTTTTGCATTGGAATCATTCCTGGAATAACTATAAATACGCCTCTCCTCTTGATTGGGAAAAGTCAATTGAGCGAATGAAGGAGGCTGGAGTGGGTTGGGTAAGGATGGATTTTCTCTGGCAGGATATTGAGCCTGAGGCAGGAGCCTTTAAATTTGATAAATACGATCAGATCGTAGAATTACTTAACAAAAATAATATATACATTTTGGGGATCCTTGATTATAGCGTTGGCTGGGCAGCTGCTTGCGATAAATGGAATTGTCCTCCGAAAGATAATGAGTTGTTTGTGAAATACGCTATGAAAGTAATCCAGCGCTATAAGGCCAAGATAAAACACTGGGAAGTTTGGAATGAGCCGGATTCATCGGTATATTGGTCAAATCAAGACGGGTTAAAAAGTTACTGTGCCTTATTAAAGGATGTTTATCGCGCGGCTAAAAAGATTGATCCGGATTGCAAGATATTAAACGGAGGCTTGGCTAATGGGTTAGCCAGCGTAAACAGGCTTTATGATAATGGCGCGAAAGATTATTTTGATATCCTTAATATCCATTTTTTTGAGAGCCCGCTTCATCAGGGCACTATAAAAGCAGTAACTGTTTATCCTAAGTTAGCCTATAAAGTAATGTCTCGTAACGGGGACGCAAATAAAAAGATCTGGATTACTGAAATCGGTTGTCCCGGTGTTAAGCGAGGGATAAATACGGATAATTGGTGGATGGGCAAGAATCCTACGGAAAAACAGCAAGCAGGGTGGGTGAAGCAGGTTTATACCGAGTTGCTTAAGGATAAGAATGTAGGAAAGGTTTTTTGGGCCTTTTTCCGGGATTGCTCAGGGCATTGGGATAACGGAGTGGATTATTTTGGCCTAGTGCGCTGGGATTTTTCTCGCAAGCCCTCCTTTAAAGCTTATGAGAAGTGTTTCCAACAATGGCGTAGATCTGGTGCGGGAGGAGGGAGTTGAACCCTCATGTCTTGCGACACAGGCTTCTGAGGCCTGCGCGTCTGCCATTCCGCCACCCCCGCAATTTGCTTTAAGTATATCTTACCTGTCTAAGCCTGTCAATTATAAAAGAATTGCCGCAGGGTTATTTTGTTGATATAATAAATTGCTATAATTTAGAAAGGGCTCATTAATGTTTATGGAGCATTTTAAGATTACCGGTTTAGCCGTATCCCAGATTTTCCTGCTGGCAGCCATGGGTTTCTTTTTGGTGAAAAAGAAATTCTTAAGCGGCCAGGGGCTTGATGATTTAAGCCGTTTGGTTATGGATGTTACGCTTCCTGTGCTTATATTTTGCCAGTTAATCAAGGATTTTTCTTTTAACCTGTATTCTAATTGGTGGATTTTTCCGCTAATAAGTATTGCCATTACACTGTTGGGTTTATTGATAGGATTTTTGTTTTTAGGATTTATAAAAGGCCGGCAGGAAAAGCTTCAGTTTTTAAGCCTAGTGGCGTTTCAGAATTCCGGTTACCTACCGCTTGCCTTAGTAGCGGCATTACTTTCGCCGGAGAAAGCCGGGGAGATGTTTATTTATCTATTTCTTTTTCTTATGGGTTTTAACCTGATTATGTTTTCTTTAGGTGTGCACCTATTGAATTTTCATAAGGAGAGAAAATTTAAAGTTCAAAGTTTGTTTAGCATGCCGGTTGTAGCTACAATTTTTAGTTTAATTATGGTTTATTTGGGCTTAAACAAGTTTTTCCCGTATGCTATCGTTAAGCCTTTGCGCATGTTAGGCGATACAACGCTTCCTTTGGCAATGCTCGTGGTTGGAGGCAACCTCGCCCAGATAAGCCTTACGCGCATAAATAAAAAAGCGGTTTCATTATTGATACTGGCAAAAATGATTATCTTGCCCTTGATAGGTATTGCCTTGATAATGCTCTTTAAGATTCCGGAGTTAATCGGGTTACTAATTATTATCCAATTGTCCATGCCTTCGGCAGTAACTCTTCCGGTAATCCTGAGGAGCTATAAGAAGGAAGATATCCTGGCAAGCCAGGGAATATTTATAACCCATATTGCCGGCGTTATCACTATTCCGGTATTTTTAATTTTATATTTTAGCCGGATTATGGTAAAATGAGTAAAATTATTGCCTCAAATCACAAGGCCTATAGAGACTATGAGATTATTGAGACAATTGAGTGTGGTATAGAATTAAAGGGTTCGGAGGTTAAGTCTATCAGGCAGGGAAATATTAATCTAAGCGATAGCTTTGCCCATCCCGAAGGAAGCGGCATAATTTTATATAATACTCATATAAGCCCTTATTTAGAAGCGAGCTATCTCAATGTTGAGCCGACTCGGCCGAGAAAACTGCTCTTGCATAAGAAGCAGATTGAGAGGTTAGTCGCAAAGCTTACCCAGAGAGGGCTTACCTTAGTCCCTTTAAAGGTATATTTTAATGACCGTGGGTTTGTGAAAATAGAGCTTGGGCTTGGCAAAGGTAAGAGGCTTTACGATAAGAGAGAAGATATCAAGCGCCGCGAGCTCGATCTTGGAATGCGTCGGATATTAAAGGTGAGAAGAGGAAAATAGTGTTTGTCCCCCGCCTAAACGCTTGTAAATTTCCTTCGCTTGGAAATTTACTGCGCAGGATGATGAAGAATAGGAATAGATGTGTTTTTTGCCCCGACGCTTCGGTCGGGGCGAATTTCAAATAAATAAAAAAAGGAAGAAATTCGGGGGTGAAAGGGCTCGACTTAAGCCGTCGGGTAAAAGTAGCATGCCGCGGACGCATGGTTAGCCGCGTTAATAACCCGTGCAAAATACAAACGCAAACAACCGTTTGTTCAGTGCCACTGCCAGGCCAATGGTTATGCCAATGGCCGGCATGGTCCCAGTCTTCGCTAACTAATTTAGCGAAGCCTCTATCCGTCCTCGCCTACGGGGTGGAATAGAGCACTAGTAGGATAGTTTAAGGCAGGTTAGCCTTTGGGCCTTAAGCGAAACTTTAAAAGGCTAAGGCTTATAATATCCTGCCCCGCAGGGTGTTATAAGCTTAAGTTGAAATGCGGGGCTAAGCATGTAGCGGCTTTTATTCGGTTGTTTAAGGACTCCGGTCCAATTCCGGACACCTCCACCAAAATTTTCCTTGTCGGAAAATTTTGGTGGATCCTGCACGAGCATCACGAAGTGACAAGCCAAGTGAAGGATCTTAGTGCTTTTTTCGCGACAGAGCGAAAAAATGGTGGTCCTTGCTCGTCATAAAGACTCGCAAGGATTTCGCCATATAAAAGATTAAGGTGCTCAATACTAAAAACGAGCGTAATGCCGGGGCAGATCCCGCCAAAAGGCGGCGGGATTAATTCGGCAATACAATTTGCGTTCGTTTCATTCCGCAAATTGGGGCCTCATTAACAAGCGGCATAGCGAGTGAAAGTATCTGATTTTTTCCCCGGAATTATCATAAAATAGAAGTTAGAAATTCTAACTTGACATACTTTACTACTCATGATATACTTCTTTTGGAGGTGAGAAGAAATGACTATTACAAAGTTAAAAGCTAAGAATCAGTTGACTATCCCTAGTGCGATAGTAAAAAGGCTTAACTTAAAGATTGATGAGTTGTTTGCTGTGGGTATTGAAGGTAATTATATAAAACTCATTCCTGTGAAGGTTGAGCCGCGTTATACTTCTGAAGAACTTAAGGCAATCGATCATATTGTAAAGAATGAAAAGGGTAAGGCTAAGGTCGTAAAGCCGGGTGAGGAATTTTCTCGTTATATTAAAAAAATAACTAAATGAATGCGCGCCAAGATAAGCTCTTTGTAAACTAACTGAATGAGAGGTGTCAGTAACGGTAAGGGTCTATAAGCCGTTTAGTCTGGAGTGGCCCTTGACATCGTAAGATGTCAAGGGTAAGCCGCTCGACAAAGCCGATTAAGTCGGCAAGACGAACAAGCAGACTGTAATGCGAATGAACCCAGATGTAGCCTCGTTAATTAAATAGAGGGGGCGACCCCGTATTCATTGGGGGAAGCCAGCAATTAAGCTGGATAAGTAGACATATGAAAGCTTAATCCTTCTCGGGGTATCAGGGGCGGTATGTTTGGAGAGTTTACGAAAGGAACTTGGGAGAGCCTACTGTAAGCAGCATCAATTCCTATAAGGCAAAACCGAAAGGGAGGAGATTACAGAGGCAGTCGGATGAGTCCATAGTAGCGATGATGATAGAGACACTAAAACTCTATTTATGCGAAGGGGCTCTACTTTAACAAAAGTTTCCTTGAGAGGGAGGGCTAAAGTAGATTGGAAGAACTGAAAAGCAACCTAACAACTACAGATACAGTTCAGGAACTTCAGAGGAAACTATTTCAAAAGGCAAAGTCTAACGTAGGCTTTCGCTTCTATGCGTTGTATGATAAGGTTTACCGAATTGATGTTCTGAGTGAAGCTTGGGAAAGGGTTAAGAGCAACAAGGGCGCAGGTGGTGTAGACGGACAGACCTTTGAGGATATTGAGAAGCAGAGTGTAGGACAATTCCTTAAAGGTATCCAGCAGGAGCTAAAGGCAAAGACTTACTGCCCGCAGCCTGCAAGAAGAGTCTATATCCCGAAGCCAGACGGAACAAAAAGACCGCTCTCAATACCAACAATAAAGGATAGGGTGGTGCAGGCAGCGTTAAAGCTTGTCATCGAGCCTATCTTTGAGGCGGATTTCGAGGATTGTTCTTATGGCTTCAGACCCAGTAAGTCAAGTCAACAAGCAGCCCTTGAGGTGCGTAAACTGCTTAACTTTGGCTACAAAGAAGTAATCGAAACGGACATTGAGGATTGTTTTGGTTCAATTCCTCATCGGGAACTTCTGGATATGGTAGCCAAGAGGGTAGTAGACGGCAATATCCTCTGGCTGATAAAACTCTTTCTTAAAGCAGGTGCAATGGAAGGTAATGACAGGTGGACAGATAATAAAGGCACGCCGCAAGGCGGGGTAATTTCGCCCCTCTTAGCCAATATCTATCTTAACAATATAGATAAAAGCTGGAAGCCTTTAAACAATTCTGCCCGCCTTATCCGTTACGCTGATGACTTGGTGATTATGTCCAAGTATCACTCGCAAGAGACAATGGCAAAACTTAAAGATTTAGTTACCCGGTTAAAATTGCGGCTTAAGCAAAGCAAGACCCGCATACTTAACGTTGAGTATGAGCATTTTGACTTTTTGGGCTTTACTTTTACCAAAGCCTTAAACAGGCACAAGGATAAACGAACAACCTACTTTTATCCCTCTCATAAAGCTGAAAATGCCATAAGAAGAAGGATAAGGCAGATAGTAGATTATCGTCGTCCTATAAAGGTAGAGCAATTAGTCGAAGAGCTTATGCCTGTGTTAAGAGGTTGGGTAAACTACTTTAGGATTGCCAATTCTTCAAGAAAATTCGGGAAAATCAAGTTTTACGTTGCGCAGAGAATAAGAAAGTTTATGCGTAGGCACAAGGGAAAGGTAGGTTACGGATATAAACAATATCCCGATACCTTCCTTTACCAAAAGTTAGGGGTATACAATGACTATCGTGTCTGCTGGGCGAAAACCTTTTGAAGAAATGTTATCGGAAAGCCGTGTGAGGGAAAACCTCACGCACGGTTTGATGAGGGGGTGGTGGAAACGTGAGTGAAGAAAATAATTCTCAACGCACCACTGCTCCACTCTCCAAAATTTTAATCCTGCCGTCTTTTGAACGCTCAGTTAAGAAACTAACTCGTCAAGATAAGAATAATCTTGCTGAAAGTTTAGAAGCCTTTAATTTATTTTTGCTCTCAGGTGAGTTATCTGCTGGACTACCGCCAAGACGGTAGATTCAAATTGCTAACGCAACACTTCACAGAATTTTTCATGAGGTGTATAAAAACAAAGTGTTTTCCGCGGTCTATCGTTTAATTCGTCTTGGACTTCCTTAAGTCTATTTACAGAGATCTTA
>Ga0210056_1002034_pt1 | contig 17321 bp, 17 predicted proteins | sample CryGeyCG2014_080_2_FD_183965 | JGI IMG/M metagenome (GOLD analysis project Ga0210056, IMG submission 183965) | Groundwater microbial communities from aquifer - Crystal Geyser CG07_land_8/20/14_0.80 (SPAdes) (version 2) | ecosystem: Environmental > Aquatic > Deep subsurface > Groundwater | place... | reverse complement strand
CAGTTACGAAAGGCCATTGATGCTAAACTTAAGAAAATTTTCGCCCTTAAAAACAAGTAACCTAACTCTACCCGTATGGTTAGGTTTTATTATAAGTCAACGGGTATTTTGTACTTTCGTCTTTGACGCTGCATAATGAAGGTGCTCATCCTTGTTGCGTTAGCAATTTGAATCTACCTTTCCCTAAACAGAAACTTAAGGTGGTCAATTTTTAATTTAACGAATTTACCAAATCGGCAAATTCCGCTAAGGAGAGATCTTCGGGCCGGGTATTTAGGCTAAGTTTATTCTTAAGAAAAAATTCCTCCAATTTCTCTAATGGCACCTTGCCTTTAAGGCTATTCCTTAGCGTCTTTCTCCTCTGATTAAAAGCAGCGCGGATTACCGTAAAAAGCGCCTCTTCATCCTCTACCGATACTGCCGGAACATCCCTGAATCTTAATTTTAATAAACAGGAGTCAACCTTGGGCGTTGGATAAAAACAACCACTCTTAATCTCAAATACAATCTTACAAATGGCATAATACTGCACAAAACAGCTAAAGGATCCATAGGCTTCGTCTTTAGCCTTTGCCACTACTCTTTTCGCGAATTCCTTTTGCACGGTAATGAATACTTCGCTTATCCCAGCTCTATATTTAATAAGGCGCTCAATAATCGGGCTGGATATATAATAAGGGATGTTACCAAACACCTTAATCTTGATATCACACTTTGAAATTTTCGCTAAATCAAATTTCAAAATATCCTGATTAATTATACTAACGTTATTACAAACCTTAAAATGTTCGGTTAATAAAGGATATAGCCGCCTGTCTATTTCTAAAGCGTAAATCTTATTTACTTTAGGGGCAATTAAACCGGTTAGCTCTCCTTTACCCGCCCCTATCTCAAGTATAATATCAGAAGGCTTTAACTCCAAAGCCTCTATTATTTTTCTTGCGATATTTCGGTCAACTAAGAAATTCTGGCCTAAGCTCTTTTTTGGCGTATGGCTTTGCCTATCGGAAGGCAAACCATTGCTCTCTAACCTAACGCGCATTTTACGGCTAATTTTATTGCGGCAATAAGGGAATTAGGATCGGCGAGTTTATGCCTGCCGGCGATATCAAAGGCAGTGCCATGTAAAGGAGAGGTCCGGATAAAGGGAAGGCCTAAAGTCAGATTTACCCCTCTATTTGAACCGGTAAGTTTTAAAGGAATCGAGGCCTGGTCATGATACATAGCAACAACAGCGTCGTATTCTCCTTTAAGAGCCCTGCAAATAGCTACATCGGAAGAAAACGGGCCATTAATCCCCTTAAACATTTTTTTTAGGTTTTTAACCGCTGGTTTAATAATTTTAATCTCTTCATCTCCGATTAGGCCATTGTCCGAAGCATGAGGATTTAAGCCGCAGAGAACAATGCGCGGGCGGGAAATCTTAAAAATCTTTTTTAACGCCAGGTAAGTAGCAGAAACGACCCGGCATATTTTATCTATACTTAATGCCCCTGATACATCCTTAACCGCCAAATGCCGGGTAACCAGGCTAAATCTTAACTTTTTATTAATAAGCATCATTACAACATCTTTGGCCTTTAGCCGTTTAGCAAAATACTCGGTATGTCCCCTATATTTAAACCCGGCCTTATTAATAGACTCCTTGGATATGGGGCAGGTAACCAGACAATCGATCGCGCCCTTCTTTAATAAGTTAAGCGCCCGGTCAAGATATTCAATAGAAACCCTGCCATATTCTCCTTTTATCTTTCCGAATTCAAAACCCTTGCGGCTTACATTTTGCAAATCCACTATTTTAACGCCCTTCCTTAAAAGCCGCGAAAAACCCGGTATTCTATCTAATACCGAACTTGTTCCTATAATTACAAAATCCACAGGTCCTTCAGCCCTTCGGGCTTCAGGATGACCCCTCGGGGAAGAATAAAAAGAGAAACTCCCCGAGGAGTCAATTAACTTACGGATTGCTTTAATAGTTATAGCCGGGCCTATGCCTGAGGGGTCCCCGATGGTAATACCGACTTTAATCCTGCGTGATTTTGATATAGGAATTTTTCTTGAGTTCATCTAACCACTTCACCATGCTTTCCTGCATTTTTTTCTCAAAAAGCAGGTCCCGAATCTTGCCGCCAACCTCGGAAAGACTTAAATCCTTTCCCGGAGTTATACTGACAATCCTGAATATATAATACTTATCATCTATTCTTACCGGTTTGGAAATTTCATTTATACCCAATTTAGATACCGCCTCTTCAATATCTTTCTTTAATTCTTCGCCGCTTCTTATCTCAAGCTTATTGACGATCAAGGGATACCGGGAAGCTAAATCCTCAAGCTTAGCGCCGAGCTTTAAATTATAGGCAACGCTCTTGGCTAAATCATCCGTCTCCAAGGAAATTGCCTCTAATTCACGCACCTCTCCCGAATTAAGATCTTTTTTATTCTTTTCGTAGAATTCAGTTACCTCGTCAGGCAGAATAGTAATTTTACCGCGCACCTTTTGCTCCACAATGCCAAACATTAAAAATTGCTCCCGTATCTTTTTTTCAATATCGCCCTGAGTTAAACCCTGTTTCATAAGCTCAGCCTGAAATTGTGTATCCGTTGGGTAATCCTTTTTAATCTCATTAATCCGGGATTTAATCCTTGCCTCATCTATGGTAATTTTATTCTTTTTAGCCTCCTGTAAGATAAGGCGGTCTTCAATAAGCCGCTCCAAAATATCCATCTTAACTGTCCCTATCTTCTCTTCCAAGTCCTTACCCTTATACTCCCGGGATAACTGTAGGCGCATAAAATTTAAGGAATCTATCAGGTCTTTCCGGGTAATCACATCAGAATTTACAATAGCCACAATTTTATCCTCGGCATAAGCAGCAATTAACCAGCCTGCCCCGCCGTTGGCGGGGCCTGCCGGCAGGCAGACAGTTAGTAAATAGGATATGGGGAGAAAAAAACAAAATAACAAAATAAAAAATTTTAAATTAATTATTGGTTTCACAAAATACCCCTTATTTTTTAGCCTTATGGCTCCAGGCAAGAACTAATGGCGAAGCAATATAAACCGTAGAATATACACCGGAAATAAAGCCTACTAACAAAGCAAAAGCAAGATTATTCAATACTTCCCCTCCGTAAATAAAAATAGCCAATACCACCAAAAAGGTAACTCCCGAAGTAAGTATGGTCCGGCCAAGAGTCTGGTTTACGCTAAGGTTAATCACCTCATACAGGCTAAGTTTCCGGTTTAGTTTAAGATTTTCCCGCACCCGGTCATAAATAACAATGGTATCATTTATAGAATAACCCGCGATAGTTAAAAACGCGGTTATGCTTAAGAGGTCTAATGGACGGCCGGTAACCACCAAGAGGCCTAAAGCTACCAACACATCATGAATAAGCGCAACTACGCCGGCAATAGCAAAATTGATATGCTTAAACCTAAAAGCAACATAAATTAATATCCCTATAAGCGACCAAATTAAAGCGTATACCGCCTTTTCTTTTAAGTGCTTCCCCGCTATGGGGCCTACGCGTTCAATCCTTAATATCTCTATATCTCCTGTAAATACCTGTTTCAATTTATCCGTAATGGCCTTGTTTTTATCCTCGCTAGTCCTAATCAAGATAACCTTAGGGTTATCCTTAAACTGCTGAATAGAGGCATCAGCCAATCCTATATCCTTTAATGCCTGACGCACACTCTCTATATTAACAGGCTCTTTGAAACTATATTCCTGTAATTGTCCCCCCGCAAAATCAATACCATAAGCATCTTTTCCCTTTTTAAAATAAAAAACCAGGCCCGTTATTATCACTACCAATGAAATAGCGTAAAAAATCTTACGCTTACCGATAAAATCGAGCTTGGTCTCTTTGATCAATTTTAACATCGGCAGGGAATTCTTGATGATACCTATATTCAAGAATAACTCAAATATCGCGCGCGTAACAAATATTGCCGTAAACATGCTGGAGATAAGGCCTATAGTCAAAGTTACAGCAAAACCTCTGATTGGCCCGGTCCCAAATTGAAATAAGAGAAAGGCGGCGATTAAGGTAGTGAGGTTTGAATCAAAGATTGCGCTGAATGCGCGGGAATAACCATTAGCGATGGCATTGCGTATATTTCTTCCCGCAGAAAATTCTTCCTGAATACGCTCATTAATAAGCACGTTGGCATCCACAGCCATGCCCAAAGATAAAGCGATACCGGCAATTCCGGGTAAGGTTAATGTCGCGGATATGCCGGGAAAGAATAACGGCAATAGCCCTAATCCACCCAAGATCATAATGAGGTTCATTAAGAGGGCAGCATCGCTGACCAATCCTGCCAAAAGGTAATAACCAGCCATAAAGAGAAAAACTAATGCCCCGCCAATAATACTCGCTTTAACTCCTTTATTTATGGAATCTTGGCCTAATAACGGCCCGACAGTCCTTTCCTCTTCTACGGACATAGGGGCAGGCAATGCGCCTACTCTTAATATAAGCGCTAAATCCTGGGCTTGTTCAATGGTAAAGCGTCCGGTAATCACCGCTTCTCCGGAAGGAATGGCTTCCCTTATGTTAGGAGCAGATTGGACTTTACCATCCAAAACAATAGCTAACCTTCTGCCTACATTAGCCGCGGTAACTTCAGCAAACTTCTTGGCTCCGATAGCATTAAATTTCAAAGAAACTGCCGGTTCATTAAAATCACCTGAACTAAAATGAACTTCGGCATTGAGCAGGGCGTCTCCGGTTAAAACCGCATTTTTCTCAACTAATATCGGCAGGTTATCATCAGAAGTATATTTTAATTCATAACCTTCGGGCGCTGTGCCAGCCAATGCCTCCTTTAGCTTATCCGCATCAGATGAAACTAATTTAAACTCAAGCATTGCGGTTTTGCCGATAATATCTAATGCCCTCTCCCTGTCAGTAACCCCCGGGAGCTGCACCACTATTTCATCTTCGCCCTGCTTCTGGATAGAGGTCTCCCTGACGCCGAACTGATCTATCCTATTTCTTACAACCTCAACCGCGCGGTCCGAGGCATCTGCTTTAGCCTCACCGCTTAGATGAGATGTATCTATTTTAAGTAATAGGTGCATTCCACCTTGCAGGTCAAGGCCTAAGTTTATGCGTTTATTTAACGGAAATGTAAAGTAGGCGCACACACCTACTATTAAAAAGATAAATATTAATTTATATATAAGCTTTTTACTCATATTTTACATATTCCAACAGGATCTAAACAGCCACCCCTTGCGGCTTTTTAATATAACTTATACAGTTTTTATCAATCTCTATTTTTACGTTTTCATCTATCCTTAAAATAATGGTCTTGTCTTTAACGTTTATGATTGTTCCGTGAATTCCTCCCGAAGTAACCACTTCGTCATTCTTGGCCAGATGCCCAAGCATCTTTTCGTGTTCTTTCTCCTTCTGCCTCTGCGGCCGTATTAACATAAAATAAAAAATCACAAATATGAGGACAAGGGGGACCAAATTCATTATCGAATTAGCTGCCTGTGGTTGCATTTTTATTCTCCTTTTTAATAAATTTCTTTAATAAGCTTTTTACGGTGGCGGAAAGCTGGGCCCCATTCTTAATCCATGCCTCTATCTTTTCCTTTTTAAGCACAGCCTCTCCGGTTAGGGGATTATAAAAACCGAGTTCCTCTAAAACCCTTCCATCACGGCCCTCGCGCTCATCAAAAACTGAAATCCTAAAATGCGGTTTACCCTTAGGATTTTTGCCAATTCTTCTTAATCGTATATGCACCGCCATTTTGAGCTCCTCCTGTTTTTGTTTAGCGCACCTTGCCATATAGGATTGGCAAGTGCGCGCTTACTGTGCGAAATTTGAGCACCATAAGTTTTTATCTAACGAAATTTGAGTACCTTAAGCCTTTGATTTAGCGAAATTGCCGTAGGCAACAAGGACCTGAACCTAAGTGAGGAATAATTTTGGGGACACCATACTTAATTCCGAATTATGTAAAGTGTCCCCAGAATTCCTAAAGTGTCCCCAGAATTCCGCAGAAAATTTTGACACATTTTACGAAGCGGGAGAAAACATCCTCTATTCATTGTTTTATCGCTTCAATTAACGCCTGCGCTTTGTTCACGGTCTCAATATACTCTTTTTCCGGCCGAGAATCCGCCACAATTCCTCCCCCTGCCTGCACATAAGCTGTCCTACCTTTAATCAGTATAGTCCTAATAGTAATGCAGGTATCCATATTATGCGAAAAACTAAAATAACCCACGCAACCGGCATAGGGCCCGCGCCGCGTGTTTTCAAGTTCATCAATGAGCTCCATGGCGCGAATCTTAGGGCTGCCCGAAACCGTACCCGCGGGAAATACCGCTTTCAAAACATCATAAATATCATACCGTTTATTGTCAAGTATTCCTTTCACTTCGCTCACTAAATGCATAACGTGAGAATATTTTTCAATATTCATAAATTCGCTTACCTTAACCGTCCCAATCTTACTTACCCGGCCAAGGTCGTTCCTGCCTAAGTCCACAAGCATAAGGTGCTCTGCCCGCTCTTTTTTATCTTTGATAAGCTGGGATGCCAAACGTTTGTCTTCTAACTCGTTTTTCCCCCGCGGACGGGTGCCGGCAATCGGCCGAGTTTGAATCACGCCGTCTTCGCAGCGCACCAGCATCTCAGGAGAAGTCCCAACCAGGGTCAATTCCTTTAGTTTTAGAAAATACATATAAGGAGAAGGATTAATGCTGCGCAATGTGCGATAAACCATAAACGGATCTTGGTCAGTCTTAACTTTAAATCGTTGAGAAGGAACTACCTGAATAATATCTCCTTTTTTAATATACTCTTTGGCAGCCCTTACCACATCCTCAAACTCACGTTTCTTAAAATTTGACGAAACCTTTAACTTATGGCCCCCGCCTCCTAAGGAACGCTTCCCGATAACCGGATTATTAAAATCAGAATAAATCTTATCTATCTTATTTAAAGCATCCTGATAAAACTTTTTTTTCTCCCCCCGCAGAAGACGGGGCACCCGCCGATCAAATACGGCGGGGTATCCGCCATCAGGCAATATAACATTGCTTATGATTTTGATAGTGTGATTGAAATGGTCAAAAACCAATAAGGTATCTGTAAGTATAAGGAGGGAATCCGGGGTTTTAAGGTCATCGGGATTCTTATCCGGCAGCCGTTCAAAGAACCTGACCATATCATAACCGATAAACCCGACTAATCCTCCAAAGAACCGCGGCAACCCTTTAACATAGACGCTCTTAAATTTAAGCATAACTTTCTTTATTTCATCTAAAGGCGAAAGATCGGTCAAAAACTTTTTGCGGGTGTTTTTGAAGGGATAAATTATTTCTATGCTGCGGCCTTTAGACTTAAAAATCAGGCTTGGGTTCGTGCCTAAGAAAGAATAGCGGGCAATCTTTTCCTGCCCCTCCACTGATTCAAGCAAGAAAGCGTAATCATTTTTTTTGATTTTTAAGAAGGCGGAAACCGGAGTATCTAAATCGGCATTCATTTCCCTATAAACCGGAATGATATTGCCCTTTTTACTTAATTTCAGGAATTCTTCTAAAGTCGGCGTATACATACTGCTAACTATCCTCTTATATTATTTCATTCTCCTATAGAAACAGCTTCTATTGCCAGTATGGCAGGCAACTCCTACAGGACGCACCTTAATTAATAACGCGTCCATATCACAGTCATAGGCTAATGTCTTGACAAATTGAAAATGGCCGCTGGTCTCCCCCTTAATCCAATATTTTTTACGCGAACGCGACCAAAAACAAGTCTTGCCTAATTTTAGGGTGCGGCGCAGGGATTTATAATTCATATAAGCGACCATAAGCACATCTTTGGTTTTATAATCCTGGATTACTGCCGGGATTAAACCAAACTTATCAAATTTTAAATCTTTGATAGCGCGTTTTGTTTTTCTTATCATAGCCTTACCGGAATTCCCCTTTCCCTTAAATACTCTTTAACTTGCTTTACGGAATATTCCCCGTAATGAAAAAGCGAGGCAGCTAAAGCCGCGTCTGCCCCGGTTTTAGCAAAACAATTGTAAAAATCTTCCAACTTACCAGCGCCTCCCGAAGCAATAACCGGAATATTTACTGCCCCAGAAACTGCTTTAGTCAGCTCCAAATCATAGCCGTCCTTGGTGCCGTCAAAATCCATGCTGGTTAAAAGAATCTCTCCTGCGCCTAATCTTGCTCCTTTCTTTACCCATTCAAGCGCATCTATGCCTGTGGGGGTCCTGCCTCCGTTAATATAAACTTCCCATTCACTGGCTAACTGGTTAACTGGATAACATTTTTTGGCATCAATAGCCAAAACTATACACTGGCTCCCGAATTTCTTGGAGGCATCAAATATCAGTTCCGGAAATCTCACTGCCTGCGTATTCAAGGAAACTTTCTCTGCCCCGGCATTTAAAATATTCCTGATATCGTCAATGCCTGACACTCCGCCGCCGACAATAAAAGGCATAAATATATTCCGGGCTATTTTTTCAACTAATTCAATTAAAGTCTTGCGTTTTTCAAAACTGGCAGTGATATCTAAAAACACCAACTCATCCGCGCCCTGTTTGTCATAGGCGCTGGCTGCCTCTACCGGGTCACCGGCGTCTTTTAAGCCTAAAAACTTCACACCTTTTACTACCCTGCCGTCTTTAATATCTAAACAAGGTATAATACGTTTTGTCAGCATAAACTTTGCCTAAATCCAACCTTACTTTAGTTTCCACTGAAAAAGTGTGGAAACTATGATTACACCGATTCAAAAACAGATTACGCAGATTAAGACATCGTCGGAGAATTATCTGTGTAATCTTTTAAAAATCTGTGTAATCAAGTTATTGCTGGGTTTTTCAGCAATAACTACTTTATTTTCTGAATCAAAGACTCTCTTAGCAATGCCCATGTTTTTCTATCCATCTTTCCGGTAACAGGCAAATTATTCGCCTTCTGGAAAGCCTTTATTGCGTCAATAGTCTGTTTACCTATCCTACCATCAATTTTACCCGGGTTGTAACCGGCATTTTTTAAAGCCAACTGAATCTGTCGTGCTTTAGGATGGCGCTTTGACGAGATAACGCCCCCTTTATCAATGACTTCAGTTGATACGGCCTTTGTCTCATTTGCCTTAGCTAATTCCTCTTTTAAACCGCTAATCTCCTGGCCGTTAGCTTGAGCTTGCGCCTCTAAAACCGAAACCTGATTCTTTAAACCCTGAATCTCAAGATCTTTCTTTTTACCAAAAGTAGCGCATCCGCTAAGCGAAATCGCCATAGCTAGTGCAAAACAAAATACAACTATTCTCTTAAACATACCACCCTCCTTGGTATAATTATCAGGTATAATTCAGGATTATACCTGATTGCTGTGATTATATTAGATTACGGAGATTAAATCATTAATTTCCGTACTTGACAACCCTGAAAGATGTCACGATAATTCCAATGCTTGCGCCAAAGTGAACCTTCCCTCATACAAAGCCTTACCGATAATTACAGCGCTCAATCCCTGTTTCTCTAAACTTTTTAACTTAATCAAATCTTCTAATCTTGATACCCCGCCCGAAGCGACAATCTTAAGCCCGGTTATTTTTAAGAACCTCCTTATTTCATTTATATCAGGGCCCAATAAAGTCCCGTCTTTTAAGATATCGGTGTAAATCAACTCTTTAAAACCTATTTTTTTTAACGATAAACTAAACTCTATTGCGTCAGTATTTTTATATCCTGATTTCCAACCCTTAACCATAACCTTGCCTTCCTTAACGTCAACTCCGACGATAATTTTGGCTTTAAATTCAGCGAATGCCTTTTTTAAGAATCCTTTATCCTCCACTGCCTTAGTCCCTAAAACAACGCGCGCTACTCCTAACCTAAGAATATTCTTAATCGTATCTATTTTTCTTACCCCTCCGCCAAATTCTATTGGGACATTAACTACGCGGGTAATTTCTCGGACGATTTTTAAGTTCTTTGGGATACCGTAAAATGCCCCATCTAAATCTACAATGTGTAAGAATTTCGCTCCCTGCCTTACCCAGCGCCGGGCGGTTTCAACCGGATCTACGGAATAAACTTTTTTATTGAATTTGCCCTGAACAAGCCTTACAACGCATCCATCTTTTAAATCTATGGCAGGTATAATTAACATAAATTAACAAAATTCTCCAAGATTTTTAGCCCAACCTCCTGGCTTTTCTCCGGATGAAACTGCACTCCATACACATTACCCTGCCATACTCCCGCCGTAAAATCAACGCCGTAATCACAAGTAAGAGCCACGATAGACTTATCATCTGGTTCAACATAATATGAATGACAAAAATAAACATACGATCCATCTTTTATATTTTTAAGTAACGGGCACTGCATCGGCCATCGGCCATCGGCCATCGGCCCGCTATTATTCAGATTTACCTGATTCCATCCTATATGCGGAACCTTTTGGCTTCCTTTTAAGAATTTTCTTACCCTTCCTTTTAGTATACCTAAACCTTTTCTAATTTTTGCCTCTTCGCTATTTTCAAAAAGAAGATGCATCCCTAAACAAATGCCTAAAAATGGTTTTTTGCTTTTAACCTCGTTTTTTATCACAGGGACTAAACCCTGCTTTTCTAATTCAAACATGGCGTCATCAAAAGCGCCTACTCCGGGCAGGACAATCTTTTCGCAAGATAAAATATCCGCGGGGTTATTCGTAACTAAGACACCTGCCCCGCATAATTCTAATGCTTTCTTAACGCTAAAAATATTCCCCATTCCGTAATCTATAAGGGCAATCATAACCTAATCAATCACCCCTTTTGTGGAAGGGATACCTTTCCTGCGCGGATCGATTCCAACAGCTTCAGATAAAGCCTTTCCTAATGCTTTAAAAACCGGCTCCAAAGTCGTATGTAAATCACTGCTTGGATTTTCGATTTTAATATTTAAATTCATTCCGAGCTGCTTGGCAAAAGATTCAAAAAAATGTTGAGCATACTCAAGTTTATAGTTCTCATGTGCATTAAACGTTTTACTGACTTTTATCGTTTCATCTAATAATTTTTTAAAATCCACATTCAGAGATTGCTCCGACGCAGCTTCTTTGGCAACATTTGCAGTAAGTTTAAAAGAACCCCTTCCACTGATATCAAGACTTACGGCGGCAGTTACCTCTTCCATCGGAACTGAAGCATCTCCTATTCTATTAATCCCCTTTTTATCGCTTAAAGCCTCTTTAAAAGCCTGTCCTAAAACTATACCCAAATCTTCATTAGTGTGATGAATGTCAACTTTAAGGTCTGCTTCTTTGGTAATAACCTCTAAATCAAAATGCCCCCAAAAAGCAAATAATTCAAGCATATGATCTAGAAATCCTATGCCAGAATTTATTTTAGTCTTACCCTCTCCGTCAATATTTAAACTAATCGTAATATCAGTTTCTCTGCTTTTTCGATTTTTTGTTACTTCTCTCATTATATTTACCTTTCCCTAAATACTATCTACTGCCTACTAATTACTGAATAAACCTAACTTTCACCGAATCCAAATGTTTAATTAAGCCTTCAATTCCGGCAATCTTCTCTAAAGGGTCTTTTATCTTTTCCAAGGCTTTCTTAGTATAACTGAGAATATAATTACTCTTCAAGAAATCAGCTACTGATAATCCCGAAAAGAACCTGGCGGTCCCATCGGTAGGCAAGACGTGGCTTGGCCCGGCGACGTAATCTCCTACCGCAACCGGGCTATAAGGCCCCAAGAATACTGCTCCGGCATTTCTTATTCCTTTAAGCAAACGATTAGGATTCTGCACCAATATTTCTAAGTGCTCGGGCGCAATCTTATTGCTTACCTGAACTGCCTGCTCTAAATTCTTGGTTAAAATAATATAACCATCCTGGACATCGAGTTGGGATTTTACTTCCTGGGCCAAAGCCTTAGAATTGGTAATAAGTATGGCCAGGCTTTTTGCGTGTTCTGCCTGAGCGCAAAGATCGGCAATAATAAACTTAGAGTTGCTAAAGCGGTTGGCGATAATTACTAATTCTGTGGGCCCGGCAATCATATCAATACCCACCTGCCCAAAGACCTGCCTCTTGGCCTCGCTTACGTAAATATTCCCCGGCCCGACAATCTTGTCCACGGCCGGAATTGTCTTCGTGCCATAGGCCAAAGCGGCAATACCCTGCGCTCCTCCTATGCGATAAATCTCATCCACATGCAATAAGTTTGCCACCACCAATATATGCGGATTAATAAAACCATTTTTATCCGGAGGCGAGGCAAGGGCTATCTTTTTTACCCCGGCTATTTTTGCCGGTAATACCGTCATATAAACCGTAGAGACTAAAGGAGCGGTTCCCGCGGGTATATATACACCCACACGTTCTAATGGAGTATAATTTTCCCCTAAGACAACGCCGTCGCCGTCTTTGATTCTCCAGGATTTCTTTAAAGCCTTGCGGTAAAAACGATTGACGTTTTCTATAATCACCTTAAGGCTCGCGACAAAATTGGGGCTGATATTCTGGTATGCCCCGCTTATTTCAATCTCCGAAACCCTTAACTGCCGGGGCATTAATTTTACGCCGTCAAACTTTTTGGTATACTTTATCAGCGCCTCATCTCCATAAATACGCACATCATCAATAATCTTCCTTACCTTTTCCTCAACGCGCTTTTTCTTAAGGACTGAACGATTATAAATCTTCTCTAACTGCTTACTGCTAAAACGGATTATCTTCATCTTATTTTATTCTTTAAACCTAGCGACTATCTATATGGAAGTTTTAATTATACCTCTTAATTTCTCAAAAGCCAATGCAAAGTTTTCTGGCTGCGTCCCGCCAGCCTGGGCAAAATCTCCCCTGCCGCCGCCTGAACCTCCGATAACCGGAGCAACCTGACGGATCAATACCCCTGCGTCCAAGCCCCTGGATAATAAATCCTGCGTAACGGCAATCACCAAATACGCCCTCTTTTGCTCATTATCCTGCGAGCCTAAAGCAATCACCCCCTGTTTTAACTTCTCTTTTAGCTTATCCGCCAGAAGCCGCAAGGCATTCATCTCTAAATTAGGCTCAAGCGAAGAAATTACATTTATACCATTAAGCACTATTATCTTCTTTATAAGTTTCGGCAGCGCATCCTGCAGGGAGCTATTTACCTCTACGCTGCGCTTCTTCTGCTGCTCCTTTAATTCCTTTAGCTTGTTCTTCTTCTTAGATTCTTCAATAGCTTTCTGCTGCTGGTCCTTGATAAACTGCTCTGCAAAATTGGCAGTAACACCCTCAATCCTCCTTATACCGCTAGCTGCTGAACCTTCACCAATTATCTTTATCTGGCCGATTTCGCTGATATTATTAAGGTGTGTTCCTCCACATAGCTCTTTTGAAATATCTCCGATAGTAACCACGCGTACATTTTCACCGTATTTTTCCTCAAAAAAAGCTAACGCCCCGGCTTTCTTTGCGTCTTTTAAAGTCATCTCTTTGCAGTTTACTCCCTGATTTTTAGCAATATAACTATTCGCTACCTCTTCAACTCTGGAAATCTCTTCTTTAGACAACCTCTTAAAATGCGTAAAATCAAAACGGAATTTTTCATCTGTAACCAGAGACCCCTGCTGCTGGACATGATTTCCTAAAACTTCCCGTAAAGCTGCCTGCAATATGTGCGTAGCTGTATGGTTGCGGGCAATATTCAATCTGCGTCCAATATTTATTTGAGCAATTACCTTATCGCCTTTTTTAAAGCTGCCGGAAATAATCTTGCCAATATGTAAAACAACATTATCAATTTTCTGCGTATTTAAAACCTCAAAAACATTTTTCCCGCTTATCAATCTGCCGGTGTCCCCGACCTGGCCTCCGGATTCCGCGTAAAAAGGTGTCTGGTCTAAAACAACTTGTAAGCTATCTCCTGCTAAAATCTCATTTACCCCGTTAGAAATCCCGCGGCGCGGGGCGCCATTTCTAATGGGGTTTACTTCTTTGCCGTCTTTTAAAATAGCCAGGATTTTGGCTTGCGCGGAATTCTCTTTATAACCGAGGAACTTTGTCGTATTTAGTTTTAAGCCTAATCCTTTAGCATCAAAAACATCCCCTTTCATCTTACTAAATGATTTTGAAAGGTTCTTCTGTTTATCCAGCTCATTCTGATAAGCCGCTTCAAAATCCTCACCGACTTTAATAAACCTTATACTTAATTCATCCTTTGTTATTTCCAGCGGAATTCCATTAGTATCATATAATTTAAAGGCAGAAATACCTAAGGCCCCAGAAGTACCTGCACTAGCAATAATAAAACCTTCTATCTTTGGATCATTTTCTAACTCTGTTTTAACTTTCTCAATTTCACTATCTACTAAAGTACTGCTCAACTTCAATATATTGATAAAATTAACCTCTTCATTCAAAATGACCTGAGCAATATCCTCCTGTCTCTCCTTTAAATCCGGATAAGGCACATGCATAATTTGGGCAAGCTGGCCAACTAACTTATTTAAGAACGGCTTATTTATGCCTAAACTTCTTAAATGTAAAACACTCTTACGGATAATCTTCCTAACGATATATCCGCGGCCTTCATTAGACGGAGTGATACCGTCATATATTGAAAAAACCACTGCTCTTATATGGTCGCTGACGGCATAAATAAGCTCTTTTTCAACAGGGACTGTTCTAGTCGCGGAGTAGGCACCCCGCCGTATTGGATCGGCGGGTGCCCCGCCTTCTGCGGAGGACTGTCCCCGAATTATCTCTTTTATCATCGGCTGGAATAATTCTGTCTCAAAATTATTCTGCTTGCCCTGCATAACCGCAGCCAACCTCTCCAAACCCATGCCCGTATCAATATTCTTATTTGGCAAAGGCTCTAAACTTGCGTCGTCTTTACGATTAAATTGCGTAAAAACCAAATTCCATATTTCCACAAACCTTCCGCAACTGCAGGATGGATCGCAAATCTTTTCTCCGCAGCCTACGCCAGGACCGAAATCATAAAATATCTCTGAGCAGGGCCCGCATGGGCCGTTGGGCCCTTTGGTTTTAGCCTCCGCGGGCCAGAAATTATCTTTATCCCCAAGCTTAATAATCTTTTCTATGGGTATTCCTATCGTCTCTTTCCAGATCTTATACGATTCATTATCATCTTTGTAAACCGAAACCCAGAGCCTCTCCGGGTCAATCTTCAATTCCTTAGTCAAAAATTCCCAGGCCCAGGCGATCGCCTCCGGCTTAAAATAGTCTCCGAAGGAAAAATTCCCCAGCATTTCAAAAAAAGTGTGGTGAGCGCTGGTTTTGCCGATTTTATCCAAATCATCCGTGCGCAGGCAACGCTGGCAGGTAGCGGCGCGCTTGAATCCGGAATCAAACCCCATAAACTCTTTCTTAAACTGATTCATCCCGGCGGGAGTAAATAATACCGTAGGGTCATCCTTGGGGACTAGAGAATCGCTATCGATAATTTTATGCTTTTTAGCTTTGAAAAAAGCAAGAAATTTATCTCTTAAAATGTCGGCGGTCATAATTCCTTAACGGCTAAAAAGACGAGCCCTTTCCTATATCCCTGATTACTTCCATAATCACATCCGGAGAGAACCCTCGGCGCATAAGATAGCCATACACACGCGCCTTGGCCTTAAGCGGCTCTATTCCTTTTAACTTTGAAAATCTTGGCTGGGCTAATTGACTGACGATTTGGCTTTCGTTGTAATGCTCTTTTGCTTGAGCTAGCGCATCATGGATAATCTCTTTAGCTATACCCTTCTGCGCCAGCTCCTGCTTTATCTTTCTTAGCCCAAAGGGGCGTCTTAACCGGCTAGAGACCCAGGCCTTGGTAAAAGCAACATCATCAATGAATTTTCTCTCTTTGAGAAAAACGACGGTTTCTTTTATCGCCTGTTCAGGAAATTTTTTCTGCTTTAGGCGCTCGGCAATCTCCTTTTCACTGCGCAACCTGAACTTAAGGAGCAAGAAAGCATACTTTTTGGCTCTTAGGAAATAATCTATTTCCCCTTTAGGCAACACTAATCTTCTTCCTTACTTCTTTCTCTATTTCATCCTGAAGCTTCGGATTTTCCTTTAAGGCCTTAATCGCCGCGTCCCGGCCTTGGCCGAGTTTCTCATTATTAAATGACAGCCATGTCCCGGACTTAGTGACTATTTCAAGGTTAACTCCGGCGTCTATTACTGCCCCGGTCTTGGCAATCCCTTCATTATGCAGGATATCGAACTCTGCCTCGCGGAAAGGCGGCGCAACCTTATTTTTAACCACCCTAACCCGGCAATGCCCACCGATAACCTTATCCGCCTCTTTTAAGGTGGCAATCCTGCGCACATCTAACCTTATCGAAGAATAAAATTTAAGCGCGCGGCCTCCGGGTGTAGTTTCCGGATTCCCAAACATTACCCCGATTTTTTCTCTGAGTTGATTAATGAAAATAACGCAGGTGCGCGACTTGCTTATTGCGCCGGTAAGCTTCCTTAATGCCTGGCTCATAAGCCGCGCCTGTAAACCCATATGAGAATCGCCCATCTCGCCTTCTATTTCTGCCCGGGGAGTAAGCGCAGCTACTGAATCAATAACCACCAAATCCACGGCATTTGAACGCACCAAAGTCTCGGTAATCTCCAAAGCCTGCTCTCCGGTATCCGGCTGAGAAATTAAAAGATCATCTAAGTTAACTCCAATAACCTTAGCATAAGTAGAATCAAAGGCATGCTCCGCGTCAATAAACGCGGCTACCCCGCCCTTTTTCTGATTTTCCCTAATTGCCGTAAGAGTAATCGTTGTCTTACCTGAAGCCTCCGGCCCAAATATCTCAATTACCCTGCCGCGCGGAAGGCCGCCCACACCTAAAGCGACATCCAGAGTAAGCGCTCCGGTAGGAATAGTCTCTACATTAGCCCTAACATGCGACCCCAACTTCATAATTGAGCCCTTGCCAAACTGCTTCTCAATCTGGGCTAAGGCCAGTTCCAATGCCTTGCCGCGATCAGAAATATTCTGCGCTTCTTCTTTCTTATCTTTTTCCTTAGGAACCATAATTACCTCCAGTTTTTTTCCGCCATTGCGGGAGTTTTAGATTAAATATTATATCTTGCCCTATAGCTGCTGTCAAACAAAAAATCCTCCTTTCTTTCTCCCTGGTATAATCTTCAGGTATAATTATGGATTATACCTGATTAGTAGAGTAGAGCAGTGGCGCACAGCCGAATTGTGTTTCCACCGCCCCCTCATCAAACCGTGCGTGAGGTTTTCCCTCACACGGCTTTCCGATAACCACTCGTCTAAAGGTATTCGCTACCTTTC
>Ga0210056_1002033_pt1 | contig 17323 bp, 20 predicted proteins | sample CryGeyCG2014_080_2_FD_183965 | JGI IMG/M metagenome (GOLD analysis project Ga0210056, IMG submission 183965) | Groundwater microbial communities from aquifer - Crystal Geyser CG07_land_8/20/14_0.80 (SPAdes) (version 2) | ecosystem: Environmental > Aquatic > Deep subsurface > Groundwater | place... | reverse complement strand
AATGAAAATTGTAAATTGATAATTGAAAATTATTTCAATGTGCCGAGGGTGGGATTCGAACCCACATGAGATTTCTCTCACAGCGCCCTGAACGCTGCGTGTCTAGCCAAATTTCACCACCTCGGCGTCACCCAAACCAACATTTATAAGGAGCGGATACCTGTCGTGCGGAATGTCTCGGAGGCCGAGCGGGCATGGTGCTCGAGCGAAGCGAGGCCGAGCGAGGCCGAGAGTCAAGCGGCAATTTCCTCGCTGGGGAAATTGACCGCGGTTCCGTCAGACAGGTATCCGCTCCGCCTTACTTCCCTCTTCCTTTGTATTTTTCAAAAATCGCCCAGAAGCTCATTTTTTTTTCTCCTTTGTTATGAACCCGATGAAAAGCGCCGGCTTTAACGGGCACGATGTCGCCGGCTTTTACTTTTATGGTCTTTTTACCCACCTCCATCGTTCCCACGCCATTAATAAAAATATAAACCTCATCAACTTCATCATGAGAATGGCCGGTTGTTGATTTATGGGGACGAAGTTCGGTTAAAGAAATTTCTATGTCCTCGAGTCCGGGTAGGTCGTAAACTTTATAAACTTCGTTGTCCCGTATGAGTTTAGCGAGTCGCTTATATTTTCTTATGTTCATAGATAAATGTCAACCCCGTTAGAAGTCTGCCTTAAACCGATGTGGTATAGAATATGGCACAAATATGGCTTGGGATTAGTCTTGATAGGGTGCCAAGCAGAAAAAATTTAATAAATTTTTTCTGCTCAAGACTTCTAACGGGGTCAATTATTTAAAAACCCTCGCGGTCTTGATATACCATTTTTCAATGCTTTGAAAACGACCGCTGCTCGAAGGAATAAACCTTTCATCAAAACCTTTCAGCCAGTTTTTGCTGACATAAAGATAATGGGGAGAAAAAAGAAAAACAGCCGGATAATCTTGAATAATTATTGACTGGAGGCTTGATAAATCAGTCTGGCGCTTTGAATCATTTAGGGTCTTTCTTATGGATTGAATCAGGGTATCGGCGGTCTTATTTTCGTAAAGGGCCAAATTGAGACCGGGATAAAATCGTTCGGAAGAATGCCAGAAAGAATATAAATCAGGACTGTCGCCATTTCCGAAAATATTGCCAAAAATGAGCATCTGGTAATTGCGGGTCTTTATGATTTCATCGTTAATTTGCTGCGGTGAATGGACTATTAGATTTAATTTAACGCCTATTTTTAACCAATCTTCCTTGATGAGATTAGCCGTCTCGACCAAAAATGGTATTTCGGGAACCGTTAAATCAAACTCTAATCGTTTCACTTGTTTATCAAAATTTTTCTCGCGAATTCCTTCAGGGTTCGACTGCCAACCGCCGGCTTCTAAAATCTGGCTGGCTTTTTCCGGGGAAAAATTTTCTTTAGGATAAATTTCAGCCGCGTATCCCTTCATTCCCGCCACTAAAGGACCCTCAACGGGCAAGGCCCGGTTGTCAAAAACTTTCTCAATTATTTTTTTTCTGTCAGTAGCGTAATTTAAAGCCAATCGGACATTTTTATCTTTCAAAACGTCTTGGCTGTAGGAATTAAAGAAAATTGCATAATATCTCGGCATTCTGATTTCAAAGGTCTGATGGTTTATGTTAATTTTGCCGAGATTTTTCTGATTTAATCCTCCGAAGCCGTTAATGGCCCCTGAGTTAAAGGCTTTAATTAATTCTTCCTCGTCCTGATAAAACTTAAAAACTATTTTTTCTAAATAGGGCTTTTGACCAAAATAATATTCATTGCGAATAAGTTGATATTCGGAAATAAATCCTGAACGTTCCTTGCGAAAAGATAAAAATTTAAAAGGTCCGCTGCCAATCGGTTCAAGGTTAAAATCCGAAAGCCTGAAATTGGCCGCCGGAACTGACCCAAAAATGTGTTTGGGAATTATTTTGAGTTCTTTGAGGGTAGCTTCGAAAAAAGCGTAGGTTTCGGGAAGTATCAATTTTATTTCCCGCTCGCTCACTCTTTCGGATTTCACTTCCTGCCACATGGAAAAAAGAGGAGAACGGCTGTCGGAATCTTGAATGGTTGTTATGGTAAAAATTACGTCATCGCTGGTAATGGGTTGGCCGTCATCCCAGAGAATATTCTCTTTAAGACGGATATTCCAAGTCCGATTATTCTCGCCCCGTAAACTCAACTCAGTTGAGTTACGGGGCTCGCCCACTTTATAATTTTCCGCTAAATCAAGAAGGTTGCTGAAAACCAACTCAATCAAGTCGCGGTCAGAGCCGTTACTGCCGGCCAAAACCGGATTAATAAAGGTCGGTTGATTAATCAATCCTTCAATATATTCGCCGCCGGCGATTGGCACAAGGTTGGTATCCCGATAAAGAAGATCAACCGCCATAAAAATGGAAGAGGTGGTAAATATTAGGCAGGCGGCGATAAAAATCCAGCGTTCTGTCCGAGAGAGGTTTTTAAATATTTGAAGCAAAATTCTCATCAGCTTCTATATATTAAGCAATAAGATTTATAAGTGAAAGAAGCGCAAAAATTATTATTAAGGCAATGGTGGCAATAAAAATCAGACGCTCCAAGCCCCTGCGTTTGGCATAAAATTCGCTTTCGCCGCCGCCAAAGACGCCGGAGAGTCCCGATGCCCGTTCCTGAAGTAAAATTAAAACAATCAAAATAGCCGAGATGATGATTTGAGTGATGGAGATAAACATTCGCTTTGCTCTATCAACGAATAACGAATCAGTACGAATAAACGAATATACGAATTTAAAATTCGTTTATTCGTAAATTCGAAATTTATTCGCTATTCGTTGATTTATAGATCTTTTTTGCTGAAAAGTTAATGACGAGATTAATCAAGCTTATAATCAGGGTAGCATAAACGAGAGGAATCATTCCGGTTATGGTAATGTTTGTTAAAAATTTGTCAAGAAGATAAAGCATGAAGGCATTAATCAAGAAAACGGCGAAACCGAGAGTCAATACAATAACCGGACTCAAAATTAGTTTAAGAACGGGCCTGATGAAAATGTTCAAAAAGGTGAAAATTCCGGCAACTATGAAAAAATTATTAAGGCCGGGAATAATTTGAAATCCGTCAATATAATGATTGGCTAACCAAAAAGCCGCCAAATTGGCAATAAAAGCAAAAATCAAACGGAATATAAATCGTACCATGTTCTTAATAGTATAACTGATTATTTATCGATTGCCAAATATAGAATACCCTCTTGAGTTATCCACAGCCAAAAGGTTTCATTCTTAAAACTTAAGGGTTATAATAATGGAGTGTAATAAAAATTAAAGGTCGAGTATATCAACGTTTGACGTTTGACTGTTGACTTTTGACGATTATAAATAGTCATTGTTAATGGTCATTGTCAATAGTTAATTATTATGGTAGCTCAGAATTGGACTGAAATATTATTGACTTCATTTCAGGGCGTATGGGCCGGCGTCATTAACTTTTTACCGTCGCTTATTGGCGCCTTAATCCTCATTATTGTAGGCCTGATCGTGGCTTCGGGATTACGCGCAATCGTGGAAAGAATTATTAATACCCTTAAGATTGACTCTCTTTTAAGAAAGGTGGGATTAAGTCCTTTATTCGACAGAGCCGGTCTTCAGATTAATTCCGGCAAATTTCTCGGTCTTTTAGTTTACTGGTTTTTGGTAGTGGTGTTCTTTTTGGCGGTAACTGACATTATGGGACTTTACGGGGTTTCTCTTTTCCTGCGAGATGTAATTTCTTATATCCCAAACATCATTGTGGCGGTTTTGATAATGCTGGCGACCGTATTGTTGGCTAATTTCCTCAAATCTCTCATCAGGACTTCAATCGCCAGCGCTAAACTTTATAATCCAAAATTTTTGGGAAGTCTTGCCTGGTGGACAATAGTTATCTTTGGATTCTTGGCCGCTTTAATTCAGGTTGGCATTGCCACCACCATCCTCAATACTCTTGTGACCGGATTAATCGCGATGTTAGCCATCGCCGGGGGTATTGCTTTTGGTCTTGGCGGCAAAGATTATGCGACTCATCTTATAGAAAGATTCCGACAACAGACAGAAGAAAAATAGTTTTCAATCCGAATTCGGTTTAAAAAAATAAAATCCTCCATTATCAATGGAGGATTTTATTGTCATTGTCATCATTATTTTATCTTGGTATTACTTCTCTTAGCCAAGGCTGAAAGCCAACATTAACAGTGGCTTGATAAGACCTAGAGCCATCAAGACCAGAACAGATTTTCGTACCTCTTCTTCTCTGTCGTCTCGATGGTTTTTACCCTTAAAATGTGGTTGGCTATTTTAAAGAAAACGACTGAGCGTTGCTATGCTGGGTAAGCCTAAAAATTGCCTTTTCTAAGACATCTTTTTTGAGCCGGATATTAAAAATTGTCGTCCAAAAATTCAAAACTTTCTCAAACCAAACACCCCGACTTGGATTTTTGATTACATTTTTAATCTCTTGCTCCGAATAATTTCTCAAAAGCCACCTTACATCTTCCCAGGCGCCGTAATTTAAAACCTGGGCAACAATATAATCTATGTCGCTTTTTAAGTCCAAGCTTTTAATGTCGTAGGACCAAAATAGCCAGCGCATTTTTGAAGGAATCTTTTTTTTAGACATTTTTTTGATATTTTCTCACTTCTTCAATTAAAAATCTCTTAACTTTGCTCCAGGAGACAAATTGAAATAAATATAATCTTCTTTGTTGTTTTTTCTCGGCGTCAACAAAGTAGGTTAGACCGCGTAAGCCAACATAAATATTAAATTGAGGATACTTCTTTTTTGTGAATTCCAAAATTTTTTTTAGGGAAAACTCTTTCAGTAAAAAATAAACATCAATAAAATCTCTTTTGGTTCCTCGATCAGAAAGGGCAATTATTTTCATTGCCGCAATATCTTGCTTTGAGGCAAGCAAAACTCCGTCAATTTCTGGGCATGAGTATACCAAAGGGTAAGGATAATGGAAAAAACTTATCGCTACATTATTAATATTCACGATTAAAGTGTCCTCGGCTTTCTGTAAAAGCACTGTTTCTTTAAATTTTTCTCTTAATTTTTGGTGTAGCTTCTCGGGATCAAATTTTTTTTCTGTATAAAAATCAAAATCCAGCGAGGTGCGATGACCGATTTGTAAAGCCAAAGCAGTCCCGCCAGCCAGATAAAAACCGTATTTCTTTAAAAAACTAATCTCTGTCAAAAATTTCCTTCTTTTTGAATCTAAAACCATTCGATTTAAATGGTCAATTGTATGCATTAATTATATTGTATTTGAGCTGTCTATAAAATCAACCCCGTGAACTAGACGGGTGCATAACAGGTAGTCTAATGCGTTAGACCGCCTGTTGTGCTGGATGGGATACATCAGTAATGACTTGTGTCGGTGCGTGGTTGAAATTTTTGGCTGAATAAGATATTATTAAATAAACTGTAAGAAATCGGAGCGTTGTTTACAGTTCTTTGGGATAAAAATAATTGATTAGTTTTTCCATTTTTTGCTCGGGAGCAAGCAATGGTTAACCTTTTGGTATAATATTTAGATTATTCCAAATAAGACTATGTGTCTAATTTTATGGGTACCTGCCAATAGCATAGTGCTATGACATGTCATAGCACTATGCTATAGTATGATCTGAATGGAGCATTTCACCCGGATAATCCTTGTTGTATTGTTTTGCTTGGGCTTTAAGTTTCTTTTCCAGTTCCGCCTCAACCTTTGCCAGTCGCTTCAAGCCGTATTCTAAACACCGATATTTCTTATTGATGCTTTTATGAACGTTGAAATCCTTTTGTCTGCCTCTTTCCAGCGCTCGGTATACTGTTGGTCTGGATACGCTGTATTGTCTTTGTAAATCGCAAATCCTTATCCCTTTGTTAAAATACTTATCAAAGGTTTCCCAGATGTTGAATGGGTGTCAACGGCGAGCCCGTTTGTGTATTGTCATAGTGTTTACACTTTATCCCGAAAGGACTAAAAGTGTAAACAACGTTCGGAATTCTTACAAATAAATTTAACAAATTTATGGTCATTACTTTTTATGGCGAGGGGTGTTTCAAACTCCAAAGCGGCGATTTTGTCATTTTAACCGACCCCATCGACAGCAAAGCCGGCTTAACACCGCCGCGTTTTAAAGCTGATATTATCTTAAAAACATTGTCGCCTCTCCCCCTAACCAATCAACTAATTAGCCAACCAACTAGTCAATTAATTTACGGTCCGGGTGAATATAACATCAAAGATATCAACATCACCGGCTTCTTATTGGCTAAAGAATCTTCGGAAAAATTCTTCAAGACCATTTATTTATTAGAGATGGAGGGAATCAAACTTTGTCTTTTGGGACATCTTTCGGAAATACCCGAACCGACAATTTTAGAGCATTTGGAAAAAATTGACATTTTGTTTATCCCGGCCGGCGGCCCGGCCTTTCTTAGTCAAAAATTATCAGTAAAAGTTATCAAACAACTTGAACCTAAAATCATTATCCCTTGTTTTTTCAAAATTCCATCTTTAAAGAGGCCGGCTGATAAGATTGAGGTGTTTTTGGAAGAATTTAACGGGCTAAAAACAAAACAAACCGAAACACAAGAAAAATTAGTTGTTAAGAAAAAAGATGTGGCTGATATCAAAAAGACGGAGATAGTGGTATTAAAACCGTAAGAATTCTCGGCCTTATGTTTAAAAAATTAAAGATTTTCTTACAAAAGATTCAAAATTCCGATGAAGCGACCAAAAAACGCTGGCTGATTGGAGCCACTGCCATCTCGATGATTTTAGTAATCGGCCTCTGGTTGGTTTATATTCAGTCAACTGTCAAATCTATTGGAAATAATATTGAGAACCAAGAATCTACCGTAGGATTTTGGCAAATTTTTAAAAACGGCTTGGTGGTTGTTTTTAACTCAGTCAAAGAAAACATTAAAATTATTATTTCTGAAATAACCAAAAGCAGAACAATCACTGTAGAATAAAAACAATGTCAAAAATTGAGAAACGCGAAATAACCGATGAGCTTCGGGAATCCTATTTGGATTACGCGATGTCAGTCATCGTCTCCCGGGCCCTGCCGGATGTCCGAGATGGCCTAAAGCCGGTCCAAAGACGGATTTTATGGACAATGTGGGAGGATGGTTTATCCCACGGCGCGAAATTCCGAAAATCCGCCAATGTGGTCGGCGGAGTTTTGGGCCGCTACCACCCCCACGGCGATAGCGCTGTTTATGACGCCTTGGCCAGAATGGCCCAAGATTTCTCTTTGCGTTATCTTTTGATTGACGGCCAGGGTAATTGGGGAAGCGTTGACGGCGATTCGCCGGCTGCCATGAGATATACGGAATGCCGGTTGTCAAAAATCGCCGAAGAACTGCTTTTTGACATTGAAAAAGAGACTGTTGACTGGCAACAGAATTATGATTCCAGCCGTCAGGAGCCAAAGGTTTTACCGGCTAAACTTCCCAATCTCCTACTTAATGGTTCCATGGGCATTGCCGTTGGAATGGCCACTAATATTCCGCCCCATAATTTGAGCGAGGTTGTTGACAGTCTCATTTATCTGGCTGGCCATCCTAAGACCGACACCGAGGAATTGATGCAATTCGTTCAGGGACCGGATTTCCCCACCGGCGGCATTATTTATAATAAGAAAAGCATCATCGAGGCTTATATTTCCGGCCGGGGGCCAATTACCTGTCGGGCTAAAGCTGAAATTGAGGAACGAAAAGAAGGTCAATTCAATATTGTAATCACAGAGATTCCTTATCAGGTCAATAAAGCGGAACTTATCATCAAAATTGCCGAACTGGTTCAGGAAAAAAAGATTGAGGGAATCCGCGACCTGCGGGATGAAAGCGACCGGGAGGGAATGCGGATTGTCATTGAACTCAAAAACGACGTCACACCTCAAAAAATTTTAAACCAGCTTTATAAACATACCGACCTACAAAAAGATTTTCATCTTAATATGATCGCTTTGGTTGACAACGGCATTCAGCCCCAACTTTTGTCGCTCAAAGAAGTGTTGGAAGCTCACATAGAACATCGCCGATTAGTGGTGGAACGTCGGGCTAAATTTGATCTGAATAAAGCCAAAGAAAGAAGCCATATTTTGGAGGGTTTATCAAAGGCATTGTCAGTAATAGACCAAATAATTTCTACCATCAAAAAATCGAAAGACCGCGAGGAAGCTCATCAAAATCTGGTTAAAAAATTTGGTTTTACCGACATCCAGGCCAACGCCATTTTGGAAATGCGGCTCCAGACCTTGGCTGCCCTGGAACGCCAAAAAATTGAGGACGAGTTAAAAGAAAAAAGAAAATTAATCAATAAACTGCAATTATTACTGAAAAGCCCGGAAAAAATTCTTAACGTCGTCAAAGACGAACTGGTGGAATTAAAAAGAGTTTACGGCGACGAACGGAGGACAAAAGTAGTGGCTGGCGGGCTCAAAGAATTTAAAGAAGAAGATTTGGTTCCCCAAGAAAAAGTCGTGATTACTCTTTCACAAAGCGGTTATATCAAAAGAGTGGCTCCGACCGTCATTCGGGTTCAACGCCGAGGCGGCAAGGGCATTCTCGGTTCAGAAGTAAGCGAAGAAGATTTTATCACCCATTTCATTTCAGCCGACACCCATGACAATATTTTGTTTTTCACCGACCGGGGCCGGGCTTTCCAAACCAAGGTTTATGAAATTCCGGCTGGCTCCCGCACGGCCAAAGGCAAAGTAATCCAAAACTTTTTGGAAATTCCCCCGGACGAAAAAATCAGCGCCATCATCGCTTATGCGACAAGCGACCTGCCTGACCGGCAGGCAGGCAAGGGACAAGGGACAAACGGCTATCTTGTAATGGCGACCAAATATGGCGTCATCAAAAAAACTTCGCTTGAAGATTTTGCCAACGTCAGGCGCAGCGGCCTTATCGCCATTAATCTTCAAAAACCCCCGACGCCAAAGGGTCGGAGTTCCGACCGAAGCGTCGGAAATGACAAACTTAAATGGGTAAGACTTTCTTCGGGTAAAGATGAGATAATCCTGGCGACAACCAAAGGCCAGGCTATCAGATTCAAAGAATCGCAGCTGCGGTCCATGGGCCGCAACGCCTCGGGCGTCAGGGCCATCAGGTTGAAAAAGGATGACTTTGTGGCTGGACTTGATATAATTAAAACAAGCGACAAGAAGCAAGAGACAAGAGACAAGTTGTTGGTGGTGACGGAAAATGGTTTTGCCAAACAGACAACGCTTAAAAAATATAAAGTTCAAAGTCGCGGCGGCCAGGGAATAAAAACCGCTAAAATAACCTCAAAGACCGGAGCCATTATTAATGCCAAAATTATTACTGACGAAAAAGAATTATTGGCTCTTTCCATCAAAGGACAAATTATCAAAACTAAAATTTCCGACATTCGGACCGCTGGCCGAGCCACCTCCGGCGTCCGGATTATGAAACTGAAAGAAGGAGATAGGGTGGCGGGAGTGGTATGCTTATAAAATAATGACGATGACAATAACGATGACAAAATAAAAACTGTCATAGTCATAGGTCATAGTCATAGTCATTAGTGAATCTCACTCGCAATCAAATCATTATCATCGGCATCGCTGGCTTAATTGTCCTGTTTTTTGTTTTACTTCTCTTAGGGGTAATCCCCGGCTTAAAAAAGCAAGGCGGTGGCGGTTTTGGGCTGTCAACCGGCTCTCAAAACGAACTTAATTTTTGGGGGGTCTCCGAAGCCGATGATTCTAACGCTATTCAATTAATAATTGAGGAATACTCGTTAATAGATAAAAATACCAGAATTAATTACCGCCGATTTGACGATACAGATGTTTACGAAAAGACTCTTTTAAATGCCTTAGCCACTGGTCAGGCGCCGGATATTTTTATGTTCCACAGCAGCTGGCTGCCAAAACATTATGACAAAGTTACGCCGGTCCCCGAAACATTCCTTCCTTTAAGCCAGTTCCGGCAATTATTTCCGACAGTAGTTGAACAAGACTTTGTGCTTAACGGAAAGGTTTATGCCTTACCTCTTTACATCGATACCCTGGCTCTTCTTTATAATAAAGATATTTTTGACGCCAAATACATTGCTCTAATGCCAAAGACCTGGCAGGAATTTCAAAATTTGATTCCTCAGTTAAGGCAAATAAATATTCTTAATCAAATTATTAAGCCGGCAGCGGCTCTCGGCGGCTCGGAAAAAAACATCAACTCAGCCTCGAATTTGTTAAGTCTTTTAATGCTTCAATTTGGCAGTCAAATGATTGACCAGTACGGAAAGATAAATTTCGGTTCCCAGGGACTATCCGCCTTAAATTTTTACCTTCAATTCGCCAATCCTTCCAGTCCTTACTATACTTGGAATAATAACCTGCGTTATTCTTTGGATAGTTTTAGCGAGGGCTCAACTGCCATTATTTTTAATTACGCCTCCTCCCTTCCTTTAATTAAAGCAAAAAATCCTTATTTGAATATCGGTGTTAGTCTGATGCTTCAGCCCTTTGACAGCGTTCAGGGCACGCCAATTAATTATGCCAATTATTGGGGATTAAGCGTTTCCAATCAAAGTCGGAATTCAAATTTGGCCTGGAATTTCATTTTCTCGGCAACGACCAATCCTCAAATATCCGAAATTTATCTTCAAGCCGTTAAAAAACCGCCAGGCCTTCGCTCGTTGATAGAAAAATATAAAAATGACCCTGAATTGGGAGTTTTTACCAGACAAGCTTTGACAGCCCGCTCGTGGAGACAACCTGATAGCGCCGTTGTTAAACAAACTTTTTCCAGTATGATAGAATTAATCTTGAGCGGCCGACTCGGTCCGGAACAAGCCCTAAGACAAGCGGAAAATGAAATTAATGAGTTATATCGCTAAAATATTTCGCGTCAGTTTTACGTTTTTGTTTAGTGTCAGTTTCGCGCTGCTGCCGTTGGTAACGATAGCAGCCTTAGTTCCTTGCGGCACTAGCACCACACCTCCTTGCACTTGGTGCCATTTAGGACAGTTAATTAAAAATATCATTGATTTTCTAATGTATATTGTTATTCCTTTGGCTGCGGTGATGATTGTGGTGGGCGGGATTATGATTATGACCGCTGGCAGCTCAACCGAAAGAGTAGCCAAAGGCAAAGAGATTGTCACGGCCGCGGTGGTCGGGCTTCTGATTGCCTTGCTTTCTTGGTTAATTATTGATATGATAATAAAGCTACTTACCGGTGGCAGAATCGGCCCCTGGAATAAATTAACTTGTTGAAGAAAATAAGAAAAAGAAATATTTTAAAAGGAATTTTCGTTATCTCGCTAACGACTAATTTATTAATGCCTGTTTTGATTAATTCGGTCTTGGCTCAGAACTGGCAAGGAGCAGCCAAAGACCTAGCTCAAGGTTCACCAATAAAAAAGCCGAGTGACATCTTTAGAATTCTGGCAAAGGTTGTTCAATATACTTATACCATTTTCTTTATTGTCGCTGTTATTTTCATCATTGTGGCGGCTTTTAATTTTTTGACCAGCCAGGGTAATCCAGAAAAAATTAATAGCGCAAAAAGCCAGATTACCTGGGCCATAGTCGCCATTGCCATTGCCTTGATTTCAGTCGGCGCGGCTCAAATTATTAAAGCGTTTATCACGCCTTAAATATGTCCGGGAAAAATTTTATTTTTATCAGCTTAATAATTTTTTTCATATTTTTGCCTTTTTTGGTTGGAGCCATTACCCCCGGCGCTATTCCCGAAGCCAAAGAATTGGGAACCCCGGAATCGCCGATAAAAACACCTGGAGGATTGTTAGATGCTATTGCCAACATTGTCAAGTGGGTTTATATTGTTTTCTTCGTTATTGCGGTGATGTTTATTTTGTTCGCTGCTTTTACCTATCTGACGGCTGGCGGCAATCCGGAAAAAATTAAAAGCGCTCGTACCAAAATAATATACGCAGCCATTGCTATTGCCATTGCTTTATTGGCAGTTGGCGCAGTAACAATTATTAAAAACTTCCTACTACAAAAAGATGAGACGACTCAACAACCTCAACAACAAAAAGGATTGGCGCCTCCGTGGCAGCCGCCCAAGGGTTGGTGGCCAGAAGACAGAGAAGGCCCTATTGGTATTTAAGAAAATAATAAATTAAAAATAAAATCAAAAAGGTCGAGGATTCAAAATTAATGTTTAATGAAAATGTCAAAAATTGCTAAATTATCTCTTGTGGTTTCAACTATTGGTCTATTGTTGTTAGGAAATGTCGCCATTGGCCAAGTCGCCCAAATCCCCGGAATACAGCAGACTGGTCCGACAACTGTCGGAGGCTTGGTGGATGTTTTAAAAGGTGTGATCAGGTGGACTTATATTATCTTCTTTGTTATCGCAGTGATGTTCATTCTATTTGCGGCTTTTAGCTATCTGACAGCTGGAGGCGATGCGGAAAAGATTACCACAGCAAAAAATAGAGTTATTTACGCAGCCATAGCCATCATAGTAGCTTTGTTGGCGGTTGGCTTTGAAGTAATTATCAGAAACTTTCTGACTTCTCCAAGCGTTTAAATAAGATTATATTAAATATAAAATTGGAACAAGGTTCAGTCCCGTTAAAAGCGGGACTGAACCTTGTAAGATTAAAATTTTAATAATGTCTAAAAAAATAAAAAATCCTTTTTATTGGCTGGGTAGTTTAATATTTTCCGGCTTAGTTTTTTTAATGACTAATAAAGTCTTGGCGCAGGGAGGAGGAGTTGGAACAGGACCAATAAAACTTCCAAATCCTTTAGGCACGACTAATATTATCCAAATTATTAATAATGTTTTAAATTATCTTATCTACATCAGCGTTCCGATTCTGGCTATAATGATTCTAATTGGCGGGTTTCAGATTCTCATTGCCCGCGATAATCCCGAAAAAATTCAAAGCGGACGAAAAACCCTTATGTATGCGGTGATTGGTTTTACTATTATTTTAATTTCTAAAGGCGTAGCCTTAATACTTTTAAGAATAATGAGTTAGATAAAATTAATTATTTAATAAAAAAACAACCCCACAGACGCGAGCATTGCTCAGTCAGCGGGGTTGCCACTAATTACTTAGTATCGTCCCTCATACAGAAAAACAACTGTTTCTTTTCCGATCCCGCGGAGCCTGAACCCTTCGCTTACCGCTCCCATATCTATCTGCTCAGAAGAATCTATTAGAAAATATTTACCATCGGAGAAAAGCACTTCTGCTTTTTCTCCGGGGGCGGGCATAATTTTGAAGAGTCCGCTGGGGGTGGAATATTCTTTAGACCATTGAGCAGGCGCTGTAATCTCTTGTAGTTTTTTCCAAACGACTTTCTTCTGGTTCTGGGCTATTGCCACCCGCGCCTCAGTCGGTGGAGAGTTTACTTTTATTTTACCACTAGGAATAAGTCTTCCTATCCCGGCGACAAATAAGATAGTTGCTAATACTGCAACAATCCCTGCAATTACTATTTTTTTCGCTTTTTTTGCCTTCGCTCCCTTCGCCTCCTTCGTTTTTGTCGTCTCCTTCGTTTCCTTCATCGTCATTTCTTACCACCTCCTCCCAAAAGTTTGGCAAAAGCAAGTAAATCCATTGAATGAGACCCTTCCACTGATATAATCTGCCTTTCTACTCCCTTAACATCAGTAGTGGTCTCAATAAGATTAACTGCCGCCTCCGGAGAAATTCCTGCCTTAATGTATCCCTCAAGAAGTTGTTTTTTCTTTTTGAATCTTACCTCAGCTGCCTTCATTTCCGCTATCGCACTTCTTTCCTCCTCGAATGCCTTTTGCACCTTTTCCGAAAAACCAATCTTGGCAGCACGAAATATTGCCACCTTGATTCCGTATAACTTCTCTATCGGAGAAGGTTGTTGTTCCTCTAATAAGTCAAGTATAAGACTGATTCGAGTAGTGTTGTCCCGATAGAAAGCAAGAATATCAATCTCTTTCTCTTCCTTTTTTGGCTCTTTTGATTCGGGCTCACCTTCTTTCTCTAATTCTTTCAATTTCCATTTTTTTGGAGACAGTTTATCTGCCTTTTTTTTATCTATATCTATATTGGCAAGTTCGCTTATTTTTCCCATAAACTTGTTAGCAACGATTTCAAGCGATGGAAATTTTTGCTTAGATTTTTCGGTTGCTTCGTTGAAGAAATAATGAGGGGGTCGCTTAAGTCGCAAAACACAATTAATAAGAACTTCTATTTCTGTACGGCTTTTGACAAAAGCATCAGCGTCCTTGGTGCCGCACACCTTACCAAATTCACTCTCAATTGCATCAACTAATCCTTTGCTTATCGTTTCTGGCTCCCTCTCAATATAAGTATTGGGATCGAAGGGGCTATATTGTAATGACCCTACCAGAAAGACCTCAAGCCGGTCTCTTGAGATAGCTTTTGTCTTTATCTCCTTGGTGGTAAGTTTTTTGGAAATAATGTTCTTTTCCTCCAAGTCATCGATGAGAGGCAAGACAAAATCAAATCCCTCATGCAAAATAACTACTTTCCCATCTGCCTTTTTGATTCTTTTTCCCACTCTGGTCGGTATTCCAAAATGGACCACAGGGACGATAACCACAGCGTTAAAAATCAAAATCGCTGCGATTGTCCCCAATCCGAGCAGTGTAAAAGCGTAACCATCAATAACTAATCCGAGGATTAGCGACCAAACAGCGACTGCACCAATTAATATAATCGCCAGTCGGTTAGATAAAATCTTCCCTTTCTTTTTCTTTTCCATCTTTCTTCCTCCTTTCCGGCCATTCGGCCAAGTTTTATTGTTTTTTCAGTTCATTCCTTATAAAATTGACAATGTACTTGTTTCAAGACATCTGCGTTTATCCGCGTATTAATCTGCGTCAATCCGCTTCTACACTCTTGAAACTACCTAAAAGGTAGCATAAAATAACAAAAAAGTCAAGCTATTTCAGTTTTATCAGATATTGAATATAATTATCTTCTAATTTCTGTCGAGGTGGTGAAACTGGGAAACACGATAGGTTTAGAACCTATTGCCGCAAGGCTTGCGGGTTCGACTCCCGCCCTCGACACATACATTGTATTACTATGTATTACTATATTCCCCACATCGCCGTCAGTACTTACTCTAATACTTGACGATCGCATAATATTAGAGTTATAATGAATTTTAAATAAAATTTAAATAAAAAATGAAAGGGGAAATTACTTTAAAAATATTAGAATCGGTTAAGGATACTATGATTAATACCGCTGATCTTTTTGACGCAATATTAAGCTCGGGCTACGGCGCCTCTTATGGCAGAATGCAATATGAATTATCAAAGCGCCAAAGAGAACGGCAGAATAAAGAATTTATCCAAGAACAGCGAAAACAACTTAAACAGAGATACTATAAGATGATGTACGTTTTGAAACAGGATGGTTTAATAGAAAAAAAGCAGAAAGACAAGAAAAGATTTTGGATATTAACTAAAAAAGGAAAAAACGAGTTAACTTTATTTAGAAAGAGAAATGAGAAACGCTTGCCGGAAATTCCTTATCCTAAAGAGAAGGCCGATAAAGTTATTGTTGTGATTTTTGATGTTCCAGAAGTTGAAAAAAGGAAAAGGAATTGGTTAAGGGCTGCCTTAGATAATTTAGGACTTAAAATGGTTCAGAAAAGCGTTTGGATGGGTAAGGTGAAAATTCCACAAGAATTTTTAGATGATTTGCTTAAAATGAAGTTAGTCGATTTTGTGGAGATTTTTGAAATTACAAAAACAGGGAGCTTAAAGCATATTGCTTAAAATAAAGATTTTAATTTGCTTATACTGCTACTATTACTCTAATATTATGCGATCGCATAATATTAGAGTAATTTATAAAGTAATTAAGAATATAAAGTAGATGGGATGGTTTATTCCCGGCGGCGGCCGTGGAAGGCCCGATGTACTTCCCTGAGTTCTTTATTGGTTAGATGAGTGTAAATTTGAGTGGTGGAAATGCTGGCGTGACCCAAAAGTTCCTGGACTGAACGTAAGTCAGCGCCGCCAATTAAAAGGTCTGTGGCAAAAAGATGACGGATGGTATGAGGGTGGACTTTTTTGGTGATGCCGGCTTTTCGGCTGTAAAAATCAACAATTCTTTGGATAGTCCGCGGTATTATTCTAGCGATAACCTTCGGCTTTTTTGATTTAGTTAAACTTATAAAAAGCGCTTCTTCGGTATCAAACCGTTTGTCTAAATAATTTTTAATCGCTTTCTTAGATCGTTCGGAAAGAAAAACCACTCTTAATTTTCCGCCTTTGCCGCGAACTGTCAGTTCGCCGCGATTTATATCAAAACGACGGTTCAAACTACAAAGCTCGGAAATTCGCAAGCCAGTCGAAAATAAAGTTTCCAAAATTGCTTTGTCGCGCAAACTGCGCAAGTCAGAACCGTTGGGTGCAGCCAGCAATCTCTCCAAATCAGGGTATTCAATGATTTCAATCTGCCGGCCGGGTATTCTCGGCAGTTCAATTTTGTCCGGAGATAAGACGTCAAAATCGCGCTTGATTAAATATTTAAGAAAATTACGCAGGGCAATAATGTAATAACTCTGGGTGGTCTTTTTTAAATTTTCTCCCTTGGGAGTTTCCACTCGGGCCAGATGCAGCCGGAAATCCCGAACCTTTTCGGCAGAAATATCTTTTTCGGTTTTGATTTTAGAGAAATTAATAAAAGCGTCGAGATAGCGCTTGTAATTTTCTCGCGTTTTGATGGAACGATTTTTTTCTATCTCTAAATAATTAAGGTAATCATCTAAAAGTTTTTGGACGTCTGGCATATTTCTATTCTAACATTTTTAAAATCTGTCGCAAAACTAAATATATTTTGTAACAGACACCCATCTATCGCAAAATATATTTACGCTTGAAGTCAACCAAATTATCGAGTATTATCAAAGAATTAGCTGATTTGATTTATTGGGCTTTGATTAAAAAAGAAAATTCTAATTCAATTGAGAAAGAAATTAAAAAGATATGCAAAAAATTTCCGGCCATGAAATAGCCCAAAAAATTATTGACCATTTAAAATCGGGACCAAAGCCAAAAAAAATCTTGGCAGTTGTTCTAGTCGGCGAAAATCCGGCTTCTATAACCTTTTTGAAACAAAAAGAAAAAACCGCGAAGGAGTTAGGGGTTGATTTTCGGATTTATAAATTTCCTGAAACCATTAAAAATGATGATTTGCGGGATGAAATCGGCCGGATTGCCAATCAAAAACCGGTTGGCGGAACAATTGTCCAGTTGCCGCTGCCGGAAAATATCAACCCTCATTCTAGTTTAAATGTGATTCCCCGAAAAAAAGATGTTGATGTTTTAGGCGAGCGA
>Ga0210056_1002013_pt1 | contig 17422 bp, 16 predicted proteins | sample CryGeyCG2014_080_2_FD_183965 | JGI IMG/M metagenome (GOLD analysis project Ga0210056, IMG submission 183965) | Groundwater microbial communities from aquifer - Crystal Geyser CG07_land_8/20/14_0.80 (SPAdes) (version 2) | ecosystem: Environmental > Aquatic > Deep subsurface > Groundwater | place... | reverse complement strand
GTACTGGGCCAGATTGCGATCCGGAGTCATCAGGACTTCTTCGGCATCCAGGCTGTTGACGACCTGGACGGCATTGGCCGAGGTGCAGCAGATGGTGGAGAGCGCTTTTACGTCCGCCGTTGAATTTACATAGGTGACCACCGGCATGGGCGGAAGCGACCGGATCTTTTCCTCAAGGGCCTCGGCGGAGATCATGTCCGCCATTAAACACCCCGCATCTTTGCGAGGCAACAACACGGTTTTATCCGGGGAGAGGATGGAGGCCGTTTCCGCCATGAAGTGGACCCCGCAAAATACGATGACATCGGCATCCGTGGCCGCCGCTTTCCGGCTCAGCTCCAGGGAATCACCGCACAGATCCGCCACATCCTGGATTTCCGGGGGTTGATAGTTATGAGCCAGTAGGATGGCGTTGCGCTTTTTCAATAATGCTCGAATTTTTTCATGTTCCTGAGTCATCCGTTTATCTTTCTCCTTCCAGTTCGAAGACCTCGGTGGATTTGGGGATCTCCATATTAAACAGGGTATCGTCGAGTTTCAGATCGAACCGGTATTCCGACAAAACGATCTGAGTTCTATCCTTGTAAATATTTCGTGTGCTGATGAGGGTGATGCGAAAGGTTTCCGGATCCACCGAAATCAGAAGGTCGGCCAGCTCGGGGACAGGCTTTTTGGGTATAAGCTTCAACACGGCCGGAAGACCCGGCTTGCTGGATTCCAGAGAAACATGAAACTGGTCTCTCAAGGTGCGGATATCCGACAGAAAGCTTCCCCCCTGGCCGCCTCCCAGGTATGGAGGGGCTTTTCCCCTCATGACCTGATTATCCAGGGGCCGATGGATCCACAGGGTCTTGCCGTCGGTGAGGATGATCTGTTTTTCCGGCTCTTCATATTCCCAGCGCATCCGGTTCGGATGCTTGACGAAGATTCTCCCGGTTGCGGTGTCGGTAATGTCCATGGCCGCTAAAGTGGAAGTCTGATTGAAGCGGGCTGAAAACCCGGTTCCTAAATAACATTCCTCAATCCCTTTAAGGATCGCTTCGAGGGCGGCGGGATCAGCGGTGGTTCCGGGACGCTTTTCAGACGCTTTCCCCGTGGAAATAGAAGCGGCAGTGATGATTAGGGCTGCCAGGGATATTGCCATCGTGCGCGTTAAGGACTTCCACATGTCCGCTTTTCTCCTTTTGCAAAGCGTCTATAAAAAGAGCCGGGAAGCAATCCGATCGATGAGATCGATCTTGTTCATGAGATCCTCCGTGTCCACGTATGGAAGCCGTGCGCCGGACAGGATCCGGATTTCCGGGGTTTTTCCATTCAGTTGAAGGGTGATATGCGCCCCTATTTCCAAGCCTTTCAGGTAAAGACTTCGCCGATGAGATACACTTGCAGCCAAATTATTTTCATCCCCCGGTGCTTCCAAAAAAGCAAGAAAAAAGGAAAAACAGGGAAAGAACTCGTGTGAGTCAATCGGAAAACGCGTCAAAAAGGCGCACAGGGCTTCGATTCCATAAGGGGTTATATCGACCCGACTGTGGCGGATCATCGCCTTGACCCGGGAGGCAACTGTTAGGCCGGCGGATTGATCGGAAAAATCGGTCTCCTGATGACCGAAAGCCGTATCGACGGCTTCCAGGATTCTCGAATCCAGGCGTTTGGAAATTAGGAGCTTCCGGATAAAAAAAGCCGCCGCATCCGGAGGTACGGCAAGAAGCACCGGTTTTTCACCGGGAAAAAGCAAGGTGGCCTGAGGATTTCTTTCCATGAGCAAAAAGAGGACCCGGTATTCGTCCTCTTGAATCCAATCTGCAGTTTGGAGGAAGCTCTCCAAATGAACCCGGATCGATTCGTCGGGGAAAAAGAGAAGTTCGATCAGCACTTCGCGTTCGCCGTGATTCGGATCGGTCATGATGTCGCAAAGATGAGAAAGATCCGTCAAAGAGAGGGTATCTTCGATGTAGTGCACCGTTTTTCTTTCGATTTTGAGACCCCCGGTGAAAAAGTGTTCGATCCGCAGGGCCAACTCCTTGCAGGCCGCATTTTGCCCACCCGAACCCTTCCTTTTACTTGTATCGGCTTTAGGCATATCGGCTTTCTTCGAAAAGGGACATCAGGGCATGGCTCCATATTGCTTCAGCTTCTTGTGTAGGGTTTTTCGGGTAATGCCGAGTCTTCGAGCCGCCTCGCTTTTATTTCCCCCTACCGCCTGCATCGTATTCAAAATAGTGGCCTTTTCCACTTCGTCAAGCGGCAGGTTTGACATGGCTTCCGGGAGCACGATGCCACTGTCTTCCGGTAAACCCTCACGGCTGTCGGATGCCGGGACCATGGAAAGATCTTTTTCATCGATGATTTCGCTTCTCGAAAGCACCACCGCCCGTTCCACGGCGTTCATGAGTTCCCGGACGTTGCCCGGCCAGTCGTGGCGGATCAGGCGGTCCATGGCAGAGGGTGTGAACCCTTTGATCGCCTTTTGATTCTTGGCGGCAAGAATTTCGAGGAAGTGCTGGGCCAAAAGCGGAATGTCCGGCCGCCGTTGCCTGAGGGGTGGCACATCCAGGTTGATCACGTTGAGCCGGTAGTAAAGATCCTCCCGGAATTTCCCTGCCTTAATCCATTCTTCCAGGTTCCGGTTGGTGGCGGCGATCATGCGGACATCCACCGGGATGACCTGGTCTCCGCCGACTCGCGTAACCTCCCGCTCCTGGAGGACCCGCAGCAATTTTACCTGCATGGGCATCGACATTTCGCTGATCTCATCGAGAAACAGGGTCCCTCCGTGGGCCTGCACGAATCGGCCTTCTTTGCGCCGGTCCGCACCGGTAAACGCCCCTTTCTCATGGCCGAAGAGCTCCGATTCCAGAAGGGTTTCGGTGATGGCTGCGCAGTTGATTTTCACAAAAGCGCCGCTTTTCCGGTGGCTGTTGAAATGGATGGCCCCGGCGATGAGTTCCTTTCCGGTCCCGGATTCCCCGGTGATCAATACGGTCGCTTCCGAGGGGGCCACCTGAGCGACGGTCTCCAACAGCCGGCTCATCCCATCGCTTTGACCGATGATGTTCTGGCGGTCGAAATGTATTCCCAGGCTTTCCTTGAGGAGGCGGTTTTCCTCCTTGAGCCGGGTGTGTTCCATGGCCCGCTCAATGGTCAGCTTCAGCTTGTCGAAGTCCAGAGGCTTGGTGAGATAATCATAGGCCCCTTTCTTGAGGGTTGAAACGGCCGTTTCAATGGAGGAGTACGCGGTCATGATGATGACGGGTATGGACGGATTGAAGGATTTGATTCGGTCCAGGGCCTCGATGCCGGAGACTTTGAGCATCCGGATATCCATGAGGACCAGGTCGAAGGGACGCTTCTCCACCGCTCCGATGGCAGTGCTTCCGTCGTCTGCCTCGAAGATTTCATACCCCCATTCCGCGAGGAGAACCCTCAGCATGGACCGGTGGGCGGTATCGTCGTCGACCACAAGTATGGTGTTGGGCTTTTTCATGGCTCTTTTCTGTCCGCAGCGGGGAATAAAAGGGTCATTGTGGTCCCTTTCCCCGGCCGGCTTTCCACTTGTATTTTAGCCCCATGGGCTTCTAGTATATTATATACGATGGCAAGTCCCAGGCCGGTTCCAGCGGCCTTGGCGGTAAAATAAGGGTCGAAAATGTGCCCCAGGTCCTCGGGATTGATTCCGATTCCGGTGTCCTCGATCTTGATTTCGATGTCGTAAGAATCTTTCTTTCTGAAACCGACGATGCGCAGCCGCCCGCCCGGGTCCGTGGCCTCCAGGGCGTTGAGATAAAGGTTTAAAAGTACCTGGGAGATCCGATCCGGATCGATGAAGACTTCCATTTCCTCCGGTATCCGGATCTCGATATCGATCCCCTTTTCTTTGGCCTGGCGCTCCACGAGTTTGACCGAGTCGGCGATAAAGGGTTTGAGTTTCATGAGTTTCTTTTGGATCGTCACCGGCCGCGCAAAATCGAGAAGTTGCCCCACCACTTTGTTGAGGCGATCCACCTCCTGGATCATGATCCCTGAGATCTGCTGATCTTCCGGTTTTTCCCGGTAGCGCTCCTTGAAATAGGTGGCAAAGCCCTTGATGGAACTCAAAGGGTTCCGGATTTCATGAGCAACCCCTGCAGCCAGTCTTCCCACAGAGGCCATCCGCTGGCTCCTGGCGATTTCCTTTTTCAGGGTGCGGACCTCCGTAAGGTCTTTGAAAAGCACCAGATGCCCGAGATATCCCCCATCATCGTCTCTCAGTCCGGAAACGATAACCTCCAGGGGGACTCCTTCGCCGGTTTTGAGCGTGCAGTCGATCTCCTTTTCCAGCAGGCTTTCAGATTGCGCCTCCAGGATCAGGGAGGCCAGTTCACGCGGCAGAATATTCCGCACTTCCCGGCCCACCGACTCGGCGGGCGGCAGGCCCAGAAGGGATGCCCCCGCAGGGTTTAAAGAGGCGATTTTCCCTATTGAATCCGTGGCCAGAAGGCCGATGGGCATATTGTCCACCACGGTGTCGGAAAAGGCCTTGATCCTGGAAAGACTTGTTTTAGCGGCGCGGTAGTTTTGAGCCAAGAACAAAAGGATGATTCCGGTAAAGCCGGTGAGCAGCAGAATCACCCCCATGATCACTGCATGGCGGGTGTCGGCCTTCATGGCTTCTTCCACGGTGCTCATATTAAGACCCACAAAAATGACCAGCCCTGGAGGGCGGTCCTCCGGCCTTCCCTCCAGGAGGGATTCGAAAAGATGATCGAACATCATCCTGCCCCGATATCTCCCCATCCCTGGACTGGAAGGCGCGAACCGGCTCACGACTTCAAAGATCTTTCCTTTGCTTGCAGCGTCCAACAGCCGCCACTGAACGGTATCCGACTGGAAAAGGCGCTTCAGATCGATTTCTTGGCCGTGCTTTTGGCCGATCCGTGAGGGGTCGTTGTGAGCGAGGATGGCGCCATTGGTGTTGGTAACCAGCAGGTAGACGATGTCCGGTTGTTGAGCGGTTTCCGTCAAGAGCCGTTGTAACTGGAACCCGTCCCAGTGCATCCCCATCATTCCGGTTCGGGTCCCGGCCTCGAAGGCGCGAATGAGGGCGGCTCCTTTTTCAAGAAGGAGACGGGTGCTGCTTTCTTTCTCCCGGTTGATATTTTCAAAGGTCAGGAAGGCAAAAATCGGAAACAGGACCACCACCGCGCCGATGAAAACCCAGGGTGGAACCATGGTCAGGAGTTTATTTTTAAAGGGCTTGAAATCCATAGATCTCTAGTTGATGGCTTCGTAAAAAGTCCATCTGCTGCGTTGCGCTGCATCCTTCGTCATTGCGGCGTACCAATAAGTACTCCTCATTCCTCAGGATTTGCGCGCCTTGTATCTGAAGCTTTTTCCTTTGCCATCCAAATTTTGAGTTTTTACGATTTCATCATAATTACAGCAAAATTGATGCCATATCCGAACAAGGTTTCAGGTGATGAACTGGATAGATTATACCCAATCCATAAAAAGGCACCGTTTTGGTGGATACATTTTATCCATCATTTTCAAAATAATCACAAGTGATTTATGCGACAATCCACCTAAGGAGATCAAAGAATCACACTTTTAAGAAGCAGAGAAGCCGCCGCCGAGGTTACTGGCATGTCTTTTGCTCATCTTTTCAGCCAATCTTCCGGCCTTATGACGGTCCGATGGAGTTTACCGGCTCATCTTCATTGAGCGACAATTTCATTCGGACATATTGAAAACGCCGGGATAGGCATTATTTTAGTTATTTAAGCATAAATCAATCAAAGGGTAAATCATCAGAATTGGGAGGGGGAAAATATGAACAATTATCGATTTTTGGAAACCTTTACAGTCAAAAAGCAGCACGGCGTGGTTGCACTCCTGCTGGCCGTTGCCTTTTTGGGATTTGTCTCTTTTCTTGCAATCCCTGTTGCCCAGGCGGCGGAAAAAGCTCAGTTTCTGGCTCCGGGCACCTTCAGCCAGCTAGCGGACATGGCCAGCCCGGCGGTGGTCAATATTCGGACGGTCAAGACCATTAAGGGCGGCGGGCAAGTGTTTCGCCATTTTTCGAGGCCTCCTATGGGTCCCAACGACCCATTTCAAGACTTTTTTGATCGTTTTTTCGGCGATGAGCGACAACAGGAGTTCAAGCAGCGGAGCCTCGGATCGGGCTTTATCATCGACAAAGAAGGGTACATCGTCACCAATAACCACGTTATTGAGAATGCCGATGAAATCCGAGTCCAGTTGAAAAGCGAAAAGGAATACGATGCCGAAATCGTCGGAAGGGATCCTAATACCGACATCGCCCTCATCAAGATCAAGGAGCCTAAAACCCTTCCGGTTCTCAAGTTGGGGAATTCAGATGCTGTTCAGGTGGGCGAGTGGGTGGTGGCCATCGGGAATCCCTTTGGTTTAGACCAAACCGTTACCGCGGGGATCATAAGTGCCAAGGGTCGGGTTATCGGGTCTGGGCCTTATGACGATTTCATTCAAACCGACGCCTCTATCAACCCTGGAAACAGCGGGGGTCCCCTGATTAATCTGTCCGGTGAAGTGATCGGCATCAATACCGCCATCATCGCCAGCGGTCAGGGAATCGGTTTTGCCATTCCCATCAAGATCGCCATGGGGATCGTGGAGCAGCTCCGCCAGAAGGGCGAAGTGATCCGGGGTTGGCTGGGCGTGGGTATCCAGGATCTCAAAGGGGAGATGGCCGAATATTACGGCCTCAAAGAAGGGGAAGGGGTGCTCGTGGGCCAAGTCTTCCCCGGGGATTCGGCGGAAAAGGCGGGGATCCAGCCAAAAGACATCATCCTGGAAGTCAACGGCAAGAAGGTCAAGAGCAGCCGAGAATTAAGCAGGCTGGTTGCGGAGATCGGTGTGGGGGAAAAGACAAAGGTCAAGGTCCTTCGAAACGGCAAGGAAAAAATCGTCACGGTGACAATCGCCAAGCGGGATGACAAACACGTTGCGGCGGAGAAGCCGCAAAAGGAAAATCACGAGCAGATCGGAGTTCAGGTGGCGGAGCTGACTCCGGAAATCGCCCGTCAATTAAACCTGACCGAGACCCAGGGAGTCGTGGTGGTTGATGTGGCTTCCGGAAGCAAGGCCGAGTCGGCGGGGGTCATGCAGGGAGATTTGATCAAAGAGATCAACCATGAACCCATCCCTTCGGTAAACGATTTCAAGAAAGCCCTTGAAAAGGTGAAAAAAGGTGAGACGATCCAGATGTTCATCCTGAGAAGAAATATGGGATTTATCATCATCAAGATGACCAAATAGGTTCGGATGTTACATCCGACCATCGTACCAAGTGACGGGTGACGAGTCACGAGTGTAAAGTGACAATAGGCCGTAGGCAATGGGCGATAGGTGACCGGCGATGGGTGGCAGACCATAGCTTATCGCCTGTCGCCCAACGCTTTTTTGACCCTCTGGAAAAGCCCGTGACGCCCACCCTGCACAAGGCGATTTGCTGCGCTCTCAAGTGTTATGGCCGGCAGGGTGAATTGATTAGTCGGAAAAGATGAACGATCTGCCTTGATCCGTATGAAAGTGGGGATGTCACCCCTCAGATCCAAGAGGGTATGCAGCTTTACGGCACCCTTGGTTGTTCGGAATCGAGCCCATGGAAAGACAGATAGACATAGGTCAATTGTCGATGCATCATTGACTGTACCAGGAGGACCTTCAGCATCGGTGTCTTTCTTCCGTTTTTGCCGAATGCAGCGTTTTCAACTTGTTCCTATAACCGGAGCGGCTTTTGGATACATCAAATTATCCAGGGGGCTTGCAACCGCATCCAGATCCTTTTGCATCACGTGAGTATAGATCTCCGTGGTTTTCACGTCGGCATGCCCCGTCAACTCCTGGACCACTCTGATATTCACGCCGTTTTCCAGCAAATGGGTGGCAAAACAATGGCGGAAGGTATGACAACTGACCCGCTTCATGATCCCGGCACGATTGACCGCGATTTTCACCGCCTTCTGAAGACCGGATTCGAGCACATGGTGCCTCCGGGTCACGCCGGCCCTGGGATCGGCACTCAGCGTTTTAGAGGGAAACATATTGCCATCGAAATTCCCTGCCTTCCCTCGGGTACTTCCTTACCAGGGCTTCGGGCATATAGACCTCTCCGAATCCTTTCGTCCAGAACTTTTTTTACCTCCCATTGCGTCATGACAACAGGCACTTTTGGATGCCGTCTAGCCCTGATCGGGGCGATTTCCCCTTCGACAGGCTGCAACAGGACATATCGATACAGAAAAATGATGGCGTTCAACGCCTGCCGTTGAGTGGAAGCCGATACCTTTTCCCGGCTCGCAAGGTGGCTGAGGAATGCTTCGATTTCCTCCTTTCCCATCTCGCGGAGGTGCCTTTTGGCGCCGTGAAACCGAATGTACCTTACGATCCAGTCGCAGTAGCTGCTTTCTGTCCTGTAGGCATAATGGTAATATCGAAGGACCTGTCGTACCTGATCCATCAGTTTTAACTTGGCATTCGGTATAAATTTATGCTTGATTTCCATGGGCCTTACCTGTACAGTTCAAAAAATGGAAAAAGGTTATGCTATTTTCCGTTTCTTATACATCAATATCTCAATAAGTGGATTTTTTACCATGCCATAACCCTCATATCAATCAAATTATTCTATTTAACCAAACTGTTATGCGTGGTGCAATAATCGGGACGCAATATGATGAACTATATGAGCCAAGTATGGAATGCTCTTAGAGCAACTTTTCAGAACTACTTTTCGTTTTACAACATCAAGGAAATTGTCGGACTTGCTGGATTCGATCTGGCATCTATAGCACACCTTGAGCAGAGGGCAGGAGGTGGAGCCTCAAAAGGGCAATTGATGACGGGCGTTGACCGTGGACTACGTGCACTTGACGAAGAATCCTTTAACCATTTCATCGCCATTGTTGCCGAAGAGGTGTTGAGAAGAAGGCCGGATTCACGGGAAACACTCGACGACAATCTCTCACGTCTGGGATGGGCGCTCGCCGGAAATGCTGTTATACCCATCAAGGTTTTCGACACTTCTATTTTTCCCGAGCTTCCATCGGAATCTCAGCACGATCTTACAAAGGCAGCACAACGCTTGCGCGACGGGGACTTAAGCGGCGCGATTTCCTCAGCCTGCGGCGCACTGGATGCGGCAACGTCTGCAATTTATTCATCAGCAGGCCTTGGGGACCCAACAAAGGCATCGTTCCAAGAACGATGCAAACGTTCCTTGGAGGCAACAGGTGTAGTTCCAAAAATGGAGCAACAACTGCGAGAACTTGGCTGGCTCAGTCACGAGATTACACCATTCCGCAAGAATTTCGAGGGCGCTATGAATCAGGGCGCTTATGTGATGCAGACACTGCGCTCAAATATGGGGGATGTTCACGGAAGCAAGGCAATACTGAAGTCATTGGTATTCGATTGCTTGAAGTGGGCTGAACTTATCCTCCGCGCTCTCAAGGAGGTTCAATAGTGGCAAACAGTCCTGAAGGTGGCACCATGGCCAGTGTTTCGGCGCAACTTGTCTACAAGTTCTTTACACTCTTCGTGTGGGTACTCCTTATCTCAGGTATCTTCTCTGCGGTTTCGGCTCAGACGGCTCCGGAGATTGCAAGAAAAGCGTTTGGATCAACAGTTCTATTGGTAATGGAAGACTCTAACGGTCAGCCGCTCTCGCTCGGGAGTGGCTTCTTCGTTCGTGATGCTGAGGTTGCCAGCAATCTTCATGTCGTCGAAGGTGCTGCAAGAGGATACGCGAAGATAGTCGGGCAGAAAGCAAAGTACAACATCGAGGGCATCACCGCCGTTGAACCGGAACGAGATCTTGTGGTTCTGAAAATTTCAGACGCTCATGCTCAGCCACTTGCTCTAGGCAATAGTGAAGACGTTCAGGTTGGGGAGACTGTTTATGCCATTGGAAACCCACAGGGGCTGGAAGGTACGTTCTCACAGGGCATCGTTAGCAGCATCCGAGAAGTTGCAACCGACAAGATTCTGCAGATTACCGCCCCGATCTCTCCCGGTAGTAGCGGTGGTCCAGTGCTGAACAGTAACGGTGAGGTCGTCGGCGTTTCCGTCGCGACCTTCCGAGGCGGTCAGAATCTTAACTTCGCGATCCCTTCCAACTATCTAAAGACGTTGCTTGGGAGGGCGGGGCCTCCTAAACCAATCGCGCTGGCGAAACCGATAAAGTCTAGACGCTCGATTTTGGCGGACTTGGGCGGTAAGAGCACAGAAGGCGTTATCGGGGAGAATTTCACTTATGACAATTCGAGCCTACCCAGTGGTCTTTTCTCGTTCTCTTTGGTTAACAAATTGCGCCAGCCCGTCCGAGACATCTACTGTCTTGTTGTGTTTTACGATCTTGAAGGAAAACCCATCGATGTGGTGATGGAGCGCTACAGCGAGTCTATTCCTGGCGGACTTGCAAAGAGGATAAAAAGCCGAGTGGACGAGAGCGTTGAAAAGCTGAACAACCCCACTCGGCCTTTCCCGTACGTCCCCGATCCACCTCGCAAACCACAGGGTAGAGTTGATATTCGGGTTCTTGGTTTTCAGATCACAGATTGATGCCAAAAGCGCATAACAAGGCAATGAACCAGACGGGCACCACGCCTTGGTTTTGTGAAAGTCTTCGGTTCTACGGTGCCCGCTGGTTATCGCCAGCGTTGAGCGAAACACATATCAAAAGATCGATCTTGGTAACCTCATTTTGAAAATAACAACAGATCAGGAAATCACATCTGCGAGTGCACGACACATCATTCGATGGCGTACGTGGCTGGCTGCGTCAATCCTTGTCTTGCTCGACGGCTTCTGGCTGGGGCAAGGCGGCCTGAGTGCACTGGTACTGCTCTGGCAGATCGTGTTTGGGGTACCGCGCTGGCTGCTAAGTCGTGATCCGGGCTTGAAGACTTTCCGCATGCGGCGCATGACAATCTACATCTCCGCGGCGACTGTAACCTTGGCCTTCATGTTCCTCGATATGCACATTGCGGCGCATCGTGCTCAGGCGGTGGTACAGGCACTGCAGACCTACAACGTACAACACGGACGCTATCCCGAGCGTCTTGAAGAACTGGTGCCAGGAATTCTGCCGGCATTGCCGCGTGCGCGACTGGCACTATCTTTAGATAGGTACTATTTTCGTACAGATAAGGAAGGCAAGTTACCCAGGTTCGGCTATACCGTGGTTGCGCCATTCGGTCGCATGATGTACGACTTCGAGGCACTCCGCTGGAACGCCCTCGATTGAACCATCGCGGCCCGTTCCGGCGTGATTGGGAGCAAAGCTATTCTTCCATGTTTCTGAATTTATGTCCCAAAAGTTGGATTGAATTACGCTACATGGTAGGATGAGGTGCGGGTGGGGAATGGAGGGAGGCCTCGAGGCCCCTCCCAATTCCGATTCATTAGAAATTTGGCACAAGGATTGCTTATCTCTTGGGTTAGAAGCTGTTTTACAAAATGAAAAACCTTGGAGAAAAATGAGATGAAATCCGTCCTTGTTTGCCGATCCTTTTTATGGACGCTTACCGGCTTGTTGGCATGCCCGCCGTTCATCCCGACCGCAGCCGCACAGAGGAGCTACGGCGGATGGGGTATGGGCTCCGGCATGATGATCGGTTGGAGCGGAGGCTGGCTGATGATCGCTTTCTGGGTCCTGATCCTTCTGGGGCTTGTTCTGTTGATCAAATGGCTGGTCCAGATGACCCGGGCCGATCGTGAAGGATTCTCCCGCCCCAGCGCCATGGAAATTTTGAAGGAACGTTACGCACGCGGAGAAATCGATCATCTTGAATTTGCGGCCAAAAAGAAAGATCTGCTGGATTGACGGATGGAGATCCGGAACCGGAAACCGCCGCCTTGATCCATGACGTCTCTCGTGTTAAAAAGACCCGGTAATAAATGACAGAAAGGGTCGGCTTTTACATCCGACTGGGATCAGATCGACCAGACAGACCAGATTGGGACTTACATATGGCAAAGACAAAGACCGACCCGACACCGGCAGGATATGTTCAAAAAGGGACGCTTTATATTGTTGCTGTGGTTTGCGTGGCTTTAGGCTTTTTCGGCGGGATTGTTTTCAGCGCCTTGAAATCGGTCCCAAATCCGCCGATTCCGGGCATGGGAGCGTCTCGGCAAACCGAGGCTCCGCCTGCGGCTTCCTCCGAGCAGATGATGCGGGTTGGGGCGCTGGAGGAAGAAACCAAGAAAGTTCCTGAAAAGTCAGAGACCTGGGCGGAGCTGGGCAACGCCTACTTTGACGCCGGACAGTCTGAGAAAGCCATCCAGGCATATGAAAAATCCCTGGCCCTGAAACCCGACAACGCCGATGTCATGACCGATATGGGGGTCATGTATCGTCGGATGGGGCAACCCCAAAAAGCCATCGCCGCCTTCGAAAGAGCCATGGCCGCGGATCCCCGCCACGAGATATCCCGCTACAACAAAGGGATCATTTTGCTTCACGATCTCAGCGATATGGAAGGTGCCATCTCGGCATGGGAGGACCTCGTCCGGATCAATCCCGACTATAAGGCGCCCACCGGTCAGACCATTAAACAGATGGTGGAAGCCTTCAAAAGCCGGAAAAATATGGGAGCAAGCAAGGAACCAAATCCGAAATCGTAAACGGGAACAGTCTGAATGAGACAGGGTAAGGGGGGGGTTAATGCCTTTCCCTGCCGCTCAAATAGGCAAATAGGAGGACTCCTGCCGCGATCATTCCCAGACATAATAGCTGCCCCATGGACAGAGACAGCCAGATGAATCCGAGATGGGCGTCGGGCTCCCGGAAAAATTCAATAAAAAACCGCACCGTTCCGTACCCCACAAAATAGAAGGCCAACATAGCGCCTGAAGGCGCTTTGATTCCCTTGAGCCGCCAGAGCACCAGAAATAATAAGATTCCCTCGAACACGGCCTCATAGAGCTGAGAGGGGTGCCGAAGCTCGGGTACCGGGGCTGCAGGAAATAACATGCCGATGGGATGCGAGGTTACCCTACCGTAAAGCTCTCCGTTGATGAAGTTTCCCAGGCGGCCGAAAGTGTATCCCAAGGGCATGGCAGGAGCGAAAAGATCGGCGGCCTCAAAAAAGGAAACCCCCGTTTTCTTCAGGTAAATAGCACCCGCCGTCAATACTCCGATGAGCCCTCCGTGATAGGACATGCCGGAAAATCCGGTGAAAGTTATGCCGTTTTCAAACCGAAAGGGGAGAAAAATTTCCAGTGGGTGGTCCAGGTAATAGGAAAAACCGTAGAAAAGGACATAGCCGAGCCGAGCCCCGATTAGAAGCCCCAGGATCGCGGCGAGCAAAAGATCCTTGACCTGGTCCTGGGTAATGGAAAACCGTTTTTCATGCCGGATGCGATAGGAGACCAGCCAGTAGGTCGTGCCGAAGGCGATCAGATACATCAGACCGTAGTAATGCAGGCGGAGGGGTCCGATGGCAATCAGGACCGGATCGATGTGTTGAGGAAGGTGTTGCCACCATTCGATGAAGTTTCCCATAGTAGGTATTATCCGCTAACCTGGATTTTTCATCAAGAATTCGGTCTAATGGATTTTCTTTCGATAGAGCCGAAGGCTGTTGCTGACCACCGAGATGCTGCTCATGGCCATGGCCATTGCCGCCAGGATAGGGTGCAACTGTCGCAAAAATCCGGGAAATCCCTCGAAAGGCCACAGTACACCGGCGGCGACGGGGATCAGGACGATGTTGTAAAAAAATGCGAAAAAGAGGTTTTGTTTCACGGTTTTCATGGTGATTCGGCTCAGTGCGATGGATCTGGGGATCCCCAGCAGACTGCCGCTTGCCAGGATCACGTCACCGGTCTCTATGGCCACGTCGGTGCCGGTGCCGATGGCAAACCCCACATCGGCCTGGGCCAGGGCCGGCGCGTCATTGATGCCGTCTCCCACCATCCCCACGTGTTCCCCCCTGTCCTGAAGTGCCGCGATTCGCCGGGACTTTTCCTCGGGCAAAACCTCTGCGACGACCGTTCTGATGCCAGCCTGGGCGGCTATGGCGGCGGCAGTCTGGTGGTTATCGCCGGTGAGCATCACCACCTCCAGGTTCTGGCCTGAAAGGATTTTCACCGCCTCCTTCGAATCCGGCTTGAGAGCATCGGAAACCGCAATGACACCGACGGCCTGTTGGTTTAGGCTCAGCACCATGACCGTTTTTCCATCGGATTGCAAGGCCGCAATGACTTCTTTGGCCGGATCCACAGAGATGTTCAGCTCCGAAAACCAGGTCGGTTTTCCCAAATGGACCGATTGGCCGTCGATGTTCCCCTGAACCCCGACGCCTCGATGGGCGCTGAACTCCCCAGGATCAGAAAGAGGGATTTTTTGAGCCTGAGCTTTTTTCACAACAGCTTTTCCGATGGGGTGCTCGGACCCTTTTTCCACCGATGCCGCGATGCGTAGGATCTCATCTGAGGAGATCCGGGGATTAAGTGAGATAATGTCTGCGACAGTGGGTTTTCCCTGAGTGAGGGTTCCGGTCTTGTCCAGCACCATGGTGGTCAGCGACGAGGCGGTCTCCAGGGCAGTGCTGTTTTTAAACAGGATCCCTTTTTCAGCCCCTTTCCCGGTTCCCGCCATGATGGCTGTAGGTGTTGCCAGACCCAGGGCGCAGGGGCAGGCGATGACCAGAACCGCTACCAGTCGGATCATAGAAAAAACAAAATCTCCGGTGGTGAGCCACCAGATGATAAAGACAACCAGGGCGATTCCGATCACACCCGGAACAAAGACGGCGGCTACCCGATCCGCCAGGGCCTGAATAGGCGCCTTGCTCCCCTGGGCTTGTTGCACCAGCCGGATGATCTGGGCCAGTGCGGTCTCTTTCCCCACCCGGGTGGCTATGAATTTGAGAAGCCCTTCGCTGTTGATGGTCCCACCGGTCACCGGATCCCCCGGTTTCTTATCCACAGGGAGCGGTTCACCGGTCAACATGGATTCGTCCACGGCCGATTTTCCTTCTGTGATCGAACCATCCACCGGAATGCGCTCCCCGGGTCGTACCAACACAGTATCTCCGATTTGGACCTGGGAGAGGGGAATCTCTTTTTCTATTTGATCCCGAATGACGAAGGCGGTCTTGGGACGCAGACCCATGAGTTTGCGGATGGCGCCCCCGGTCTTCCCCTTGGTACGGGATTCCAGCATTTTGCCCAGCTTGATGAGGGTGATGATGAGCGCGGAAGTTTCGAAATACACGTGATGCCCCAGCACCGGTAAAAGCAAAACCCCCAGAGAGTAAAAATAGGCCGTTGAAGATCCCATCGCCACCAGGACATCCATGTTGGCGCTTCTGTTCCTGAGGCTCTTGATCCCGCCCACATAGTAATCCCATCCCGTATAAAACTGCACCGGCGTGGCCAGGATGAAAAATAGCCAGTTGACCCACGGCCGATGACTCCATTCCCCCAAGAGCCCGAAGTCCCGGCCCATGCTCAGGATAAAGAGCGGAATAGACAGGGCAAGCCCTACCATAAATTTCCGGGTTTGATCCCGGATTTCAGCTCGGCGCGTCGCGGTCTCGGCGTCCTCCTCGCCGGAAGAAGCCTCGGGAAGGATGATCTGGTACCCCGCGCGTTCTACAGCGGAAGTCAGTTCGGCAAGCTCCAGGGTTCCGGGCACATACTCCACCGACAGGTGCTCGGTGGCAAAATTCACCGATGCCCCCACCAAGGAAGGGAATGCCCTTTTTACCGCCCTCTCGATGTTGGCGGCGCAGTTGGCGCAGGTCATCCCGGTCACGGGAAACTCCGCCTTGACGGTCGGGACTCTGTATCCGGCATCGGCGATGCGCTTCAGCACATCCTTGACGCCAAGGGCATGATCATCAAAGGAGACCGTCGCCTCTTCCGAAGCAAAGTTAACGGCGCTTGAGGTGACCCCTTCGAGCCGCCGCAACGTCCGCTCGATGTTGGCGGCGCAGTTGGCGCAGGTCATCCCGGTCACGGGCAATCTGAGGGTTTGCTTAGACATTTCAGTTTGTTGCCGGGTAATTGATTTCTCTAAGAATGATCCGGATCTTTTCAAGGGTGGCCGGAGCGTCCCACTTTACGGTAATCTGTTTCTTTGCGGCATCCCCTTCCACCGATTTTACACCGGAAAGCGCGGTCAACTCGTTTTTGATGGACATTACGCAGTGCCCGCAGGAGATGTTCGGTATTGAAAAGGTTTTTTGTTCCATGGCGGTATCCTCCCTCTTATATTAATAAAAGCTACCGGCTTGATAACCGGACGGTCCAATGTAAGCACACAATCGCGGGGTGGCAAACAGAAAAGATGCATGGATACTTCCGATACGCCTTTGAGCGCTCTCTTTCAGGATGCGGGTAATTTGTCCACATCCGCCGTGGAGTGTGGATCAAGAGCCGTGACGTTATCCTTTTTCAGACTCGATACCATCAAGATAAATTGTTCATAAAGAACAGATAGTTAAAATATTTCAGGTCATTTGAGATCATTATGGCACACCCTTTGCTATATCTATGGGGCAAAGCGGATAGATTCTTAAAAGATGAAAAACCTTAAAAGGAAGGCGAAAAGATGAAAAGAAATTACTTCAAAGTGTCGATGGTGATTGCAGCGGTGCTTTTCCTGGCTGGTATCGGGACGGCGGCTTTTGCCGATTGGGGCATGGGTTACGGCCGCCATCCTATGGGGTATGGTTCGGGTCCGGGAGGGCATCATCGCGGTTTCGGGTACGGCGATAATAGGCAGGATATGAGCGCAGAAGAAGTGAAAAAGGTAGAAGAAGAGCGCGAGGCCTTTTTAAATGCAACTCAGGATTTGCGAAGAAATATGCGTCAAAAAAGCCTGGAACTGGAAAGCGAGCTGGCCAAAGCTGAACCTGACGGTGCAAAAGCCTCATCCATCCAGAAAGAGATTTCCGATCTACGTGCTCAGTTCGACCAGAAACGGATCGAGAACAGGATTAAAATGGAAAAGCTGTTTCCGGATGGCGGGTTTTACCGGGGTTCGGGGCCTTTCGGAAAGATGGGACCCGGGGGAGGCGGCCCGGGAGATTGCCGGTACTAATCTGAAAGCAATCTGAATACAAATCCCGCGTGAAAAACTTCACGCGGGATTTTTTTTATCTTTAACAAGGGCGGATTCAGTGACAATTGTAGATGATATCCGGCCGTATAATCTTATGGGCGAAAAATATTTCGCCCCTACTTGTTGTCTTTGACTTCTTCAAAATCGGCGTCCACCACATCGTCGTCAGCGCGCTGGGAACCGCCGCCTGCCTGGGCGCCGCCGCCACCGCCGCCGCCACCGCCTGCTTCACCGGCCTGTTGTTGCTGACCGGCCTGAGACGCTTTCTGGTACATGGCCTCGGCCAGTTTATGAGAAGTCTGCATCAGCTCATCGCTGAGC
>Ga0210056_1002004_pt1 | contig 17441 bp, 18 predicted proteins | sample CryGeyCG2014_080_2_FD_183965 | JGI IMG/M metagenome (GOLD analysis project Ga0210056, IMG submission 183965) | Groundwater microbial communities from aquifer - Crystal Geyser CG07_land_8/20/14_0.80 (SPAdes) (version 2) | ecosystem: Environmental > Aquatic > Deep subsurface > Groundwater | place... | reverse complement strand
TCGGGTTTGCAGTATGCTACTTCCTTTTTGATTTGAACTGGTGGATGTCGTTGCTAATAGCCTTAGCCTTCCCAGCCACCCTATGTATAGTAATGAAGAAACGTAGGCAAAGACCATATCCTAAAGTGAGCGAGGAGAATGCTTATGAAGTCATAGAACAACCACTAGAGCGGGGAGTCTCTTTGGTGGCAAGAGCTGAATACCTCATTTTAGACTTGATGAATAAGGGAACGCATACAAGAGCAGAACTGAATACACAGGGCAAGGCAATGGGATATTCACAAGCAACGATAGGCAGAGCTCTTAATAATCTCCTAGAAGCTGGGGAGATAAAGAGGATTAGCCGAGGTGTCTACTCTAAGGTTGGGAGCTCGCTGGGAGAAAGTCATGTACTGGCCGAGACAATTGAAGGCCAAATCGGGCGAGTCCAACCGAGCCCATCAGTGAACGAATTTGAAAAATTGCTCTACCGTAAGCTTTTCAGAAATGGCTTAATTATTGGCATTATTTTAATGCTTATATGGGCTGTGGCGGCATCTCATATTCCAGAGGGCGGTTGGATGGCGGCTCTCAATATTGGATTGGGATTATTAACAGTTGGCATTGTAGGCACAAATTCGATTCAATTCTTAAGGCTCTATATGCCAACCATTTTAGCTATCTTTATTGCATCGGCGATTACATTGTTCTTCATAGTTATTCTGAGGTCAATCTTTCTGGAGTGGTTTGGTTAAATGAATTTTGCTGGCTTTTAGCTATTTATAGCTCTTATTCAGCCTCAAGCCTCCGATACAGTCTGAAACTATCCTCAAACTTCACCGACCGAGTGTATCTCAGCACCCAGGCTTTTTGCACCTTCCAGTCAGGTCTTTTATATTCAAACCGAAGCTGAAAAGTTGGCGTTAATTAGGCGTTAAACTGAAAAACACTGGTTGGTATAAAATGGCACTCCAGCTACAAAACAGGTTTTTCTCCATTGACACAAAGGTTCTAATTTGTATCTAAAATGACTGTTTGACATTTTAGCTTAGAATTACGAAACCGCTGCTCTACCCCTGAGCTACGCTGGCGCGGGAGTAGTATAGCTGATTATAGAGGCTCTGACAAAGAGTCTAATTCAAAAGTATATCTTCAAATGGCGCTAAGGCATATTAGGCCGGTGAAATTTGAGTAGCTTGAGGCTTTATCGCGAGATTGGAATGATAATATGATCATTATTGCTACCAAATCGAGGCTTTGATAATCTAACAAAAAAAGGAGGGTAAGATGTTACTTTGGAACACGATACATTTTGCTGGCATAGGCTTGCAAATTGTAGCTGCCTTCGTTGGAGGAGTAGTGTCCTTTCGGTGGTTCAAGGTGAAAAATGGAGGCATATACATTAGTCTTGAACGAGCGCAGTTGACAAAGCGACTCTCATACACATTGCTATGGGTGCTTGCAGTAGGGTTCCTATTGGAACTTTTCTATGAGATTCACTTGCTTCAAATAGGCTAACGGTCTATCAAACCGCTGCTCTACCCCTGAGCTACGCTGGCACTTCGTATTGTATCACAAAGCCGTGATATTAAAGCCAAGCTCTTGCAAAGTCTTGTTGACTTGCTCAGGCAAGCAAGATTTGATGAAACTTTCAGCTTCTTTCCTGAAGAAAGTGTCCAGAGTAACTAATAAATCGCAGCCAGCTTCAATTGCTGTTGCAAGGTGGATGCAATCGGCCACTGAGATGTTGGTTGACGCCTTCAACTCCAGTGCTCTATCCCAGCCAATTTTTTCAAGCCAAAAGAACCCCACAAATGGATAGCTTTCCGAAAATACAGTGTCAATCGCCTCTTGTGTATTTGCAAGCTCGTCTGGTGGCAGATTTTTCTGGTCCAATGACCTAAATGCCTTCTTGATGTGAACCCCTAGCCCAACTTGGCTATAGATAAATTTGTTGTCTTGACGGATTTCAGACAACTCCATGAGGGTAAACATAGAGGTCGAACATCTCCAGTTCTTTTCCTTGATGATTTGTAGCAAATGGATGGAAGCCCTATGTTGGCCATCCAATATTCCAGCAAATACATTCGTATCTACATAAATATGAGGAACTACTATCCGTTCTACAGGTTTGCTGGTCATCGTTTCCTAAGCGCCTTCTTCTTGGTGGTTGTTTTCTTTCTTGTCAAGCGTGACGGTCTTCCACTCTTGACACCTTTGGAAGGGCTTTTCCTCGTGGTCCGACTAGTTACTTTTTTTCTCAGCATCTGTCACCTCAAAAGTCTCTTTACCTGCTCTACCCCTGAGCTACGCTGGCATGGGAGTAGTATAGCTGAAAGAGCTGACCGTGACAAACGTTTTCGGTCAAGGTCGGTTGGCAACTCCTCTTGTCATCTCTGACCCTGAACCCTTCGCTTCATGTCATTCTGAGGGTAAGCCGAAGCCCTGAGTATAGCGAAGGGACAGTGACCGAAGAATCCTGCTCAGGATAAACTCCGCGAAGAATCCCTCTTCTCACTTGCAAGGGTCTTCTCCAGTTCAGCAATCAAATAAGGAAGGTCTTCAATGACCGTTTGATAAAGGATATCAAAGTCAATGTTGGCATAGCCGTGAATCAGACGGTTGCGCATCCCAGTGATTTGTAGCCAAGGAATCCTAGCATACTTGGCTTGCCCTTCTGGGGAGACGCGGTTGGCTGCCTCTCCGACAACCTCAATCAATCTCACTAATGAAAGGTTGAGCATTCGCTCGTTTTCAATGTTATCCCTCGATTTCCCGGCTGCCAATTCCACCGCCTCTCTTGCAGCGTCAAGCATATGTCGCAATCGGATTAAGTCATTCTTTGGCATATTGTACCTCTGCCATTCTAACCACCTCATCGCGGAAATACCGACTCAGACACTGCGCCGTGTTTATATCTACTTTACGCCCCCCAAGTAATTCGGAAAGCTCCAATTCTATACTTGCCAGACGGATAAATCCGGGGACATGCCCAAGTTCAAATTCCACCAGCACATCCACATCGCTCTCCGGGTGGAAGTCTTCACGCAGGACCGAACCAAATAAAGAAAGTTTACGGATATGGTGTTTCCGGCAAAATTCGGCTATGTTCTCTCGAGGGATGTCAGTCTGTATCCTACTGTTCTTCATTGCACCTTAATCATCTCTCAGAGGCATATTCCGTCTGCAGAAACTCACAACCATTCAATCTGCCAGGATTTATCGAATTGTAGCATGAATTCTACTAGCTACTCAAAATCTCGCCCGCTTGCTCAAACCTAAGAATTTATGTAATATGCTCCTGGTTGCATCACCAGGGCGAGCAAACCTGGCCCGATAGTCTTTTCCTCGTGGAGAGATCCTTTCTTTTTCCCATGATTCTCAATGCATAAAGTATTTCTTGAAATGGCGCTAAAGCATACTAGGTCGGTGAAGCTTGAAGATAGTTTGAAGCTTTATCGGAGGCTTGAAGCTCCTTCTAAAGACTGTGAGGTGAGCTAAATCAGTGGCACGGTATAAGGAACTTCATAGCTTAATTTTATCGCTATAACGAAAAGGGCCACGGCCATAATCCCCAAAACAAGTCCTGCTATCGAACATTTAGAAATATGGCGTCTGAACTGTAGGACTCCTAAGACGATTGCTGCAATCGCAGCCACTGGCAGAAAAAATGTAAATATGCCAATGATGCCTAATGCTAAGCTCCATATGCCAAGAGTATTGGATTGCTTCGTGCGTTGCTTTTCGATTTCGAGCAGCATTGCTACTATTTCTTCGGCCTTTCCGATTTGCGGTTTAGTTACCTCTTCTGGCATAAATTTTTCTCCCGGTATGCTGCTAACCTTGGAATAGACGCCTCGTGCAATTCTCTTTATCTCCCCAGCTTCCATAAGATTGTTAAGAGCCGTGCCTATTGTTGTCTGTGAATACCCAAATGTTTCCCCTTGTTCGCTTAACTCTGCTCTCGTTTGCATTCCTTTATCCATCATATACATAATGAAGGATTCGGCTTTTATGACCAAGGGGATTTCTTGCTGTTCTTGTTCCTCTACAACTTCATAAGCATCTGCCCAGTTTGCTTCAGGGTATGGTCTTTGTCTATGCTCTTTTATCTTCTCCACCAAAGCTGATATACCCACAATTGGCATGCCAATAAGCCACATTGCCAAACTAAAGATGGCTGGAGCAGCAAAGGCTATGAGTAATGACATCCACCAACTCAAATCAAAGAGGAAATAGCATACTGCAAACCCGATTCCGTAAAATAAGAATGGCATTTTAGGCTCCCATTTGTAGACTAGTTATTTTGGATACTTATATTCAATATCATATTCTTGACATATATCATAAATGTCATCAGCAATCTCTGTGATTAATTCGCTGGCCTCTCGAGCCAATTTATTAGCTTGCTCTAAATTGTTAATATCATAGTCGTCAAAATACGCTATTGACTTGTCTTGAGCCTGCAACATTAGTTCCAAGAGTTGTATCATCTTGTCCCTTACCTCCCGACAAGGCTGAGGTGCAGCAATGCCCACTATTTTGATTTTAACCGTTTCAGTGTCATATCTGAGGTCATGAAGTAGCGATAACATCTCTTCCTCTTTTGTGAGTGCTACGAGCGGGGGTATTTGTGTGATTTCATTGTATCGTGCCGTTAGCCCATTAATTTCTTCCATGATTGGAGTGAGTTTCTTTGTGAGGAAGTCATATACTTGTTGTCTTTCTTGATTTACACTGCAAGCAGAACTAGTAAGGCTGCCTAAGAGAAGAACCGGCCCTAGAAGCAGAAGTGAACACCATTTAGCTTTGTTTCTCATGTTAGCTTCCTCTCAGGTCAATTATACCCCCCCACCAAACCTCAAATAGAACACATCCCAGGGGAAACAGTTGTTTTTAAGCAGTCATCGCAACATTGCTTCCTCATTAAGGTTTACTCAACCTCATACTGAAGTATTAACTCCCTTAAATGCTCCAGAAACAATCCTATATGTTCACCTATTTTCCACTGGATAATGGCGCTCTCTCTAACTTCCCCAAATAGGTTCCTGTTAAATGCTTTTGCCAGTTCCCAAATGGGTCCAGGCGGGTGCTGTGATTCCCCAGCCTTCTGATATTCAAGATAGCGTGTCCCCATCAACCTCATCCAGTCATGGAAATCTAGTTCCGTGACTGCGAAATGCCTATCGTAAATAAGATGGTGTAGCAAATCCAAGTAATCATTTCTCTTGTCTTCATCTGCGAATACCATTTCGGCTGTCATAACTGTTAAATACATATTGAGAATCAGCAGCTCACGGAATATCTTGTCAAGGTCTTCGTCACTTTTTATTTCAAAACCCAGGTCTCTTGCGCTTTCATTAACCTTTTCCTCATGCAAGTCCTTCGTTGCCCAGTAATACAATATCTCCGCAAATTCTCCCCTCGATGTTCTTCTCACGTTATCCCGATTTTACACCCAACCAATCTCAAATAGAAAACCCTCATAGGCAGAGTAGCTATTTTCAGGCAGTTTTAGCTAGCCTTGCCTTGAAGTAGGGGCAAAACGAGACTAAAATAGAACAAGTTATTATCAGCCTCTAGTAAAGGAGCGATATTGTGTCATTACGGAAGAAAGAAATCACGGAGGCTACTGCAGCTGTAACCTATATCAACTCGTTAGCCGAGCGAATAAAATGTGATTGGGATGAAATACACAAGGGTTTGAAAGATTTATCTAAAGACAAACATATTATCAAGAATGAGAGAGAGGCAATTGATGCGTACTGTAGAGCTAGCATAGCTATAGGAATGCAAGCTGTAAGGAACATATTCTCTGCAGAGCAGACTGAAAGATTGAATGCATGGATAATGTACTTTCTTGATGACGAAAATCGAGCAGAAGTCATGAAGTATAACGAAATTTATGAAAAGGCCGTTGAAGACCTGGAGGAACCTGTAGGTACAGTATCAGGTGTGCTTCTATTCCAATGGCTCGGGAAAGACGTCAAGAAACTCAAAGGACTTGGACTCCGTTTCCAGTTCCTTGTCATGTATATAGATGAAACTTTTCTCAGGAATGGCGAGTATTGGAAAATTGTCAAAGAAAAATACAAATTGACAGAAAGTGATTTGCCACTACCACAGTAACAGCAAAATAGTTGACTTACAACATTTTGCGAACCACACCTAGAACATTGCAACGTTTGCCACATCTTGTCTCCTTTGCCTCTCCACTCGCACATGATATGCCACTCTGATTATTAACTTAGCCAAAATCAAGCAAGGGTGCCTTACATCGAGGACAAACCATACAAATAAAATCAATGAGACAAAGAAAAATAGGGATAGGCGTCAAGAAATGCGCAATATGAAATACAAGGTCAGCGAAGTTTGAGGACACCCTAATGCCGTACCGTATCTGAAGGTTAGCAGGCTAGGGTTATATAAAGATTAGCTTCGGAGGCTCTCGGACAATGATAAGCCTTCCTCGTTGCCGTTAAGGCTAGCCACTTCTAGGTTTACCGCATCCCATTTCAACCAACCATTTTGCTAGCTCTTCCCTTGCTTTGCAGAGCGGGCCATTCGCCTCTCTCACCTCATCAAGGTAGCGTTTGTCAAAGTCTCCTATATGGTATCTATGAGCGTAAGCAAGGGCAGTTTGCGTTATGGTATTGATTCTCCTTATAGAAGAGTACGCTTTGTATAAGCTTTCCTGCAGTGTGAGTGGCAGGTCTCCGACCTTCCCCTTGTGCACCTCCCACATGTCTGTAGGGAATAGCAACCGCATCCCAATAGGGTCTATCTTTGCTAACACAAGATTCTCTTCAATCTCCATTAATAGACCATGCATAGCGTTACACAGCTCAGTTTTCTGTCTAAATGCCCTTTCATCTCTTATGGTTCGTCGTTGAATCCAAGTGCCTACCAGAGCACCAGCTATTCCACCACCTATCAGACTGACTGCAATAACTATCAGTTGCTGCCACAACTCCATGTTTGTACCTCTTATGCCTAACTAAAAATGCATGCAGGATAACCTGCCCTTTTTAGGGAGGGCTATATACTCCCCTTCGCCTCCCCTCCAAACCCTCTGCTCCAACTACCATTAGGTAGAGGTGTACGCCAAGTAATCGTAATAGTAGCACTTGCAGACGAATCAGGATCATCCTCTAAACTTGCAACGCTCGCCAAATCATCATTTAGCTTTCTGATTGCCTCGCCAGTCAGCAATACGACGAGTTGTTATGTTCTACAATTATGGTTATTTATTTCTCTTCTTGTGCATCCTTGTGAATGTATCGAACATAGGCTTACCCGAAGTCAAAATGACACCCCAGATTATTAAGGTTTTGAGTGGCTCGTAGATATCATGTTGCTTACCCTTATGACACGCATTCACGAATTCCTCATATGACTCAGTTGGGAACTGTAGCTTGCTCCAATCAACAATTTGTTCGCCTGTAACGCACTCCCAGCATCTTTCGCAAAACACAGCAACATAAGTACCATGAAGTTTGAGCTTATCAGGGTCACGATATTTACCAGACAGACACTCTTGAAGTTCTCTATCAAACCCGAGATACAGTTTAATTGCATCTTCTGAACTTAGACCAAGGAACGTCTGAACATTTCGAAGAGAAATCTCTCTTGCCATTTCCTTTTCCTCATCCGAATGACTTTCTTGAGATTCCCAGCTGTGGTACCATAACGAAATCATGGCTTGTATACCAACTTCAAGTAAGAGCTTGGCTTTATCTAAGCTATCAGGAATCATTTCACACCCTGGTATCTTTTTGAACCCTTCAAATATTGCGTTTGCCCCAACTCCCCATGAGTACCATTGACTATATTCAAATTGACTTCCGGCGGCCTTGTAAATATTATCAAGATACATATCTAAGGCAACTTTACGATAATCGGTTTTCTTCCTTCCAAATAGCCCCATTGCACCTCCTTTACTCAACTCTCTAATCTTCTGCTCTACAACCTCAATGTCTTCACGGTTGCTAACATTTTTCTTTATCCACTTAAAATCTTCTAAAGCCTTCTTATATTCACCCTTTCGTTGATAAAGGATGCCCCGATTGAAGTAAACATCAGCGATAAACTCAGGTTTTAATCTAATTGCCACGTTATAGTCTTGTAAAGCTTTATCATATTCACCTTTCTCAGTATGAGACATGGCTCTCATGTAGTAAGCCGTTGCGTGGTTTTCATCTAATTCTATAGCTTTTGTGCAGCAGTCTATGACTCCATCTATATCGCTTAGCTTGTCATATACCACAGACTTGTTACAGTAGTAATCGGCTTTTTCGGGATAAATCTCAATTGCCTTGTTGTAGTCTTTGATAGCACGCTGAAAATCTTCAAGGTTCGTATATGCAGTAGCTCTTCTATCGTAAGTATCGGCTAGCTTGGGTTCTAATCGAATTGACTTGGAGTAATCGTCTATAGCCTTCTCAAATTGCTGCGTATCCTCATATGAATCCCCTCTAACTATATATGCCGTGAAGTCACTTGGCTTCGTTTTGATATATTCATTAAACTCGACAATTGCCTCTTCATTCTCGTGCCTTGAAGCCAGGACTAACCCCTTTTCAAGCCGCTCTGAAATGGGTAGTATTACGGGTGAAACGCTGTTGGATTTAACGTCTACTCGCCAAGAAACGACTCTCCTTGGTCCAATACGCCCTTCCCTCGTTGGTAGCTCCAATGGCCCGGTATTCTTGTAATCAGCCGGTGTTTGGTAATAATATCCGAACTCATAAACATATGACTGAAGCTTTTTATAGCGATAGCCAAATGTGCCAATGTCATTTTCGTCACGGATAGACCATTTTTCTTTCCAATCTTCGACGAAGTCACCCCACCATGTTTGTTTTAGCAGTATCCTTTCCGCTTCTAGTATGTCATCAACAGGCAACAGACCTTTTTCTGACAGCATTTGGTAGAACTCATTGATTGTTTGCTCATAAATCTTGAAACGATTAGACAAACGTGCAGGAGGTCTAATTAACCCAATTCTAGCAGCTATCATTAGCCCCCGTTCCCGTGCATCCAAACCTCTGAAAGCCTTCTCGAGGTCTTCCAAGTGTTTCTCTATTTTCTCACTCCCTCCTTAGCAAATAGCCAGGTTCTTTGCTAAATTATACCTTCAACCAGCCTCAAATAGAACACTTATGCCACGCTAACTTTTGCTTAACGCAAGGGACTGTCAAACCGCTGCTCTGCCCGCAAGCTACGCTGGCGTGAATTAAGTATAAGCTGCGGGGACTTTGAGTAATGATGCCCCTATTTCACCTCCGTCTTTAGTCTCTCAATGGCTTTGGCGAATTCCTGTCCATATCTTTTTTCATGCCGAGAAAGGAAATCTTGCCACTCAGGATTACGCTTCACAGCTTCCTCTACATTCAACTGTATAATCACCGTGGTCTGACCTTGCTTAACTTGCTCCATTCTTAATTGAGGATTCCTTTCTACTTTTGCTTTTAGGGCGTTATGAGCCCGCTGCATTTCCTCCCTATATCTTCTTTGCAAAACCTCAAGCGAATTCAAGCTTAGCTCAAGCACTGAAGTATTCTGGTCTTCCTTGAGAGTCTCTATGGCTAAAATGCCGCCTTTGCACTTTTGAAAGTCCGCAACGGCATTTCCCCGGCTGATAGAATCTACCAGCTTCATTTGAGCTTCTTTCAATAGTGATTCTTTGCCTTGCTCTTTATATTCTTTCAGTCTTTTCCATAAACCCTCGGAGTCAAGCTGGCCCTTATAAAATTCTGACAGTATAGAATCTAACTGCTCCGAGCCTTTCATCCTTTCTTTTTCTTCCGGAGTTACCTTACCAATCCTAGCCAGTTTCTCCCTGATTAGTGGTGGAAGCTTTTCTTCCCATTCTGCCATTTATTTACTCCTTCTTCACGCTCGCAATTTGACCTTTCTTAACGATAGCCAGCATGATTGCCGGCATGGCATGGTTTTACTGTGCTGGCTCTCTCCTCACTTCTCACCTTCTATCTTGCGCAAAGTTTTCTCATCAGTGCCAAAGTGGTGAGCTATTTCATGCCGCACTACTTCAGCTATTTTTACCTCAACTTCCCCGTCAGAGCGACACTGTGCTTCTACAGGCTTCTGGAAGATGCTTATTTTATCAGGTAAAACCATTCCATACCCTCTGTCTCGTTTGATTTGGGGCACACCTTCATAAAGACCCAATAGTTGGCTGGGATACCTGAGTTTCAGTTTCTTAAGCTGTCTTGGGGTTGGCCAATCATCTACAACGACATCAACATTCTCCAGTTTACTGCGAAACTCAGGAGGCAAATTCTCAATAGCTCGCACTACCAGAGTCTCAAATTTTTCCCTCTCCATATCACAGTCTCATCAGGCTATTAGTCTTCACTTATTTTATCCCAATTTAGTCGACTACCAAAACCAGCGATCAGCAACCCAGCTTATTATTCTAATTGAAGCGAAGAATTCTAAGAACTTTCCCTTCGCTCAGGGTAACAGCTAAGCGCGCTCAAATCATTTTTCTTGACGAAGAATATAAAATAATATAGGCTATTAGCTTAAGATTGGGGGAAATTATCAAATGTGGTGCTGTGGCATCAGGGGAGCTATTACAGCTCCGACAAATGATAAAGAAAGCATCATAGCGGCAACCAAGGAGTTGCTCGACAAGATGGTGCGGGCTAATGGGATTGAAATTGAAGAGATAGCGGCTATTTTCTTTACCACTAGCCCAGACTTAAATGCTGAATTTCCGGCAGCAGCAACACGAGAACTGGGATGGACACAACAACTGGCTTTACTTTGCGGACACGAAATGAACGTCCCTAACAGTTTGCCTCGTTGTGTAAGAATTTTGATGCTAGTGAATACTGAGAAAAAACCTGAGAAAATTGCCCATATTTACCTGGGTGAAGCTAAGAATTTGCTAACGAACAAAGCAACCGTATCCGGAGGTAAGAAATGATTGTAGTGATGAAAATTGGTTCCAGCCAGGGGGAAATAGGTGGAGTTGTTAAACGCATCGAGGAAGCAGGATTAAAAGCACATCTATCACAAGGTGTCGAGCGTACTGTTATCGGTATACTAGGGCGAACTTTCTCTGAACTTCAGGACATGCTGCAGTTGCTCCCAGGAGTGGAGGAAGTTATCCCTGTCAGTAAGCCTTATAAACTTGCTAGCCGAGAGTTCCACCCGGAAAGGACAATAGTAAAACTGAATGACCTCACCATTGGCGGCAATGATATAGTTATCATGGCAGGACCTTGTGCGGTAGAAAATGAAGAACAGCTCATGGCTACAGCTTGGGAGGTTAAATCAGCAGGCGCCAATATACTGCGCGGCGGTGCCTTTAAGCCCAGCACCTCACCCTACCACTTTCGCGGATTAGGCTTGGAGGGACTTAAGATATTGGCTAAAGCCCGAGAAGAAACGGGAATGCCAGTTGTTACCGAGGTAATGGCGCCCGGAGATGTTGAATTAGTAGCCAGTTACGCTGATATACTCCAGGTTGGGGCAAGAAATATGCAGAACTTCGCCTTGCTTGACGAAGTGGGAAAGCTAAAAAAGCCTGTGATGCTCAAACGTGGGCTATCAGCAACCATTCAGGAATGGCTACTAGCCGCAGAATATATCCTAAACCAGGGCAACGAGCAACTTATCCTCTGTGAGCGCGGCATCAGAACCTTTGAAACTGCTACTCGCAATACCATGGATCTTAGCGCTATCCCTATTATTAAGAAATTAAGTCATCTGCCTATTGTTGCTGACCCCAGCCACGGCACAGGTAAATGGTATTTAGTATCCCCCATGGCATTAGCCGCGGTAGCCGCTGGAGCCGATGGATTAATGATAGAAGTCCATCCCAATCCTGACACGGCACTTAAAGACGGTCCCCAGTCACTTACCTTCGACAATTTTCGACGACTTATGTCCCAGTTAGCACCAGTAGTTCGGGCGGTGGATAGAAAGTTGTCATTGCGAGGAGCGTTAGCGACGAAGCAATCTCAAGGTAGGACGGAATAGATTGCTTCCCCTGAACTTGTTTCAGGGTCGCAATGACAGGAAAATGGGATTGAAAGAAGAGCTGGCTAATTTAGCTCCGCCAAAGGATACCATTATCACCATTGGTGTCTTCGACGGCGTGCACATGGGACATCGCTACCTGTTGGAAAATGTAAAGCAGCGAGCACGGGAAAAAAATTTGCTTAGCGGAGTGGTTACCTTCGATCGCCATCCTCAGTCAGCACTACAATCGGGTAAAGATTTACCCTGGCTAAATGAGGTGGAAGAAAAGGTTAAGCTTCTTCAGGAAACAGGTATAGATTTGGTTATTGTGATATCTTTCACCCCAGAGGTGGCTCAGTTAAGTGCGCGTGAGTTTGTCTCCTTGCTCAAAAAGCACCTTAAAATGCATAGCCTTGTGGTGGGACCAGATTTTGCTTTAGGTAGAGGGCGTGAGGGTAATATTAACCTGCTGCGGCGACTTGCCCAAGAAATGGAGTTTAACGTAGAAGCCATAGCTCCCTTTACTACTGATGGTGAGATTGTAAGCAGCACTCTTATACGCCAGGCACTAGCTCAAGGTGATATGATAAAAGTGGAAAAGTTGCTGGGGCGCTATTTCTATCTTGTAGGCAATGTTATCGCCGCGGATAAACGTGGGCGCATTCTAGGATTTCCCACCGCTAATCTTGACATACCGCCACAGCAAGCACTTCCTGACAATGGCGTTTATGCCACCATTGCCTATATAGCTGAGCAAGGATTTGCTTCAGCGACCAATATCGGCACTCGTCCTACTTTTGGCAACCCTGAATCAAGTTCAGGGAAAAGGACAGTAGAAACCCATCTATTGAATTACGAAGGTAACCTATATGGTAAAAAGATTAAAGTAGAATTTATACAAAAATTGAGAGACGAGCAAAATTTTGCCTCTGCTGAAGAACTAAAGGCACAAATTAATAAAGATATTCAGGAGATAAAGGAGGCCCTGTTGTCCTAGAAAATCAAAAATAAAAATGCAAAATGACAAAGCAAAAGTTAAAAAATTTGCATGTTGAATTGTAATTTTGACTTTTGATGTTTGACTTTTAATTTTCTAATGACCGACTCTAAATTTAATTCTATCTTAAAGCGAGGCATAGCTGAAATCATCAATGAGGCAGAGTTGATGAAGCTATTGGAGTCAGGAAGAATTCTGAATCTGAAGCAAGGATTCGACCCCAGTGCCCCTGATATACACTTAGGACACGTAGTTGGTTTGAGGAAGTTACGCCAATTTCAAGAGCTAGGGCATAAGGTCACTCTTATAGTCGGCGACTGGACGGCGAGAATTGGTGACCCAAGCGGTCAATCAACTACTCGCCCTATACTGTCTCAGGATCAAATACAAAATAACGCCCAAACATATCTGGAACAGTTCTTTAAGGTGGTAGATAAAGATAGAACAGAGATAAGATGGCAAAGTGAGTGGTACAACAAATTTACCCTGGATGAAATAATTAGACTCAGTAGTAAATTTACGGTAGCCCAACTTCTGGCAAGAGAGGATTTTAATAAGAGATATAGCTCAGGCAACCCTATTTCCCTGGCTGAAATGCTCTATCCTTTACTTCAAGCTTATGATTCAGTAGTAATTCAAGCTGATGTAGAATTTGGTGGCATTGACCAGAAATTCAATTGTCTCCTGGGTAGAGAACTACAAAAGATTATGGGTCAACCACCTCAGCAAGTCTTTCTTGTCCCTCTCCTTATTGGTACTGATGGCAATCAAAAAATGAGTAAGAGCCTGGGCAACTATATAGGCATTAAGGAACCTCCTCAGGAAGTTTACGGTAAGGTGATGTCCATTCCTGATTCTCTTATCATTGACTACTTTGAATTAGTAACCGATGCCCCAGATAAAGAAATTGCCGAGATTAAAGAACAAATGAATAATGGCTCAATCAATCCGATGAGTATTAAGAAAAGGTTGGCTCATGAAATTGTAAAACAATTTAATGACGAAGAGTCTGCCAGTGAGGCAGAACAATATTTTAGTAAAGTATTCCAGAAAAAGGAAACTCCGCAGGAAATAGCTGAACATCTCTTTCCATCCAGATATATTGGAGATGCACTCTATGAGATTGACATCGCCCCAACATTAATTAAAGAGGGAATAGTTAGGAGTAAGGGCGAATTAAAGCGCCTGCTTAGCCAAAAGGCGATTGAGTTGAATGGTGATAAAATAAACGACAGCATCATTAATGCTCGCCACGGCAGCATCCTGCGGATAGGAAAACGCAATTTTGTCAGGATAGCAGTAAGGTGAATAAATTCAATTGTGAAGGAGGCACTAGAGATGCAATTACGCATTCCCGGACCAACACCCTGCCCACCAGAGGCGCTTCGAGCTCTTTCCAAACAGATGATAAATCATCGGGGCAAGGAATTTGGCAAATTGCTGAATTTGATAACAGCAAGATTAAAACAGGTATTCCAGACCACGGAGGACGTATTTCTACTCACATGCTCAGGAACCGGTGGCTTAGAAGCAGCTATTGTGAATACTTTGTCACCGGGCGACAAGGTCTTATCTATCTCTAACGGTTTCTTTGGTGACCGCTTTGCCGAAATTGCTGAACAATATGGCGCCAAGGTAAGCCGTCTTGCCATCGAATGGGGAAAGCCTGTTGACCCCGAGGCAGTGGCAAAAGCATTAAAGGCAGATAAAGGCATTAAGGCGGTGTTAGCAACCCATAATGAATCCTCTACCGGGCTAACTAATAACATTAGAGAAATAAGCGCTGTGGTCAAAGAGCTCGACAAACTCCTTCTGGTTGACGCTGTAAGTAGTCTCGGCTCCATTGACCTGCCAGTGGATTTATGGCGCTGTGATGTGGTAGTAACTGCCTCTCAAAAAGGATGGATGGTTCCGCCGGGATTAGCTATGGTCAGCGTAAGCAAAAATGGCTGGCAAGCCTACAGCGAAGCTAAGATGCCACGGTATTACTTTGATTTTGGCAAGGCCAAAAATTACCTCGAGAGGGGGCAAACCCCTTGGACACCGGCTGTCTCTGTTTGCTATGCTCTAGATGCCACACTGGACTTAATGTTAAGCGAGGGTCTGACTAATATATTTGCCCGACATGCCAGAGTAGCTCAGATAGCCAGGGAGGGAATAAAGTCAATGGGGTTATCTCTTTTTCCCCAGGAAGATCATGCCTCTAATACTGTAACAGCAGCCAATGCTGCTGATAAAATCAATGCCTCCAAACTTATTCAAATACTCAGGGATGAGTATGATGTAGTTATTGCCGGGGGACAGCAAAAACTATCAGGCAAAATATTCCGTATCGGACACCTTGGTTTCGTATATGAGAAAGATATTAAGCTGGTATTGGAGGCATTAAGCCAAGCTTTGCCAAAGGCGATGTCATCCTAGCCCTGAAACAAGTTCAGGGCAAAAATAAAAATGCAAAACTCAAAGGTTCGACTTTTAATTTTCTAATGAAAGTATTAGTTGCCGACTATATTCCCAAAGAAGGTCTAGAAATCCTATGTAGCCATGCTCAGGTTGACATCAAACCCGACCTAAAACCTGAGCAACTGAAGGAAATAATTGCTGACTATGATGCTTTAATCGTGCGCAGCAAGACACAAGTATCAGCAGATGTCATCGAACTGGGGGAAAACCTTAAAGTAATCGGCAGAGCCGGGGTAGGGATAGACAATATAGATGTTGATGTTGCTACCAGAAAAGGTATTGTAGTAGTCAATGCTCCCACGGGTAATACTATTTCTGCTACAGAGCACACACTTGCCCTTATGCTTGCTCTGGCGCGTAATATACCCCAGGCAAATAACGAACTCAAGAAAGGAAAATGGGAGAGAGAAAAGTTTACCGGCACCGAACTCAGAAACAAAACTCTTGGCATTATCGGATTAGGCAATGTCGGCTCTGAATTGGCAAAACGTGTTCAAGCCTTTGAGATGCACATTCTTGCCTACGACCCGTTCGTCTCCGAAGATTATGCCCAGCGTCTCAAGGTAACCTTGGTTTCCCTGGATCGACTTCTAAAGGAAGCTGATTTTATTACGCTGCATGTGCCATTGACAACCATGACGGAGAAACTCATCGGTGCCGCAGAGTTAGCCATGATGAAACCCACAGCCCGAATCATCAATTGCGCCCGAGGTGGATTAATTGATGAGGAGGCTTTACTCAAAGCAATACAAGAGGGGAAGATAGCTGGTGCTGCCTTTGACGTTTTCAGTAGAGAGCCGCTAACAGACAGCCCCTTATTTAAAGAAGATAGGATAGTTGTTACCCCACATCTGGGTGCTTCCACAGTTGAAGCCCAGATGAATGTTGCCAGAGATGTGGCAGAACAGGTTTTAACTGTGCTACAAGGACAGTTTAGCCGCTATGCTGTTAATGCTCCACATATTCCTCCTGAGATGGTGCCTTTTGTTAAGGCAGCGGCAACTATCGGTAACCTCGCCAGCCAATTGACAGAAGGACAGGTAAATTCAATACAAGTTAAATATGGTGGTGAAGTTGCCAACTACGACTGTAATCCCATTAAGACTGCGGTTATTAGCGGTCTGCTGCAACCAATGACCGAAGAAAAGATTAATCTGGTCAATGTCAACTTGATAGCGGCGCAACGTGGCCTCAAGGTTAGCGAAGAAAAACAACCAGCGGTGAAAAATTACTCCAATCTAATTACTCTGGAGGTCAATACAAATATAAAGACCACTACCGTTTCTGGAACGGTCAGAGATAGCGAGACCCATATTGTCCAGGTTGATGAATTCTGGATGGACATTGTGCCTACCGGCGGTTATTTCCTTTTCTGCCATCATGTTGACCAACCAGGGCTTGTTGGCACCATCGGCACTATAACCGGCAAAGCCGACATCAATATTAGTTCCATGCATTTAAGTCGGCTCAAACCTCGTGGCTCAGCTTTGATGATTCTCGCCCTGGATGAATCACTCCCCGAAAAGCAAAGGCAAGAAATTCTGGCTATCCCCGGCATCCACACCGCCAAGGTAGTCAAGCTATAGACTGCCTTAAATCCCTCCCCTCGAAGGAAGACAACTATCCCTTGTCATTCTAATCCCTTCACTTTTTGTCATTCTGAGGGAGCAAAGCGACCGAATAATCTCGCTCAGGGTAAACTCCACGAAGAATCTCTAACCTCCTTTGAAGGGAGACGACTATCCATCCTACTTCTCCTCTCCCTTGATGGGAGAGGATTAAGCAACTGTCTTGGCATCAGGGATACAGGTATTATTAAAGATAGCATAATTACAAGACCAATAAGAGTTATGTTTAAGCATTACATTCAGTATGATGAGCAACTTATGCATACAAGCAGTAAGAGCCACCTTCTTCTCCTTGCCGTTAGCGAGGAGACGCTCATAAAAGATTCTAATGGTAGGGTTGAAACGGACTGCGCTAAGAGTTGCCATATACAGATGTTGCC
>Ga0210056_1002003_pt1 | contig 17442 bp, 17 predicted proteins | sample CryGeyCG2014_080_2_FD_183965 | JGI IMG/M metagenome (GOLD analysis project Ga0210056, IMG submission 183965) | Groundwater microbial communities from aquifer - Crystal Geyser CG07_land_8/20/14_0.80 (SPAdes) (version 2) | ecosystem: Environmental > Aquatic > Deep subsurface > Groundwater | place... | reverse complement strand
AACACCGAACAGTCAACACCGAACGCCCAACACCGAACGCCCAACACCGAACAGTCAACACCGAACAGTCAACACCGAACGCCCAACACGTGACACCTGACACCCCTGATCCAGGAGCCCCCCACATGCCAACCCCACCCAAACGAATCCTCACCGCCCACGACGCAGTCGCCGAGCGGCTGAAGAAGCCGCCCATGGCGCTGCATTTCCGCGGCAAGACACCGGCCGAGTGGCGACAGTGGCGGCGCAGCTTCCGCCGGGCGCTGGTGGCTGAGCTGGGGCCCATGCCGGAGCGTGTGCCGCTCCGCGCTGAGGTCATTGCCGAGGACGACCTCGGTGACGTGATCCGCCGGAAGGTGATCTTCGACTCCGAGCGCTACGCCAGCGTGCCCGCCTACCTCGTGGTGCCCAAAGGTCTGGAAGCGGGCGAGCGCCGTCCCGGCATCCTCTGCGCCCACGGACACGGAGTGGGCAAAGACGCGCTGGCGGGGATCACCGGGGAGGAGTACCAGCACCACATCGCATTGCGCCTCGCGCGCGAGGGATACGTCACCCTCTCACCCGACTGGCGCACCTTCGGCGAGCGCGCCGACCCCGAGGCCTGGGTCCGGCGCCCGGGGCGGGACGGCTGTAACGTGGCGTACCTCGCGCAGGGGTACTTCGGCTACCAGTTGTTGGGGTTGCAGATTCACGACGCGCAAGTCTGCCTGGACTACCTGCAGAGCCTGCCGCAAGTGGCCGGGTCGCGCTTGGGCATGATCGGCTGCTCCTTCGGCGGCACCATGACGAGCTACGTCTCGGCCCTCGATGACCGGATCAAAGTGTCGATCCCCGTGTGCTACCTCAGCACCGTCAAGAGCGCCCTCACCGTGCAGCACGGCAACACCTGCGGCTCCCAGTTCGCCTTCGGGCTGCTCAAGCACGGCGAGATCTCCGACGTGTTCGGGCTCCTCGCGCCGCGGCCCTGCATGCCGCAGGTGGGCCGGCAGGATACCTGCTTCCTGTTGGACGACGCACTCAAGGCGGCGAAACACCTGAAGACCATCTACAAAGCAGCCGGCGCCGCCAACAGCCTGGCCGTCCACGTGTTCCCCGGTGTCCACGAGATCGACGTGGAGCCGGCAGTGGAGTTCTTCAAGGCGCACCTGTGATTGGCGGGCCGCACGGTTCCTGCGTTCGGCGCGCTCGTGTCCCCGGTGCCCCGGTGTCCGCCTTGGCGTCCGGAGGATGACATGCGACTGCGCAACGCCCTTCTTCTTCTGCTGATCTCGTCCTCGCACGCACTGCCGGTTGACTACTGGGGTGCACACGTGCGACGGCAGACCAGCAAGCTGTTCGGCCGCACATACAGCCCAAACCGGATCGCGCGGTTCTGCGACAAATTCAGACAGCTACCGGAGGCAAGACAACGGCATGACTTCGGGGCAGTGCTCTGCATGCTCGCCGACCCCGACCCCTGGGTCCGCCAGCAAGCGGGGCACCCCCTGCAGAACAGTACCACCAACTTCGCAAGCCTGGGCATCTAGCAGTTTCGCTCCTTCGACCCATACGAGGAGTACGAGAAGGTAGCAGCCCAGGTTGCGGGTCTGCACAAGTGGTTCCGTGCGAACCCAAGTGCGGTGCAGTTCGACGGCGAACGGATCGAGGAGGAACGTGAGATCGCTCTGAGCTGCTGGGACTCGTACCCCGACGCCCGGGTTGTCCCACTCCTTGCAGCCTATGCCCAGCGCCGGCTGTACGGCGGGGACAAGGAGGCGATCTACGCGCTCAAGGCGCTACTTGACTACGATTCGGTCGAGGTAAGGTCGGCTGCGTTGGTGCCGCTCCTACACGCGACTACGCCTGAGCTGGCGCCCAAGGACGATCGTGGCCTGTCGCCCCCGAACTGCGATGCCACGCTGATCGAAGGAGCAAAGGCCAATTGGCTGGCTTGGTGGAAGGAGAATGAACAGACGTTCCGGCCGCAGAAGTACGGGTTCAGCGATGCTGGGTGAGTGCTGGATCGTGGTCAGGCACGTAAGAGCGCTCCCGACTGGCCGCTAACCATGGACGCGTTGGGATCACCAGGGCGCAAACGCCACCTCGTCGTCGAGGACGGGCTGGTGCTGACCTACGACTCTATCCCGTCAAGCCTCTGTATCCCCCCAACACGTCGGGAAGTCCGCCGGCCGCCTCTCCGGAAGCAGGAGGTGCGCCTCCGGTCTCCGCCGGCCCTCTTCCGGAAGCAGGAGGTGCGCCTCCGGTCTCCATCGGCCCTCCTCCGGACTCCGCCGGTCGGCCCCCGAAACCCGGAGGGACGTCCTGGAAGGGGTCGAGATTGCCAACTTGCGGCCGGCCCGGGAGGTGAGCATCGACGCGCTGCTGACGGTGTGCGACCGCTACGCGGATCGGCTGAAGTCCGCCTTCGAGCGCGATTCGGGTCAAGTCGGAACGCTCCCGCACCGGCCCGGTTCGGGACCGCCTCGAAGTCACGCCAGCTCCGGGACCGTCCGGGGCAGGCGGGACCGGCGATCCGCCGCCGACGGTGTAGGGCAAGGGGGACCGGGCGAGCGGCAGAGCAGGCTCGTCCCTTCCCCTCGCCCCAAAACCCCCTCACGCTGGCCAGCCGCATGGAACCTGAGCGGCGCATGGTCTTCGCCCTGAAGGGGCGATGTGAAAACAGCCCAGCGGCTTCAGCCCTGGGACCTGGGATGCGGCACACCCTCCAAAGTCCCGAAGGGACGACTGAGCTACTGCGTCAGTCGTCCCTTCGGGACTTGGCGGTCTTCTGCGGCGGAGTGGACCTAGGGCTGAAGCCTCGAGCCCCCGGGGTTCGATGGGCTACTCTCACTTGGTCTCTCCGGGACGCGGATGTGCCCGCCGGCGTCTGAGGCGCCGGTGTAGCCTCTTGCCGCCGCTTCACCACTCCACCACTCAGGAATGACCATGCTCCCCACCCGCACAACTACGTATCCCGACAGCCCGTCATTGTTGGCGTTGGCAGGGCTCCCGGAAACGTACTCGTGAGGGGGCTCGGATCGTCCTTGCGCCCGCACGGGCCGCGTGCTACTATGGGGCGGTGTTGCTTTTCACGCGGCGCGTCATTGCGAGGACGCTCGGCGGGGGTGGCCGGGGGCGGTCGTGTTCGCGGACCGGGAGGTCCACAGTGCCAACAGCCTCTGCTCACCGCCAATCACCGGAGGACCGCCCGATCAGCGCCTTGGTGGCGTTCCCCAAGGAGGAAGAGGGGCGAGCGGTCGCTACCTACTTGCTCCAGCGCCGGCAGTACCGTGCCGCGGTCGCGCGAACCGGCGCTGAAGCGGCTGAGTTGGCCGCCCTCGACTCTCTGAAGGTGGCCGTGGTCAGTCTGGCGCTTCGGGATCCGCTGGGGCTGGAGATTGTCGCCCGACTGCGGGCGGCAGACGCACGCCTGCCGGTGGTGGCGGTCCACCGCCACACTGCCCGAGCCGAGGACGAGACGACGAAACTGGAGGCGCTGAACGCCGAGCCGTTGGATGCTCCCTTCCTGATGCCGGAGTTCCGGGACTGCCTGAACAGAGCGGCGGCCCGGATGACCCAACTGCCCGGGAACCATCCAGCGGAGAGGCGGCGGCACGCGCGCGGCGCGGCCGTGTTTCCCGGAGTCGTCGAGACCCCTGACGGCAGCAGTGCATGCGAGGTCGTGGATCTGTCCCTGGGTGGGATGCGAATCCGTAGCGAGAGGCGCAGCGCTGATGGCGCGCCGGTGACGGTCCGGTTCCATTCGCCCCTGGATGGTCACCCCTTCAGGTTGGCCGGGCAGGTGCTCCGCACCAACGCGAACGGGGAACAGGTCGTCCTGCTGCTGCCCGGTCCCGTCGCGGAGCGCGCGCAGTACCTGGCCCTCGTTGCGCAGTGCGTCTTCAACAACCGGCATCGCGTGTTGGTCACGGAAGACAACGAAGCGATCCAGGACCTCGCGGCCAGGGCCCTCACCGGGATCGGCTATTGCGTTGTCCAGGCCAGGAAGGTCGCCGAGGCCGACGAGGCGCTGCAGCGTGGACCGGTCGATCTGCTCCTCGCAAACATCGGCCTGCCGGATGGGAATGGCATCGACTTCGTTCGGTCGGCGCAGGAGGCGCACCCGGAGCTGTGCATCGAGTTCAGCTCGGGGACGGTGCTCGAGTCCGACGAAACGGCAATCGAGGGGATGGGATTCTCGCTGTTGCGGAAGCCGTGGACGGCGGCGGCGCTGCGCGGGCGGGTGGACGGGTTGCTTCGTGAACGCAGAGAGGCGGGGACAGAAGGACTTGGGGACAAGGGGACAGGGGGGTAGGGAGGGGAGGGGGACTTGGGGACGGGGGGACTCTATGGGAGTTGTTCGGTTAGCCAGCTAACTGACGTGCGGACGCTTTGGCGCATTTGGTCGCGGGCGGTGCGGGCTGCGGCGGCGAGCGCCGCGTGGTCGTCGAAGAGACGTTGGAGGGTTCCAGACAGAGCGGCGGCCGAGGCGCGTTCGGGGGCGCCGGCACTGAGTTGGCCGCTGGCCTTCAGGAAGGCGGCTACCTTCGGGTCGTAGTCAATGCCCACGGCCGGGACGCCGGCGGTGATAGCGAAGAGGAGCGCATGCAGCCGGACGCTCACCACGGCGCGGCATCGCGAGAGGAGAGTCACCCACTCGGTGGGGGAGAGGTCTTCGGACACGGTGTGCGCCGAGGAGCCCAGCCGTTCCTGGACGCTCGCGCAGAGGGCTTCGTCCGCGTCGCGGTGGAGGGGCAGGAGGACGACGTTGGTCCCGAAACGCCGCGCTGCCTTGGTCAAGGCAGCGACGAGACCAGGCATCGCCGCCGAAAGCCCGGCGCATTCCCGCAGCGACACACCCAGCAGCGGCTTGCCGCCGGGGATCTCCAGGCGTGCCATTAGCGCCTCGGCCTCGGCGGCGGCGGCCGGCTCGAGCAGCACCGCCGGGTCGGCAGCCACCCGCGTCGGCGGAGCCAGGATTCCCAGCGACCGGGCCAACTGCGCCGAGTCCGCGTCGCGCCAGACGAGCGCTGAGGTGTCCTGCAGCACTGCCGTCACCGCGACCCTGGCAGGCAGGCGGCGCAGGGGGCCGAGTCCCTGGAACGCCACTGCTGTGCGGGTGCCCACGGCTCGGGCCAGTTCCAACTGCGCCAGGTAGTACCCCAGCGACCGCGCGCTGGTGGCGTCCTGGAAGAGGCTGCCGCCGCCGCTGAGGAAGAGATCGGTCTGGCGAACCTCGCGCAGGAACACGTCGGGCCGCCAGCGCGACACAGCGCGCACGCCGTGGCGGCGCTCCGTGTCGGCCGGGTCCGCCGAAAGGGCTACAGGGTGGAAGTCAGACCACGCCTCGGACAGCGCGCCGACAAGGCACTGCAGCACTGCTTCATCGCCTGCGTTGCCGAAGCCGTAGTAGCCGGAGAGCAGGACGCGCATGGTGTGTTCGAGTCCGTCACTTCTTCGAGCGAGGCGCCTTGGCAGTGGGCGACGCGGGCTTCGAGGGGCGACTGTCGCGGTGGACAAGGGTCAGCGCCCACGCCAGGAACAACCCAACCAACCAGCCCAACCACAGCCCGTTGAAGGCCCGCAGTAAGGTCAAGTAGAGCGGCGTGTGGATATGACAGAACGTGTTGAATAGCGATACCTGCCCCAGGGCGGCAACGAGCAACAGGGGAAGGGTGAAAGACCTCCACCCCCGCAGTGCGCAAGCCACGGCCAGCACCATCGCCGGGTGGCCAATCGCGAACTCCTTGAACCTCGGGCGGGCGATCAACACCATCTCCATCCAGTCGCGGATCTTGAGTTCGAGGCTCGACACGCCGACTCCGGGATCGTTGCCCGTCCGCAAGATCGCCACCGCTGCCGCACCCAGGACAATGACCGCCGCCGCCGCCTGCCAGAAGCGGACAGGCTCCCGGGCGAGCTGACCGAACCGGTCCTTCACCTGCCCCCAGCGGTCGCCCCAGGACCGGCCGCCGACGGGCACCAAGCCGCCGACGTAGCAGACGAACGCGAATGCAAGCGGCAGCAAGTGCGCCAGCTTGATCCCCGCGAACTGGTCCAGCTTCAGCATGAAATGCGCGTCCGCCAGCAGACACACCGAGAGCGCGGCTCCCACCAGCGTCACGCCGGCCGCGGAAAGGAGCGTCGCAAGTGAAGCCTTCGCCAGGCCTCCCCGCCGCTCGCCCTCCGTCAGCCAGCCGGAGACACCGGGAAGGATGAGCGCCAGCGAGGGGAAGACAACGCCGGCGCCTAAGGCTGCCAGCTTGGCGCCCATCCCCGGCGCCGCCCAGATCACCGCCGCCACGCCCACGCTCCCCAACGCCCACAGCCCGAGGGCCGGTAACAGGGAGAGCCCCACCAGAAGGTGCACCAGGAGAACGAACCCGGCGACCACGCCCATCCCCGCCACGGCCCGAGGGACGCGCGGGACGGCGAACGGAGACAGCGGCGTTGCGACGCCGAGCGGAAGCCCGGCTGCGAGGAGTCCCTTGGTCACCTCCTCGACGTATTTCAGGTTCTCCTCGATCGCGCCGGCCTTGAGCTGCGGGAAGAAGCGGAGGTAGCAGACGCGGATGCCTCGTTCCTTGGCGGCGCGCACAAAGCGCCGCGCGGCCACGTCGGGCGTCAGCTTAAGCTGCTCGTTCTCCGCGATGCTGTGGACCCGCAGGACTTGGGGGAACATGGCAGCAGAGAGCCGCTCGTCTCCGCGCTGCTTGGCGAACTCGACCGTCCCAAAGGCGAGGCCGAACTCACGGAAGGCGTCGGCCGTTTGGCCGATCAGGTCCTGGTAGCCCAGCACTTCCTCCTCGGAGAAAATGACCAGGTGCGCGTTCTTGCGGCTCGCCAGGGCAGCCATGTAGCCGATGGCGTCAGGCGTGACGGCCGGATAATTGAGGTACCGGCAGATCACCGCGAAGCTGTGTTTGCGGGCCAGCCGCAACTGCTCCGGGTCGAAGGAGGCGCCGATCGCTCCGCGCACGTCGCTGCCGCCGCGGAGAGCGAGGAACATGTCGCCACGGCGGGCTTCCTTGAGTTTGGGGAAGATCATCTGGACGGAGCCGGAGCACTTCCGGGCCAGGGTCCGGCCGATCTCGCTCAGCAGGTTCTCGTCTCGCGAAGTCACGAACAGGTCGAAGTCTGCGAACGCGCCTTCTGCGACGCCCAGCCCGGGTGGCAGCGCCGATCGAGGCAGGATCTGCACACGCCCGAGGGGCTCCAACTCGTCCAGGGTCAACTCGCTGAGCGCAACCGACGTGACGCCAGCCGCCTTGCACCGAGCCAGCAGTCCGTCGAGGTCGGTGCCGCGAGCATTGGCGACCTGAGCCAACTGCGTCATGTCGACAGCAACCTCGACCGTGCGGTGTCCGCGCTCCAGCCGGAACCGGGCGTAGCCCCAGTAGGCGCTATCCAGCACGGCGAGTGCGAGCAGGACGATCAACCAGAAGGTGGGCTTCTTGAGCATGGATCACCGTTGGGGCAGGGGAGTGCCGGTATTGTAGTGAGTGGGTGCCTGGGGTGCAACCGGACATGCCGCGCAGAAAGGCGGGGGAAGGGCTCAAGCACTCCGTGCTATTGCCGGGTGCTGCGACAGGGCAAAGCTTTTGCACTAAGATAGCCATTCGGGCCTCTGCGCAACGGGAGCGATTGGAAGGAACCTGTCATGCGGCTGACCGGACGATCGAAGGGTACGCGGAAGCGCGGACCAGCGGAGGTCGCGCTGGACCGGGCAACCTACGAGAAGGAATTGGCCGAAGGGCGCGAAGCCGGCGACGCCACCAAGGTCGCGCAAGCGCTCAACAACCTCGGCACCGTCCTCACCGACGCCGGGAAGCACGAGGAAGCGCTCGACCACTACGAGCAAGCCGTTGCCGCGCTCGACGAGAACGCCACCGTCGAAGACCAGGTGATCTCGCGCGGCAACGCCGCCCAGGCCGCACGGCAGTTGGAGCAGTGGGACAAGGCGTTAGACTACGCCCTGCAATCCGAAGCCATTGCCGTCAAGAACGACTACGGCAAGACGCTGAACGAACTCCTCGTCGCCTTCCTCGCGATGCGCCAGGAACTGGGCCCGGAGCGGTTCACCGAGCAATTCACCGCCCGCCTGGAGCAACTCCCCGAAGACCTCCGCCCTCACGTCCGCGTCGACTTGCACCTCAAGCCTACCTACAGGAAAGAGAAGGACGACCCGGGCCGCAACGCCCCCTGCCCGTGCGGCAGCGGGAAGAAGTACAAGAAGTGCTGCGCGGGGAAGTGAGGCGCGTGGCTGGGTGAGCAGGTGACTTCGGGTCAGGTCAGCCTGGGGGGCTGCGTGCCGTTTCGTCTGTCTCGCAGGTTCCAGTCTCGCCAACCGCCCCAAGGCGCGGCTCGCGGGCGTTGGGGCAGACGAAGCTCGCGTCCCCTTGACAGTCGCCCCGGCACGGCGCTACACTTGGCCCTCAGATCGAGTCTCGCACTCACGGGAGGCGATAGCTGTGAACGGTCTCTCTCTCTCTCTCTCCCAGCCTGCGTAGCCGCGTGGGAGACCTGTGGGGGCGGCGCTGGCTGACGGCGGTCATGGTCGGCTGGTTAGTGCTCAGCGCAGACGGACCCGGGCTTTGGCCGCAGCCACCGGAGCCACCTCCGCCCCAGCCTCCCGCCGGATTGCGCCTCGTTGCGGAGCCTGACGTGATCCCCGCTGACGGTCGCCATTCGTCGCGGCTGACGGCCAGGTGGCTGCCCGCTGCCGGGCGGCCGGTCGCCGGGCGACGCATTCGGTTCGCGACCACCGCCGGCTGGCTCACAAACACCGAGGGCGTCACCGACGAGCGGGGTCGGGCGCAGACGTTCCTGGTGTCAGCCACCGAACCCGGCACGGCCACGGTGACGGCGCGTTGCGACTGCCAGACGGCGACGGCCACCGTCGTGTTCAGAGAAGATGACGGCACAATCATACTGCAGCAACAGCCGGCGCCCACCGTGTCGCTCTCGGCGCACTGGTGGCCGACGGCGGGTCAACCCGGCTACCAGTGCGAGTACAATGGCGGCACGCTGTCGGGAGGACCGCAGGAGTTCAAGTTCAACGTCTACTGGCACTACTTCCCGATCCTGGGAGTCTGGCTCAACTAGATGCGACTGAACGAGAACGCCGGCCATCCCGATCAGCAGTGGACGGTCGGCGACATGCACGGCCGGCCGCCCGACCCCAGCGACCCGTGCGACCCGCCTGTGCCCGGGCCCGAAGAACGCGCCTGGATGTCGATAGGAACCACGCCTCCGCCGCCGCTGCACAATGCCCCGTATACCCTCACCGCCAGCTACACGTACGTGGTCGGGCCGATGCCGTTCCAGTACCTCACCGACCAGCTCGCCATCGAGCTATCGTTCGCCAATCTCGTGGTAGCCGTCGTCGAGGACGCTACCCATCCGCCGGTCCTGCTATGGCATCCAACGGACGCGCAGAAGCGCAAGTGCGAAGTCGCCTTCACGCTGAGCAGCCGGCAGCAGGAGACGGTGGACGTGACGCTCAGCGTGTACGACCTCAGCCGACCGGATGACGCCGCGCCGGTGCGGCGCGTCGTGTTGCAGGACCTGACGGCGATCGTGGGCGGCGAGCGGGAGATCTGGACGTGGGACGGCAGGAACGACCAGGGGCAGACGATGCCTAAAGGCGTCTATCCGTTCGTCGTGACTGCCATGGCGGACCCGATCCCGCAGGACATGATCGACCGGGACAAGAGCAGCCACCTGACTCTCCAGCGCGGGACGGATGGTCAGGGACAGCCGGCGGCGGAAGCCGAGCCTCTGGGTTACGATGAGCAGGCGGGGACGCAGGACTTTCTGGTGCGCTATGGGCTGCATTGCCAATCCACCCGGACGGACAATGATGGGGACCACCGCTGGGATGAGGATCCGGTGGACGGGCAAGACAACGACGGAGATCTGCTCTTCGACGAAGACCCGCAGGACCCGGCCGACGCCACACAAGGTGAGCTGATCGTTCACGACCCGGACTTCCAGGTGTGGCAGGCGGACCTGAGCACGCTGCGCTGCGAGACGCACAGCACCGAACAGAACGAGGTGACGGACGGGCTGCACGCCACGCTCGCCGGGGAGCAGCACGCGCTGGTGGCGAAGGTGCCGGCGGCGTTCCTGGCGAAGGTCGGGAAGTACGACTTCGCCATCCGGGCGAAGGACGCCCACGGGCATCTGGGGCGCTCCCACGCGAACAAGTGGGCGTTGGAGTGTGGGCAGCTCTGTCGCTGGAACCCGGACCTGGACACGGACTCGGACAACGACGGTGACATCGACGAAGACGATGATCCCATCGAGGCAGATGCCGACAAGCCAGGGCGAATCGTCGCCCTGAACGACGATGATGACAACGGGAACGGCATCCCCGACCTTACGCCGGGCGATGACGAGTACACCGACGACGACATGGTGGAAGTCATCCTCCGCGCCGTGCCGATGACGCCCGACAACAAGCTGACGCTGCGCTGCCCGCAGGGCGGCGCGAAGATCCGCGTGTGGCCGAACCAGTACAAGGGCCCGGGCGAGGCGCTGGACTTGCCGCACGAGTTCGAGTTCGGCGGCGGGGACATTAGCGTCTGGGTAGAGGGCCTTGAGACCAGCGCCGCGCCCGGCGACGTGGTGCTGGAGCTGGTGGGGACGGTGGATGGGGAGGAGTATGTAGATGTGGTGAGGTTGACCGTTGCGCGCTTGCGACTGAAGGAGGCGACCTTCGGTGGCCCGCACCACCCAGTGGTCAGGGACAACGGCGCAGGCCAGTACGTTGCGCCCCACTGGCTCGACAACAACGAGGACGGGGACGGGAAGGACCCCGGGGACCAGCGGTACCCCGTCTGCTACACGCGGGACACGCGCATGCAGGTGGCTGCCAAGGTGCTCCTCGCCCCGCCGGACCTCTTCCCCGGCCCCTTCCAGATCAGGGGCGACGGTCCCGGAGCTTGGGACGTCTCCGCGACTGGCGCCACTGTGAACGGCATTGAGATCACTATTCCGCTGACCGAGTGCCCGACGCCTTTCCTCAACGAGATCGACTTCTTCAACCCGATGGAGATCAAGTGGGAGCTGTCGCCGGACGGCGGCGCAACCTGGCTGAACGTGGGCAAGAGCGATGACCGAGTTTACGTAATGCTCGCGAACCCCGTTGCCAACTCCCTCTACGAAACCATCGTAGACATTGGGTGCCGGAATGCGGACGGGAAGAGCAACGCCAATGACGGGGTAACCGCGATCTGGGGCGACTTCCAGGGACCGATTCCAGGTGTGCGCCGGAAGGTCATGGACGGGGACAACAACGTCGACGGCGTGAACATGCGGTACTGGCTGCCGGCGAACAGCACCCCCCAGACACTGGCCGGAATGCTGGCCAGTCCCGTTGGCAACGGGAGCTGCGTGGCCTGGTCCGAACTGCTCCACGAGACGGTCAGGGCTCAAGGCATACCCGGTTCCCAGATATACGAGGTCCAGGCGAGCACGATCGTGAACCCCGACGCGGACGGGTTCCTGGTGAAGAACTGGAACTTCGGCCACCACGTAAGGACGGGACCCCTGGGCGGCTGTGAGACTGCCGCGAATCCCGATGACTTCCAGGCGATTCCGGAGGGACCAGCGCCCCCTGATGCGTCGTGCGTAACTCCCGGTCCGAATGGCACTCTGGGTACTGCGCCTGGCGGCAACGACGTCGAGGCCGACGGGCTATTCGCCGGAACCGCCCATCCTTACCTGCTGTTCACGGGGCAATGGGGGGGCGATCCGGCCCAACCGTATGGTGATCAGGCGGGCGACGTAGCTAACCAACCCGGGGTGGCGGGCCAACACAACGCTGAACCGCCAGAGTTCTTCTATAACCACTACGTCGTCAGATACGGAATAGAGATCTACGATCCCTCCTACGGGGCAGGTCCGTTCGCAGACGAACTGGCGCACGAGACGACGTCGATCCTTGGCATCAAGGCGACGTTGCCCGTCGGGCCGTGTGCGAGGCGAGACGACCCGGCTCGCCAGGAACTGATCTACATCCCCCGTTAGGGCTCTGCGTAGCTGTGGAGGTGAGTTCAATGCTGAGCCGTCTTGCGCCAAGACACGGGCTTCCCCGTGCCGCCCTCGTTCTCTCGGTTGTGGCAGTGGCCGGGGCGTGTCGTGCTCCCGCGTCGCCAGCGGCGGTCGAGGCAGCCAAACAGGAGCCGCAGGTGGAGCGACTCCAGAGCCTGGGGAAGCCAGCCTACCACGCGACGCATAGGCAGCTTGCGCTGTGCGTGCAGCAAGCCCCGATTCCTGCGGACCCACGCTGGATGTTTGCGCTCCCGAAAGAGTGGCTGCGGCCGGTTGGACTCGATGAGAACCCTCCGTTCGGCAATCTCATCTTTCAGCTAGTCGACTCTCGGAGAGAGGACCCGCTCAGCGGCGACGTGATCTGGGTTGCCTACGAGCTGTGGCGCACGGGCGGGGGGCCGCCCGAACGCTGGACCGGGGGTATCGTCTGGGATGCCCGCGCAGAAGAGGCGTACATCGTGCTCATGCAGTCGCGAGGTCAGTACAGCTACAACATCCTGCGGGTGTATCGCGCCCGACCGGGGCAGGCAATCGCGAAGCATCCCATCAGCCTGGAGGCGGGCCGGCCGCAAGCATGGCCCAAGACCGCGATGCCCTTCGCTCAGGTACGTACCCGTGGACGCGCGGACGCACTCACTCTGGTTGGGCTTCGCCGGCGAGGCGACGAACTCGTCATCACGAGTGAGAGCGAAGGGAAGGCCCCGTCCCCCGCGGAGTTCCGGTACCATCTGAAGACCGGCAAGTGGTCCACGCCGCTACCCATTGAACACATCGGGCCTTAGTCGTCACGCCGTGAACGGGGTCACACCGGCGCCCTGATTGCGCCGAGCATCCCGCACTGGCCGGACTACTTCGGCGCCGCGGCCTACAACCGGCTTGGCACGCCGGAGGTTACGGAATCGTCCGCTACGACGGCCGGTTCTACGACCCGTCCTACGGCGCCGGCCCGTACGGGACGGAGAATGACCATGAGAACGCCGCGTGTGCTGGCATTCTGAGCGCTGGCTTTGCCAAGAGAAACGAGGTAGCTGTGCAAGAGCTCTCCTATCGTCGTAGAGCAGACCTGGAGTAGGGGAGGCAACCATGGACACTTCGGCCGTTGTGTGGTCGAGCCTTGCTCGAACTCTCTTCGTAGTGACATGCGTCCTGCTTCACTGTGCGTCCGAAGCACCATCCGAAGAGCAAGTGGGGCACTCCTCGCGCCGCGACAGCCCCGAGCGGCTGGCGCGGCGCGGCTACTCGGTAGACCGGTCAGCGCGCCAACTCGCTTTGTGGCGGAAGCCGGTCACCCTCCCGCGATTGACGTTGCGCGAGTGGGATGAGTTTGTGCGAAAGCACGGCACAGAGGGGTTCCCGAATATCGCCTTCGTGCTCGTCGACGCGTCACGAGATCGTCCCGAAGAGGGTCATGTAGCTGCGGTCGTATACCGCCGGGATACTCCTGGAGCAATGCCTCCTGCTACTTGGTGTGCTGACCTATCCTGCGCCGACGAGGAGAACCTGGCGTACATTGCCCTAGGCAGTTCCACCCCAGAGAGGCTGGATCTCGCACTCTACCAGGCAGATGTGCGGAAGAACCTGGGCCAATGGCCCCTGCAAATGAAGTACGAGAACTGGCCGCAATGGCCCTCACCGGTGCCGCCGGTCTCCCGGGCGAACTGGCGCATCGAGGGGCGGTCCATGCCCCGGGTTTCACGCGTGCGCCTTCGGTCCCAACCCGCTGCCATCGTCGTGGAAGCTGAAGTGGACCATCCGGCGGGTGCGGTGATCCATTTCCGCTTCGATCTGGAGAGCCAGCGATGGTCGGCAGTTGCCCCAGCAGGCATAAGGGTAGTGCGCCATCCGTGAACCACGGAGGCCGACAAGCGAAGGGACGGAACCGGGCCAAACCTGCCCTCGGAGTCCGCCGGGGACCCCGACGACCTCCAAGCGATACCGATTGGTCCAACCCACTCTTGTCCAAAACAGCATTTGATGGAGGAGCCAGCCTGTCGCCCAGGTATCGGACCAGTAGGTGGTGCTCAGATGATCTGCGTGACTGGTATACATCGGCCCCTGAACGTGAGGCGCCGAGGAAGGAATGCCCAGATGAACGGACAGACCGGGCTCGAGGCACGCCGCGTCACAATCACTATCTGTGCGGCGGCGCTTTTTGTGTTTGGGCGGGCCCCACTGGCTGGCCAGACGACTGGCGGACCACTATCGCAGAAGCTCACTGGCGACGGGTCCGCCCCGCAGGCGGTGGCGATCATCCGCCACGACCCCAAGGAGCCAGCCCGGCGCCTGGTCCTCTACCGCGTCGACCTGCCGCAGCCATCTCTGCGGGACCTGGAGCGCTATTACCGCACACACCCTCCCGGGGTCCATTTGGGGAATGTCGCCTTCCTCTTGGTGGACCACCCAAGCGGGAACGAGTCGGAGGGTCGAGTCGTGTGGGTTGCCTACGTGTTCGAGAGCAAGTTGGTGATGCCTCCCCCCATCTGGTCCGCTGCCCTCGCCAGGGATCCGCGCACCGCGAGGACCTATGTGGTCTTAGTTGAGTCGGCGGGTCAGTACGCCAGGCTGGACGTCAGCATCTGGGAGGTCGCTACCACCAAGTCGCTTGCCGCGTACCCTTGCCGACTCGTGACCGCTGAATGGGAGAAGTGGCCGAAGGCCCCGGTACCAACTGCCCACGTTCGAACGCGCGGTTACGTCTACGGAGTGTCGGGAATCAGTGCAGCCATCGAGGCTCACCGTGTGGTGATTCGTGGGGAGAAGAAGTACGAGGGCTATCCACCCGCGGAGTTCTCCTACCACCTCAAGGACGGGAAGTGGTCCGGTCTGCCCAAGAAGTGGTCTGCTCTCCCATAGGCTTCGACAGCGCTGGCGAGCATGCTCCGCTCCACCGCCGCGCGTGTAGCAACGCGCCGGCCGGGGTCCGAGAGGGTTGCCCCTACCGGCGGGGCACCAGCGACGCATGGTTTCACCCAAGTAGATCGTTGCCCTGCTGCAAGCCAACCTGCCCGGTCTTGTCCACCACGGGGTACACTCCAGTACCATCTCACCAGGCGTGCGGGCGAACAGCGGCGACTCCGGATCAGGTGGAGAAGGATTGCGTTTCGGGCTTCTACAATGAAGTCGTGCGCTGGTTGAACGAGCCGGATGTGGCGGCGGACCTGAACGGAGACGGAGATATGCTCGACTTGGGCGTACCGTACCAAGTCTTCGCCATCGACCACAACCCCGCTGGTCTACAGATAGTCGAGTACGTGTCTGACAGGTAGGCGGTGGCCACATGATCTGGAAGGTGCTTTTGACCTCGCTGGCCCTGTGCGGCGCATTCCCCGCGCGGGGAGCGCCGATCAGCGACGGCCTGTGGCCTGGGCTGATCCCCAAGGCCGTCATTGTCCAGGGGTCCTGCTACCACTCCGAGCTTGATCCGCACCTCAACTATAGGCTCGACATTCTCAAAGCACCCATCGGAAGGCGGTACGCGGAAAAGGACACAGAGAGATACTGGGGCACGGCTATGCAGCACCATGCCAACGACGCCTGGGACTTCAGCGCACACGGTGTGCTTTTCCTGATCAGCAGTTGGTTGCCGGGCCTCCCTCCGGGTCGCATCGGGTCCTACCATCTTGACCGGTTGGACCTGCCTCTGTTGGCGGCATTCATGTGGGAGCCGAAGCGAGGCCCAGGGACTTCCGGCCGCCTTCACGACAAGGAGGCAATGAAGTGCGCGTCCATGAGGCAATATGCCATCGTGGACTTCCTGTCGCAGAAGGACTTCGAGGCTCAATGCCGAGGCCTTCCGGCACCGCGCTTCAACTACGACATCATTGCGAAGGACGGCACCACAGTTGAGTTCTGCTACGGCGCGGAGGGTTCGGACTACGAGATGTGGACGTGCACCCAGAAGCTGACTCCGTTCAAGAGGCTCTACCGGTTCTCCGCGCCCTCCGCCCCGGCGTTTCGTATTGCGCGCAGCAACGGCAAGCTCTTCCTCCTGTTCAGCGAGGCGGGAGTCTATGCGATCAAGGAACCAAGAGCGCCAGTGGGCGTGCCGGCCTACATCCCCCTCGAAGGCGACCGGAGGGGATTGAACCGCGCTGCACCGGTGGACGCAGTGCCGAAGGTCACCTGCGAACGGGTGAGCGCGCTCCGTGTGGAGTTGCTGGTTGTTGACAAAGACACGGGGAAGGCGTACTTCTACAACGCAGGTTCATTGTGGGAACTGGGGCAGCGACTGAAGCCCCTCCCCGTGGCTGGGAAACCGCCAGTCCCGGCAGACAGAGACGGGATCGTGCGGCTGCTGCACCGGCTTGCAGGGGTGGTGCAATCACGCCGCGACGTTCCCCGAAAGCGCTAACGCGCGGCACCCCAGCGCGGGAGCCCGCCGTGCTCAGCCCGTCGAATGTCACGCAGGAGCGGTCCGGCGCTGCGCACGGTCCGTCGGGCGTCGGGCAGGCTCCGTCGCGCACCTTGCACGCTCCGTCGCATATCGCGCACGCTCGGTCCGACGCCGTGCACGGTCGGTCGTCCGTCGTACAGACGATGCTGCGCACCGCCCACAGTCGGTCGGACAGCGTACAGGCTCGGGAGGACGCCGTGCACGCTCTGGTGGGGCACCGCGCACGCTCGGTCGGACACCGTGCGGGCTTGGCCGAATTCCTCCCGACGCAGTTGGCCGCTCGACCTGCTATGATAGGTGCGTGACTTCAGCCGTTCATCGGCTTCCTGCAGTAGAACACAGCCGGAAGGATGGTGCAGGATGAGCCAGAGAAGGTATTCGATGGAGGACGAGATCGACCGGGCGCTGAACTGCCGTGGCGCGGTGGCGGAACTGCCGAGCGCGATCAACGAAATGACGGTGGCGGCGTGGGACGCGCTGATCGCGGCGGGGCGCGCCGCAATCCAGGCCGCAGAAGAGCAGGAGGACGACGCGGACGTGGCGGCGGCGCTGATGCGCAACAAGGTGGACGAGCTGAACGCCAACTTGCAGTCGATCCGCGCCATTGCGAAGGCGCAGTTCAAGCGGTCCAATCCGGTGGTGGCCGGTCAGTTCGAGTCCACTCCGTCGTACGCCAAAGCCCCCGAAGACGTCCTCTCGCGGGCAGTGGCGGTAAACGCCGCCTGGAGCCACCACCCCGGACACGTGGGAGCCGATCCCCGCCCTCGACCGGGCCGCCTTCGCGGCGAAGATCGCGGAGGCCGAGAACCTGGTGAAGACCGCCGTCGAGAAGGAGAAGAACGCGAGCTTGGCAGCGGCGCTGCGCCTGGAGAAGTCGGCCGAGATCCACGACACCAACGTCGCCTGGTACGCCGTGGCGAAGAACTCCTTCCTGCCCGGCTCACCCGAGCGCACCATGATCGAAGGCACCGTCATCCACCACCACCAGTCGGAACCCGGCCCGCAACCGCCGG
>Ga0210056_1001994_pt1 | contig 17469 bp, 18 predicted proteins | sample CryGeyCG2014_080_2_FD_183965 | JGI IMG/M metagenome (GOLD analysis project Ga0210056, IMG submission 183965) | Groundwater microbial communities from aquifer - Crystal Geyser CG07_land_8/20/14_0.80 (SPAdes) (version 2) | ecosystem: Environmental > Aquatic > Deep subsurface > Groundwater | place... | reverse complement strand
CTGAGAAGGCTTTCGCCACCTGGCGGGGATCTGCACCTGAAAACTTCGTCTTTGCCGTTAAGGTAAGCCGCTTCATTACCCATATAAAAAGATTGAGAAATTTGGGCTCAGCAGTGGAAAACTTCTTATCACGGGCTTGTTTGCTCCAAGATAAGCTAGGCCCCTTTCTATACCAACTACCACCTAACATGAAACGCAATGTTGAGGTATTGGAAAGCTTCCTATCTTCACTACCGCAAAGATATCAGCATGTGTTTGAATTTCGCCACGAATCCTGGCTCGACGATTCTATCTTCCGCCTCTTACAACGATACAATGCTGGCTTGTGTGTCTTTGATATGCCCGGTTTTACTTCTCCCCTCGCAGCCACTAGCGACTTCGCCTATATCCGTTTCCACGGCGGTGCTAGCTTATATTCAAGCTGTTATTCTGATGAGGAGCTTTCCCAATGGGCACAAAAAATTGCGCGATTAGGTGAAAAAGTCAAAGCCGTTTACATCTACTTTAATAACGATGCTGAAGCCTTTGCAGTTAAAAATGCCTTGACCTTAACAAAATTCATAAGTATTGCTTGATCCTCTGAGCTAGAGCTGGGGTAATTCTTTCCATTTGGCTAAGCTGATTAATCGAAGCCTCTTTAATAGCTTCGATTGAGCCAAATTTCTTCAGCAAGGCTTTTTTCCGCTTCGGACCAATACCAGGAATGTCATCTAGGATGGAAGCTGTGCCTCTCTTACTCCGCAATTTTTGGTGATAACTTATAGCGAAGCGATGTGCCTCATCCCTTGCCCTTTGCAGTATGTAAAGGGCAGGAGAATCTTTAGGTATATCAACTGGGTCAGACTTGGCTGGTATGAAGACATCCTCATTTTCTTTAGCCAGACTAGCCATAGGAATAGAATCAACTCCTAACTCCTGTCTTACTTCTAAGGCAGTGGCTAGATGTCCTTTGCCACCATCAATAAGGACAAGGTCAGGCATAACTGCCCAGCTACCTTCAGCAGCTATGCCTCTCTTGAAGCGTCGTCTTAATATCTCTTGAATCATGGCATAATCATCAGCCCTAGTCAGTATTTTCACTCGAAAACGACGATAGAGACTTGGTTTGGGTAAGCCCTTTTCCAGAACAACCATGCTGCCCACAGCCAAAGTGCCTCGAATATCAGAAATATCATAACCCTCTATCCTCAGCGGGATTCTTGGCAAGCAAAGCCTATCTTTTAGCTCTTGCAAGCCTGAAGTTATAGCCTCTAAATTTATTTGCTTAGCTTTAGCCAATAGCAAACCTTTATCGGCGTTTTCAGCTACCATATTTACTAGCCGTTTTTTAGCTCCTCGCTGTGGCACCTGAAGTTTTACCTTCCCTCTCCTTCGTTCCTTAAGCCACTCAGCTAGCACTGACATTTCGTCTACGGGATATTGAAGTAATATTACTGATGGTATATAGGAAGCTGAGGCATAATATTGCTTTACGAAACTTGCCATTATTTGACCGGGCATTTCATCATGGATGCCTTCCATGATGAAATGGTCACGCCCAATAAGCTTGTTATTGCGAATGAAAAAGACTTCCACATAAGCCTGCCCCTCATTTTGCGCCATAGCAATGACATCTTGCTTGCCCTTCAAGGCGATAGCAATCCTCTGCCCCTCTATGACTCTCTCTATTGCTTGAATTTGGTCACGAAGCAAAGCTGCCTTTTCAAATTGAAGTTGCTGGGCCGATGCTCTCATCTTGTTGCTTAGTTCATGAAGCACCAGCTCCTGTTTACCTTGCAAAAATAAAATAACTTGGTTTATTACCTCCCGGTATTCCTGTTTACTCACAGCGCCAATGCATGGCCCAAGGCAGCGGTGAATATAGTAATCAAGGCAAGGTCGTCTATCTGTGCCATCAATGGACTTGGTACAAGAGCGAAAGGGAAAGATTTTCTTTACCAGTCTCAAGGTTTTACGTACTGACCCAGCACTAGCAAAAGGCCCAAAGTATCTGGCTCCATCATTTTTAAAACGGCGAGTGATGTAAACGCCTGGCCAATCTTCACTAATATCTATCTTAAGGTAGGGGAAGGTCTTATCGTCTTTAAGGCGCATATTGTACTTCGGATGATATTTCTTTATCAGATTGCATTCTAAGATAAGCGCTTCTTGCTCAGAGTCCGTAACCATAAACTCGAGGTCATTTATCTTCAACACCAACTGCTGAATTTTTGCTGACAAGCTACCAGAGGCAGCAAAATAACTTTTTACTCGATTGCTAATATTGGCCGCCTTACCTACATAAATAACCTTACCCAGGTCATCCTTGAATAAGTAAACTCCCGGGCTTGCCGGTAAAGCCTTTAGTTGTTCTTCTAATTGTGCTTTCACAGTAAATTTATTGTAACAGGAAGCTTGCATAGCGACAAAAAAGTTCTAAATTATGTTAAAATAAGACTTAATGAAGGAAGATATTAAGGCTTTCCTTGAGTATCTAGCTACGAAGAAAAATAGTTCCCAGAGTACCTTGGCTGCTTATGGTAATGATTTGAACCAGCTAATGGCTTACATTAAAGCAGAGAGAGCAAAAGAAATAATTAAGTCAAGTGGCGAGCTTTTAAAGAGCTATCTGCTTAACCTCAGGGAAAGGAGATATTCCACTGCTACAGTAGCTCGCAAGGTAGCCTCAGCCAAGTCTTTTTTCAAATTTATGGTTGATTCAGGCAAGCTAAGAGAGAATCCAACACAGAATTTAATTTCTCCTCGAGTTAGCAAGCATCCGCCTAAATTTTTGTCTCCACCTGAATACCACTGTTTGCTGGCAGAGCCAAAAAAACTATCCACTCCAGAAGCCAGGAGAGATGTGGTGATGCTAGAGTTGCTTTACGCCACTGGTTTGCGTGCTAGTGAGCTAGTATCTCTAAACGTGAAGGATATAGACTTGGAGCGCTCTTGTGTACACTGTGCCCATGGTAGCTCTAAAAGGTGGATCCCCTTTGACCACCATATAAACCAGATATTAAGAAATTTCCTTGAGAATGCGAGACTTGATTTATTATATGATGAAAAGGAAGAGGCGCTATTTCTCAATCGGCGTGGCGGTCGGCTTACCCGGCAGGGATTTTGGCAGATTGTTAAAAACCATGCTTCTAAAGCTGGGCTTAGTGCTAAGATTACACCGCACACCTTGCGTCATAGCTTCGCGGTACGCCAACTACAAAGTGGCGCTGACCTCCAATCCGTCCAGCGAGCTTTAGGCCATGCTTATATTTCCAGTACTAGAATCTACAAACAGTCCTCGTCCTTAGCTAAGGTAAATGAATAATGCCTAAGAAATCGCGTCGGGCTAAAGCGAAACGCCGTGCCAAGTTAGCACAAGAAACACAGAGGAAGTATTCCCAATCACTCAAGCCAGTAACTGCCCAACTTCAATTAGCCGGTAAGGTGTCTCCTGAGGTCAAAGATCCTACAAAATACTATCAATACTTGATGCCTGAGCTACGACGCATCGGTATCCTTGCTGGAGCGATAATTCTGATCCTTGTAGTGCTATCCTTCATCTTGGACTAATATTTTTTGTCATGACCGGCATGGACTTAGAGAAAGCCAAAGCCGAGCTAATCAAACATCTCGGTTGGGAGATTGCCGATAAGCGTGTGGTTGAAGCCATGAAGCGCGTTCCACGTGAAGCCTTCGTGCCTCAAGAGTATTATCATGCCGCTTATGAGGATAGGCCGTTAAGCATTGGTTTTGGGCAAACCATTTCCCAACCTTTCATTGTAGCTCTGATGATACAGGCCCTAGAGCTTAAAGGTGACGAAAAGGTCTTGGAGCTAGGTACAGGAAGTGGCTACGAAGCGGCTGTATTAGCCGAGCTAGCTAATCAAGTAGTTACTGTAGAAATTATACCTGAGCTAGCAGAATCGGCTAAACTAGTCTTGGAAAAACTTGGCTACTCCAATGTTGAAGTTCACGTCGCTGGCAAGACCCTGGGTTGGCTGGAAGATGCGCCCTATGATGCTATTATAGTTTCTGCTGGTGCCCCTTCCATTCCTCAAATCCTGTTGGGACAACTATCATGGGGTGGCCGATTGGTAATTCCGGTAGGCTCTCACTGGCAACAAGAACTGATGAAGATTAGCAAAGACAAGGAAGGAAACAAGGTGGAGAACCTTGGCGCTTGTTATTTTGTGCCACTTATCGGTGAAGGCGCTTGGAAGGAATAGAGTTAAATGAGGCCGTTTAAAAATGTAGTGCGAGGCTTTAGCCTCGTGCACGACCCTAAAGGGTCGCACTACGAGAATCTTAGAAAAGAGGTAAAAGGCTAATGGAGGTGCTTGAAGCAATAAAAACAAGGCGTAGCATTCGGCATTATAAACCCGATGCCATATCCGAAGAGAAACTCAACACAGTTCTGGAAGCAGCTCGCTGGACACCTTCTTGGAAGAATAGTCAGTGCTGGAGGTTCGTAATAGTTAAGGATAAGGAAAAGAAAGCTAGATTAGCTGAAACTCTTGGGCCTGGAAACCCAGCGCACTCAGCTATTAAAGAGTCACCGGTAATCATCGTGGCCGGCTGAACTAGGCAAATCTGGCTTTCACGAAGGTAAGCTAATCACAGATAAAGGTGATTGGTATATGTTCGATGTAGCTTTAGCTATGCAAAACCTCACCCTAGCCACTCACTCGCTTGGTCTGGGTACTGTACATGTGGGCCGCTTTGATGCCCAGAAAGCTGCCCAGATTTTGAATCTACCACAAGGTGCAGTCGTGGTTGAGATGACTCCTTTAGGTTACCCTGAGAAAGAAGCAAAGGCGCCACCCAGGAAGGAACTCTCTGAATTGGTCTTTCGTGAAAGTTACGGTCAAAAATAAAGTGCCCCCAAGGGAATTCGAACCCCTGTTTTCAGCTTGAAAGGCTGACGTCCTAGTCCACTAGACGATGGGGGCAAGAACATTCTAAGGGCAAATAGCTAGAGTTTCAAGGCCAGTAGTCTCAGGTAAATTAAACATCAAATTCATATTCTGAACAGCTTGCCCGGCCCCACCCTTCATCAGATTATCAAGGCAACTAATAACTATGAGCCTCCCCGTCTTTAAATCGATAGTAGGGTAAATAAGGCAAAAGTTATTTCCCCAAGCATGTTTGGTCTGTGGAGGCTTGCTCGTTACCCGAACAAAGGGAGCATCTTTGTAAAATTCCTGATAGAGCTGCTGTAGCTCTTCTTTAGCCTTGACACTCTCAGTTAGTTTACCACCTTTTAATTTGGCATAGCAAGAGCTTAATATACCCCGGGTCATTGGCACCAGGTGAGGCACAAAGGTTATCAATAGGGAAAGCTCAGGATTTAGTCCTCTCAGTTCTTGTTCTATTTCAGGTAGGTGACGATGACCCTCAAGGGAGTAAGCACATGTATTCTCATTGGCTTCAGAATACTGGGTAGCCAGGCTCGGGGTTCTACCAGCACCTGAGATACCCGATTTACTGTCAATTATTATATCAGGATAAATAAGCCCTTCCTTAACCACTGGCGCTAATGCCAGGATAGCGCCGGTGCTATAGCAGCCAGGATTTGCTACCAGAGATGCTGAGGCAATCTCATCTCCATGCAGCTCAGGTAAGCCATAAACTGCCTCCTTTAGCAGTTCAGGTGATGGATGGTCAAACCCATACCATTTGGGATATTCATTAGCACTCTTTAACCGGAAATCAGCGCTGGTATCAATAACCTTGATGCCTCGCCTTAACAGAGATGGCACTACCTCTACACTGGCTTTATGAGGCATCGCTGAGAAGGCAATATCAATATCGCTATCGAGCTCAATTTTTATTAACTGGCCAGTATCGGCAAGATGCGGGAAAACATCACCCAGCTTCTGACCTGCGGCACCTCGCCCGGTAACCGACTTGAGCTCTACTTGAGGATGTTGATGGAGCAAGCGAGCTAACTCACTTCCAACATATCCAGTAACATTTATAATGCCGGCTTTTATTCGTGGCATAGCAAACCCTATTATACTATATGGTGGATGGTGGTCAATAAGCCAATTTTTTGCCAGGGTGTTTACTAACTACCAATAAATGTCACTCTGAGCCCTTCGCTTCCTGTCATTCTGACCCTGAATGAAGTGAAGGGGAAGAATCTGATACAGCTCAGGATAAACTCCGCGACCGAAGAATCTCGCCTAGGGCAGGCTCCGCGAAGAGTCTAAAAGAGATTCTTCGCCCGCAGGGCTCAGAATGACAAAATGAGTTGCTAAACAATCTCTTAATTGCCATCCTTGACACTGACCTCCCTCTGGTTTGATATAATATATTTAATTGCGGGTGTAACTCAGCGGTAGAGTGCTTGCTTCCCAAGCAAGACGTCGTGGGTTCGAATCCCATCACCCGCTTTCTCGTTTTTACCCTCACAGTAGTGGTGGGGTTCATCCCCGTCTGACCGCATGAAATCCGAAATAACAAATCCTAAGCACCAAGCAAGCTCAAATATCAAAAACTCAAAACCGTTTTCGTTATTCGAATTTTGGTATTGTTTAGAAATTAGAATTTATGGTAACGTTTCCAAACGGTGTTATAATCTAAAGCCAGACAGAGAAGATAAGATGCCAGAAAGAAGCAGGGAGATAGAAAGAAACGATATACCTTTAGCCCAGACGGCGTTAAAAGGGGGTAAAATCTTGTTTCAAAGGTAGCTAAGTGAGCGAGCAACCAAGTCAGAAGGGTAAAGTTCCTCCTGCAGCTATAGAATGTATGGGTTGGTATCTCAAATGAGGAGAGCTGCAGTTTCAATCCCCTCAAATATCTCTGAAGGGTATAGGCGTGGTTCTCAGAAAGAGTACGTTCAGTTTCTAAAGATTAGCTTAGGTTCAAACTCGGAATTAGAAACTCAGCTATCCCTTTCAAAGGAACTCAGTTTTATTGATGAGGACAAATTCAAGAAAGTTTATGAACTGAATGATAAGTGAGACGACTTTTATCAAGCTATATTAGCAGGCTGGAAGGTGATGGATAGTGAATATGTACATAGCATCTACACACTACCCGCTACTCGCTACACGCTACTCGAGGTTGCTAAACTGTGAAGTGTTTGATACTGGCTGGCGGCTTTGGCACCAGGTTATATCCCCTGACCATTAACCAGGCAAAAGCCTTACTGGGATATAAAGGCAAACCGATAATAAGCCATGTCGTGGATAAGATTCCCAAGAATATAGACATCATGGTTAACACCAACAAAAAGTTTGAGGCTGATTTTCATCAATGGCAAGGAACAATAAACAGAAAGGTGGAAATCCTGGTAGAGGAAGTTTTAAGCGAGGACCAGAAGCTAGGCGCTGTTGGCTCGCTTAACTTCTGGATTGAAAATAAGCCAATAGTCGCAGACCTCTTGGTTATCGCCGGGGATAACTATTTTGAGTTCGCCTTGGCTCAATTCACAGCCAGCTATGATGGCAAACATACCCTAGTAGCTGTTTACGATATAGGTGACAAAGGTAAGGCCAGCCAGTTTGGCGTGGTGCAACTGGATGGGCACAGGATAGCTGAATTCCAGGAAAAGCCAGCCAAGCCCAAGTCAAGCCTTGTTGCTACTGCCTGCTACATCTTCCCTCAGCGGATATTTCCTCTCCTACACCAATATTGTCAGCGGGGCAAAAGAGATAACCTGGGCAGTTTTATTGCTTACCTGATAGATAAGGATGAAGTTCACGCCTATACCTTCACTGAACTCTGGATTGATATAGGAAGCATAGAGAACTTCATAAAGTAAGCCAACTCGGCTTGGGGAAAATATGCTATTATTGTGACGCAAATAGCAGCAACAAAGGAGCATCATGCTAAAGTGCAAAATCAGATTTTATTTGCGAAGATTACAAGAAGTTGCCTGGATCTGAAACCAAGGCGGCATGAAGTTAGGGGAAGATTGGAGGTTTGAGAAATGAGCACAAGGCTTCATATGCTCAACGTTGAGTGGATCCCTTTATATGGTTTGCAAAACCGTTTCAAACAAGTTAAGGTAGAAAAAGCCAAACACCATTGGGTAACTATAGCTGACGACCGTCTAAGAGGCTATTTAAGGATCGTTGACAAGCGTGCCGTCTACCTCTCGCCGGCTGAGGATGAAGGTTTCATCGAAGAGACCAAGGAATCGCTTGCTGAGCCTTTTGCGGAGATTGAGGAGCTTGAAGAGGCATACCACGAGGCTTCAAGATTTAACTTATGTGACACTAGGCTGGTGTTCTACAGCGATGGTAAAGTTTCCACCCCGTACGACCAATTGACCTGGTTCGCCGGGCAGCGTACCGTGAATAGAATGCTTAAACCCTTAAATCTTGGCCTTGTCGAGGATTATGATGGCATCGCCCGTGTAGAAGCCATGGTTGGGCGACCCTACAACCTGGCGAAGATCAGGAAAGCAGCTCTCCTCATAGCGGAAGGCCTGCACCTCTATTCCGCAATCAAAAAAGCTCAGGAATCCAGAGCTCTAGAGACAACTATAGCCATGCTCCCTTTAATACGTGAGAGGATCGACCGGCTTGACCATCAATAATTCTTGGGCGCTGGAGAGCTTGGCGTCCTGGCTACCAAGAGCAATGCTACAGGAGTTTTTGAACAGCGGCGGATATTTCCAGAGCGAGGAATTTCAGCTATAAGCGTAAGCATGACCCAAAACAAGGGTTAAGACACGAGGAGTGATTTGAAGATATATGGCAATGTTTGACAAGACTCTACCTAAAATCGAAAAATGCCGTTGCTAAACGTTTTTGGCTTATTTGGAATTTAAGACATCTTAAGGGTGCTTTAAACCCATCGACATTTGAGATTTACGAGTTACAAGAAGATGATGAAGGTATTGGATGAACTTTGGCAAGGAGGTCATGAAATCCTTGATATCTACTATCCGGAGGAAATAAGTCTTGGGGAAGAGGAGTGGTCGGTTGATGTTTATCAGGATGAGATCAATGAACTCTATCACCTGAATTGGACATGGACAGTTACGAGTAAGAGGCAATTAGAGATAGATGGTGAGAAGGAAGATGACCTTCCAGATTGGATAGTTGTGGTTGAAGAACCATTTTCTGACGAGGTAGTTTGCAAGTCTATTGAAGGGTGGTTACGGGACAGGGGTTATAAGTTCGGAATAAAAATGGTATCCCTTGAGCAGGCAAGAGGCTCTGGACTTGTCAAAGCGTTGAGGGAAATGGATATCGAGTCGGAAAAGAGGGATGCTGTTCCTATGGAAAAAGTCATGAAAGAATTAAGAAAAAAGTAAGCGTTCAGCCACTTCCTATGTCACTCTGAGCCCTTCGTTTCCTGTCATTCTGAACGAAGTGAAGAATCTGACGGCGCTCAGGACAGGCTCCGCGAAGGGTCTCTTGAGATTCTTCGGTCGCTGCACTCCCTCAGAATGACAGTGGGTGAACGGTTTCAGAAAAAAGCCGGGGGTTTGAATGGCTACTCTGACACACAATAACAAATATCCTTGTGCATTTGATTTAAGGCTTCTGGAATGGGAGCGGTACAGCTCTAAGAAAGAGAACTCCGAGGTAAAAACAGTTCCGTTAGGTGAGCCCTATACCTTGTGGGTTAAATATCGTATGGCATTGCGAGTGGGTGATACTGCCTTATATCAAAGTTCAAAAGAAACCACTTTTGTTCTTGAGGATATAGGGCGGCTAATCGAACACCTTCTGCAATTGGCAAGTGGCAGTAAGGATAAATTGGCATTTGATCCTATCGAGCCGGACTTCGGACTGGTCATCCATCGCTTGACCAAAAGCAGCGCCTCTGTAACGGTCTCATCAGCAGCCGAGATTCGGGCCGGGGAGCTAACTAACGCTACAAACCAATCTGCCGCTCCCTCTAATCTATTTGACGTGGAGGTGTGGATTGACTATCCCAATCAGGCAGATCGCTTTTATGGCGGATATGGGCCAGGGTTGTATTTCTTTGTAGAAGCCTTGGATATTGAGCAATTTGCCTCTCAGTTACAGGCTGAGCTTAATGCACTAGGCCCATATTTCACCAATGAGACAGGTAATGAAAAACTGGAGTTATGGCATAAATTCAATCTATAAGAAGGCAAACATTTATCTTGAAGAGGCGCCTTGGTGGGTATTTTGGGTAGATAGGATTGTTGAGTTTTTGTGCGACCTTATTCCCCCTATTCCCCTACCCAAAATTAGAAAGAGGCTTAAGAGTAGAGAGGATATCGAATTTAATGGGGGAAGCGATTGGACAACATTAAGAGCTTGGTATGGTGATCTGAGTCAGGTTTTTCACTGTTTTGTCCACATGCCTGTTTTTTATTTTTGTCAAAAGAGGCTCAGGGGCAAATCTATAGAAATTGATTACAGCAAGGCTAAAGAAATGTTTTACGGAGAAGACAAAGAATTCTGGGATACGGAAATATTAGCCCCTTGAAGGATTTTATTACGCGACCTTGTAGAACCAAGAGAGGGGAAATCCCCGACTCAACTCAAAAAACTCAATGAACTCGAAGAACACAACTATTTGCGTCGTTGGCTTAGGCTATGTTGGCTTGTGTGTCTTTGGCTTCAGCGTAGATAGTGATAAAATAAGAAACGAATAAGCTATGTGAAGAGCCTTACCATTACAAAGAACTGGGAATTTATGTTATCGGAGGTAATTAGAAATGGTATCAAGAGATTACATTATAGAAAAGCTAAAGTCGCTGCCTGAGGAAAGCCTCGAAGAGATTGCCGATTTTATCGAGTTTGTGGGGACGAAGAAAAGGAGAAAGCCTGAGACAATATCTGAGAGCATAGAAGGAGGGGAAGCCGAACCTTTGTCACAGGTAATTGGAATCTGTGAAGGTCCTTCAGATTTAGCAGAAAGGCATGACAAATACATCTATGGAACGAGATAAGTTGGTTTTCATAGATACTTGGTCGCTGAGAAAAAGATACCAAGATAAGCCAGATGTCTCTTTTCCCGACTTGACCTGGATCCAAAGATCAAAGGGAGCCAGCAAATGAACCAACCATCTAAACTATCTCAACCACTCATCTCCATCATCGGCCTGGGCTACGTGGGCTTGCCTTTGGCACAAGCCTTCTCCAAAAACTTCAAGGTAATCGGCTTCGACAGCAACGTTAAAAAGAAAAGATGTGGTAGAATTTATCAAAGGCAAGGTGACAAAATTGAGAGCAAAGGAGGTAGTTAGAATGGTAATTTGGGAACGTCTTATAGAGAGGATAAAGTTTTTGCCAGAGGAGAGGCTTGAAGAGATTGCTGACTTTGTCGAGTTTTTGGAGGCGAAAGGGAAGAAGCAATCTGAGTTAGCAGAATACGGTATGGGAGACTATTTAAATCAACTTTCAGCGTATGAGGAGATGTTAGCTGCTGGGAAGATAAAATGGAGATAAGAAGAGGAGATATTTTCCCGGCTTACGCTGAACGAGGCTGATAAGTGGGAAGTAAAGGGCTTAAATAAAGGATATTAAGTCTGGAGAGGAGGATAGCTGAACACAAGGAAAAGATTTCTGCTGAGAGGACTAGGGATAATCCAGATGATAAATTAATTGCTCATTGGGAAAAGGAAATTAAGGCCTTTCAAAAGGGCATAGATAGAGCGAGGAAAAGATTAGGAGGTACGGGATGAAAGTCAGTAAGATTAAAGAAGAAGCTATAGTATCAAGGAGGTTAGTGGTTCTATTAGACGAATTGAGTCAAGAGTTGCAGAATACCGTCGAGCTTCTTGCCCAGTTAAAAGTCAAAGGCTTAACTCAAGAGCAAGTTGAGCTGATTTTGGGAGAACTGAGTGCCGCTATATCACATCTCCATGAGCATACTGATGGATTAGATGAACTCATAATGGATGAAATAAATAGGTTCCAGTAGGACTCAACAAACTCAATAAACCAAAAAACTCAATGAACTCAACGAACTGCGTTAACTCTAGCAACTAAATCGTTTGCGTTGTTGGCCTGGGCTATGTCGGCTTACCTCTAGCCGAATCTTCAGTCAGCAGTCAGAATCCTATGACTCTCGACTCAGGACTAACGACTATTGACTAATTAAGGTCATCGGCTTTGACAGCAACGTTAAAAAGAAAAGACGTGGTAGAATTTATCAAAGGAAGGTGCAAAGAGTAAATTGAAGTTTGCCTTTCATCAATATTCAACCCTTAAGAAATGGAAAGGCGAAGGCTTACCAGGTAAAGCAAGTAAGAAATTTGATATTAAAATATAAGCTTCATGAGGAGGGGAAATCCCAATGCCTAAAGGGAAGCTTGCTTATGCGTAGCAGAGATTTGTGTCGGATCAATTGTTAGGCTCACAAGGATATATTGGTAGCCAGGACAAGGTAGGATAAATAATTCGAGGAGGTTTTCCATGATTACTAGATATTTGCGTGAAGCTATACTTCGGGCCAAATATAAAATCTTGGAAGACGGAACTTATTATGGGTGGATTGAGGAGTTGCCTGGTGTGTGGACTGCCGCTAATAATCTTGAAGAATGCAGGGATGAGCTAGAGTCGGTAGTTGAAGATTGGCTGCTTTTAGGTTTAAGGCTGGGGCATAATATTACTCCTTTAGGAGACAGTCGAGAGCAATGGTTGACAGGTGGCAAACGAAAATAAGAATCTGGAGGCATAGATGCCAGCTAAAAGCAAGAAATTTGAAGCTAAATCCAAGGAGTCCAGGTCAAGCAGCTAAAGTGGATACCTGACGAAAGAGGGAAAGCTTATGGAAATGCTCCGCTGAGATGACCCTAGCTCCGAGCCTGCCTATGTGGTAAACACTGTCACTCAACCCTACGACCACAAAGAGCCTGACGAATTCCGTATTGCCCCTTTTGACAATGACGTTCCCTATGATTGGTCTCTGAAGCAGGGATAAAGTGGGTTAGAAATTTCAACCGTAGTGGCGGGGTTCATCCCCGCCTTACCAGATATTGCTTCATCTATATCAGGTCGCCTATAATGTGAATAATGAATCCCAATAGTTATCGGTGCTGGCTATGTTGGCCTGGTAGTTGCCTGTTGCCTGGCTAGCTAGGAAATTAGCCAGGTGGTGTTAAACTAGGGGGAGATTTCTATTTAGTTTGCAGAGGTTTTAACTTGGTAAGTCTATTTGGCACTAGCGGTATCAGAGGCAAGGTCAATGAAGAGCTCTCACCTGAATCTTGCTTAAAAATAGGGAAAGCTATTGGCAGCATGTTGCCACCTAGTTCAAAAATCTGCCTTTCAACTGACCCCAGGATAAGCAAGGATGTTATTAAGAGTGCTCTCGCCTCAGGCTTACTTTGGGCAGGAATAAATGTCACTGACCTTGGCATTCTGCCAACCCCGGCCTTGGCACTTCTCACTAAAGAACTTGGCTTTGATGCTGGAATTATGATTACCGCCTCGCATAACCCACCAGACTACAATGGGATTAAATTGTTCAACCGAGATTCGCTGGGATTTAGCACCAAACAGGAAGAGGAGATAGAAGGCCGATATCTGTCTGAGCAATTTAGGCAAACTAGCTGGCAAGAGTATGGTTGCTTGATGAAAGAGGAAAAAACTGGAGAGAAATATCTACTAACCTTGGTAAAGAAGGCCTCTTCTTGGAAATTTGATTCTCATATGAAACTTGTCATCGACCCCGGGAATGGCGCAGCTTGCAATCTTGCTCCAGCTTTCTTCCGAGAGTTGGGATTTAAGGTTTTTCCTATAAATAATGAACAGGATGGCTTGTTTCCAGGGAGGGGGGCTGAGCCTACAAAGGAGACTTTGGAAGGGACAGTAAAGTTCTTAAATGACTGCGAGGCCAGCCTTGCTATATGCTTTGATGGTGATGCTGACAGGGTTGTCTTCTGCGACAGAGAAGGCTTTCTGGGGTACAATGAGATGATTGCTTTTATATCTAGATTGGCAGTTAAGCAAAGCGGTAAAACTAGGGTTGCCACTACCGTGGAAACAGGTAGGCTTCTAGATGCTGCTATATCAGATCTAAATGCCGAAGTATTGCGTACTAAGGTTGGAGATGTATTCTTGGCTTATTCTGTCCGGGAGTTTGATGCTGCCATAGGAGTAGAGCCAGTGGGCGTTTATATTCTGCCCCAAGTGGGTTATTACCCAGACAGCTTCCTAGCTGCTCTTTTTTTGCTGAGCCACATAAGTGATATCGCTGAAATTAGAGATTTCTTTAGCCACTTACCGAAACTCATATTTGAAAAACGCAAGATCCCATGTCCCAATGGTGCGAAAGCAAAAGTGGCTGAGATATGCCAGGCAAGAGCTGGCTGTTTTGAAGACGGGCACATCAATACGTTGGATGGCGTACGCATAGATTTCTCCGACTCCTGGATGCTTATACGACCCAGCGGCACCGAGCCCGTTATTCGAGTGCTTGTTGAGGCAAGTTCAAAATCCGGAACAAAACAACTAATGAAAAAAGGCGTTAACCTGGTTAAGGAAGCCATTATCCAGAGTGGGGGTAAAACATGAAGGTGGTGTTTCTTTGTGGAGGTGTAGGTAAAAGGATGTCCCCGCTCTCGGAGGATAAATTCTTGCTTAAGTTCTTAGGAAGGCCACTGCTAGAGTACCAGATTGAACAGGCAAGAAAAGCTGGCTTGAATGAATTTATCCTTATTGGCAATCCTTCTAACATGGAAAGAATAAAAGCCATCACTCAAAATATCTCGGGGGGTAATTTTGCCTTTGCTGTTCAAGAAAAGCCCTTGGGAATGGCTAACGCTCTGGAAGCCGCCAAAAATATATTGACTGATGAGCCTATCATTGTGATAAATCCCAACGACGTCTTCGAAAGCACGGCTTACGTCAACATCATAGAGGAATACCAGAGAGATTCCGCCACCTCTTATGTCCTTGCTTACGAAGTTAAGGAATATTTTCCTGGTGGCTACTTGGTGCTGAGCGGAGATAGAGATGTGGGAGCTATTATAGAGAAACCGGGAAAGGGTAATGAACCTTCCAACTTAGTAAACATGGTAGTCCACCTCCACACACAGCCAGGCAAACTTTTACAATACATAGCAGATACAGTCACCTCGGCTGACGATGTCTACGAGCAGGCTTTGAGCAAGATGATAAAGGAAGGATACAAAGTTAGAGCTGTAAGGTATAGTGATTTCTGGAAAGCTATTAAGTACCCTTGGGATGTATTCTCAGTTATGGAGCATTTCTTGAAACAGATAGAGCAAAACATCTCTCCGAAGGCCAGCATATCTCCAACAGCGGTTATTGAAGGAGACGTCCTCATAGAAGAGGGTGTTAAAGTTCTTGAAAATGCTGTAATAAAAGCGCTATGCTACATAGGTCGAAATTCTATCATCGGCAACAATGCCTTGATACGGGGTGGTAGCCATATTGGTGAGGGATGCGTTATTGGCTATGGCACGGAAATAAAGCATTGCTATATAGGAGATGGGTGTTGGTTTCACAAAAGTTTTTTTGGAGATTCAATTGTGGGCAACGATTGCTCCTTTGGTGCCGGGACAGTCACTGCCAATCTTCGTTTGGATGAAAGAAACATCTCAGTTAAGGTTGGCAAAGAAGATATAGACACAGGTTCAAACAAATTGGGTGCTATTGTAGGCGACAGGGTCCACACAGGAATCAATGTCAGTCTCATGCCTGGAATAAGGGTAGGGGCAGGTGGATTCATCGGCCCTCATGTTTGCTTGACCCAGGACCTGCCAGAAGGGAAAATGGCCTTAGGGGCTCAAAATTATAGAATTACAGACAACACTCTTTCCTGTCATTCTGAGCCTTCTTCACTTTCGTCATTGCGAGGGGCAGTCCCCTGCCAAGTAAGGGAAGGGGATAGGCGGGACTCCCTTTCTGCGACGAAGCAATCTGGGGGAAGGGATGAAATTAACACTCCTTCGGCTAGTAATGACACAAGGGGAGAAAGATAGGGGATTGATATGTGCGGCATAATTGGCTTTGTCGGCAATGAGCCAGCAGCACCAATCGTGCTTCGGGGACTGCGAAAACTAGAATATCGTGGCTATGATTCCGCGGGCATGGCCAGCATCAAGGATGGTAAGCTGCATCTTAAGAAAGATGCCGGCAAGATTGAAGAAGTAAATCAAAGGCACAAACTAGAGCAGCTTCCTGGCAATATCGCCATAGGCCATACTCGCTGGGCAACTCATGGAGGCGTAAGCCAGAAAAATGCCCATCCACATATTGACTGCGCTAAGCAGATAGCTGTTGTCCATAACGGAATCATAGAGAACTACCAGGAGCTGCGGCAGATACTTAAAGGTAAAGGGCATATCTTCACCTCCGAGACAGATACCGAGGTCATCCCTCACCTTATTGAGGACTATTTAAAGGAAGGCAGCACATTGGAAAAGGCTGTTCTTATGGCTACCCAAAGGCTAAAAGGCTCTTATGCTTTTGTTGTTATCTCGACACGAGAGCCTGAGAAAATGGTGGCTACCAGGAAGGATAATCCCCTGGTTATTGGTATAGGAGATAAGGGCTCTTTCGCCACCAGTGACATCCTGTCCTTCCCTGACTATAACAAGGTGATCTTCCCTGAGGATAACGAGATAGCCATCCTCGATAGTAAAGGGATGGTTTTCCTTAATTCAACAGGAAAGGAAATCAAAAAAGAAATGACTACCTTAAACTTAGAAGAACAAACCTCTGACAAGGGTAATTACAAATACTTCATGCTCAAGGAAATAATGGAGGAACCTCAGGCAATCAGGACAGCGATAATGCAAGACAAGGGACAGTTCACCCAATTGGCCATGGACATCCTGAGAGCCAGGCAAGTGGTCATTACCGCTTGTGGCACCTCAAGATATGCCGCCCTTGTTGGCCGATACCTCTTTTCCGAAGTGGCTAAGAAGTTCTGCGATGTAGTCATGGCCTCTGAGTTCCAATATTTTTCTGAATCTATTGATAAAAATACCCTGGTTATTGCTGTTTCTCAGAGTGGCGAGACCGCCGATGTCACCGAAGGAGTAAAGAGAGCTAGAGCCAATGGAGCAAAGGTTATCTCCATAATAAATAGGTTTGGCTCGATACTTTCTCGAATGAGCGACGATGTTATTTATCTTAACTGTGGGCCTGAGATAGCAGTAGCTGCTACCAAATCCTTGCTAAGCCAGCTGGCAATTTTCTATTTGCTCTCCTTCACTATGGTCAATCAATTTGATGAAGCAGTTAACAAGCTTAAAAACGTCTCCCAGGAGTTAGCCAAAACGCTTAGCCTGAATGGAACAAAGCTAGCAAAGCTTGCGGAAAGATTTAAAGATAAAAAGGATTTCTACTATATAGCCAGGGGAATCAACTTTCCCATAGCCTCCGAAGCAGCTCTGAAACTCAAGGAAATCTCCTATATACATGCTGAGGGACTGCCTGCTGGAGAACTGAAGCACGGGACTTTGGCGCTCATAGAAGAAGGAACTCCAGTGGTTGCTATCTGTCCCAATGATTATACTTTTCATGAGACCCTGAGCAATGTCATGGAGGCAAAAGCGAGAGGTGCCTTTAT
>Ga0210056_1001989_pt1 | contig 17491 bp, 14 predicted proteins | sample CryGeyCG2014_080_2_FD_183965 | JGI IMG/M metagenome (GOLD analysis project Ga0210056, IMG submission 183965) | Groundwater microbial communities from aquifer - Crystal Geyser CG07_land_8/20/14_0.80 (SPAdes) (version 2) | ecosystem: Environmental > Aquatic > Deep subsurface > Groundwater | place... | reverse complement strand
GCACTCTACTTTCCAAAAGTATAACATCTTCTTTTTCACAAAAACTTTTTATTTTTTCAAAAATCTTTTTTGGGTTTTCTATGAATAAAATATTCCCACTTGGCATTCCTTTCTCTATGCCGGCCCTTGTTATATCTTGAAATCTCTCTTTGGTTGTAATTATAGCTAAATGACAGACCTCAGCGATTTTTTGGCCAATTCTTTTGTGAACTTCTCTTGAGGCCTTACCCAATTCAATTAGACAAGGCATGACAATTATTTTTTTCCCGGGCCAGATTTTTAAATATTCCAAATGACTGATAACGCCGTCAGGGTTGGCAGAATAAGTAGCATCAATTATATTTAAACCAGCTATCCCCTTTTTTAATTCCATTTGATGAGGAAGAGGTTTTATTTTTTGACAGGCCCTTGCAGTTTCCTCTAATGTCATTCCCAATATCTCTTTTGCCACTATTGCAGCCATTAAAATATTTTGGGCATAATGTTCTCCAGGTAAATTCACCTTAAATTCAAATATTTCCCCCCATCGCCGCGAAAAAACCTTAAAGGAGAGAGATTCTTTTCCCGCCTTAATTTCTCTTGCCCAAAAATCTCCTACCACCACCTCTTGGGCAGAGGCCAAAAATTTGGTGTAGCAAATTCTTTTGGAAAGCTGAGCTTTTTTATAGAGCTCCCGGCAGTATTGGTTATCACCATTAAAGACTGCAAAACCCATTTCTGGCAGAGATTCAATTAATTCATATTTTGTCTTTATGATATTTTCCTGTGAACCAAAGGTTGCCATATGTTGCTCGTTTATGCCGGTTAAAATGCCAATTTTCGGTTTAACAATTTGGCAGGCCGAAGTAATCTCTCCTCTTTTATATGCAGCCATTTCGACAATGAAAATTTCAATCTCTTGAGTTAATTTTTTTAAAATAAGCTGGGCAATGGCAATGTCGGTGTTCTGGTGGGCAGGAGTTGAAAGAACCTTAAATTTGGAAGACAAAATGGTATTTAAAAATTCCTTGGTTGAGGTTTTGCCGTAACTGCCGGTAATACCAATTACAATGAGATCTTTAAATTTTGCCCTTTTTTCTTTAGCCCTCTTAATAATTTTGTTTTGCCAATAAACTGTTAAGGGTTGAAACAGCAGAACAATTCCAGAAACCAAAAAAGGAGTTAAAATATCGAAAGAAAGAAGTGAAAAGGAAAACCAATAAAATAATTTTATCTTTTGAAACTTTTGAAATAGGATAAAAAGAAATAAAAATTCGACGATTAAACTTACCAAAATTAAGATTTTGCCCTTTTGAGTTAGAACCGGTTTCTTTAAATTTTTTTGAAAAAAATCTAAAACGGTTTTAGCGTCTTCAAAAAAATATATAACCGCTAAAATTACAATCCAAAGAGCATATAACTGCCAGGCTAATAATTTAGGATAAAAAGCGAGAGATAAAACATAAAGAAATAAAATAATCTTAAAAATAAAAAAGAAATTGAAAAAAAGTTTTTTTCCCTGGTAGGTCCGGAAGTGATCAAAAAAGCGACCAAAACGATATTCTTTCAGTTGCCAAAGATAAAGCCAAAATAAAATGGCTTTAGTTTCCCGAATAAACCAAAGAAAAGCAATAAGAATAAAGAAAAAAGCCATCATTTGTAAAACTGTACAAGATGTGCAAGTCAGACTTGCACATTGCTCAAATTATCATTTAAATTTAAAGAAACTAATTATGGCCTCGACTAATTCTTCCGGGGTTTCTCGATGAGGGCTGTGCTTGGCTCCGGGAATGATTTTGAGCTCAGAGCCCCTAATTTTTTCTTTTATATAATAGGCATCTTTTAGTGGTAAAACGTCGTCTTTTTCTCCCCATAAAATCAAGGTTGGAATTTTGATTTTTTCTAAAAGCCCTTCTAAAGGTTCTTCTTGCCCAATTTTTTTCATTGTTTCCTTCATCATTCCATCAGCAACATAATAATCTCTGGTCCCAGCTAATTTGTAAATAACCCACTGAGCTTGGGGTTGAAGTTTTCTAAAACCAGGCAGAAAGAAAATTTTTTTGCCCAAAAAAGCTACCCAATAAAAAAGGTAAGATTTGATGCTTCTTCTTTTAATTATGGCTGGAGAAAGTAAAATAAGTTTTTCTATCCTTTCAGGAAAGGCAGCAGTTATTTTTACTACCAAGCCTCCGCCAAAAGAATGACCTAAAAGATTAAATTTCTGCCAGTTTTTTTCTTTTAGCTTCTGAAAAATCCAGTTTATATAGTCATCTCTACTCCAGGGCCGGTCGGGAGAGGGGGTAATGCCGAAACCTGGTAGGTCAAGAATCAACGCCTCTATTCCGTTTTTTTCCAATAACTCTTTTACTCTCTGCCAACGTAAAGAATTTGAACCCCAGCCGTGAAGAATCAAAATATTTCTCATTTTAAAGGTATTTTTTTAAATTTAGTATATTTCTGCAAAACTTCCGGCAGCAAAATACCTCCATCTTTTTGCTGGTAATTTTCAATGATAGCAATCAAAGTCCGGCCAATGGCAAAGGCAGTGCCATTAATGGTGTGAACAAAATTTAATTTGCCAGTTTTATCACGATAGCGGATGTTTAATCTTCTGGCTTGAAAATCAGTGCAATTTGAGGTTGAATGGGTCTCTCTATATTGATTCTGACCGGGCAACCAAGATTCAATGTCAAAAGTAGCAGCTGAAGGTCTGGCCAAATCGCCAGTGCAGAGTTGAATTACTCGGTAGGGAATCTTTAGAGCTTTCATCAGTTTTTCTTCCATTTCCAAGAAAAGTTGATGTTCTTCTTTTGATTTATCTGGTCGGCAAAAACTGAACATTTCTACCTTGTCAAACTGATGAACTCTAAAAATCCCTTTGGTGTCTTTGCCATAAGCGCCGGCTTCCCGGCGAAAGCAGGTGGAGAAACCAAGATATCTTTTTGGTAAATCTTTCTCTGCAAAAATTTCTTCAGTATGCATTGTTCCGATTGATTGCTCGGAAGTTCCAACTAAATATAAATCGTCTTTTGGCAAATAGTAGGCCTCCTCGTCGCTGGCCTGCTCTAAATAACCCATTCCCATAGCCATTTCTGATTTTAACATCACCGACGGAACGATAGGGATGAATCCCCGTTGGGTCAAAGTATCAAAGGCCAAATTAATTAGGGCAAATTCCAGAAGGGCGGCCTCTTTTTTTATAAAACCAAATCTTGTTCCGGAAATTTTGGCTGCTCGCTTGGTATCAATTAAATCTAATTTCTCAGAAAGAACTAAGTAATCTTTTGCTTTACCCCCACACCAAATTTGGTGTGGGGGTGGTTTTTCTCCGACTTCCCTTAAAACCACATTTTCTCTCTCGTCTTTTCCAACCGGGACATCTTCTTGGGGCAGGTTGGGAAGGAAAAGCATTAAATTATTGAATTCTTCCTCAAGTTCTTTTAAGGTCTTAGTCAATCTATCGCTATTTTTGTCTAATTCTTGCATTTTTAAAATAATCTTGTCTTTTTCTTTTTTATTTCTGGCTTCCTGGATTTCTTTATTAGCTTTATTTTTCTGAGCCCTCATATCTTCCAAGGCCTGCAATGTCTGACGACGCTTTTTATCTATTTCCAAAAGCTTATCAATATCAACCGTGACCTGTTTTACCTGACAGCCTTTTTTAACCCTATTTGGATTTTGACGAATAAATCTTATATCTAACATAGTAATGAATAAGGAGCTTAGCTCCTTTTTAATTTTTTGTAAACAATGAATAGACCAAAGATTCCAAAAATCAGGAAAATTAAATTCAGGGGCCAATAAATCTCTGGGCCAATATAAAAGGGTTTGAAACGGGAGGGCCAGAAAGGAAAAACATCAAAATGGGTTAAACTGTCAAAGAAAATGTGGATTAACCAGGCAATCAAAGAACTGGAAAATAAAACTTTAAAAGAAAAAGGCTGGCTAATTTTATACTTTACAGAAATTTTATCTAATTTCTCCCGAAATCCCCATAAAATTGTAGCTATTATTAAACTTCCCAAAATTGCTCCTAAAATTGAGTGAAAGAACCAATGATGAGGGCAAGAGTAGCAGGGATTAATAATCAATAAAACCAGCGGCTCAACATCCATCACCACACTCCCCAGAAGCAGAGCCCAGAGATTAAAAAATCTTAAAGTAAAAGCTCCTAAAAGCAATCCCGGGCCTAAATGTAAAGGAGTTAAAGGCATAATTTCGAAAATAGAAATTGGTTATTAGAAAATGCCCGCCCGCTTCGCCTTGCGAAGCAAGGCGGGCAGGGAAATTGGCTTTTTTACTATTTTCTAATTTCTATTTTCCATTACCAATTTCTAATAACTAATTTCCAATCTCTTCAGCGTGGCCGCATTGTCGGAAATAAAATTACTTCTCTCAATCTATGAGAATCGGTTAACAGGGCGACCAATCTGTCAATTCCCAGGCCGAAGCCGGCAGCCGGGGGCATACCGTATTCCAAAGCCTCAATAAAATCTTCGTCCATTCTTTGGGCTTCTTCTAAGCCAGCCTTGAAAAATTTCTCTTGCTCTTCAAACCTTTTTCTTTGTTCAATTGGGTCATTAAGTTCTGAAAAAGCATTAATTAATTCCCAGCCTCCAACCACTAATTGAAAATTGGCTAATTTTTGGGGCTCTTTCTCTAAGGCTTTGGCTAAAGGAAAACTCCCCCGGGGATGATTGATAATAAAAGTCGGCTGCTGAACGTTTGGTCGACAGAATTTTTTATAAATTTCATCGGCAATTTCGGCTTTACCAGCTCCATCAGTCGTCTCAATTCCCAACCGGTTAGCTTCTTTTTTTAAAGCCTCTGGATGGATTTCTTCTAAATTAATTTTGGTATATTTTTTTAGAAGCTGATTAAATTCTATTCTTGGCCAGGGAATTCTAAAATTTATTTTTTTGCCTTCATATTTAATTTCGAGTTTGCCAAATATTTTTCTGATTAAGACCTCAAACATTTTTTCAGTCAATTTCATCAAATCTTTATAATCAGCATAGGCCCAGTAAAATTCAAGTATGGTGAAATCGGGATTATGGGCTCTATCAATTCCCTCATTTCTAAAAACTCTTCCTATTTCATAAATTTTTTCAAATCCCCCAACCAAAAGTCTTTTTAAATAAAGTTCAGGTGAAATTCTTAAATACAAATTTAAGTCTAGGGCATTTAAATAAGTTTTAAATGGCCGAGCGGCAGCACCTCCATAAATTGGTTGTAAAGTCGGAGTTTCTACCTCCAGAAATCCCTCTTTTTCTAAAAATTCTCTGATTTCTTTTATAATTTTTGAGCGAGTTTCGAATTTCTTTTTGACTTCTGGATTAAAGATTAAATCTAAATATCTTTTTCTAAATCTTTCTTCAACATCTTTTAAACCATGCCATTTTTCAGGCAAAGGCAAAAGGGATTTAGCCAATATTTTATAATCAGCTGCTTCAATGGTTCTTTCTCCTTTTTTGGTCTTAAATAAAATTCCCCTGACCTCAATGAAATCACCGATATCAAAATAAGCCAGGAAAAACTTGTATCCCCTCTCCCCTATTCCATCTTTTTTGAAATAGGCCTGAATTTTGCCAGTACCATCTTCAATGTCTAAAAAAGTCGAGCCGCCGTGTTCTCTGAGAGATTTAATTCTGCCAACTAAAACTATTTCTTTCTTTGTCCGGGCAAGCGCTGAAAAATCTTTTAGCACCTCCGCAATTTTATGAGTTCTCTTTGTCTTTTCCGGATAAACCAAAATCCCGGCTTTTTTAATCGCCTCTAATTTTTTCAAGCGAGTTTTCCTTAATTCATCAATAGTAGCCATAATTCGCATCTGCCTTTTCGCACACTTTAATTTTACTTTATTTTCAAAAAAAGGTCAAAAAAGAAGATGAACTTGCTTTTTTTAAAAAACAGAGTGAAATTAAAATGCACGGGTTCAACCCGTGCATTTTATATCCACCCTTCAATATAATTTATTCTTTTTTAGTGAAGTGCCATTCTAAAATTTCTTTGGCAACAGGCAAAGCGGCCGCCATGACCCCGGGAACATCTTCTAACATAATTGTTAAAACAATTTCAGGGTCCTCATAAGGAGCGAAAACTGTTACCCAGTTGTGAAGCAATTCATTTCCGTATTTATCAAATTTTCCGGTTTGAGCGCTTCCGGTTTTGGCGGCAGATGTTACGGGCAAGAAGTTTAACCAACTGCTGGCAGTACCTTCAGTCACTGTCTGGCGCATCCCTTCTCTGACCACCTGAAGATTTTTTGAATCAATAAAATTCTCTCTAATAATTTTAGGTTCAATTTCCTCGGTATCAACAATACTTTTCACTACCCGGGGCTGGAATAATTTACCTCCGTTGGCAATTGCGGCAATGGAAACGCTAAGCTGAAGAGGGGTGGCTAAAACATATTCCTGACCAATGGAAAGATAATAAGTGTTTCCATCGTACCAAATCTGGTCTTCTTTTTTTTCAAAATAAGCTTTTTTCCATTCCGGACTAGGAACCAAGCCTAGGCCTTCATTGGGTAAATCAATTCCGGTTTTTTCTCCCCAGCCAAAAAGTTCCAAGTAACTTTTAATTCGGGTCGGTCCCAGGCCTTCCTGCTCTTCATAACCTCCGCCAATGGTATAAAAATAGACATTGACCGATTGGGCAATGGCTTTTCTCAGGTCGGTCCAGCCGTGAACTTTCCAATCCCGGTAAATATAAACTTTTTCTGGATGATATTGGTCGGGAACTTCGATAAAACCTCTGGCATAAATAAATTTTTCCGGCGAAATTATTTTTTCTTCCAGAGCGGCTGAGGCAATCAAGGGTTTAATTGTAGAACCCACAAGATATCCCCGGCCAGAAATTGCTCGATTAAAAAGCGGTCTCAGTTTAAAGGGGTCTTCTAAAAGTTCTTGAAGTTTTTCCGGGTCAGCTCCTTTTTGGAATAAATTGTTATCAAAATCAGGCAAAGAAACCAGGGCTAAAACTCCGCCGGTTTTTGGGTCAAGAGCGACAGCGGCCGCGCCTCTAGCGCCAAAGGCCTGACGTTGTTTTTCTAAAACTTCTCTAATTTTCTTTTGCAAATCAGAATCTAACCACAAAACTAAACTTTTGCCCGATTCAGGTAATTGAATTATTTCTTTTGAAATTACATTTCCCAAAGCATCTCTCTCAATTCTCATTTTTCCCGGATTTTTTCTCAAAACCTCTTCATAAGAATTTTCCAGGCCATCCCGGCCAACATAATCAGTAAGAGAATAAAACTGGGGTTGACTTTCTAATTCTTCTGACCGGATTTTTCCGGTATAGCCAATTAAATGGCTGAAATTTTCACCTTCTCGATATTCTCTAACTGGATTATTAACAATTTGAAAACCAGGAAGTTCAGCTGCCTTTGTTTCTAAAATGATTAAGGTCTGGTGGTCTAAATTTTCAGCAATTAAAACTTGAAGGGCTTCACTTTCGGCAATTTTCTTTTTCAAATCTTCCGGGTTCTGCTTCAAAATCTGGGAAACTTCTTTCAAAACTTTATTTTGCTCTTTCGCTAATTTAGGGAAATCGGCTTTTTCCAAAATCAAATCAAAACTGGGTTGATTGAAAACCAATTGCTTCAAATTCCGGTCATAAATCACTCCCCTTTCAGCCTGAATTGTCTTCAAAATATATTTATTTCCCTCGGCTAAGGCAGTCAGCTTTTTCTGCTCTAATATCTGAAGCTGAAAGGTTTTGGCAAAAAGTAAAAGAATAAGCAATAAACTAAAAATTAATAACCCCGGAAGAATTATTTTCAAAAGAGGAGTCTCAAATTTTTTTTCAGAAATACCCAATTCCTCCTCTTTTCTTTTAGCCAATTTATCAAGAAGGATTTCATGCGGCTCAATATCAAGAGGGGGTCTTTTTACTTTCCAATTTTTAAATTCGTTTGAAAATGGGGAGGCGAACATGTTTTCTTAAAACAAATTTGATAAAAATTGATATGGCTAACAAAATTAAAATCCAAAAGCCAATAAAATTTTCAGAAAAAATATCCAAAAAAAATCCGCCAAAAAAAGCACTAAAAAAACCAGATTTCTCTTTCCGGGCCTCAAAAAGATTAATTAAAACCACGACGATTAAGACCAAATTTAACAAATGCCCGAACGGGAAATGGGGAAAAAAACTGGCCTGAAGCAAAGCAAAAAAATAAAAACAAAAAAATAAAATAATAATCTTTTTCATTTGTAAAACTGTACAAGATGTGCAAGTCAGACTTGCACATTGCTCAAATTACCATTCGGTAATTATGAATAGTTTTTCTAAATCTCTGATATTAAAGGCGGGCTGAATTTGGGCTGCTTGAAATGGCTCCGGATCTGATTTTTTAACCTGGTTAATTTCGCCAACGACCAAGCCCGGAGGAAAAACTCCAGATAGGGCGCTGGTTACCACTAAATCTCCTTCTCCAATTTCTTTTTCTTTGGGAATAAGGTCAAAAAGAATCCTTAAATTTCCTTTTCCTCTGACTATCCCAAAAACTTGGCTATCTGACCCCGCACCAGAACCTTCGGTTCGGTACTGGGTAAGGATTTTGGCATCAAAAGAATTTCTGGGATTGGAAATCAAAAGAACCTTGGAAAAGTTTCTATAAACCTGGCTAACTTTTCCGATTAAAACTTTTTGTTGGGTAATGACCGGCAGGTCCTCCAAAACACCGTCTTTAGCTCCCTTGTCAATTAAAATAAAATCCTCAGCGATGTCTTTTCCGGTAACTTGGGCTAACATTAGTTTGAATTCCTTTTCTAAACCAATCTCCAGGGCCTCTCTTAAAATCTCATTTTCTTTTTTTAATTCGATTATCGCAACATTTTCGGCTTCCAAGGTTTGGATTTTTAATTTTAATTCTTCGTTCTCTCGTTTTAAATCCTTATTTCTGAAAATTACCTCAAAAAAATCAGATATCCTCTCCCCCGTTCCCCAAAAGACCTTCTGAATTGGCGAGGATATCAAATAAAAGAAGTTTTTAACCTCTTTACCAAATGGAGTTAAATTAAGGGCAAGGAAAAAAGACATTATTAAAATTATTATCAACCCAATTTTTAGTCTATAAGATAGCTTCATGACTTATTATATTTTAACCTTTTTCAGCCAAACAAAAAAGGCGCTTGGGTGGCGGCGTCCTACCCCGCACCAGAGCGAAGCTCGGTGCGGGGCTTCGCTGCGGCTTCGCTTTCTTCAAGTCCAAATATGGGGGTGATCTACTTTCGCGCCGAAGCACTATCATCGACCCTGAGGTATTTCACTGCCGAGTTCGGAATGGGATCGGGTGGAACAACCTCGGCATAACCCCCATATTTAGACTCGAGTGTTCGGAATGCGAAGCGTTAGCGGAGTCCCGCACTCAGCTCTGCTGTAGTGCGGGAGGAACAGGTGGAACAACCTCAGTATAGCCGCCACCAAAACGCCCTTTGTGGTCATTAATTGCTAGCCAAAAGTGGTTTTAACGATTTATTAGTACTGCTCGGCTCAAGGCATTGCTGCCCTTACACCTGCAGCCTATCAACCTCATAATCTCTGAGGAATCTAAGAGTCCTAATCTTGGGGTCTGCTTCGCGCTTAGATGCTTTCAGCGCTTATCAGGTCCCGACTTAGCTACCCAGCGATGCTCCTGGCGGAACAGCTGGTAGACCAGAGGTCAGTTCACTCCAGTCCTCTCGTACTAGGAGCAACTCCCCTCAAGACTCGACGCCTGCGGTAGATAGGGGCCAACCTGTCTCACGCATATTTCTCACTTATTACTAAGTGTATGGACTATATCACCCGGAGCACATAACGCTTTATGTGCTTCGGCCGACGTATTATAGAAGATTTTACCTTCCATCCAGCCACAAAAGTGACTAAGTCTCTACGGAGCCACGAAGGCTTCCCTCGGTATTATCCTAGCACACGACAGGTTGTAATGCAAGGATTTCACCGATATTAGTCGGTTTTGCAAGTGGAATTTCTTCCACAAGCCGCCAAATCGACGGTTTGAACCCAGCTCACGTACCACTTTAATTGGCGAACAGCCAAACCCTTGGAAGCTTCTCCACCTCCAGGATGTGATGAGCCGACATCGAGGTGCCGAACAGGGCCGTTAATGTGAACTTGCGGGCCCTACTAGCCTGTTCAATCTTTTTAAGATTAGACTATATCTTCACCCCCTCCTCTGGAGGAGGGGGGACGGCGTATTGGCGAGGATTTTACCCTCACCCTGTCCGCAATCGCAGACAAGTCGTTACGGGGTCACGAAGACTTCCCACGGTATTCCAAAAACTCAAAACCTCAAAAAGAGGAAGACCGGTTTTTGGTTCACCGTTATAAGCCGTACATTCCCATCCTTACGGAATGGGTTGGACAACAACTCTTATTTCAGAGTCTATCCCCGGGGTAACTTTTGGCTGATGATCTTCGGATTTTCTACTAAAATCCGTCGGTTCACTAAGTTCTGCTTTCGCAACTGCGCGAGATATCCCTCTTGCAGTAAAGCCGGCTTTTGGCTTTGCCCGACCACTCCGATTTCCATCCGGAGCTAGCCGACCTTTAAACGCCTCCATTACCTTTTAGGAGGCAAGTGCCCCACTTAAACTGACCGAGTGGCACTGTTTCCTTTCGGGTTAGAATTTTAAACTTCAAAGATGGGTGTTTCATTGTCGGCTCCATTCTGGCCGAAACCAGAACTTCAAAGCCTCCCCACTACTCTACGCATCAAAGCCCAAAGTTCAATACCACCCTACAGTAAAGCTCCCGGGGTCTTTCCGTCTAGCCGCAGGTAAAGCGCTTCTTCACGCTTATAGCATTTTCACCGGGCGCCTCGTTGAGACAGTCCCCTAGTCGTGAAGCCTTTCATGCGGGTCAGAACTTACCTGACAAGGGGTTACGCTACTTTAAGACGGTCAGAGTTACCGCCGACGTTCACCCGTGGCTTAACTCACTCAGCCCGAGCACATAACAAGTTATATGCCTGGACCGGCAAGGATAACACACGGGCACTGGTCAGGCCTCAGTCCCTATACATCTTGTTACCAATTAAGCAGGGACCTGTGTTTTTGTTAAACAGTCGCCAGGGGTACGTTTGTTGCAGCCCTGATTTATCATCAGGGCAGTCCATATTCCAAAGTTACGGACGCTTTTTTGCCGAGTTCCTTAACGAGGTTTCACCCATTGACCTTGGTGCTCTTACACCAGCCCACCTGTGTCGGTTTGCGGTACGGAGCCCATTAGATATGACTCTTTAAGGTTTTTCTGGGCAGTTTGATTCTTGAGGCCCCCGCCCTCTAAGCCCACCACCGAAGTTAACTAACTTATCGCACTATTAAAAAATACAATAAAGTTATTAAACTTGGTCACGAGCATAGAGGGCGGGGTCGGAATCCAATAACCTTCTCAAGAACTTCAACTGCGTCGCCTTAAATTTATCTAACGGACGGGCCGGAATATTGACCGGCTGTCCATCACCCATCCCTTTCGGGAGAGGGCTTAGGCCCGCCTAACCCTTGGTTGATCGCCATTGCCAAGGAAACCTTGGGCTTTCGGTCGGGCAGAATTTCACTGCCATTGCGGTTACTCATACCAACATTCTCACTTCGCAACGCTCCATGGTCGGTCACCCTTCCACTTCGCAGCGTTACGAACGCTCCCCTACCTCCCCCACCAAAAATTGGTGGGGGATCTTATCTTCGGTACTGAGCTTTAGTCCCGGAAATCTTCGGCGCACCCCGCCCTTGCTCCTTGACAGGAACTAGGATAGTGAGTTGTTACACACTCTTTAAAGGATGGCTACCTCTAAGCCAACCTCCTAACTGTCAAGGCCGGGGCACTTCCTTTATCACTTAGCTCAGTTTAGGGACCTTAGATGAAGATCAGGGCTGTTTCCCTTTTGACCTTGGAGCTTAGCCCCCAAGGTCTGACTGCCTTTGCCTTTTTACTTCTCGCCATTCGGAGTTTGGTAAAGATATCTACCTTTCGGCACGACATCTCTTCCAGTGCTCTACCTGCGAAAATGAGCAAAGACGCTAGCCCCAAAGCTATTTCGGGGAGAACCAGCTATTACCAAGCTCGTTTAGTTTTTCGCTTCTTGCCACAGCTCATCCCAAGATATTGCACGGTCCACGGGTTCGGGCCTCCCCCTAACTTTCGCTCGGGTTCACCCTGGCCATGGCAAGCTCGCTTGGCTTCGGGTCTTACTTCCTCCGCTCACGCCCTATTAAGGCTTGCTTTCACTTTGCTTTCGGGGGAACCCCCCTTAAACTAGCGAAGGAAATAAAGTCGTTGGTTCGTTCTCCAAAAAGTACGCCGTCACCCTTGCGGGCTTCGACTTTTCGTAAGCGAGATGGTTTCAGGTTCTATTTCACCGGGATCACCTCCCTACTTTTCACCTTTCCCTCACGGTACTGGTTCACTATCGGTGAGATTGAGTATTTAGCCTTAGCCAGTTAGTCTGGCTTGCTTCCGGCAGGACTTTCATTTCCCGCCGTACTTAAGTATAGAAACTCAGAGCATGTGATGATTTTCGTCTACGGGGCTATTACCCTCTCTGACTTCCCTTTCCAGGGAAATTCGACTAATCAAATCACAATTTTGTAGGCTCTGTCCAGATTGCTCTGGAACGTTCCTAACTTTCAACTGCCTAGTTAACTAGAAAACTAGCTAACTAAACTCTAGGCTCTTCCCTTTTCGCTCGCCGCTACTCAGGGAATAAAAATTACTTTTTCTTTTCCTCCGCTTACTGAGATGTTTCACTTCAGCGGGTACGCCCCAAGCACATAATTTATGTGCTCGGTGATTTTGCTTATCGCAAAATCAGGTTTCCCCATTGGGAAATCCCCGGATCAAAGGTTGGTAGCCACCTCCCCGAGGCTTATCGCAAGCACCCTACGTCCTTCATCGCCTCAATCTCCCAAGGCATCCACCATCCGCTCATAAGTAACCATATTGGCTAGCAATTAATAACCACAGTTATTAATTTATTAATTTTCAATTTTCAATGAACTTTCCTATTAATCAAAAACCGCTTTCAAGAAGCGGCTCCTGCGAACTCAAAAGTCCCAGAATATGTTAGCCGCTTTCTTTGTTTAAAATATTTCTTTCCTTTTTCATAACCAAAACCTAAATTAATCTTAACAAACACAAAAAGTTTGTCAAGCCCTCCCAACTTTTTGATAGTTTTATTTCAAAAATTATCCACAACTAAAAAGTTGGGAGGGCAAGCCCTAAAACTGTGGATTAATATTTTTTTATCCTTTCAGTTTTTTTCTTAAGTCCTGTAATATTTCCGCTGCTACCTCTTTTCCGCCAAGACCAAAAGCGATAGCTCCCATGGCTACTATCCCCACAAAAACAATCTTAATCAACTCAAAAACCCAATCCGCTGCTTCAAATTTTAATTGTTGCAAAATAGCCAAAATAGCGAAAATCCAGATTGCCCATTTGACAATTACGCTGGCCAAATGGCCATAGCCAACTCTTATTCCTTCTACTGCTGCCCGAATAATTTTCTCCACAATATCAACCACAATTACCGTCACCACAAGAATTAAAACAGCAATAACCACATTGGGTAAATAAGCCAGAATGCTCTTCAGAAAACCGGCAAACTCAACCAAGCCCAGAATTTCCACCGCCACCAACAAAAAGACAATCACCAAAATCCACTTGACAATTGCGCCGATAAATTCCGAGGGGTTAACTTTCAATTCGGCTTTCTCTAAAGCCGTCTTCCAACTGGCTCTCTCAAAAAATTGATTTAATTTTATTCTAGTCAAAATTTCAGCCACTAACTTACCAATGCCCAGGGCTACAAACCAACCGATAAGAAAAACTAAAATAGCGCCAATTAGGCTGGGAATGAAAGCCAAAAATCCGTCCCAGAGTTTTAATAAAGCAAGAGTTGTTGCTTCAGCCCAAGTTTGAACTAACATAAATTTCTACGAATTAATTATGAATATCCCAATTTTCGACCTTTCACAGATTAACCCATTATACAATAACCCAAAAAGGTCTGTCCAGTGGAAAACTAAACCCTCAAATCATCTCGGATTCATATCTTTTCTCATAATTTAATTGTAATACTCTGTAATACATCTTGTCAAGATTCCCAATTGATATTTTGTGAACTATTCTTATTAAATTAGTTCGGACGATTTTCGCCCCCTCCTCGGAGAGGAGGGGGCGAGGCGGAAACATTGACATGTCCGAAAGTGTGGTGTTTATTGGAAAAAGTTAGAACTTTCTATCAAGAAAATCTCGACGCTGATTTTTAGCCCGCCGCCTACGGCGGGCAGGAACTCGCCAAAAATTGCGGCGGGCGGGCAAAACCCCTGGGGACATAACACTCCTAAAACCCCTTCTTTTTTGCCCGCCCGCTTTTGCACGCTTCGCGGGCGAGCCGCCACCAAAAATCAATGTAAGAATTATTTTCTCAAATTATATTTCTTTTCTATTTCCTGTAATCTATATGGTTCAAATCGTTTTAAGTATTCCACTACCCTTTTTGTATCTCCTTTACACTCTTTTTCTACGTGCTCCCACGCAGTAGTTGAAAAATCAAGGCGAGAAGAAAATAGATTAAGAATATCTGCTATTAACTTGAAAAGTTTTTGAATTTCGCCAGAATTTATAATTATTTCCTTCTTCTTTTTATCTTCATGGGTTAAATATTGATTACGATAATCATCAATTTTTTTATTATTTTTTCATGACTGCTAATTTTGTTTTTTATCTCTGCTAAGTCTTTGTTATCCATCGCTTTGTATTGCTTGAACAATTCTGATAAAAAAGTACGTCCTTGATGAAATTCCAGAAAATCTTTTTGTGATAATTTTTTAATATTGCTTCCAGCAAAATTAACTATAACATAGAATGCCGAAAGAGCATGAAAATATCTCGACTGCAAATTCTTTAGGTAATCAAATAAAGTTTTGAATTCTTTACTCATTTCTTATTTTGTAATAATTAAAATTTTGGAGATTGTTGTATATGTTTTCTTTTTGAAACTAAACACGATTTCATCTTTTGTTGATAATGGTTAAAAAGTTATCTATTGTCTTTAAATAATTCCATTGGGTTTATTTTGAACTGTAACATTTTAGATGTCTCTCTGCCGGCATCTCCACCTTTTCTCTGCATTGTTATTTTACCAACTTTCAGACTTCCTCTATCTGTTATGTTAACTTTGCCCCTACCAAAAGTATTTAAAACATGATTAATGTGCTTCAAACACCATTCAGGATTCCCTTTTTTCTTTTTAAAAACAACCATCATCCAACCCGCAGGGAATTCATCATTACCTTTAAGAATATCCGAAACAATTAGAAGTTTGTTTTTAGTAAAAAAATCTACAACAAGTTTTCTGGCCTTTTCATTCATCTCATCAAAAAACATCCTTCTCGGGTCTCTTAAATTTTTTATCCGAGGTTTTATATTGTATTAATTTCTTTTTAGTCATAAAAATTATTTAATAATTTCAAACTTATCATTATTAAACATATTGCCTTGCTTAATTCCCACTTTCTCCTCAATTCTTTTTAAATATTTTGGATTTAATTCTATGCCTACAGAGTTTCTTCCTAAATCTTTTGCCGCTTTCATTGTTGTCCCACTACCTAAAAATGGGTCCAATATCCAATCTTCTACATAGGAAAACATTTTTATTAATCTTGCCGGTAATTCCCAGGGATAAGCAGCGCAATGTTCATCTTCAACTCCATTAATATCATTCCAGATGGCATCCCTAAATTTTTTAAAATCCTCTTTGCTAACTTTTGACTTTTCCTTAATTTCTTGAGAGACATTTCTTTTGCCAACTTTTCTAAAAATGTGAATTGGTTCAACTGCATTTGAAATCATAAAGTTTGCTGGATAGGGATAACTTCCGAAAAGAACCGAACCATCTCTGGATGTTGTTTTCTGCCAATAAATCGTTCCCATAAATCTTAATTCTTTAAAATTATTTAATTGTTGCCAAGTTAAAAGTGAGAGGTTGGCAGTAGTTCTTCGTTTTTCGTCGGGTTCTGAATAATAAATATTTCCAATATTTAAAGCAATTTTTCCATCAGGCAGTAAAGTCCTGACGACTCCGTTCCAGACCTTATTTAATCTCTCTAAATATTGCTCAAGAGTATCATTTAATCCAATTTGTCCTTTATGTCCATAATCTCTTACATTCCAATAAGGCGGGGAAGTAATCATTAATTGAAAGTAATTATCCGGTAATTTTTTTAAAATTGTTTCAGCATCACCGATATAAATTTTATGAGTAGTTGATTTCATATAAATCTTCTATAAATCTTATGCTTTAGGTATTTTATTAAATCTTTTTTATCACATCCTTGATAATAAAATAGATAATTTCCTTCTTCATCATTTACCTCGTATCCGTAAATTCCTAATCCCAAAAAATCGTCTATATCAAAAGTCTTTCTTATTTTATACCTGTCGCCGTAGAACTCTATAACCTTTTCCTGCCAATTATTTAAATTTAAATCATTAATTTTGGACATAAAAATTACAAAGTTGATTCGTAAGATTGCTTTACTAGATTAAAGATATAGTTCACATCGCTATCAGGAGTAAATTTAATCATGCCCTTATACCCCCACTCGTTACTTGTAACATCTTTTACTATTTTCTTTATATCGCTTTTATAATACGGCTCTCTGATCAAAAGCCAAACCCATTTTTTTCTAAATTCTAAGCGAGCAAAACTTTTTTCCAATCCTTTTATTGTGCGGTAAAAAATACCACTTTTACCAAAATTTTCTTTTACATCGAGAAGTTCAAGGATTTTTAAACGAAGTAAATTTACCATTTTCTGCATCTCTGGAGATGTTATTTTTAAGTGATATTCAAGATTATATTCCCCCGTTTCTCGTTTTTTTCCGTTTTTCTTATTAGTTTTAATTTCTGTTGGGCTATAAATATTTTCTATTTGTAAAATATCTGGTTCGTAGTAAGTATAGGTTTTCAATTCAATGTTTTTCTCTTGTTGGACAGCCCCCAAGACATACCGACTAAAACCTTGAGCAATTAAGATAACTCTCGGTTGTTCCCAATTGACCTTTGTTTTCGCCCCAAGTTTATTATCAACAAGTAATTCAAAATGCGGTTTATTTTTTCTTAACCAATTAAAATAACATTTACCTTGCGCAAAAATTTCCTCATTTTCTCTCCACTTATATTCAATAATTACGGGCGAGTTATTCTCATCAATTCCTAAAGTATCGATTTTGTAATCGATTCCACCATAATTTATCGGATATTCTTTTTCTATAAATCTTACTCCTAAAATCTCATCTAAATTTTCAGCGAAAAAATCTCGAAGCTCAGCTTCACTGCCAAAACCATCTTCTTTAAGAGAAATTTGTACTGCTTTTGTTTTGTTTATTTTAAAAATCGGCATAGTTATTTAATTAAGTCATCTACTGATACACCTAACGCTTTAGCGATTTTAGACAATGTTTTAATAGTCGGGTTTTTGTTTGAACCCGCTTCAATTTTAATA
>Ga0210056_1001984_pt1 | contig 17523 bp, 17 predicted proteins | sample CryGeyCG2014_080_2_FD_183965 | JGI IMG/M metagenome (GOLD analysis project Ga0210056, IMG submission 183965) | Groundwater microbial communities from aquifer - Crystal Geyser CG07_land_8/20/14_0.80 (SPAdes) (version 2) | ecosystem: Environmental > Aquatic > Deep subsurface > Groundwater | place... | reverse complement strand
TTTGAGAGCTTCAGTACTTGCTTTAACTGAGAAAATTTGCCTTTTCTTTGCCTTAATGAAGCAATCGATTCCAATAGGGTCTAAAAGTTGAGAAGTCCAAGCTCCAGCCGCAATTATCGTCTTTTTAGCTCTTATCAAACCTTTTGTAGTTTTTACCCCGACAACTATTGCATTCTGCCAGAAATATGGCTCGCCAGGCATACCTAACGGTTGACGTGGTTCGACAACAATTTCTTTCACTTCAGTGTTATACTGGACTTTTCCGCCCATTCTCAAAAATTCCGATTCATAAAACTTTACAAGAAAATCAACATCAATGAAACCAGCCTTTGGAATTAATATTCCCTTATGAACATTTCCCAAACCCATCAACTGTGCTTCTTCATCTTCAGCAAAGTTCGTCCGCATTTCAAGTTTTTTGGCTAATTCACTTTCATCGTACTCCACATATTGAAAACCTTTACTAGCCAAATCCTTTAGAACGGGAAGCATTTTGCGGTATCCGTCTTCGTCAAATAGCCATAAGTAACCAGCCCATCTCAGTTTCAAGTCGATACCCAAATCGTTTTGTATGTGTTTGTAAAATTCGGCAGAGGAATCAGCCAAATCAAAATTTGTGCGAGAGTAAAATAGACAGCGAAAAGCTGCTGCACTCTTTGCTGTGCTACCTTGACCCGCAGCACCCAACTTGTCAACAACTAAAATATTCGTCTCAGGATTTCTGTTTTTAACGTGATATGCTGTTGACAAACCCAAAATTCCTGCGCCTACTATAAGCACATCGTATTCTGCCAAATCATTCCCCCAAGGTTTCGGATAAAGTAGTCACCAAAAACAGATTTAAGCCTAACGTTCAGCCAAAGCTAAAACGCAATATGAGAACACTTATTTATTTCCGCGAAATATGAGATAGAGCAAACATACTGCAGTGGAGGAAAAAATATGTTAATAAACAAAAAAGCTGTTTCAACCATTATATTAATAATACTAATTTTGTGCTCTGCTGTTTTTGGGGCCCTTCTATCATATATGTGGGTTATGGGAAATTTTTATCTGGAGCCTGAAACTGTAGATTTGGTTATTACGAATGTTGATTTTCCAGTTGATCATGCAGACTATTTCTATGTAACAGTTATGAATCCATCACATTCGCCATCTGGAACAAATATAACGGAAATCTACTTTACAGTTGAAGGAGACAACAAGTTGTATAACGTAACGAATACTTCTCCGGAATCGCTTCCTATACTTCTTGAAAAAGGAACATCCAAGACAATTAGATGCGTCCCCGTCCCCAATGAGAATTGGGGACAATTTGCCGGAAAAACAATTGCTGTACACGTGTCTGCAACGAATGCTTCAGGAGCAGAAGCATCAGCTGAGACTAAATTTGTTAAATTAGAGGTGGCAACTAGTCTTAATGCGACAGTAAGTTGCAAACAATTTAACGTTACCATTAGAAACAATCCACAATCAGCAATAAACCTCACATTAACAAATATCGAAGTTGATCGGGTACCCATTGAAAACGCTAGTCTACTTCCAGACGACCAAAATGTCACTTTTCCGATGAATCTGTTTAACGGAACATCGGTTTCACTTCGATGCTTATACAATTGGGAAACCCTTACAAACCCAACGATTCGAGTGGAAACATCGGAAAAGTACTATGCAGAAGCATCAACAAACGCAACCGCAAGCGTACTTTTGTTGATAACTGATGTAGTGTTTAACGAAACGAAACCAGATGAGATGAGCATATCAGTCTCCAATTCACCAGATTCAAGCACTCCAGTTGATGTATCGGATATCGTTTTAACTTACAGTAACGGAACAAAATATGATATAAATGGGACTCTTACAAATCCACAGTTTGCTCCATATTACAGACTTGATATTGGCAATACGACAACGTTTAACCACTGCATTTGGAACTGGACAAACTATCGTGACCAAAACGTTACAATAACCATGAATGTAAAGCAGGGCTTCACGCCGGCTTCAGAAACGAGAAAGACACCTCAACCAGTTGTTTTTAAGATAAAAGAAGTTAGCTTTAACCTAACTGATACAAGTCACTTCGTGTTGACGGTCGCTAACATGCCATGCTCGCTCCAAAACATTACCATCGCAACGATAAAGGTTAACGAAACTGATATTGCTTTAAATCAGACAGTGAACATTGGCAAAGAAAAAATTTTCAATTGCACATTTGATTGGGCAAATTTAAGAGGAGAGGAAGTTAATATTACAGCTTATACTTCAGATGGACTATACGCTCCCCCAATAAATATTACGTTGCCATCTGTTGATTTGAAAATATTAGTAAATGAGCATGATTTCGCTAAATCAGCCGAGGGAATTCCATACGTTAATGTTACAATAATGAATGCCCTCTTTTCAAATCGAAATGTGACGATTACGCAGATCATTTTTAAGACAGAAAACACGACAGCCACCATCGACGAGGCGCTAACTAATCCAGCGCTAGTTCCAAATGGGTATATACTCGCCGTGAACGCAAATGTTACAATACTTTGTCCATGGAATTGGACGCTTTATCCAAACCTAGACTTAACAATCACCGTGCAGACAGCAGAGGGATTCAGCATATCACAAACATTCCAGATTCCGCCCACTCCATAAGCTTTATCTTTACAAAAACAAAAGCGTTGATTCTGAAGGATGAAACTATTGAATAATGTAAAGGTTACTGAAAGAGTACGAACTATAGAATACGCTATCCGCGACGTTATTGTTCATGCAAGGCAAGTTGCAAAAACTGGCAAAAAAATTTATTACCTAAATATAGGAGACCCGGTTGCGTTTGATTTTGACACACCACAGCATATTAAGCAAGCTTTAATAAAGGCTGTTGAAGAGGGAGCAAACGCCTACTCGCGCTCTGAAGGGTTGCCAGAGCTTAGACAAGCCATAACCCAAAAGGAAAAGAGAGTTAATGGCGTGGATGTTTTTGCTGATGACATTATTGTTACGTCTGGAATTTCTGAAGGCATTCAAATGGTTATGGCTGCACTTATTGATGCTGGAGACGAAATTCTTCTTCCAGGACCAACTTATCCGCCCTACATTTCCTATGCCAAATTTTTCGGCGGAAAACCAGTCACATATGAAACTGTTGAGGAAGAAGGCTGGCAACCGAACATTGATGATTTGAGAAGCAAAATCTCAGAGAAAACTCGTGGAATCGCAATTATCAATCCCAACAACCCTTGCGGTGCACTTTACGAGGAGAAGGTTGTGAAGCAAATATTAGACTTAGCAGGCGAGCATGACATCCCAGTTTTGTCAGACGAAATCTACGACCAAATAATATACGAGAAAAAGTTTGTCAGCACCGCTCACCTTGCTAAAGATGTTTCTGTGATAGGTTTTAATGGGTTTTCAAAAGCACATTTAATGACTGGATGGAGACTTGGCTATGTATATTTTCACGACCAAGAAGATCAGCTGCAGGAGCTAAAGCAGTGTATTGAAAAAGAAGCGAGAATTAGGCTTTGTGCAAACACTCCAGTTCAGAAAGCTGGAGTTGCGGCTCTTGATGGACCGCAAAACCACGTAATGGAGATGGTTGAAAAACTTAGGCAGAGAAGAGACTGCGCTTGGAAAAGACTAAATGAAATTGAAGGGGTAAGTTGCGCAAAACCAGAAGGAGCATTCTATGTTTTTCCAAAAATTCACGCAGTTGGACAAAAATGGAAAACAGACATGGAATTTGTGTTGGAGCTTTTGAAGGAGACAGGAGTGCTTTTAGTGCATGGATCTGGGTTTGACCCTGTCTATGGTGCTGGACATGTCCGAGGAGTTTTCCTTCCCCCAATAGAAACACTCGAACAAGCCTTGAATGAACTTGACCGGTTCATGAAGAAGAATAAATAAGAGATAAAGCTCTGAATTTCCCTAAGCCTCGATTTACTGGTAAATGAGTGTTCCTTCTTTTGGATCCCTAACCAGCTTTGGGAATTCTTCCATCAATTTTTTGGTTATTGGACCTGGGTTTCCGTTGGCTATTGTCCTTTTGTTTATTTCCCTTACTGGCACGATTTCTGCGGCTGTTCCAGTGAAGAATACTTCTTCTGCATTGAACAATTCGTAAGGTGTTATGTTCTTCTCTATGACTTCGTATCCTAACTTTCGTGCAAGCTTCATTACTTCTTCTGCTGTTATTCCGGGCAATGCGCCAGTGTAGCTTGGCGGGGTGAACAGCTTTCCGTTTTTAACTATGAATACGTTTTCAGCTACTCCTTCGCATACAAAGCCGTTCTTATCAAGGCATATGGCTTCATCAACCCCACTTATGTTTGCTTCAATTTTTGCCAATATGCTGTTGAGGTAGTTGAGCGACTTTATCTCGTGTGTTGTTGCGTCGACAGGATCTCTTTTAACCCATGAAAGCATGGCGGTAACTCCTCTCTCTTTTGCTTCGCTCCCATGAAGCGCTATCTTGTCTGTTATGACAATTATTGTTGGTTTTGAACATTTCCTCGGATTAAGCCCAAGGTCGCCTATACCCCTTGTGACTACTAAACGGATGTATGCGTCTTTTAAGTTGTTTTTCCGTAAGGTTTCCAGAACTGCCTGTATCATTTCTTCTTTTTCTACTGGAATTTGCAGCATTATTGTATGAGCTGAACGGTAAAGCCTTTCAATATGCTCTTTTAGTTTAAACACCACGCCATTGTATGCGCGAATACCCTCAAATATGCCGTCTCCATAGAGAAGCCCATGGTCGTATACTGAAATTTTCGCTTGCGATTTTGGATAGTATTCTCCATCTATGTAGACAAGTAATTCTCTTTCCAATAGTTTTATCCTCCAAACTGAAGAACTTAGTCTATTCAATTAAGGTTTGATATACTTTTTGCAGAAATTGGCTAGTTTTCACCTTTGCTAACCATAGAATTGAGGTCTTTTTGAAAGATACCTTGGCAGGGGCAACGGCTTGAAGAGCTTGCCTCTTACTATTTCTTCAACCTCGCTTATCAGCTCTTCAAGTTTCATTTTACGTATTTCCCCGCTCTTTCTCTCCCTCACAGGAAGCACACTAGATTCAACTTCTTTTTGTCCAACAACAATTATGTAGGGAACCCATTCCATTTCAGCCTCACGGATTCTCTTTTGTAACGTCAATGTTCGATCGTCAATGTCTACACGTATGCAATGTTCCTCCATTGTTCTAGCCAGTTTTTCAACATCCTCAAGGTATTTGTCTGACATTGGGGTTATGCGGACTTGTGTTGGTGAAAGCCATAAGGGAAGCATTGGTGGCTTGCGGCCTTGCTGTTCTTTATAGGCTTTTTCTAACAACGCGTATACGCATCTTTCAATTGCTCCGCTTGGCGAACAGTGCAGAATCAGTGGATGGTGTTTTTCGCCTTTTTCGTCAACATAGTTTATGTCGTATCTTTTGGCGTTTTCAAAGTCTATTTGGTCTGTTGAGAGGGCTGCAGCCTTGTCTTGGTTGTCTACGAAGTTGAAGTCCCATTTTAGTCTAAAATAGAAGAAGGGTTCTTTCCACATCTCGACTAATACTGGTTCGCCGAAGGTTTTCGCTAAAGAATCAATGAAGTCTTCATTTTCTTTGTAGAAGTCTTTTGTGAATCGTATTGCTGCTTCATAGTCGCATCTGGATATGCCAATTTCCTCCAAAATTTGCATGCATAATTTAAATCTTGTCATCAACTCTTTTTTGGCTTGTTTCAGATCTGTGCAGAACGCGTGACAATCTGGCATTGTGAAGGCTCTTAGACGTCTTAAACCAACGACTTCTCCGCTTTTTTCTCGCCTAAAACTGTAGCGAGTTAGTTCGTAAACCTTCAGCGGCATGTGCTTGTAAGAGAACTGTGCATCGTGAACCATTAAGAACTGCCCGAAGCACGCGGCGAACCGCAGAAAAAGTTCCTTATCCTCTGATTTTAGCAGGTATTGCCTTGCGGGAAAACGGTTTATGTAGTCTGCCAAGCTTGGATGGTGAAAATCATACATAACTGGAGTCTCAACTTCCATGGCACCGTACTCTACCATTTTCGCCGTAACAAACTGCTCAAGTAAGGATTTGATTAGCCGCCCTTTAGGATACCAACGTATGTTTCCAGGGTCGCTTCCAAGCTCATAATCAGCTATTTCCAGCCTTTTCATTAAGAGCACATGCGGCGGCATCTGCTGGCTTGCCCTTACTTTAGAAATTTCATGTTTTGCAAATTTTTCAAGATTTTCATGTCCTTTAAAATTGAATTCTTCAACGGACATCATTTTCCCGTTTGGCTGGAGAATGTACCAAAACGATTCTAGTTTTTCCTCAGCTTTTACTGCTTCAGAAACTTTTTCTTCCTTTTTTATTTCGGTTGGCAGGATTGCGCGTGATTGTTCTGCGAGCGGATGCCCTTTTATTGATATCGTGAATTGTTTGTTCCAACCGAAAGGTGCACGATATGTTTCTATTTCTCTCTCTTTTGCATAGGATTCCATAGTCTTAACTATTTTTAGTGCTTCCGCTGGCTTTGCTAGGTTGCTGCTTAAGTGCGCGTAGGGATAGATTAAAATCCGATTCACCTTTTGCTTTTCGAGGAAGGTTTGAACTTGGTCTATGGCTTTTTTGGCTACTGGTGTGTCATCGCCTTCTTCGACCGCCGTGAACAAAACGACAATATCTTCTAGGCGTACTGGTTTCTTTTCGGCTTCTTCAGCCGTAGCTATTTCTTTCTGAATGGGCTTGTACTCGATGAAGTTTGAGTGTAACTGCAATATTCGCATGAAAATTCGTCTCCTTTTCAACCGCTGTAGCGCCATTTCTCAAGTTGCTTGTCTTTTTTCGTTTTCTTCTTATATTCTTTATAATGTTCCTTACAGAGATAAGCACGTCTTTCGTTGCTACCAACATTTAAGCCGGCAGACCTAACCTTTTCTGTTGAAAGCGAACGAACGGCTTCTCGACCACAACCGGATACACTGCATTTTACGCCCTTATCAATGCGCCCCAAGATACACACCTCTCGCAATAAAATGTGCGTCATCCCTTAATTTCTTTTTCATAAAGTAAGCGGGCTCTCCGATAAATCTCCTCCTTGTCACCGAAAAACGTTGGACCAATACCTTCAACAACAAGCGAAGCGGCTGCGGAGCCCACATATGAACACCACGAGCAGTCTTCACCATTAACGTATTCAGCTAAGAAACTTCCGATGAAAGCGTCTCCGGCTCCAGTTGGGTCGATGACTTTCTCGGGCTTGTAGGCTGGAACCTTATGGATTGTGTCTTCAACAGAAACTGCAGCGCCATTCGCTTTTAAAGTGACGATGACTATCTTAACACCATACTCGTGAACCGCTTTTACAGCTGAATCAATGTCAGATAGACCTGTTACGGCTTGAATTTCTTTTAAGGACGACTTGTAAATATCAACAAGTCCCAATATGCGCTTGTCTACCAGCGACCCAAGAATAACGTTTCCGTTTTCGCCAAAATTTCGCACCAGTCCTTGCGGGTCAAGAGACAAAACGTCAGCGCAACTTCTCAGTTTCTCGGCTATCTCATAGGTGATTTCGCCAGCTATAGGTGCGATATGAATAGCTTTGGCTTTCAGAGAATTAGGCAAATCTTGGACACTAATAGGGAGCGCTCTGTTCTTTAACTGCAAAACACGATCAGACAAGTCACTAGTGTATTTTAGCTCAAAACGCGTAGTTTGGGCATTTGCGGCTTTGGACACTCCAGACAAATCGACGCCCTCTTGCCCCAGCCACCACAAGTAAGCGGTTGGAAAATCATCGCCAATCTTGGAGATGACTGCAACTCTAGCATCCAAACGTCTAGCAGCAAAAGAAACATAAGCCGCAGAACCGCCCAAAACAATATAAGGTGTCTTCCTATCTGGCAAAAAAATAGAATCTATACTCAAGTGCCCCACTGAAACAATGTCAAACATTTCTGAACTTAGCCCCATCCAAAATTATTATATGTAATGGAACTTAAAAGCAACGGAACACCACTATATGTCTATGCCATAAGAAGCCTCATGGAGACGTATTAAATCTTTGACTGAAGCAGAAGAATGGCCTTGGCTAAATCTCCCCCACATTCTTCCAATGTTTTTCTTGCTTCTTCAATGCTTTTTCCTGTTTGGTCCGCCACAAGCCTAATATCTTCCTCGGGAATTGTTGATTTACGTTCCGTGGCCTTTTCGCTGATTTTCCCGCCAGTCACTTGAAAGATTTTTTGTCCCTGCATTTCAAGTATCGCCACCTCTGGCTCTTCAATAGTGATTTCTTTACTGCTTGTTTTGATGATAACTTGCTCTACGTTTGGGACGGCGTCCATGCTCAATCCCATGCGTTGCATCATTCGTTTTGTCTCACGGGGACTTACGCGTCTATGCATAAAGTTCGCCTTCCACCAAATATTTACTATTCAAAACTCAAATACTTAACTGTCTTCCTTGCAACCATGTCTAACCTTAACAGCAACACCAACTTTGAAGGATTTTATCTCTTCGCTTGATAAGACAGACCGCCCAACCGCCAAAACTCTGCCACCCTCATCAACAATGATAACTTCATCTTTTGGGCGAATTTGATAGTCAGCCTTAACGACGTGCACTGCAAATACGTCGCCGCCTTCAGCAATAAACCTTGAAACATTATTCTGAACAGTAACAAAACATTTTGCAGACCCAGCATTTTCAGCAATTCGTTTTGCGCCCTTAATGCTTAGGGAGAATAAGCCGTCTGTTGGACGGAGAGTTGCAAGCCTTTTACCATTCAAATAAATGTAGCGGATTCTGCCAGTTCTTTTGGAATACGCTATTTCCACATTTTCTGGAAAAAGCTTGGCGCCTACCCCTTTTCCGAACTGGTAGTCTGCCACGCTTCTAATCCGTCTAAGGGCGTCTTCCAAGCCAACACACCATTAATCAGCATAATTGCAATTCGACAACTATAAACACAACCAAACTAATAAAAACAGTTTAGGTGCATAGGTAATTGCGTTGTGAAGTCTGCGGAAGCAAAATCTACGGTAACCCTTACAAAGTCATGATTGAAGGCGCAAAGCTAACAGTATGCAATGAATGCTCAAAACATGGAACAATCGTTTGGGAAGAACAAACGCCTAAAACCATCACGTTAAAACCAAAATCAACGCCTCAGCCCTTAAAAATCCAAAGCAAAAAACCGCCCGAAACAACAATAGACACGTCTCTAGAACTCATAGAAAACTTTGACCTCAAAATAAGGCAAGCAAGAGAAAAGCTTGGACTTTCACATGAAGAACTAGGCAAAAAAATAAACGAAAAAGTATCACTCCTCAAAAAAATTGAAACAAGAAAAATGACACCTAACAACAGACTTGCGGCAAAACTGGAGTACGCCCTAAAAATTAAGCTACTGATCCCACCCACGGAGGAAAAGGTTCAGCAAACGAAAATTCCTAAACTAGCCAGCCGCGAACTCACCTTAGGAGATTTGATTCAACTAAACAAGAAGGAGAAGGAGGAGCCAGCGGAACGAAAGCCATCATAGTTCAACGCCGACAATCCCGTGAAACTTCAAGCCTAGAAGAACTCAAAAATCTGGCGAAATCCGCAGGATACACGGTCGTCGGCAAAATAGAGCAAGTTAGAGAACCGGACTCTCGCTACCAAATAGGCGCTGGGAAGGTGGAAGAACTAGCCGAGCTTGTGAAAGAAACAGACGCTCAAAAAATAATTTTTGACAATCCGTTAAAATCAGTTCAAGCTTACAATTTAGCAAAAGCCACAGGCGTCGAAGCTATCGACCGCTTCCAGCTAATCCTTGAAATCTTCACAAAAAGAGCCACAACAACTGAAGCACAGCTACAAATTCAATTGGCGAGGCAGCAATACGAGTTAGCACATGCAAAGGCAAGAGTAAGATTGGCAAAAAAGGAAGAGCAACCAGGATTTATGGGACTAGGCGCATACGAAGTAGATGTTTACTACGAAGCCGTAAAGAGACAAGTGCACACCATACGCAGAAAACTAAAGAAACCCCGAGAAAAACGGCTTCTACACCGCGAAAGGAGAGCGGAGCTAGGTTTTTCATCAATTTCTTTAGCCGGATACACAAACGCCGGAAAAAGCTCTCTGTTTAACTCCCTCGCAGAGGAAGAAGTTCCGGTGGATGAAGCTTTATTTACAACGCTCTCCACAACAACGAGGCTTGTGAACTTTTCAAAGAAGAAGTTTTTATTAACTGACACCGTTGGCTTCATAGACCGTTTACCACTAACGCTAATAGAGGCTTTCCATTCAACCCTTGAAGAAACCATTTACTCAGACCTAATACTTCTTGTAGTGGATGTAAGCGAGCCAATGGACGTCATTGAAAAGAAACTTGCCGTCTGCCTAGAAACAATAGAACGCATAGGAGCATCCGGCATCCCAATAATAACAGCCTTAAACAAAATTGACCTGTTGCCAGAAATAGAAATCCAACAAAAATTCGAAAATCTTAAAGAAAAGGCTCCAAATCCCATGCCTGTGTCAGCATTATACAGAACTAACCTTGACCTACTAAAACAAGAAACACTTAAAATGCTGAAAAACTATATTCGAGCCTCATTCAATATACCATTAACAAACGAAACCATGTCCTTCATCTCATGGCTTTTCAAGAGAGCAGATGTTCAAACAATAAAGTATGCGGATAATTCTGTCTACTTGGTTTTTGAAGCAATTCCTTGGTTTGCAGAGAAAGTGAAAAGCCGTGTGGAAGAATTTAATGGAAAATTCGAAAAGGTCTAAACACAGAAAAACTGCAAAGTGAAAAACATGCCCAAAGTCGTAGTATTAAGGTGGGGTCACCGACCGCGCAGAGACGCAAGGCTCACAACACATGTCGCATTGACCGCTCGAGCGCTAGGAGCATCAGGTCTTATATTAGCGAACATAGAAGACGAAAAAATTAAGGAAACAATTGAAAAAGTCACAAAAAATTGGGGAGGCCCTTTCTTCTTTGAAATGGGAACACCTTGGAAAGAAGCTGTTAAAGACTGGAAAGCAAAAGGCGGAATAGTTGTTCACCTAACAGCTTATGGTGAAAACATCCTAACGAGCGACGTGCTACAAAGGATTAAGAAATCCGCTGAAGATATTTTGGTCATTGTTGGAAGCCAAAAAGTTCCAAGAGAGTTCTTTTCAGAGGCTTTTTCCGATTTTAATGTTGCAATTGGGAATCAACCTCACTCGGAATGTGCTAGCCTTGCTGTTTTTCTAGACCGTTTATTCGAAGGAGAAGAATTAAGAAAAAGTTTCGAACATGCAAAGGTAAGGATAATCCCTCAGAAAAGGGGCAAGAAAATTGCAAGTTTATGATTTCGATTTTATAAAGAGATTTAAATTAAAGCTTACATATATATTATAGAGAAACGAGTGTTCAACAGTTGAGCAAAAGGTTCACCATGTTATCGACCATAGACGACATAACCTTAATGAAAGTTGCAGAAGCATTAGGCGAAGAGGAAGCTGTTAAATTAATCGAGATTCTCAAAAATTCAGATGAAACAACAGATGATGAAATAGCCAACAAAACGGGCATAAGGCTAAACTCCGTCCGCAAAATTCTCTACAAACTTTACGACCATTCTCTTGTTAGTTTAAGAAGAACGCGCGACCCGAAAACCGGATGGTTCATATTCCACTGGAAACTGCAACCAGATCAGCTTGAAGGCTTCATACTAAGCCAAAAACGCCGAGTACTCGAAAAGCTTAACATCAGACTGGAATACGAGAAAAACCACGACTTTTTCTATTGTCACACTCCAGGATGCAGACGAATTCCATTCGAGGAGGCTGTGGAACTTGTCTTTCGATGCTCAACATGTGGCAAGCCTTTAATGCATTATGAAAACGGCAAAATCGTTCAATCGTTAACACAGAAAGTCGAACAATTAAGGAAGGAACTGGGTGAGTGAAAAACTTCCATCAAGAGAGCAAGCGTTGCAATTTCTCCGTCAAAGTGGATGTTTAAGAAACGTAATAAAACATTGTGAAGCGGTAGCCGACCTTGCCGTAGAAATAGCGAACGCCTGCAAGGAGAGAGGATTAAAAGTTGATTCGGAACTTGTGGAAATAGGAGCCCTTCTGCATGACATTGGACGGGCAAAAACTCACAGCGTCCATCATGCAGTAATAGGAGCCGAAATTGCAGAATCATTGGGGTTACCGGAAACGGTTATTTCAATAATAAAAAGGCATGTTGGCGGAGGAATTACAGCAAGAGAGGCGAAGAAATTGGGATGGCCGATGGATATTTATGTTCCACAAACCCTTGAGGAAAAAATTGTTTCCTATGCGGACAAGCTGATTGAAGGTTCAAAACGGGTACCAATAGAAAGGACTATAAAAAATTTTTCTAAAGAGTTACCACCCTCCGCCATCGCAAAGATACGAAAGTTGCATATGGAAATATTGGCTTTAGTTGGCGACTGTAAATGCTTACCGTGACTTTGCTCGCAAAAACCTATGACAGGTTTCAACTAAAACTCGTTGACAAGTTTTTAAAATCCACGTTTAAAGGCTTGAAAGTTGAAACTAAGATTTGCGGAGTTACCCCTCGCGGGTGGATTCAAATAGCCGTTTCTGGTGAAGACGAAAAAGTGGCGTTACGTTATTTAGCTGACGAGATAGGACTATGCCCAACATGTTTAGAGGATGTAGAGAGATTCACAACAATAAAAGGCCGTATAATAGCCATGGACAAAACCAGAGGCGAACTCTATGTAGACATAGGGATCTTCTCACCTAAAATCATTGACGCTATGATTCCCCTGCAACGTTTACAAGCACAGCTCGTCGATGGAAGAAAAGTTGCATTTAAAAAACTAGTTGAACTCTTTGGATTCTGTGAAAACTTACCATTAACTGTTAAAATTCTCAACATAGACAAAGAGAAAAATCATGCTGAAGCCATGCTTTCGGAAAAACAGCTTACTCAGTATGGAAATTGGACGAAATCTCTGCTGGACAGATTAATAATCTTAGGCTCATCCATTTATGATGTTAGATTGACCTTAAAAAAAGCAGGTTTAAACCGAGACGTATTAAACATAGAGACGTTGGGATTGTTCGAGCTTGCCGTCATATGCAAGCTTGGAACAGATGCTACAGGCTTAATTCCGAAAATTGGTAAAAACCTACGAAACGCAACCTTCACGGTATTTAATCCCAAAAAGGTGCTAGAATTTCTAGACTATTCAACTATATTCATTTCCTAGCAACCAAGTATACTCCTATAAAAATTAGAAAACCTCCTGCAAGAATAAACATGCCCAATTCTTCTCCCACGAACATAATCGCAAATAACACGGTGACCAACGGTTCTGCGAACAAGAACGAACTAGTAATTGCCGCTCCCACCTGCTTCATTACATAGAACCAAATGTAATAGCCTAACAGCGAACATGCAACGGCTAAAAAGAGAATTGCCAACCAACCGCTGAGACTCATTGTAAAAATTTGACAAAAAGAGTTCTCAGCCAAGGAAAAAGGAATTAGACACAAGCCCCCTAGCACGTTTACGTAAGCCACAACGAGAAAAGGACTATACCTATCCATTATTTTCTTTCCAACAAGACTGTACGTAGCCCAAAGAACAGGAGTGAAAAGCAAAATCAAGCTTCCGAGAAGGAATTCTCGGTCACCAGGAAAGCTTATGGTGCCGCCAGTAACAACAATGACAGTACCCAGTGCAGCAATTCCAATTCCGAAAACCTGCTTTTTCCCTAAATGTTCCTTGAATATTATAGTAGAAAGAAGAGTTATGAGAACTGGCGAAAGTAGGCAGACTAAGATAGCAGCGATGGAGGCTCCTGCCATTTGAATACCTGTATACTGAGCGGTAAAGAAGAAAGTTACACCAGTAAGAGCGAGAAATAATAGCATTGGAAAATCTTTCTTTTCAACAAGAAGCTTATAGTTTCTCCTTATTTTTTTCTCAATTAGAATCGTGATAAGAAAAAGTCCGCCTGCAATGAGAAACCTGAAGGTTGCTATTGCAATAGGAGTCAATCCTTCTCTCAGCGCTATTTTCACAACCACGAAAGAGCTTCCCCAAAATAGAATTAGAGTGAGCATTAGGAAGGCGTTAAAGCGACTGATTGTCTTATTGTCCATGAAGAAATATTTTCTTTATGCATCTATAAAGGATTAGCTTGAAAAGAAGGTTACATTGTGTGCATGCCTACGAAAGAACCGAAGTGGGCCGGACCGTATGCAATTAAAAAATTAAGTGAATCCAATATAAGCCTTTTTCCTCTTCAAAAGAATGCAGATTGTGCCAGTACCCATTTTCCAAAAGGAATGAGAAATGCCAACAGCCTCCCAGCCCTCCTCTCCAAACTTATTCAATTGTTCTTCTAATTCCTTATGCGCCATAAGCTCTTTACTACTAATTATTTTGTATTCCCACCTTTCCACTTATATCACCATTATTTGAAGTCACTCATCATGCTATTCTCTAAACTCAAATATAAAATATTAATCCGGCTATCCAAGAGGCAATTCCCCAAAATGTGAAAATAGACACAACGATGCTGAGCGATATCGCCATCGGAATTTTTGGAATTAACTTTTCATCTTATCAATAAAGTAGCGCTTATTTACTATGCGGTAACCGCTTGTTTAGTTAACTCCTCTTCCACTGCTTTTTCCATAACCTTCTTGCATAGTGTTGAATCCAAAGCTATGAGTTTTTGCACGATCTCATTTTCTTCATTTAGCTTGTATAGCTTTGACCTCCCAATTCTCCTTGTTACCTTAACGACACCCAATTGTTCTAATTCTTTCCAGTATTTGAAGAACGTCACTCTACCCATTTCTAGGTTTTCTATAATCTCGTTCTTTGTATAGTCGAACAGCCCGTTGTCTAGGAAATAATCTATTATTCTTAGGGTCGGGCTGTTTCCCAAGCATCTGAGCAACAAAGTCTCTTCCATCCCAATCATCCATACTAATTAATTGATGTAGGCATAAGTATGTGACCTCCTCCCGCAGCCTGAAGCCTGGGGCTTCCACTTTTCCTACGTTTTTACTCCCACATCGCCTCTGCTTTGGGGAGCGTTTTGTGGAATTTTCGGTTCCTGCTTCACAGGCTGGACTCGGTTCTTCACCCTCATTCCCCGAAGGGTCGTCGGTTACGGAGGTCGCAGTCTCCACGGGCTTAGATTCGGGGTAGCCCCTCCCTACTTGATTAGGCCTTTCTTTGTGGACGCAATATATGTTTTTCGGCTTTCATCCACACCCCCTGAAGGATGGGGACTTCCCGCCGACAGAGTTAAATTTGTGCTACTAAAGTACTAAAAGTGAACTTATGATAACAGACGAGCAGATTAAGGCTGTAATTCTTCTCAAGCTTTATAAGAGAGGTAATTGGGGGGCAGCCATACTGCCTTTGATAACCTGAAGAAGGGCTTCAAGGCAAAAGAACTAGGCAAAGGCGGTTTGAAAAGGGTAGATGATATGGGCAAGAAGCTTATACGAGAAGGTTTACTGCTAGCAAAACCAACTCATTATGGCTTGCAAGTATCCTTAAACCCTAGACAGAGCCAGGCTATAAGAGCCATTATTATAAGGTTCTTTCCAGAACTTGAGTAGTTGATGATCCATGCATGAAGACCGGGACTCACTTAAAAAATTTAGTGGGCCGGGCCGGACTTGAACCGGCGACCTTTGGCTCGTAAAGCCAATGTCCTAACCAAGCTAGACGACCGGCCCCAACATTAGTAGATTCATTCTTACATATGCAGATTCATTAATAATGTAAATCACAGGTATTATTCGTTTTTGATATAGTCTTCTAGTTTACATCGTTGACACTATTTTTTCAATAACGTCGACAGGATTTTCAAGTTTTTCTAGCAGGTTTTTCACATTCCATCTTCTTCCCAAATTCTTTTCAGCACATCTTAATGCCTGTGATATGTCTTTAAAAGTGAAGATGGGGAATCCTTTTCTCTCCAAGTAGTCATTTACATGAAAGCGATCTATTGTTGAAATGACTATGCTGCATGTTCCTTGAAGCGCTGCTTCCCGAGCGATTGTTCCACCAGCGCTCACCACGAGGTCCGCTTGCGCAGCTAAACTGGTGGAATCTACAAGTTTTGTAGGAGTAATCATTCCTTTTCTTGGTCGTCTATGATATCTTGATAAGAATACGACTTTACCCAGAGAGGTTAACTTCTTGGCCAAAGTCATGGTAGTGTCTGGTTTGCCCTTAGCATAAGACGCTTTAGTCTGTAATTGTCTAACCACAATTAGAGGATGCTCATATTTTTGCTCGATTTTTGGCTGAAGGTTTTTTATCCAAGCCACTTCGTCCACGCCATCGAATTGTATGATTTGCTTAGCTCCAAAACCTTCAAACAACGACTTTGGAATAGCCTTTGGGATTACTAAGTAATCTGCAAGAGGTGTCGTTAGTCTTTTTACAGCCTCTGCATGGGGAGTGTCATTTGTACATATGGATGGGATGCCCAAACCGAAAGCGACTCGAGATAATTCTACTGAACCATGAGAAATAGCTATGTCCGGGCGGTTCTTTTCGAACATTTTGCAAAACTTAAGTTGACGTCTGCTACTTTCCATCAATTTTTTAGAAAGGGCGCCTAGGCCATATTTCCCTACTACTGTGAAATTTTCGTTTAGTAACTTTGCAACTTCCAGAGTGTCTGGATGTTTTCTTGTAGTTAGAATAACCTCATGTCCGAGTTTTCTAAAACGCTGAGCAATCGCAACTGCATATCGAACATGTTTTCCGGTGCACGCATCATACCAAATTTTCACTCATCAACCTCCCAGAAGATTGCACTTAGCCATTGAATATTCTCTATCGTTTATAATCGCTAAGAACTCTGTCTAAAAACTTCGCTAAATCCTCTTCACTAACTCTTTTTCGGAATTCTTGATAGAGTTCTTCGGGCAGCCTCCACTTCTCCTCGACAGTTTTTGCAACTTTTGCAGGAACACCATAGGCAACAGAAAAATCTGGCAAATCCTTGGTGACAACCGAATGTGCCCCTATTATGCACTCTCTACCTATAACAACCCCGGGGAGCACTGTAACATTCACAGCTATTCCAGTACCAAATTTGATGCGAGGTGCTTGAGGCACAAACTTCTTTATGTGTCTTCTTCCATGCAGCATATCGGGGTCGTTAGCGCCAACAAACTCCGGAGCTATAAACACCCAATCTTCAATAATGAGTCCTGAAGTTAGGTGGCATTGACTATGTATTAGAACATTGTTGCCAATCCAGTTTTTGCCCTCGCTAGCGCTTAATGATCCGAATATTGAATTATCTCCAATGTTAGTTTCCCTTCGTAATACCGCGTTGGTGCCTATTCTAGAATGTTTTCCTATGTTGCAGTTGTGCTCTATGAATGCCCCGTATTGTATGATGCTTCCCTCGCCGATTCTTGTGTTTTCGCCGATGTATACGTTAGGAAATATAACAACATCGTCACCTATGGTAGCGTTATCTTTGATGATG
>Ga0210056_1001983_pt1 | contig 17526 bp, 25 predicted proteins | sample CryGeyCG2014_080_2_FD_183965 | JGI IMG/M metagenome (GOLD analysis project Ga0210056, IMG submission 183965) | Groundwater microbial communities from aquifer - Crystal Geyser CG07_land_8/20/14_0.80 (SPAdes) (version 2) | ecosystem: Environmental > Aquatic > Deep subsurface > Groundwater | place... | reverse complement strand
CTGGAGAAGGCATTCCTGGCGGCTGGCTTTCGCTTCGCGCGGCAGGAGAAGAGTCATCGTTCCGACACGAAGGCGGACCTGTCCCGGCCGGTTGTGATCCCCACCCACAACGAGGTGCCCATGGCAATCATCAGGAACAACCTGAAGACGGCCGGAATGACCCGCTTCGAGGACGCGCCGCAGGTGTGGTGTGTCGAAGTGGTGGAGGGCGTGGTGGTGGATTTGGATGAGCAGGATCGGTTGGCGGGCCTGGAGATCCTGGACGCGACGCGGCAGGTGAACGTCCCTGCTATCCTCCGGCAGATAGCGGGAGCGGAGACACACGCACCCGTGGGGGGGCGGCGCACGTTGCATGAAGCCGCCCGCCCCAGGACGCCAAGCACACGTTCACCTGACCGCACGCGAGCGTAGCTTCAGACAGCAGACGCGTTCCGAAGCTTGTGCTGAGCATCCTGAACAGCGCCGAAGGACGAACTGCCCTCACCGACGTCCTCGGCGGCCCGCTTGGCGGTCTGAAGTCCGTAGTCAGTAGGGCCGTAGTCCCGTGGTCCGCTTTCATGTCTGATATCGTCATCAAAGTCGAGAACTTAGGCAAGCTCTCCCGCTACGGCCAAAGCGGCTTCAGCCGCGCCAGCCTCCGCGAAGCCCTCACCGACGCCGCCTCCGCCCTTCTGATCCTCTGAGCCCTTCTTTGCGCCTTGGCAACTCTGTGCTTTGGCGTTCCGCCGTTCCGAATCCGCAATCAGCACTGGGACCACTCGCCACTCACCGACCTGACACCTGACACCCCTCATGTTTGAAGGCAAGACCATCTGCGTCGTCGTCCCCGCCTACAACGAGGAACTGCTGATTGGCCGCGTCCTCGACGCCATGCCAAACTTCGTGGACCACATAGTTGTAGTGGACGATGCCAGCACCGACCGGACGGCGGAGATCGTCGAGCAGTACCGGAGCAATCCGAGCCGCGACGGTGACAGAGCGATCGACCAGGTTCCAGCCGTCGGCAGTCAGGAGTCCGCAGTCAAGGGCAAGGGACCAGCAGCGGCAGACGACGGCCGACTGTCCAGCGGTCAGGCGTCAGACCTCAGCGATCAGCCTGATGGCGCGAGCGATGCGGTCCACGGTCCACGGTCCACGGTCCACGACTCCAATCCGCGATCTGCAATCACCCTGATCCGCCACGACCGCAACTGCGGCGTCGGCGCCGCCATCGCCACCGGTTACAAGTGGGCGCGGGACCAGGCATTCGACGTGACTGTCGTCATGGCTGGCGATGCCCAGATGGACCCGGATGACCTGCCGGCCATCGTGGCGCCGGTGGCTCGAGACGAGGCCGACTACACCAAGGGCAATCGTCTCTTCACCGGCGAAGCCTGGAAGCTGATCCCCAAGGTCCGCTACCTCGGCAACTCGGCCCTGTCCATGCTCACCAAGATCGCCTCAGGCTACTGGCACGTCGCCGACTCACAGACGGGCTACACCGCCATCTCCCTGCGCGCGCTGCAACTGGTGAACTGGGATCAGATCTACCCGCGCTACGGAGTGCCCAACGACATCCTCGTCCGGTTGAATGTGTATGACCTGCGCGTCAGAGACGTACCGGTACGGCCAGTCTATGGCATTGGCGAGAAGTCCGGCATCAGGATCTGGCGGGTCGTGCCCAGCCTGTCATGGCTGTTGCTGAAGCTCTTTCTGTGGCGGATGAAGGAGAAGTACGTCATCCGGGACTTCCACCCGCTGGTATTCTTCTACGCGCTGGCGTTGACGCTTCTGGTTGCCGCTGTGCCCCTTACGGTCCGCATGCTCTGGGCGTGGGGCGCGCGCGGCACGATCCCCTCGATCAATGCCTTGGCATGCTTCTTCGCGATCATTGCCGGTCTCCAGTCTCTCTTCTTCGCCATGTGGTTCGATATGGAACACAACAGGGCATTGAAGTGAGCGATGACGGCTTGGATGCAGAGCGTTTTCGGGGGCGCACCCGGGCACGCAGGATCCGGGGATGACGAGGTCTTGGCGCGCGTCGCTGAGCGGATTGTGGAAGCAGCCCCCCGGAGCGGATGGTTCTGTTCGGATCTCGCGGGAGGGGTGAAGCGACCCGAAGCAGCGACTTGGACCTGTTGGTAGTGAAGCGGGGCGCGCACAGGCGGAAGACAGCCCAAGCGATCTATCGAAATCTGATGGGCGTCGGACAGGCAATGGATGTCGTCGTGACAACGCCCGAGGACCTCGAGCGCTGTGGCGATGTTCCTTGCACGGTGATACCGCTTGCGTTGCGAGACGGGAAGACGGTCCATCGTGCCTGAGCGCCTCCCTCCTGAGGACCACGACGAAGCCCTGTGCCAGGCCGGGGCTGTAGTCCGTTGGGCGGAAGCCATCCTGGGGACCGGAATCCCGCCACAGGTGGCGAACGGTGATCCTGCGACTGAACGCAGCGAGGCAGCCGGAGGCTCCACCCGACTCGCATGAAGGAGAAGTACCTCATCCGGGACCTCCACCCGTTGATCTTCTTCTACGGCTTGGCCTTCGGATTGCTGATGGCGTCAGTCCCGCTGCCGCTGGGCATCCGGGTGTTCTGGAAGTGGGGAACAGTCGGACATATCCCGTCGATCAGCGCGCTCGCCTGTTCTTCTCCATGATCACCGGCCTTCAGTCGCTGTTCTTCTTTGTTGCTGGAAGCAACATGTGGTTGGATATAGATCCCAACAAGAGATCTGAAGTTGTGAAGCAAACCGAACCAGAAGACCTCGCCGCATGAATCTCTGCATCCTGACGAGTTCGTACGCCGTTCCCGGCTATGATGCTCATGCGGGTACCTTTGTTCCTCCGTTGGTCGAAGAGTTGCGCCAGCACGGGCATAGGGTCAGTGTTCTGACGCCCGCCAGAGGTCGAGCGAAGGGGAATTCAGGTCCGGGGAATGGCGTGATGCGATTCCCGTGGCTTGGCGACGGCCGACCCATCGTCGCCTACAGCCCGTTCCGAGTTGGCGATCTGAGGGCGATCCTGAGCCTGCTGAGAGAGGGCACACGCTCGCTCTGCGACCTCGTTCAGGACGAGGCGATCGACCACTGCCTCGCCCTTTGGGCCGTCCCCAGCGGCTACTGGGCCCGTGGCGCCATGCGCGCCCTCGGAGTTCCCTACTCGGTGTGGTGCCTTGGTTCCGATCTCAACCAGTGGGGGCACCGACCGGTCACAGGGCGGATCATCCGCACCATCCTTCGCGATGCGACGTGCTGTTTCGCGGATGGCATCGAGCTGGCACGGAAGGCTGAGACGATCTCGGGTAGGAGCTGCGATTTCCTGCCGACCGTTCGGCCGCTCTCTCTGGCGACTGCTGCGCCTGTCGCTCTGGACCGCGAAGCCGTCAACCTGCTGTTCATCGGGCGATGGGAGCGCGTCAAGGGCATCGATGTGCTGGTGGAGGCAATGCGTGCGGTTCGGGCACGGGCACCGGGGGTGCGATTGCATGTGGTGGGCGGCGGCTCCCTGGAAGGTGAGCTCCGGACGCAGATAGCCGCTGATGGGCTTCAGGAGGCAGTGCTGCTCCATGGGAGCCTGCCGACCGAGGAGCTCACCGGGTACATGGTGGCATGTGACGCCGTGGTGATACCCTCGCGAAGCGAGAGCATCCCCCTCGTCTTCGGCGAAGCCGTGCAGGCCGGCAAGCCACTCATTGTCACTGACGTGGGGGACATGGGCGACCTCATACGCAAGTACGGTGGTGGCGTCGTTGTGCCGCCCCAGTCCCCTCAGCAGTTGGCGGAGGCGATCGTGAGCTTCGCCCAGGACCACCAGCGGGGAGCGCCCGGCGCCGCTGATCGTGCGGAGCTGCGTGAGTTGTTCTCTGTGTCTCGCGTCGTCGACCAGTTCCTGAGCGCGATCGGCCAAATTCCTGCGGAGGATAGCACCACCAAGAGGGAGGTTTCTCAGGTATGAGCGTGCTGGTCACCGGTGCCGGTGGCTTCATCGGCAGCCACGTCGTCGAGGCCACGGTGCGAGACGGCCACCAAGTCCGTGCGCTGGTGCGCTACAACTCGCGCGGGTCGAGTGGGTTCCTGGACGACTTGGATGCTGAGATCCGGGAATCGGTCGAGGTCGTTTTCGGCGATCTCCGCGATGAGGAGAGTGTCGCCAAAGCTGCCGAGGGCGTTGACGCCATCCTGCACCTGGGCGCCCTGATTGCGATCCCGTACTCCTACGAGGCGCCACGCGCCACGATCGAGACCAACGTGATCGGCACCACCAACGTGCTCTCTGCCGCTCGAAGACTCGGCGTCCGGCGGGTGGTCCACACTTCCACCAGCGAAGTCTACGGCACAGCCCTGTATGCGCCCATCGATGAGAAGCACCCGCTGCAGGGACAATCACCCTACTCCGCCAGCAAGATCGCGGCAGACAAGATCGTGGAGAGCTACCATCGGTCGTTCGGCATTCCCACGGTGACGATTCGTCCATTCAACACGTTCGGGCCACGTCAGTCGGCTCGGGCAGTCATCCCAACGATCATCTCCCAGTTGCTGAAGGGTCCCCAGGTCCGGTTGGGCGCCCTGCATCCGACGCGAGACCTCACGTTCGTCGAGGACACCGCATGGGCCTTTGTGCTGGCTGCGCAGGCCCAGGGCGTCGACGGCGAGGAGATAAACCTCGGCACGGGGCAGGAGATTAGCATCGGCGACCTGGCCACGAAGATCGCGGCGCTGATGGAGCGCGAGATCGAGATCGTCTCGGACGACCAGCGCCAGCGTCCTGCAAAGAGCGAAGTCGAACGACTGATCGCGGACAACTCGAAGGCGAAGCGGTTGCTGGCATGGGAGCCTCAGGTCGGCCTGGACGAAGGGGTGCGCAGAACTGTACGGTGGATCGAGGCGCACCGGGACCTGTACCGGCCTGGGGAGTACCAGCGTTGAACAGCCTAACGCAAGAGCACCAAGGACCAAAGACGCAGAGGGTAGCGAGCCGGAATTTGCCCATGAGTGCAGTGGTTGACCGGGACAATCGAGAGGCAGTCGGTCAGGCCGACTACGCCGAGTACCTGGGCCAATCGGTGCGGCTGCTGCGGGAGGAACTCGGCGACAACCTCGTCTCATTGGCGCTCTACGGGTCGGTTGCCCGCGGCGACGCTTCGACGGAGAGTGACCTGGACTTACTCGTCGTTCTGCGCGACGCCGCCGAAGTGTACTACGAGCGGCTCCGCCCCTTCGTCTCGGTAGTTCGTCGGCTACGCCGCACGGCAGCAGCCGCAGGCGCCCGGGAACGGGGCCTCTTGGGCGAGCCCAGCTTCGTCGTCCTCACTCGGCGGGAAGCCCTGCAATCGCGGTTGCTGTACCTCGACATGGTTGCTGAAGCCAAGCTCCTCATTGACGAGGAAGGGTTCCTCCGCGAACGGCTGGATCGAACCGGGGAGCGGCTTCGGCACCTCGGTTCGCGGCGAATCCATACCGAGCGCGGCTGGTATTGGGAACTCCAACCTAACCGGAATTCGGGCGCTGCAGTGTGGCTGTGAATCTCCAATCCGAAGGCTGCAAGCTTATTCGCGCCGCTGCCGACGCGCAGTTCGTCGTTGAACGCATCGAGAGCATGTTCGCTGACGACTTGGCCGCGGACACGCTCCACACTTGCGGATGACAAAGGACATGGACATGAGAGCGGTCATCCTCGCCGGCGGCAAGGGCACGCGGCTGGCGCCCTATACTACGGTCTTCCCCAAACCCTTGATGCCCATCGATGACATGCCCATCCTGGAAGTGGTGGTCCGTCAACTCCGTCACCACGGCATCCGCCGGCTGACCTTCGCCGTCGAGCACTTGGCCGAGTTGCTGATGGCCTACTTCGGCGACGGCAGCAAGTATGGCGTGGAGATCGAGTACTCGCGCGAAGAGCAGCCGTTGGGCACTGCCGGACCACTCAAGCTCATTCCTGCCTTGACCGGCACGTTCCTGTTGATGAACGGCGACGTGCTGACCGATCTGCCCTATGCGGCGCTGGTCGACGCGCACAAACAGAGCGACGCCGTGGCCACCATCGCCATGCACAAGCGGGAAGTCAAGGTGGACCTCGGTGTCATTCAGCTCGGCGACGACAACCGCGTGACCGGGTACCTGGAGAAACCCTCGCAGCACTACCGCGTGAGCATGGGTGTGTATGTCTTCGAGCCGAAAGCGCTCAGCTTTATCGGCGAGGGTGAACGGCTCGATTTCCCGGACCTGATCCTCCGCCTCATTAAGGCTGGCGAAGTCGTCAAAGGCTATCCCTACGATGGCTACTGGATGGACATCGGGCGACATGAGGACTATGAACAGGCTGTCGAGGACTTCCGGCGGAACCGGGAACGGTTGCTGCCGGAAGGACCCAACGCAAAGGCGCAGAGAGGCAAAGGCGCAGAGGGGACGGGCCAGGCATGAGCGCCGAGCTGTGGCGCGAGGTCGGGGCGATGGGCAGACAGGCGGCACTGAAAGGGAAGCAGCAATGAAGGAGTATGCCGTTGTCTATGAGTGGACAGGCAGGAACTGGTCGGCCTATTCGCCGGATGTTCCGGGCTGTGTCTCAACGGGCAAGACACGGGAAGAGGTAGAGCGCAGCTTCAAGGAAGCCCTTGAGTTCCACCTTGAAGGGCTTCGACTCCATGGCGAGTCGATTCCGGAGGCGGTTGCAGCAACCGGTCGAGTTGCCGTCGCCGCGTGAAGGCTGTGGTCAGCTTGTGGCTACAAGGTGCTTCAGACACCCAACCATGACTTCTCAGCCTGACATCCCCCTGTTCGACCTCCCCTACGGACCCGAGGAGGAGGAAGCTGTCCGGCGAGTCCTCGAATCGAAATGGCTCACGCTCGGTCCGGTCACGGAGGAGTTCGAGGCGGCGTTCGCGGCTTACGTCGGGTCAAAGCACGCCGTGGCGGTCTGCAACGGCACGGCTGCACTTCACCTGGCGCTGGCAGTGGTGGGGACCGGCCCCGAAGATGAGGTGATCGTGCCCTCACTTACCTTTGTCGCCACTGCCAACGCTGTCCTGTACTGCGGGGCCGCGCCGGTATTCGCCGACATCACCGGCGAACATGATCTCACGATCTTGCCCGGGGAAATTGAGAGGAAGATCACGGACCGCACCAAGGCCATCCTGGTCATGCACTACGGCGGCTACGCCTGCGACATGGCGCGAATCATGGAGACCGCTGAGCGGCACAAGCTGTTCGTCATGGAGGACGCGGCGCACGCCCCGGGGGCCGTCTGCGCCATGCCTCAAGCTTCGTGCCCAACTGAAGCCCGTGGTCCGTGGTCCGTGGTCCATGGTCCTCGCCGTTGCGGCAGCCTCGGCAACCTCGGCTGTTTTAGCTTCTTCTCCAACAAGAACTTGGCAACGGGCGAGGGCGGGATGGTGGTCACGAACGACGGTGAGCTTGCGGCGCGGTTGCGAACGCTCCGGTCTCACGGGATGACCACGCTTACCTGGCAGCGGCACCAGGGGCACGCGTTCTCGTACGACGTGACGCAGCTCGGGTACAACTACCGGCCGTCCGAGATCACCTCGGCGCTCGGGCTCGCCCAGTTGCGGAAGCTGGAGGGGTTCAACGCTTCCCGCCGGCGGCTCACGCGGGTGTACCATCAGCGGCTTGCCGAAGTCCCTGGTGTAACCCTCCCGTTCGTCGGGCGGGAGGCGGAGTCGGCCTGCCACATTCTGCCCGTGCTGCTGCCCGAGAGCGCCGACCGAGCCAAGGTGATGGCGGGGCTTCGCGAGGACGGCATCCAAACGAGCATTCACTACCCGCCCATCCACCAGTTCTCGTTCTACCGGGAGCACGTGCTCCGCGAGCCGGTGCACCTCCCGCTCACCGAGTCCGTCGCCCAGCGTGAACTGACCCTGCCGCTGTTCCCGACGATGACGGAGGAGCAGGTAGAGCGGGTGGTGGAGCGACTGCGAGCGCGCCTCGTAGGATAGGCTTCCAGCCTGTCATCATCCCTGAGATGCTGTTCAACGCAGAGACGCAGAGACGCAGAGACGTAGAGAAGGGCGAGAGCTGATCCCTGAACTACGGGCTGCGAGTCGGCCGCGGTGACTTCGAGGGCAAGCACCTCGTCGTGGTGGTGAAGTACGTCGAGGAAGCCACCGGACGTTGTGGGTACGTCAGTACGGCCTATCTCAGCCGCAGCGTTCATTCGAGAGGAGACCAGCTATGGCCGCTCAGTCACAGACTGGGCCCGTCGTGTCCGTGAGCTACGACCAGAGTTCAGACATCCTTACCTTCGCATTCACCCCCAAGCCGCAACCAGCAGTCGCTGAGGAAGCTGGCGATGAGGTTTGGGTGCGCTATGACCCCCTGACCCGGCACGTAGTGACTGTCGAGGTTCTCAACCTGGGTGCCCGGGTTCAAGCGGCCTTCGGACCGTCGCTCAGGTACTCCGAGCGAGTGGACCCGGATCGCTTGCAGGCAGTCCACGGTCTGGTGCTGGAGCAGGGATGACGATCGACAGCGCCCAGGGGCCCAGCACGGCGGACTCCGAGGTCAGGGACTTCGCGTTGTTCAACGCAGAGACGCGAAGGTGCAGAGAAGGGGGATCGGATGGCGATTTGGGATTTCGGATGGCAGATTGGGAAGGGCGGAACGCAGAGACGCAGAGGCGCGGAGAGCGCCGACAGAAAGGAGCTGCCCCATGGGTGTCACCTACGTGGAAGGTCTCGTGAGTGGTCCTACCGGCAGACAAGCGACGGTCAGGTTCCTCGTGGACAGCGGGGCGAAGTACTCACTTCTCGGCAACAGGGACTGGCAGGCCATCGGGCTGCAGCCGAAGCGCACGATGACGTTCACCCTTGCCGATGGCACCACAGTGGACCGGGAGGTCTCTGAGTGCCTGATCTCGCTGCCGGAGGGCGAGGCCCACACCCCAGTGATCCTCGGCGAGCCCGGAGATGAGCCGCTCCTTGGCGTGGTGACGCTGGAGATCCTCGGCGTCGTGCTGAACCCGTTCAATCGGACGCTCCAGCCAATGCGAATGGCGTTGGCCTGAGTCGCAGGACGGATGGGCGGGGTACCCCGTTCTGGCAAGAGGGGCTGCCAGCCTCCCACCTTCGAGATGCTGTTCAACGCAGAGACGCAGAGAGGCAAAGGCGCAGGGAGGGGCCGGGTTCTTCTCGTGTGTGCCGCGTTAATCAACGTGTTCGTGGACGGTTCCGGGACGTTCCCTTCGGCATGACCTACTCACCGCAATCCAAGCAGCAGACTTGGCAAACCGCTCCAGTGCTCGTACAGGCGCAGGCGCTGCTTGACACCCTCGGGCGAGTCCACGCGATAAGCCGCGCGAGGTCGCGCGAGCCGGGCCGCGCCGCCGTGGACCCGTGCGCTTGGTCCTGCACGCACACGTTGTCGGCCAAGTACGGCGAGCAGCACCTCGAAGCCCAACTCGAACGCTATTCGCGAACCTTAGCGTCCTTCGCGGATGCCTACGGACCCGGCCCTGTCCTCCTCGTCACCGCCCCCGCCCGGATCGAGCTGTGTGGCGGGCACCTCGACTACATCGACTACTTCCAGGACAAGGTGCTGACCTTTGCCAGCAGCGAGTACGACATGCTGATGGTTGCGCGACCCCGGGCCGATCAGACCGTGCGCGGGATCAGCCTTCAGCCCGGGTTCGCGCCGTTCGAGTTCTCGATTGCCGACTTCCCAGGCGGGCGCTCCTGTCACGGCGGCAGCGCTGAGTTGGTGCGCAGCGAATGGCTCTCGTATCTGGACTACGCGGGCACGCCAGAGCCCGACTGGTCCAACTACCTCAAGGGGTCTGGGTTCTACCTCCAGCATCTGTATCCGGAGCGGCAGATCCGCGGGATAGACCTCGTGGTCAATTCCACCATTCCGCCCAGCGGCGGCGCGTCCTCGTCGTCGGCGTTGGTTATGTGCTCGGGGTATGCTTTCCGCGCCCTGAACGGGCTGCCCGCCGACCCTGAGGAAATGGCCACGTCCGGCGCCCAGGCAGAGTGGTACGTGGGCACCCGTGGCGGCATGATGGACCATGCGACTATGGCGTTCGGCAAGCCCGATCACGCCGTGCGGATCACCTTCCAGCCGTTCTCAGTGGCGGCCGTGCCGACGCCGGCAGACGGGTACGAGTGGGTCACGTTCTACTCCCACCCCACCGGCGTCACCCCGGAAATCCTTGCCAAGGACAACGAGATCTCCGCCGTCTCCTGCAGCATTCTCCCCCTGCTGATCGAGCGCGCCCTCTCGGACTCGCCGGACTTGGAGACCCCGTGGCGGGCGTTTCTCCGCGGTGTCGAGCGGGAGGATGCTGATGGGATTGCCGACCTGGTTCTGCACTGCCAACCCTTGCTTGACAGCCTCCCGGAGACCCTCAGCCTCCAAGAGCTCGCCGAGATAGTGCCCGGGCTGCGCGAGCGAGTCCGCCGCCTGTACCCGTCGCTGGCGCAAATCCGCGGCGCTGAGTGGCCGATGCCCATCCGCTCGAAGGCGCGATATCACTTGGGCGAAGTCCAGCGGGTGATCGAGGAGTCCAGGACCCTTGAGCAATCCACGTCCGGTTCGGACGAGGGCGAGGTGACGGCGAGCATCTCGCGTTTGGGACGCCTGCTGGACGAGACCCATGAGGGGCTCCGCGATCTGTACGGGGTGAGCACCGACGAGGTGGAGAACCTCGTGGGCTGCGTGCGATCCCACCCAGCCGTCCTCGGCGCGCGGGTCATGGGGTTCGGACTGGGGGGGAATGTGCTTGCCCTCGTGAAGAGTGCGGCTGTTGGCTCGGTCATCGAGAAGGCGCAGACCGAGTACTACCGCCCTCGCGGGCGCGACGGTGTGGCGGACCTCCACATCCTGGTGCACACGCCCGGCGCCGGGCTCGGACCGGTTGATCCCTTCGCAGGCGCGCGGTCCACGCTGATCGGGCTGGCGAACCACTGGGAGAACTGGCGGGTGAATGAGCCCGACATCCTGTCGCTGGCGAGCGGGATGCTGGGGATCGACGGGCTGGCTGACTACACGCCGACTCGACCGATCAAGCCGCTCGTCCTCTGTGGAGGGAAGAGTACCCGATTCGGTGGCGATCGCCCCAAGGTGCTGGCCGAGATCCTCGGCAAGCCGGCTCTGGAGTGGGTGCTGGAGGTCCTTCGGTCCCTCCCGAACTCGTTGCCGCCTCTGTTGTTGACCAGCAACGAGAAGAGCACCTGTGAGCAGATCCGCCAGCAACTGGATGGGCGCTTCGAGGTCGGGTATCTCGTCGACAATGACCTGCTCGGAACCGGCCACGCGGTCTGGCTCGCCAGAGAACGCCTCGCTGACTTCGACGGCATCACGTTGGTCACGGAGGGCACCCAGGCAGTGCTTCAGCGCGATACCGTGCTGAAGTCGCTCCTGATCCACGAAGCCGTCGGTTGCGCCGTCATGACCATGCCCACTACGGCCAAAGACCGTCCCTACGCATACCTGCGGCGCGACGACCAAGGCTTCGTCTGCGACTCATGCGAAACCCGCCTCGAAGGCGCGCCGCCGATCGAACGGGGCGAGGACAACGTGAGCGTGTACTTCATGGAAGGACGCGAACTGCTTCCGGCGCTGGAAGCGGCGCGGCAACGCGCCTTGGACCGCAGCACAGGCGCTTACCGCCTCGGTCAGCTCGGCTTCCCCAACGAGATAGTGAAGTCGCTCGTGGCGGCAGGCAGACTGGTACTTGGGCTGTGCCTGGCGGAGGAGTGGGAGGCGCAGAGCCTCAAGACGCCTTCGGACTGTGCGACCGTGGCGCAGTGGGTGGCTCCGCGCAACACGCGGACGCCCGGTCAGCGAAGCGATTGGACGGAAGGGAGCGAAGGATAGCATGAGCAGCACGGAGACGACCTATGCGGAGTTTGGGCTCACGAGGGCCGAATGGATCACGGAGACCCCCCGACCGCTATTGACGGTGATCGTCGCCAGAGACGGCCAGCGGTTCTCTGCCTGCTGCCCGGAGTTGGATCTGCTCACCGAGATGGATACGGCTGACGCGGCCCTTGCCGATCTGCTGTCGATGATGCGTGAGTACGCAGAGGAGTACCAGGCCGACAGGGCTCGGTTCTGTCGTAGCCCGAATCGAGCCCACCACTATCCGTTCATTCAGGAGATCCTGAGATGCGCGGATCTCTGGGAGTTGCGGGAGAAGGTGAGCGTCCGCTTTGGCCACCTACACCTATCGCCAATTCCGTAAGGCGTTGGGTGCCGCGGGTTTCGAGCTCGTCCGCAGCGCCAAGCACGAGACCTGGCGCAAGGAGCTGGCAGACGGGACGATTCTGCAGGTCCGAATGAGTCACAAAGGCAACCGCGATATTCCGCCTGGCACGTTCCATTCCAGGGCATGCTGCGCCAGTCGGGGATGGATGAAGACACATTCCGTGGGCTGCTATGAGAGGCGCGGCCGTCAGCAGCAGCCCGGAGACCGAGGTCAACGGCGGGAGTTCGACTTCCTGTACGTGGGCCGAGACGCCGTCCTCCTCAACGAAACCAAGTCCGCGGCGAAGCCCGAGTACGCCAAGAACTTCGTCGAGTTCGTGCGCACGGGATGGATCGTCGCACCGAACGCTGAGGAAGCGCGCTTGGTCACCGTATACGTCAAGGGATGAGAGCAATGCCTGATCTGTTCGACGTGGTTGAACTCACTCACGATGTTCCTGAACGCGGCCTACGGTCGGGAGAGCGAGGCACGGTTGTGGAGCGCTACTCCGAGGAGGCCTACGAGGTTGAGTTCGCCAACGAGAAGGGCGAAACCGTGGATCTCCTGGCGCTGCGTCCGGACCAGTTCATCGTTGTGTGGCTGGCCCGGACGCGAACGTGGGTGCCGCTCCCTGAGCAGGTTGCACAACTGGTCGCGAGTCTGGCCGAGCCGGCGGGCTCGGAGGTGCTGGACTTCGCGCGTTCCCTGCTTCTAAGGGATCGCGCCCGCTACCGACGAGCGCACCAGCCCGTCGGTACAGAACCGCAATGAAACGCGGCCTGGAGTGGGCAACTGACTGCCGTGGGCGACTGGAAGACCAGCCCTTGGGGGTGCCTCCTGCCGTTACGGGACGGCCGCGCGGCACTTGGAGACGCGCCTCCGCGACGATTGGAGGAGAAAGCTGATGGCAACGACTGAAAAGACCCTCGACAGGCTTCACCATCTGGAAGCCCTTTATCGCCACGGATACCGTAGCGAAGTCATCGACCGGTCTCTGGGAAAGATTCTCGCTTTGGAGAGAACAACAGCCACGCGTCAGTTCGGTGAGCTGGAAGGTCGATTGCGAGAACTTGAGGTTGAGTACCAGATGTCGTCGAACGACTTCTATCGACGCTTCCGTGCAGGTGAGTTGGGCGACGCAATAGACTTCGTCGAATGGAGCGCTTTTTACGAAATGCGCGAGTCTGTACGAAAAGGCCTCGAGGTCCTCGGAGCTGAAGTTGCTTGACGGAGTCCACCTCCTACCTCGTTGGGATCAAGTCGAGATTGGTAGCGAGCTCTGCTGTGGTCTCGGTCGAGGTCGTGCAAGAGCATGCCTTACCGGACCGAGGGTACTTCCGTGCCCGGCTGACACTCGCCAACAGCGACTTCCTGGAGGTGGCGGAGTACTTTGTTGTTGAAGAGGGACTTTGCCAGACGATACGGTATCGCTATCAATGGATGGATCAGTCGAAGCAGGTGCTGAAGAAACGGTGGGACAACGTCGAGCACTTCCCCGGCCTGCCGAACTTCCCACACCATGTCCACGAAGGTGAGGAATCCTTAGCTGAGCCGGGCAGATCCGTGAGCATTGTCGAGCTCATCGACCTCATTGAGCAGGAGCTGGCCTGCTGAGTCGTTGGCAGGAACCTGACAACGGTCGATCCATGATGTCCGCGGCGAAGCCGGAGTGCGCCAAGGACTTCGTCGAGTTCCTGCGCAGCGGCGAGTTCGCGCGCTACTTCCCGGCCTACGCGGACAGGCCGGTTGTGCCCGCGTTCTCGTCGGAAGTGCTGAACCTGGCAGAAGTGCGGGAAGGGCAGGAAGGGGACCCGGGCTCGGGAGACACAACGGGTTTGAGAATGCAGAACGCAGGTTGCAGATTGAGTTGAAGGAACCGAACTGCGGAGTACGCGGAGAAAGTGGGGAAGCTGTGGAACTGAAGATCACGACGGAGGTGCTTCAGCGGGGGCGCCGGTTCGTCGCCCGCTGTCCCGAGCTGGACCTCGTCTCGCAAGGAGCCTCGGCGGAAGAGGCAAAGCGAAACCTGTTGGAGACGATCGAGATCCAGTTTGAGGAGATGAACGAGTTGGGCTCGCTGGATGACTTTCTGGCTGAGTGCGGCTACCATCGCGAGGCGCCCTCCTGGGAGCCCGGTGTGGAACTGGTCGGTATGGAGCGCGCTGCGTTGCAGGTTGCGTGATGCCTCGACTCGTCCCTGTTCACTGGGAGGTGCTTGTGCGCGTTTTCAAACGCTACGGGTGCGCATACAAGCGGAAGAAGGGGTCTCACCACGTCTTGCTCTGTCCGGGCGCCAGACGCGCAATTGTGATCCCCGAGTACGAGGAAGTCGATGTGGATATCATCAAGAGCAACATGCGGACAGTTGGAATGTCTCGGGAGGAGTACTTCGAGCTGCTGCAGGAGGTATTGTGAGGCAGAGAGGTGAGCGCGGAGTATTGGGGGGCGATGGGGACGACTGGACGACAGGACAACGGGGACGCACCACACAGCCACTGAGAACGTGGAGAGAGTGGAGCAGGGCAGGAGAACAGGGAACCCGAACCCCGGCGCGAGGTGCTGCACGCAGCAGTGGGCACCCAGCGCAATCGTTCGGGAGATGACCGACCACACAAGCGCCGGGAGTTCGACTTCCTGTGCGTGGGCCGCGACCAGGGCAATCGCATGAAATCTGAAGAGCGCATGGTCTTCGCCCTGAAAGGGCAGCCCGAGAGTAGCCCAGTGGCTTCAGCCCTGGGACCACTCGCCGCGAAGTGCCGCCAAGTCCTGAAAGGACGGCTGAAGGGGTGAATCAGCCGTCCTTTCAGGACTTCGGGAGGTCTGCGCGCCCCAGGTCCCAGGGCTGAAGCCTCGAACCCTCGGGGTTCGAGGATCTACTCTCATTTGGTCCTTTCAGGACCCGAATCCGCCCGGCACAATTTCATGCGATTGCCCTGGGGCCGCGACGCCGTCCTGCTCAACGAAACCAAGTCCACGGCGAAGCCCGAGTACGCCAAGGACTTCGTCGAGTTTCTGCGCAGCGGCGAATTCGCGCTCTACTTCCCGGGCTACGCGAACAGACCGGTTGTGCCCGTGTTCTCGTCGCTCTATGTCCCCGACGACGTGGTTGCCTATCTGACGGGACACGGCGTGTATGTGGTCGGAGGCGATGGGAATGCTGAATCTTGCGGAGGTGCGGGAGGCGCGACAACAGAACGGGTGATGGAAAGCCACGAGCGCTTCCTTGCGGGTCCCCAAAGCTGGGGACGGCACCATGGCCACCTCCGTCTCCCGAACGGACTGGTGAAGTCCCTCGTCTCCAACCGAAGACCGGTGCTCGGTTTCTGCCTGGGGGAGGGCTGGGAGTCGCAGAGCGTCGAGGCTGACGCCAACGCGTTCTCGGTTGCGGAAGCCTTCTGTAGGCGACCATATGGCTGCCACCAGTAGAGGCTCACAACCAGTGGACCGTGCCATTACCGCAACCGGCGACCCCGACAGAGCATCAGTTCAGGCGAGTGAGGCGCGAAGGGTCTGGGAAAGGCGCGCTACCGAGTGCCACGACGACCTCCGGAGTGTGCTGTTCAAGGGGCTTCCGGAGGTGCTCAACCAAGAGATCCACCACCGTCACGTCGCGGCCGTACTTGAGGGGTTGGCGGGTCTCCCAGAGAACGCGGTTGTGCTGGACGTTGGCTGCGGCTATGGACGCGTATCGGCCGCCCTGCGCCGAATGAGACCCGGGTGGCATCTCGTGGGCGCCGACATGGCACGGCCGTTTGTGGAACGGTACCAGCAGTATGTCGGCGGGTCCCCGACGTCGGGGGTGTGTGCGCAGCTACCATGGCTACCGTTCGCTGAGTCCACGTTTGATGCTGCCGTTGTGGTGACCTGCCTGATGTACTTCGAGAGTCCTGGGTGGGTCACGGCCCTGAGGGCGATCCTGCAGACCGTCAAGCCGACCGGCTCACTGGTGATCATCGAGCCGGGATGGCAGGGCGAGTTCATCTACACCGTCGGCGGCATTCTGCCACGAATCCTCGGGCGCAGAGCAGGCGGCCCGTCGCCCACTGGGGGCCGGGCCTTCTCGTTGTCGGAGTTCGCGGCGGGAGTGCGTCACGCTGGCGGCCGGCTCCGCCAGATCTGGGGCATGCCCGTTCTTACGTGTCTTCTCACGCCCCTCGCCGGCATCGCCCAGGTGTCGCCTCGTACGGCGCGGCGAGTGTGCGCGGCGAGTCGCGCCGTCGACCGTATTGCTCAGACCCGCGGAGCGGGATCAGTCTACGTCGCGGCATCCGTATCCCCGACATGAGCGTCGGACGCCAACTGCATCTGGTCTCGTACTACTTCGCGCCACTCGGCCGTGCCGATGGGGTCAACCGGACCTACCTGGCGAAGTACCTGGCAGAGGCGGGGTGGGATATCGATGTGATCAGTTGTGGCAATCCCGGTGGCTTCCTCTCGAACACCGCCTATGACGACTCCCTCCTGGAAGTGCTGCCCGGAAACGTCCGAATCCACAGGCTGCATTCCCGAGTGTCTGCGACTATCGGGGATCTCCTCGGGTTGCTGCGACTCATCCCATGCACCAAGTCTGGGTGGTACTGGTCTGTCAGAGGTCGGGCTGCCGCGCTGACCAAGCCACCTGGCATCCTGCTGGCTGTGCTTCCGCCCCGCGCCAACGGCGATCTGGCTTGCTGGATTGCTCGCAGTCGTGGGCTGCCATACGCGCTCTACTTCGTGGACGACTTTCTCGCGCCACAGGTTGAGACGGTTCGGAACGCAGCGGTGGTCTTCGCTGCAACGGACCAGATCCGGTGCAGCCTGCTGAAGCACTACAGGCTTCCTGAGTCGCTGGTCCATGTTGTCCGGAACGGGTTTGCTGTCGAGATGCAGACCCAGCCGAAGCCAGTGGGCGGAACGCTGCGGATCGTGTTCGCGGGAACCATCAACCGATCTCAGTCGCCAGAGTGTCTCGCGAAGGCGCATCGCTTGGTTATGCAGACCGACTCCGAACTGGCCGCGAAGATCGCGGTGGACTTCTACGGAAACGAAGGTTGGTACGCCAATCGCTTCCTTAGACCTCACCTGTCAGATCACGTGCGCTTCCACGGATATGTGCCGTTCGCCGAAGCCATGCGCGAGGTCGCGGGGGCTGATGTGGCGTTCGCCTCGGTGACGGGCGATATCTCGTTCAGTTCGAAGGTCTACCAGTACATCAACCTTGGCAAACCTCTGCTGGTGGTCTGCAACAACGCCGATCTCCGCACCTTCATCGAGTCCAACGGCATCGGCTGGACCTCTCCCTCCGGTGACGTTCAACGGCTGGCTGAGGTTCTCCGTGAGATCTACGAACAACGCGAGCGTCTGCCCGAGATC
>Ga0210056_1001956_pt1 | contig 17639 bp, 24 predicted proteins | sample CryGeyCG2014_080_2_FD_183965 | JGI IMG/M metagenome (GOLD analysis project Ga0210056, IMG submission 183965) | Groundwater microbial communities from aquifer - Crystal Geyser CG07_land_8/20/14_0.80 (SPAdes) (version 2) | ecosystem: Environmental > Aquatic > Deep subsurface > Groundwater | place... | reverse complement strand
GATAAGGGAATATTCTGACTGTTCCATAAATAACTGGCCAAGGAAATCCTTCTTCAGAAAGATTATCTAAAGCCTCCCAACTATAAGTAGGAGATGTTAATTCAGAACTACCTGTTCCCCCTAAAGAAGGCATTTGTGGAGGAAGTACTGCATTTATAATCAGGGCTCCTGCTGTAGTCATAACAATACTGGCAGCAGCAGCATATATTCCTGTAAGTCCCCAAACAGGAGGAAGATATATTGAAACAATCGCTACAGCAATAAAGGCCGCTGTTCTAACAAAATCATCCCCCAATACAAGACAAAAAACTAAATTATCTCCTTTGTCTGGAAATATATTATGAACATCTTTAATAATTTTACCATTAATACTAACCACAACATCACAATCTTCGGGTATCAAAGGGTAAATCTCTTTCATATAATTAAAGACATTTTTTTCTTCCCATTCTCTATATTCAATAATCCTGGAATTATAAGGATCAAAAGGATCTTTAATCGCAGTGATCATTATTTTATTTTTATCCAATATATTCATAATATCTCTTATCACAATTTTTATAAAGTGGATGTTCTATTTTTTCTACACAACATCCTATTCTTCTTCTGGTATGAATAAATTCTCCTTTTCCTATATATACTCCTGTATGATTAAAAAATCCTCTTGGAACTCCTAATGATAAAGCAATAAGACAGGGTTCTTTTGGTTCTTCTAATAATTCCCATTCATTCTCATAAGATTGAATAGACGAATTAACAACATTTGCAACAGCTTCATTATCAGAACTAACTTTCTTTACTGCTTCACAAGCTAAATTATAATCTGGTATAATAATTTCATATCTGTTAAAGACTTCACGTACAAGCCACCAACAGTCTGTTTTTCCAAGTATAAATGGGGTCCCAATTAGATCCTTAAACATAAGTACCACCACTTCCTATTCCAGGAGCCCCTCCAAAATTATTAGAATTTTTCATAGTATTTCTACAAGTATAAAGAGTTCTATCACAGGTTGTTTGTACTCCTACATACTTACATTGTGCTCCTTTAAAAACTTTGTATCTACAAAAATTCCTCAAAACTCTATTTCTTGGAAATCTCATTCTAAAAGGACTCGAAGCTCCAAGAATAAATGAAGCCCATTGATTATCAACATTAGAATCAATTATATCATAATATGCTATGGCTTCAGGATTAAGATTATGAATGCCCACTCCTTTTGAAGCAGTAGTAATATGAGTGGAATGAACAACTCTGATAATAACTTCTGAATTGACCATCCCATCTTCTGCTTCCATATAAGATTGCATAACTCTGCTAACATTAGATACTCTAATAGTAAGTTGTGGGATCTCTCCTTTACTTGATTCTCCAATTTCATCAAGTTCAAAAGGAAAAGCTATATATGTATCTCCTCCAGTTACAGGCCATATAACGTCTTCTGTATTCGCACAAATTCTAATAATTATTCCTTTTGGAGTTTGGATTTTTAAAAGAACAATCCATACTCCTGTCGAAGCTAATTTATTTTTTTCTAAATATGCTACTGCCGATAATGACATTATACTCCTTTATCATGTTGTCGTTGTAGTTGTACTGCTTATACTCGAAGTGCTTGATATAGTAGAACTGGTTGAACTTGAACTTGAAGATGAACTGGTACTTGTAGTCGAAGTTGTTGTAGTTTCAGTTACTACTGTAGAACCAGCAGTTTCTTCAAGAGCAATTCCTGATATACTCCATCGAGCATTTGAACCAGTACCTGTAGGTTTCGCTCCAGGCAATTCATCTTCAGAAAAACGAACTTCATGTGTAACTCCTGTAATCGGATGAATAAAATCAAAAGCTCCTCCTTGATTAGCGTCAAAAAAAGCAGTAAGAGTATTGTATAAAGTCGTTGTCATCAGATTTGCTCCTACTGAAAATTTCCATCGAGAAGTGGTAACTCTTGTTCTTGTCTGTACTGCTCCATTTTCAAAAGGAGTTCTGACTATAGGTCTGCTTCTGACTTGATCAAACAGTTCCCAATCAGAAGTTCTTTCATTATTACATATTAAAGGAAATGAAGGCATTTTAACTCACCCCTAATCTTTCTCTTAATCCCATTTTATTTCTTTCAAAAGCATCAAGCCACAAAGTTACTATGGTTTCTTGTCCATCAAATCTTGGTTTTTCCTGTCGAGCTTTTACTGGTTGTCCTGTATTATTATTTACAATAAGTTTTACGTTTACACTACTTTTTCCTTCTCCTGCAGGAATAATGGTTTCATCTTTATGCAGAACATGAGTCTTTCCAGTTCTTACTCCCATTCCTATAATGTCTTCAGAAAGAACACCCCCTTTGGCATGAGCAGTATAAGAACCTTGTCCAGATACTGGAGGAAGATAGCCTGGTTGTTGTGGAGTAAAAAAATTTGGAGAAAAACTTTTAATAAATCCAGACACAGCATTAAATATCATCTGTTTAACGATCATTTCAGCTAACCATCTAAGTACATCTTTTGCAAACTCTGAAAAAGCCTCCCTTGCATTTTTTGTGCCATCAATAAATTCTGTAAAAGATTGTGCAAATTCCGAACTTATCTTCTCTGCTACATCTTTACCAATTTCTACTATAGTCTCCCCCCAAGATTTTGTTTCTTTTAAACTTAATCCTAAACCGTATTTAAACTGTTCAAGCCAAGTTCCTGTAACAATTATTTTCCTTCTATAAGCTTCTTCATAATCAATTAAATCCATTTCAAGAGCGTCTGTGAGAATTTGCAGATATTGTTCCATAGTGATTTTATGCTGTCTAAGCCATTCATCTGCCATTTCAATACGTACTTTTATTACGTCTTTCCACAATTTATTTGCTTTTTTTTCAGCTTGTTCGTGCTTTTTCTCTTCACGTTTTTGGTAATCATCAATTATACTTTGTCTTTCTTCTTGATAACTTTTCTCGATTGCCAATAAAAGTTCTTTTAACCTTTCTTTATCATCAACTTCTTCTTCTGCTTTTTTTCTTAATTTGATATATTTTATATCCAAAACAGCTAATTCTTTTGCTTGTTTTTCTTCAAGAGTTTTAGCAATACCTGTAGCTAATTCATCATAAATAGCTTGTTCTTTTTCTGTATACTTCTCTTTTATACTAAGAAGTTCTGCTTGATACACTCTTTCACTTAAAACAAGATGCTCTCTTATTTTCGTCTGATCTTCATAAGCTTGAATTTTTTCGTCTCTTTCTTTTTTAGCCATCAAAGCTCCCAACTCATCCGCTTTTCGTGCTTTATCATTATATTCAAGTAGATCTCTTAACATTGTATCTTGAAACTTTTCTTGTGCTCTTTGTGCTTCTGATTGTTTTTTTGTAAAAGTTTCAAAACCTTTTGCATACTGATCTTTTATTATTGCATCAATTTGTGCTGGTATTAATCCTACATTTTTTCCAGCTTCTGCCATTTTTGTAATTTTCTTCTGTAATGTATCTAAAAATACAAGAAGTGTCCCTTCTTTTCCAGGATCTCCTTTAAAAGACTCATAAAGTTCTAACCATTCTCCTTTTCCTAAACCAGCTAAAAGTTTTTTCTGTTCAGCAATAAAATCAGCATTAGATTTAATAGATTCTTCTTGTTGTTTTTGTAAATCTTTATAAAACTTTGAAATTTCAACAGCATATTCTTTTACATCATTAACATTCATTTTCATTACAGCAGATAAAACATAAGATATTTCTTCCACACTGGAAGCAGCACCAGTACCATACATCCTGATTCCTTCTGCCATACCAACTAAACTTGTTTTCCATTCAACATCTAAACCTTCTATTTTTGCTTTCGCTTCATCATATTGTTTTCTCCATTCTCCACTTTTTTTCTGCAATTCGGTTCTTCCCTCTAATGCTTTTAAAACACTACTCTGTCTTTTTTTATCTCTAAGTATTTCTGCGGCTAAAGAAGCTCTTTCTACTAATTTTGCTTTTTCTTTTTCTTTAATAAGCTTCTTTAATGCTTCTCCTTCATCAGTAAATGATTTCGTTGCTAAATTTACAACCTTTATTAACTCTGGATATTGTTTAATCAATCTATCCATTGCAGCACTATGCCCTCTTTCATCTTCTTCTGTTTCTTTCAACTTCTCTTGATATTTTTTCAAAGTAGAAACTTCAGCTTCCATCGTAATTATACTTTCTTCAAGTTCTTCTTTTGCTTGTTTTTGATGTCTTATCCAAGTTAATAATCCAACAGCAATAGCGGCCAATCCTGCTGTTATTACTATAAAAGGATTAGCTAACATAGCTGTCCATAAAGATTTCAATGCTTTTGAAGTAGCTGCTAATGCAACAGTCAACATATTTTGATGGGTTGCCAACATCATTGCTTTTATCGTTGCAACATTATATCCCAAAGCTAATGCAGAAAGTTGCACAATTACATATTTTATAGCGATTCTGCTTAATAAAAGTACGGTAGTAAGAGAAGTAATTGCTATAATCATTTTTCCAATATATGTTTCTGCAAGAAGGGTTAACAAATCCACAAAAGGACGTAAGACACCCAATAAAGCAGCAAAAGCCCCTCCTATCCCTCCTTCACCAATAGCTACAGCTAATAATTGAATCTTATCCATTAGATTCTTAGCCATTACACCAAGACCTTCCATCTGTATTTCTGCCATCTTTGCCGCTGATCCTGTTTGATATACTTTATCCAACATATCTTGCAAACCAGCAACACCCGCTTGAGCAAAAGCAGCGGCAGGAGCGGCCCCTCTTAATCCAAACATTTGAAAAGCCCTTTGTGCTCTAATTGCAGCAGGAACAGCATTTCCCAACATTTTTTCAAGTTCCCCTATCATTTCCACAAAAGTAGCTGTTCCTGGATTTAATTTTTCTATATCTGCTCCTGTAGCTTTGATAATAAGTCGAAGTTTTTCAGAGGGATTAACAAGACGTGACAATATTTGTCTGAATCCTGTACCTACTGTAGAAGCTCTTAAACCAGCATTATAAAGAATCATTGCTCCTGCTCCTACTTCCTCCAATGAAAGTCCTGCTAAACGAGAAATAGGCCCTAAATAGTTAAAAGAGGTTCTTAGTTTATCAATCGTAGCTTTTGAAAAATTAACAACATTGGCAAAAATATCTGCTATTCTTCCTGACTCAGAAGCATCTTCTCCAAATGCACGAATAGCTGTAGTCAAAAGATCGGCTGTATCTGCCATATTAGATAGAGTCCCTGTAGCAAGCATAGCAACAGCATTAATAGAAGCTAATACTTCTGAAGTAGTAAAACCAGCTTGTGCTAAAATAATAGTGGCTTCTGCCACTTCTTGAGCAGAATATTTAGTAATTGAAGCAACTCTTTTTATCTCAACTCCCATAGCAGCAACTTCAGCATTTGTAGATAAAGTGATCGCTTGCAAATTTTTTAAAGCTTGATCATATTCAAAAATTACACTTATCGCTGATTTCAGAGTATTTATAAATCCAAAAATAGCAGAAGCGGCAAGTCCATAAGCAAATGTTACTTTAGCAGCAGCCGTCAATCTTTGGAATCCACCAGTAACTCTTGATAACTGTCTGTTCATCTGGGTAAATTCATCTTTAGTTTTTCCTGTAACCGCTCCTGTTCTACCCATCTGTGTACTTACTCCAGTAGAAGCTCCATGCAAACGATCAAGAAGAATCTTCAAATCGGAAGTAGCTTTACGAAAAGTAGCATCTACTTTTCCTGTAAAAAGAGTTCCTAATGTTAATGCTTGATCAACCATTATTTTTTCCTATTTGTGATAATGTTCCAGTGGCCCAACTTTTATGTTTCATTTTCATCTTTTTTGTCAATTCTTTCTTTTGCTCGAACGATAAATAATCATATTCTTTAGGATCTTTAAAAGTAAAAGTGTTTTCTTTTCCACTCTTTTTCTCTTTAGAAAGATCGTCTATTTGTGCACCATGAAAAATAGCTTCCATTTTAAACCTTTCTTCTTCTCTTTTTAAGGACTGTTTAAACAAAACACTCATTTGACCTCCTGTAAGTCCTCCTTGCTTAAAGGTTCTTCCAAAGATGTCTCTAAGTCGGTAAGAGTATCTTTCACAGACTGTGGTAATGACCTCTCCGAGGGAAATAATCCTCTCACCTTCTCGAAGAGGTCTTTGAAGTTTTTTACGGAAGTCTCATAATTCACTTCAAAAATATATTTTGCTATCTCTGAAGCTTGCATATTGGTTATATCACATAACAATTCTTCTGATTTAGGATATTTGTCATTCTCATCTGGTCTTTCACAAATCGCAAGTCCCAAAAACTTAGTTAAATTGTTATTAATCAGATTAAGAAAAAATCCTATCATAGCAGCTTCATTAGCAGCTTCTTTACTCGTAACAAAAGCAGAGATGGCAGAACCAACAAGAGTGGTCATTCTCATCTGATCCCCCACTGCTAAAGGGTATAATTTAATCTTCCGCAAGTTGCGAACTCCAATTGTAACGGTCGCAACCTGCGGATTAAGATTTTGCAAATCTTCTATTGTTTCATTTAATTCTTCCGGCTTTTCCATGTTAAATTACCTCCTCAATATTACGTTGTACTCGTAGTACTACTGGAACTTGAAGTCGTAGAAGTAGTTGTTCCAGTACCATCATCCCATATAATCATTCCAAGAGGACAACCATTCCAAATCTTATTTCCTCCCGAAACACCGTCATCCGCACTTTTAGATGTAATAACAACAGGGACAGTGGCAACATCTTCAGTCGCAAAATCAATTTCTGTTGTAGAAGTCACTTGAGCCCTTGGAAAGATCACTTTCATTGTATTCGTTCCATCAGGATAGGTGTAAATAGCCTCCATTCGTATAAAAGAAGGGGTTGTTATCGTTCCTAAATAAATCTCTCCTGAATGGGCATTAGCATAATTATCTGGATCAAGTCCTCTTGAAAGAGCAACATTAGCAGGAGTAATCTCTTTAAAAGCACACTCAAGAGCAGCAGATTCTCTCAAAGGAAAAGAAGTGTCTTCAACCAGAGGAAATCCAGATTCTAATTTGAAGAACTCAGCATTTCCAATAAACTTCGTATTTGCCAAAGCCCCTATTGAAGCTGTTGCTGGTAAAATAGCTCTCCTTTGTCCAATATAAGCAGCAGAGTTCCCTATTCGTATTTCAGCAAGTCCCAATGCTACTGTCGTGGTATCTTGTGTAATTGGTCCTGTTCGCATATAGTATCACCTCCTTTCTTTTTTAAAATAATGCCGGTAGAACTTTCGACCAGCAGTCGATTGAAAAACTATTCTTCTCTCTCTTCTATTTTAGGAAAAAAAGTAAACTCATTCCAATGATCTGGATATTTAATCCTACATAATTCCCTAAAACATTTCATTCTTAAAGAACCAAAAATTTCTATTTGAACAAGAGGTCCTAAAGGAACTTCTTTTCCGTTAATAACTACTTTGATTTCTCTTGACCATTTACCAAAAGCAAAGGAAAAAAGACCATTGTGTCTTCTTCTCAATAGTTTCTTCCCACATTTTGAACATACAAGAAATCCCTTCATAATTATTGCGCCAGAAAACTGCCTCCTTCAGGTGGCAGAGGAATGGAGCATCCTCCTTTCTTAAAATATAGGGTTTCAGTCAACGAACCTATCGTAACCCCCACAAGGGGAGTTACAAGCCGTCTGCTTTAGCTGACGGTAGTTGACTTTATCCTCTCAAATCTTAGAAGCAAATTTAAACCTAACAGTTATTATTTTATATTTAGTTTCATCAGAAGCTTCTAATGTTCCTGATTCTATAATATCCCAAACCATCAATCCCCCTAAAACCGTCCATACTTGATTAGGATAACTCCTATAAAAAGTAATTGTCTTCATTCCATGTGTTGCACTTGTGTCTGTTAAATAACCTAATATTTTATCTGATAACTGTGCTAATTGAAAACCCTCATTATCCTGTCGAACACAAGGTAAAATATTTATAGTTGCTTCTGATAAAGTGCCTCTTAAAAAATGACCCCAATTAATTATCACCCATTTATTTACAGAAACTCCTTGAAGATATGGAGTTGAAAGACTTTTATCAAAAGACAGATTGAGATTCTCTATGTCTTTCAAAGTCTCAACAAAATACTTTTTGATACTGTCTTTAAAATTAGCTTCTCTTGCTGTTGGGTCTAATGCCATAATTAAAATTTCTTCTCATTAAATTGGTCATAAAGTTTGTCTAATGTTTTAAAAAAATCATTTTTGACATATTTATCAGCTTCAACCATAATAGGATCTTCCTTACTACTATATTCAACATGACACTTATCCAAAAAACAAAGTAACAAATGAATTTGAGCCATAGATAATTCCAATTCAACAAAAGTCTCTTTTGAATAGATTTTTAAAACTCTCATTTCGCATATTCCTCTTAAAGCTGACTGCTTTAGCTGTCAGTAGTTTACTTCAAAGTTCCTTTCAATAATCGAGCAACTAATTCTTCTTCAGATAAAGGTTGTAATCCATCACCAGTTAATATGATGTTTTTTATGTTTCTTGTTTCTTCTCTAATCATCTCTTTTTTCTTATTATGTGATACTTTATATTTATAATGAAATTCGAGCAATTCAGACATTAAAGACCAATAAATAAAAATATATTTTAATTTTATAGTTTCTATGTCATTTTTACCCTCTGTTCTTCTTCGTAAAGTTCTATTCATTATAGAAGACCATATTCCCCATTCTTTACTAAATCGAGAAAATCCTCTTTTCTTTGCCACATAATATTCTTCATCTATTAATTCAATATAGTCTTTGGCAGTTTTCATTCTTTAACTCCAACTTTTTCTAATAAAAAAAGTGGATTCTTCATTTCTGTTTTTCCATCCCCCTTGAGCATATTCTTCAGTAGTGGGGGCAAACAAAGCACGAGCGGGTTGTCCCCTTCTACCAAATTCCATCCATCTTCCATAAACTGAGATAAGCATTGATCGTCCTTTTCCCCCAAACATAGAAGTTCCCCCCTGATCTTTAACTCCTAATGGAATTCCTGACATCCACGCATTTTTAGATCCTACAGGAAAAACAGACAAATTATTAACCAAATGTCCGAATAATATCCAAAAATTAGAGCCTCCTGTAGTTTTCTTTTTCCAATCAGCATATCTCTCATTATAAGGAGCGTATTGCCCCATGTGCTTTTGACTATTTATATTCAAAATGATCAGATTTCTAAAATCAACAGCACATCGAAAAGGTAAATCTCTTGATTCTCTTTTCACACAATTATTTACTTTATTAATAGCTCTGTATATCCTACGAAGATCAGAAGCTATAAGAGTAACTTTGATTTGCATAAACTGATTTTGTATCAATCCTTCTGTCATTTCTTATTCTCCAAAATCCAACCATTTAATATTTTCTGATGATTTAATCCCTCTTGTAAAGGAGTGAGATCTTCTTTCAAAAGAATCCAATCTCTATAAAAACGAGGAAAAAATAAAGCTTTCTCTTTTATCAATTTAAAAACAACAAGAATATCAGCTTTCTCTAATATAAAAAAAGTGGACAGGGCTTCTGTCAATTTTTCTTCAAGAAACTCATTATCATAAAAAACGCCATACCAAGGAGTTTCTTTTTTACTGTCATTAATCTCTTTTATATTATTAACTAAAACAAATTTAACAGAAAGATTATCCGTAATAAAAGATTCTATGGTTTTTCTCACATCTTTATTTTCTTCAGCAGGAAGTAAAAAAACTGTTAATACACATCCTTCCCATTTATTTTCTATATATAGGGTTAACATATATATTCCCCTTCTATTTGTTTTGCTTCTCCTTTTGGCAATAATATTTCATCAATAAATTTCTTACAATAAGGGCAATCAGATTTTTCTACTTCTTCTTGAGTCCAAGTACTGTAATAAATGGATTTACATACTAAACAAACTATTTTATTTAATGAATTCATTGCATCTTCCTTATGTTGTACTGGTTGTACTAATTGTTGAACTACTACTTGAAGTCGTAGAAGTAGTCGTACTTGTCGTTGTAACTGTAAGAGGTCTTGTATCATTTCCTAATTCTACAACATCTATTGCTGAATATCTTCTTTTCTTTACAGATTCCACTCGATAATATTCTGAAGAGGAAATCCAAACTCTATCCAACTCTCGAATACCAACAGAACTTGGTATATATAACTCATTCTCTTTTAAACCTATTAATCCTATTTCTTCATTGGTATCAAGATCATTACCAAATAAAGGGGTTGTTAAGAGACCATCAATTGTAGCAATACTTGTCCAGGTAGTTATTTCTTGAAAACTATGACGATGCCAACCGGCTTCGGAAGGACGGAGAATTTCAATGGAAACATTTGTTTTATATAAGACTGCTGCATAACTAATGACTGCATCCTCAAACATCTCTGGAGTTTTGTTCATTAATAAAAAACGAGTTCCAAGAGTGTCAAATTCGAGAACATCACCAACTATGGCAACAGTATCGTAAGATAAAGTTGCTTCTAAAAAAAATTCCTGTATAAAAGGTTTAGTTACTTGTGCATTTAATTCATAATCTAAATGTTCATCCGATATATTTCCACTATCTCGAATTAATGTAAAAGCAGTTCCCACCTCTTGCAGGACTTCTTTAATATCGGGTCCAATACTCATTTATTGAATCCTCAAATAAAACTTATTGAGACCACCACTCGTAGGTAGCCCTTATTAAATTCTCTCAATCCTCAAATCACAACAACAATTTAATCATCTGCTTTTGGTCCAAAATCCACAAGTTGATCTGTACGATAAGTAGTATCCTTTCCTGTCTGATCTTGATAACTAAACCCTGCATCAACTTTAGTACCAAATAAATGGCACATATTGACACCTGCAAATAGATCGGGCCTTTCTGTAAGAGCTTCTTCAAAACCAGTATCCATAGTCTCAATCAATATTTTATAGTGATCAAACCTGTGCTGAAGATTTAATTGTTTATACTTAAACTTATGTGCACTCTCAGAATAAAGATAAAAGAATAAATGACGTTTCGATCTCTGCTTTAACCAATATTCTTTAAAATTGACTGTAACAGGAAGAGACCATTCTGTTTCTCTTAAAGCATCGTCTATCGCATTATTATAATCATCTGTAACTAAATATGTGGATAGACCCTTTACTTCCTGTTGTAAAAGCACTAAAAGTTCGGTTCTTGTCATTTTCCTCTTTTCCTTATAATTATCTTTTTAGACTTCACTGGAGATACTCTTTCTCTCATCTTCTCAAGAGTCTCCTTTTCTTCGTCCTTTCTAAAATTAACTTTATCCTCTTTGGCAGAATTATCAGAAACAACTCTTTTTTCAAATTCCGTAAGAGATTTTTTTGTTTTCTCTTCAAAAGAAGAAAATGCTGATTTCAAACCTTCCAAAGATTTTTCCATTTTCTGTAATCGACTTGCAAAACTCTGATTTTCCATCTTTATTCCTTCTAAAACTTCTTTTGTTTCTTGAAAATCCTTTGCAAATTTCTTACTCATCAAAACAGCTTCTTCAGCTTTAACTCTTTCAGCATTCAATCTCTCATTTAATTCTCTTTCTTTTCTTTGAGCTTCTAAAAGAGAATTATTATCCAATGGGGTTTTTAACTTACTTCCTTTCTTAATAGGATCTTCTTTATAAGAAAGAACCTCTACTGTACCCGTTCTCTGAATTATCTCTTGCAAAATTATTGGGTGAAGGGACTCTCCTCCTATTGGTAAGATAGTCCCTTTTTCCCAACATTCTCTTCCCGCCTGTACTGTTTTAAGCATTTTTACTTTTTCGATAGACATTTCGATTGCCCTCCTTATTTATTTGTTATTATTATTATGCTGTACTGGTTGTACTCATCGTACTTGCAGTTGAACTTGAACTTGAAGTCGTTGTAGTAGTAGTCAACGCTTCTCCAGTAGTTACAACCACGTCAATAATATAAATGGCGTCTCTGTTGTAAAGTACAGGTAGTCCTTTATCTTGCACTCGAATCCATGTTACTTCAGGGTCCCATTCATCATTTTTATCTGTATATGTGCCCCAATGACGACCTACACCAAAGGGTGCTCTAAAGAACTCACAAATGAGATTTCCATCTACTCTGGTTGACATCATTACAAACTTATCGTCTGGAACGAAGTACTTTCTCATGGTAACGTAGTCTTCTTGTGCTTTATAGGAATTGGTAAGACCCTGAGTAATATTCACTCTGGCATTCACATAATCAACAGACATAATTCTTCTGTCTTCAAAAGAACCAGCACTATAATCATGGAATCTGAGAGTCTCTCCTCCTACAAGATCAGAAACATCGTCCAATGCTATCCACGTTTGGACTTGAGCTACTACCGGAGCAGTCAACCACGCACGAATCTCATACATCTCATCATAAACAATAAAACTATCTATGTCTAAAAGAGATCCGATAATTTGGGGATTCACTCCTACGATATTGTGAAGATTTCCTTTATATAATCCACCATCTCCAAAAGCATTCTTCTGAAGAATAGCTCTAATCGTTGCATCATTGGCTAAATAAGTCAAAACACGTGAATTACAAATAGCCAAGTTAACCTTTCCCCCACAATCTTCCATAATCTTCCGCTTTCCATTCTGAATATCTGCCAATATATTTTTACTGGCTCCTGTGTTCCAATTAAAAGCAGAAGCAAGAGTAACAAGATGATCAGTGGGTAAATTGTAATTAACCGTAGCTTGGTATCCTCCTTTTATTTGATAAGTGAAGGACCCAAAAAACAACATTTGAGCATACATCCACTCTTTTCTACGATTAGAACGGTTGACTAAACCCGCCAATTCTTTTGCTAAACGAGCGGTTGCTGTTTTATATTCAGCATGTGTACCTTCTTTACGCAAATTGTTCAAAAACTCCTCATCAAAAGGCATTTTCTCTTTCCAATAAGCCGCTTCTGCCCTATGTGCAGCAATCCCATAAGGGGATGTCTGAGGGGCAGGAGATCCCGGTGGTACAAAGGGAGTCATTCCTCTTCCCCCTCTCTGACTCTCCCATTTCAAAGAACTTGAAGGAGCATCAATTTCAGGAAAAAGATTAGATAACAAAAGATCGGGTGGTTTCATAAAAGATTCTACAAACTTTTGTATAACTTCTAACCGCAATTCTGGTATATCACTACTTCCTCTTGGCATAACTTTTCACCTCCTTTTTTCATAAATTTTAACGAATATAAACATACTGTCCAAATGTGGAAGCACCTAAATCCACAATTGCCGCAGCATCGAGATTGGTTAATAGTCCTTCATATAGAACACAATTACCTAAAATCAAAGTAGAAACCGCTCCCTTTGATTTTTCCCCTGTACCTGTATTTACTGTTTTCTCAAGAATACCCACACAATCCGAATAGTTATTGGAACTGTTTCCTGCTTCCACAGAAATATGGGCTCTTCGAGCAGTTGTAAAACTCGTTGCACCAACAGCAGTCGTCACAGTAATGGCTGCTCTAAAAGAATCGGTTGTACGATCAATTGCAGTAATCGCCCCAAGATTTTCAGCAGCAGTAGAATTATCATTAATAATGATGTCATCCCCTACCATAAATTTATAACTATCTTCAAGAGTCACATATAAAGTTGTAGCAAGTGCCCCTGAATCCGTTATAAGATAGGCTCTCCCTATATCAATACTGACAGGGAATATGGTTGGATTATAAGGGACAAGCAAATTCAAACCCCCACCCGCTGAAATGTTTTTGGCAAGCGTTGTACCAGCCCTCACTAAACCATATCCTTTTTGCAGAGTACCAGGAACCCTTAAAGCTGCCATGTGATTAGAATAATACAGCTTTTTGTAATCCCACTGATTCCCATAATCCACAGCAGGTATATCAAACGGTGTATCTAACATTATACTTCACCTCCTTTTTATTTAAGTTTGATCTTTCTTTTTCTGCCCAGCAAGAGCAAGCAAACCTTCTGCTAACTCATTGTCTTTCTCTTCCTGTACTTTCTCTTCCTGGGTTTTTCCTGAATCTGTTTCTGTTTTTAAACTGAAACCTGTTCCCATCACTTTAGACACAACACCTTTGTTTATCCAATCATTAACTTCATCATCAATAGCTTTCATAAAAGTGTCTTTGTCAAGAATACCATCCTTAACAAATTTTCCATAAGAAACCATACTTCTTACTTTGTCATAAAGTCGTTCAGGAATATCACTATTCGCTAATTTTCCACTCCATATAGAATCAGCTATAGCAGTCAATTCATTCTCAGTACGAATAATGTCTTGTTTCTCCAATTTTAGAATTCGATCATTCTGATCTCCCAACAGTTTGTCTTTATCAACGATCTCTTTCTTGAATTGATCTCTTTCCTTAGAGAAAGAAGCCTCTAATTCCTTTTTGATACTTTCTTGAATTCCTTTTACCAATTCTGGATATTCTTTTGTAAGTTGTTCTATGTTTTCAATCGTCACTTCGCTCACCTCCTTTTCGTTTAAAGCATTTAAAGATTCTTCATCATAGTCAAATTCTTCATCACCACCTCCTCCTATCTCTTCAAATTCTATTTCTGTTTTCTCCTTTTTTGAAAAAACAGAAGATTCTGTCTGTTTATCCCAACCAAATACACAAACAGAAGCTTCTTGAAACTCTGACTTGCGCCAGATAGATCCTGGTCCTTTAAATGTAAAACCATTCACTTCAGCAGATTTCCCTTCTTCAATTCGTTCTACTGAAGAAGGAACAGCATACATACTTGCCTGATAGGGGAATCCCTCAGAAGAAGTTTCCTGAAACTTGCGACTTTCTTCCGTATTCACAAATTTAGTCTTTTTTGGATCAAGAACAATAGAACCATTAACAATCGGTTTTCCAGTAAAACCTATCTTTGCATTAGTGTTGTGATTCTCAAGAACAGGATATTTACTACGAGAGAACTTCATTCCGTCAAGATCAATAACAAGATTGCTCCAATACCAATGATCCTTAATGACTCCCCCTGAATATACTGTCATCTTTAATTGTTTTTCCTCTCCAATATTTTCTGCAAAAGCAAAACAATCTTCCCCTGTTTGAACAAGTCTTAACGCTCCATTAGGAATCTCCTGCATCTTGGATTTCTTAGGATCTTCACTAAATTTGGAATTAGCTATCCTAATAGCTTTACCATCACAATCTTTTTCTCCTTTAGATTGACAATCCTTTAATACAGAATTGGCAATAGAAACCCACCTTTTTTTTTCAGCAGAAGTTTTCGCTTTTGATGTATGTTTTGGTACGTCTGCAATCGTCCATGGCATTTTATATCACCTCCTTATAATTAATTAAAAATCGCTACGTTTTCCTTAACCGGCATCTGTGATATTCAGTCATTAATCGCCTCCAAAAATTGCTCCGATTTTATATTTTAATCAACCAAATTGTTTTGATAACTGCGATCACATTTGCTCTTCTACACTCACCATTAAATCTTCTTCTCTCTTCTCTCCACTTGTTAGGGTAATTTGTAAGGCAAGATTATACATTCCATCAGTTCCGTCTTTAATCTTTACATATATATAAGGAGAAATTATAGAAGTACTTATTATCATACTCGTAGTAACATCTATCCCATCACTATACATTTTAATTATAGCAGAAGAAATACTATCCCCGCTTTCTATTCGAGAAGAGAAATCAATTTTAATAGTTTCCTCTTCCCAAGGCTGCTTATAATATATTTTGGGACTTAAACTCATATTCCCTCTCCTTTTCCATTATCTCTTAAGATCCAAGAAGTTCGTGATTAGCAAACACCTTAGCACTCGTACTGGCATCTTTATTCCACGATGCCACCCATTTATAAGAGTTCAAAATAGGACTACCTGCTCCTGCCGCAGCTATGGAAATAAAACTATGGGTAATTACTGTAAAAGGACCATCCACAACAGCATATTCAAACTTCCAACTAACAACATCTATCCCCGCTCCAGTATTATCGGCGTCACCATCATTGGTTTTGGGATAACCAATTGATTTAGCCTTTTCGCTGCCGGCGACTACAGTAAAATCGTCATAATCATCAGTTTTGCCAGGGGTTACTGGGCCCGCAGTCGCAAGATAAAGATTTGCGAAAACATTGGTTGGAGTTTCTCCACAAGCCTTTTGAGCATACCATTTATCTCCTTCATTAGTCATAATGTTTATAGCAGGAATATATCTCTTTCTTCCTGTCTTGTAATTCTCTAAGACCAGAACCACATCATGCTTTTTAAGCATCTCTCTCACTCTTTCCATTTTATTCTTCCCCTTAATTAATAATTTATTTATTAGAAGATTTTAATACTATTATCATATTATCCTTTATAAATACTTTCTCTTTCAATTTCATCCTCTTAATACTCCATTTTAACAAAGAATAAAAAGGAAGAAGTAAAATCGCCAAAAACCAAAGCAATATGTTCATATTCTACTCCGAAAGATTAACGTCTTTTTATCTTAACCGTAAAAGTCATTATTTTATCCACTGTAGAAAACATAAGATTTTTCCCCTTAACAACAAAGACTTCAACTGGGTAGAGTACCAAACCTACTAACCCCCCATATTCCGGGAACCATTTATCCGGCCACCATAAATCGGGAAACCATGTATCCTGAAACCATCCTGGCTGCATCAACATTATGAGCCATCCAGGGTAACTGCAGTTGTGTTGCCGTTGGCATCAACTGTTTTAATGATCCGGTTTTTGAGATCAGCAGAATCACGGCTTGTCAGGGTAGCTGTGCCCCCCCCGGTGGTTTTCAAAGCTATGGCCGAAAATATAATTCTCAACATCTCCTGCATATCATAACTGCCATCTGCAATGCCGGCAATAATATTGGCTACGGAAATGTCATTCCAAGAATCTTTAAGAAGATCGGTTTTAATTTTAACAGCAGCGATCTCAGCGTTGAGATAATCAATCAAGAGTTTAGCGAAACTTGATGCAGTTATATGGCCAGTAACAAGTTCGTCCCATATTGAGTCTATTCCTGTTGCTGAGAGAGCAAAACCGGCCTTATCGGTAAGTGCTCTTGCCGCTGTCGTCCAAACTTTATCTGCTCCAGCCTGAGTAATTCCTACGTCAGCTACAACACTTGCCACAGAACCAACCACATTACCTTGAATACTTGCAGGCGTCGCCGCATTGAGAGAAGCTTTCTGAAGTGCTCCAAAGTCAATATTGTCCTGCCCTTTGACCTGAGCCTTTATATACCCACCCTCTAACGCATCTGGAAGTCGAGATTGGATGTTTGCGATCTCAGTGTCTAAATAGCCTGCAATAGTTGCAAGCTGAGCATCAATGTCTGAATCATCCGCCGGATCAGCAGGCAAATTGTCAGTTTTAGCTTTAACAGCTACGACCTGCTCGTATAATGACGCCCCAGCAGCTCTAAGCCTAAAACTCCCACAAAATCCAGCCGGATTGACAGTGCTAATTGTTAATGTGCAAAAGACTGCATATTCTCCAACCGCCCAACCAGTCGTATCAATAGCTATCTCATGCAGGCCATCAGTATAATCAGCATGCGTCAATAAGGTGGGTATGCCGCTTGCCGTCGGTATAGCCGCTGCTACTGCACCAGCCAGCCTAACATCATAAAGGGGCGTTGCACCATCTCCTGCTGCCCCCGCTGTT
>Ga0210056_1001955_pt1 | contig 17640 bp, 27 predicted proteins | sample CryGeyCG2014_080_2_FD_183965 | JGI IMG/M metagenome (GOLD analysis project Ga0210056, IMG submission 183965) | Groundwater microbial communities from aquifer - Crystal Geyser CG07_land_8/20/14_0.80 (SPAdes) (version 2) | ecosystem: Environmental > Aquatic > Deep subsurface > Groundwater | place... | reverse complement strand
TTTGGATTATAATATAGTCAGTGAGTGTGAGTTTTCCTTGTTGCCAAGACGCAAGTCGCGGCAAAATTCAGGGAAAATTCATCCAGTTCCCCCGCCGAAAGGCGGGGGTTTTTGATTTGCCAAATTTATTAAAATTTACAAGCCAAAGGCGCAGTCAAATTTTATCATAAATTTGAGCACCGAGCACTCAGTATTATTTATTATCATACTATTCTCAATTTCATTAATTAATTTGATATGATTGCCAGATTTGGCAAACAATACTGAGTGCTCGGTAAAGATTTTCTAACAAATTTTTCAGCGCCTATCGCTTGAAAATTTTGAGAAAACTCTTTATATTGATTAGGCGGCCGCGGTACGAGCACTCACTATAAATAAGGTGAACCGTGTGAGCGGCTACGAATAGAGCACTCACTAAGTAAAAAAACTGGAGGTCACCATCGTAGCCGCTCACACGGTTTTACATTTCCATAAAAAAACTGTCCCGCAACTGTCCGCGAATGTAATGAGCGGTTACAGTTGCGAGGATCCCGTTAATCTCTGAAACGAAGCCAGATCGTAAGTTTATCGCGGACAGTACGGGATCGCGAAAATCTATCCTCAGGCTTCGCCTTTCGGAGATTTTCGGGAGAGGTCACCAACCGCGGCCGCATTTGACGTAAACTTTATTATTTGATATTCTTTTTGGGGTTTTAAATAAGATGTTGATTTTTGGTTTAAAATCGGATAGTATGTTTATGTACCGCTGAAATAAAAAAGATTTAGCTGTTTACAAATGAGGGGCTAAATCCCTCATTTTTGTTGGCATGCCCAGTAACTCAACTTCGATGGTTCGCCTAAATTTTAACCAAAATTTAGGCGAACAAGAGTACTGGGTAAAAACTGGAAATATTAAATCAAAGCAAATAATCAACATTTAACTTCGGTGAATTTCTAGGATGTCGAAGTTGAGTTACTGGGCATGTCATTCATTTTAGGTAAAAAACTGAAGATGAGCCAGATTTGGAAAGATGATAAAGTTATTCCGGTGACTCTTGTTCAAGCCGGGCCAATAACAGTGACCCAAGTTAGAACAAAAGAAAAAGATGGCTATGAAGCAGTTCAGGTCGGATTTGATGCCGCGAAGAAAAAATTAAACAAGCCGATGAGGGGACATTTGAGAAATTTAGGAAATTTTAGATACCTCAGAGAATTTAAATTTCCAATTTCTCCCGCTGGGCGGGATCCCGCGTTGCGGGACAATTTCCAATTCCCAATCAAAGTCGGAGACATTTTAGATGTCAGTCAGTTTCAGGAGGGTGAGAAGATAAAAGTTAGCGGTTTGAGTAAGGGAAGAGGATTTCAGGGGGTCGTAAAAAGGCATGGTTTTCATGGAGGGCCCAAGACCCATGGCCAGAAGGATCGTTTGCGAGCTCCCGGCTCAATCGGCGCCACCGCTCCGCAAAGGGTAATGCCTGGAAGAAAAATGGCTGGCCAAATGGGTCAGGAGCGGACAACCATTAAAAATTCAGAAATAGCGGAAATTGATAAAGAAAATAATATTTTAATGCTCAAAGGAGCAGTGCCGGGAATGAGAGGAAGTTTGTTAGAAATTAGAAAGTAGAAATTAGAAAGTAGAATAAACGAAATTTCTAGATTCTATTTTCTAGATTCTAGATTCTAAATTTTCATGACAATCGATGTTTTTGACAAACAAAATAACAAGGTAGATACGGTCAAATTGCCCGATAAAACTTTCAATATCAGATGGAATCCCGACTTGGTTCATCAGGCCTTGGTAGCTCAGTTGGCTAATCAGCAGCGGGCCTGGGCGCATGCCAAAGGCCGGAGCGAGGTTCGCGGCGGCGGCCGGAAACCCTGGCGGCAAAAAGGTACTGGTCGGGCCAGACACGGTTCCATCCGTTCACCCCTCTGGAAGGGAGGCGGCGTAACTTTTGGGCCAACCAAAGAAAAGAAATCTACTAAAAAAATCAATAAAAAAATGAAACAATTGGCGATTTTCAGTATCTTTTCAAAAAAGATAAAAGATAACGAATTAAAAGTAATTGATAAGTTTGATGTAGCATCAAATAAAACAAAGGAATGGTATAAAATTTTTAAAAACTTGGTTGATTTAAGGTCAAAAACACTATTAATTTCGTCGCTGGCAAATAATATTCATAAATCGATTGCTAATATAAAAAATGTTGAGGCGATTAGTTCTCACTCTCTTAATGTCTATGACCTGTTAAAAAACAAAAACATTATTTTAGAAAAAGAAGCAATAAAGGAAATAGAAGAACATTATAAATAGCGATGTCTATTTTCAATAAATTAAAAAAGAAAAAGAATGAAGCGCAGATTAATGTAGAAAAGACGGATAGTATCAGCGCCAATCAGCGTACTCACTCGCCTCGCTTCGCGGGCGAAGCGGGTCAGCGTCAATCAGCGTTATTAATCAAGCAGGCCTGGGTTACGGAGAAAGCCACGGATTTATCCGGTCTTAGAAAGTATATTTTTATAGTTGACGGAAAAGCCAATAAGCCGGAAACAAAAAAAGCGATTGAGTCAATTTACGCAGTAAAAGTAGAAAGCGTAAATATTATTAACACAAAAGGCAAGGCAAAAAGGCTGGGCAGAAGCTTAGGTAGAACCTCGGCTTTTAAGAAGGCGATTGTAACATTAAAGGAAGGAGAGAAAATTGATATTGTGCCAACTTAATATGAAACAATATAAACCGACAACTCCATCACGACGATTTATGACAAGCGTTGATTACGGCGTTTTAAGCGCGACTGAACCATTTAAAAAATTATTAAAAAGATTGCCAAGACATTCGGGCAGAAACATTCAGGGGAGAATCACGATGCGGCATCAGGCTGGCGGCGCAAAAAAACTTTACCGGCTCATTGATTTTAAACAGGATAAATTGGATATTCCGGCAAAAATAGAAAGCCTGGAATACGACCCTTATCGGACCGCTTTTATTGCCCGTGTTTTATACAAAGATGGGGAGCGGCGCTATATTTTAGCTTCAAAAAATATGAAAGTTGGCGATGAAATAATCAGTTCAACAAATGCGCCGTTAAAAGAAGGAAATAGGTTAATGCTTAAAAACATCCCGGTTGGTTATCTGGTTTATAATGTAGAATTGAATAAAAATAAAGGAGGACAACTGGCGAGATCAGCCGGTTCTTATGCCGAGGTCTTAGCCCAGGAAAATGGTTTTACTAATCTGAAACTCTCTTCAGCTGAGATTCGAAAAGCCCCTTGGGAGAATTTTGCCTCTTTAGGACAAGTTTCTAATCCTGACCATAATTTAGTAGTCATCGGTAAGGCCGGCCGCTCAAGACACTTGGGAATTCGGCCAACGGTTCGGGGTTCAGCGATGAATCCCAGAGATCACCCTTATGGCGGCGGCGAAGGAAGAGCTTTGCGGGGTACAAAACGCCCGAAAACAAAATGGGGCAAGGTAACTGGCGGTCGGAAAACCAGAAATAAAAAGAAATGGTCAAATAAAATGATAATAAAAAGACGAAAATCCTAAATCCGAAATCCGAAATTCTAAACAAATCACAAATTCCAATTTCTTAAATTCTAAACCGTTTGGAACATTGGAATTTAGGATTTAGAATTTGTTTAGGATTTAGAGTTTAGAATTTAGAGTTTATTATGAGTAGGTCATCAAAAAAGGGTCCCTATGTTGACCCGAAATTACTAAAGAAAATATCTAAATTAAAGCCCGAAGAAAAGGCGCTTATTAAAACCTGGTCTCGGGATTCGGAGATTTCGCCGGAAATGGTCGGCTTTACTTTCGGCGTTCATAACGGCAAAGATTTTATTCCGGTAAAAGTCACCGAAGAAATGGTGGGCCATCGATTAGGAGAATTTTCAGCGACCAGAAAGTTTATCAAACACGGAGGAAGAATACAAAGGGAATTGGAGAAAAAAGTAGAGGAACAGAAATAAGCGAATAGCGAATAGACTATGAAACAACAAACAGCAAAACTGAAATATTTAAAGATTGCGCCGCGAAAAGTGCAATTAGCGGCTAATCTTTTAAAAGGACTAGCCGTTAATGAAGCCGAAGCCCAGCTTTTGATGAGTTCCAAAAGACCAAATTTGGCTTTGCTTAAACTGCTTCGTTCAGCTGTTAATAATGCAAAACATAACAACCAATTGAATCCTGAACGCCTTTTTATTAAAGAAATTAGAGTTGACCAGGGGCCGATGCTTAAAAGATATCTGCCGCGAGCCATGGGTCGGGCAAGCCCTATTCAAAAAAAGAGCAGCCATATTACTTTGATTTTAGGGGAATCGGAAAAGTTAAAAACGCCGCGATTTAAAATAATAAAACCGGAAAAAATTTCAAAGAAAGAAAAGGCCGAAAAAATTAAGAGAGGGGTTAAACCCCGTAAACTCAACTCAGTTGAGTTACGGGGTAAAGCCGAAAGACCGAAAATGGCGGAGCCGGAAAAAGAGAAAATAAAGCCGGCAGAAAAACCGGGTTTTATAAGGAGAATATTTAGGAGAAAAAGTATATAATCAACGAATAACGAATCTGTCCGAATAAACGAATAAACGAATAAACGAATAAGCGAATCTTTTGAAATTAACATATTCGTTTATTCGTAAATTCGTAATTCATTCGTTATTCGGTGATAGAGCGAAGCGATGGGACAAAAAATAAGACCAAATTCATTAAGAACGGGAATCGTCAAAGGATGGCTGGCTAATTGGTTTCCAAAAAAATTCAGTTTCAAGTCCTCTTTAGAGGAAGACGTTTTAATAAGGGAAATAATAAGAGAAAAAATCGGCAATGCCGGTATTGATAGAGTTTTAATAGAAAAGATTGGCAATAACTGCAGAATTTTTATTAAGGCTTCTCGTCCGGGATTGATTATCGGCCGAGGCGGAAAAGGCGTTGAGGAGTTAACTAAATTACTGGAAAATAAATTAAAAAAATTAAGAAAAGAAAAGGGAATTTTGGAACCGATTTCTTTGAGTTTAAACATTGAAGAATTAAAACGCCAAGAAGTTTCTGCCGCTGTGGTTGCTCAAAATATTGCTTGGGATTTAGAGAAGAGATTGCGTTATCGTCGGACAATAAAAAGATATTTGGATCAGATATTACAAAACAAAGAAGTTCAAGGGGCGAAAATTTTGGTTAAGGGAAGATTAGACGGGGCAGAAATCAGCCGGGACAAACATTTGGAACAGGGGAAATTACCGCTTCAAACTCTTCGAGCCAATATCGATTACGGCACGGCAACAGCTTTTACTACCTATGGAACTGTTGGAGTGAAAGTTTGGATTTATAAAGGAGAAGTATTTGATATATGTTGATACCAAAAAAAGTTAAACATCGAAAATGGCAAAAAGGAAGGTCGCGGAAGAGAAAAGTTGAAACAAGAGGCGTTGTCTTATCTTTCGGCAGTTTTGGACTCCAGGCCTTAGAAAATTCCTGGATTAGTTCAAAGCAAATTGAAGCCAGCCGAAAAGCCATTAGCCACTTTACCAAAAGAGGCGGTAAGATTTGGACGAGAATTTTTCCTGACAAACCAGTAACTAGGCGGCCGCCGGAAACCACCATGGGCGGCGGTAAAGGCAGCGTTGAATATTATGTTTTCCCGGTAAGAATAGGAAGAATAATTTTTGAAATTGATGGCATAAACAAAGAGATGGCTGAAGAGGCATTAAGAAGAGCTGGTCATAAGTTGCCGGTTAAAACCAGGATAATTTCGAAATTATAAGGAAAGATATGAAGAAAAAAGAAATTCAACAATTTAAAACTAAACCTCTCCCCGAGCTTCAAAAAGACTTGGCAGATTATCGTGAGAAGTTGAGGAAATTGAAATTTGATTTAGCGCAGGGCAAAGTGAAAAATATTAAAGAAATTAAAGAGATAAAAAAAATGATTGCAAGAATAATGACAATAATTAATTTATGAAGCGTCAACTACAAGGCATAATAGTTTCCGATAAAATGGATAAAACAAGGGTCGTGGCAGTATCCCGTCTTAAGAAGCACCCGCGATATAAGAAATACTATAAGGTAACAAAGAGATTTAAAGCTCACGATGAAAAGAATGAGTATAAAACGGGGGAGAAAGTTATTATTGAAGAAATGAGACCGATTAGCAAAGATAAAAGGTGGAAAATTATTAAGAAAATATGATTCAAGAACGATCAATTTTAAAAGTAGTCCCGCAAATCTCCGAAAGGCGAAGCCTGAGGATAGATTTGCGAGGATCCCGTTCTGTCCGCGATAGAGACTTGGTTCCCAAGCCTGGTTTCGGAGATAAGCGGGATCGCGCCAACTGTATCCGCTCATTACATTCGCGGACAGTTGCGGGACTGATAATTCTATGATACAAGAAAGAACAATTCTAAAGGTGGCAGATAACAGCGGCGCCAAACTAATTCGTTGTTTTCGCATCTTAGGAGGAACGAGACATCGTTATGCTAGAATTGGCGATATTATTGTGGCTTCGGTGCAGAAAGCCGAGCCGCGAAAAGCTGTCAAAAAAAAGGAGATTGTTAGAGCAGTGATTGTTAGGCAGCGACAGCCTCTGCGCCGGCCTGACGGTTCTTATATTCGTTTTGATGAAAATGCGGCGGTTATTATTGAGAAAAAAGAGCCGAAAGGGACGCGAATTTTTGGTCCGATTCCTAGAGAGCTCAAAGAAAAAGGTTTTGAAAAAATAATAACAATGGCAGAAGAAATAGTATGAAGATTAAAAAGGGCGACACCATTAAAATAATTACCGGCAAAGACAAAGGCAAAACCGGCAAAGTATTAAAAGTTCTTCTCAAGAAGAATAAAATTTTAATTGAGGGGCTGAATCTCTATAAAAAACATGTCCGACCAAAACGGCAAGGGGAAAAAGGGGAAATAGTTTTGGTGCCGCGGCCAATGGATGTTTCAAATATTATGCTTGTTTGCTCTTCCTGCAATCGAGCAGTAAGAGTCGGCCATCGTTTTGAGGCTGAGATAAAAGTAAGATACTGTAAAAAGTGTAAAGCCAAGATATAACTATGATGATTAAAAAAAGTCAAAAAAAAGATTTGGCCGCTCCGAAATTAGAGAAAATTGTAGTTAATGTCGGGATCGGAAGGTTGAGTCAACAGCCAAATTTTGAAGATAAAATTTTGCCGGGATTAATTCAGGATATTTCATTAATCAGCGGTCAGAAGCCAGCTACTTGTAAAGCAAAAAAATCAATTGCCGGTTTTAAGATTAGAGCCGGCCAGATCATTGGACTTAAAGTAACTCTTCGTCGCAGAAGAATGTATGATTTCTTAGAGAAATTGATTAAGGTAATATTTCCCCGGGGCCGGGACTTTCGAGGAGTAAATCTTAAAAGTATTGATGCTAAAGGGAATTTGACTATGGGGTTAAAAGAACACACTGTTTTTCCCGAGATAAATCCCGAAACTTCCAAGGTTGACTTCGGGCTAGAAATTAGTATTGTAAGTAATGCCAAAAACAGAGAAGAAGCGATAAAATTTTATAGAATTTTAGGAATACCATTAAAAAAATAAAATCAGCGAATAACGAATCTGTTGCGAATAAACGAATAATCGAATAAATAATAAATGAATTTCGCATTCGTTTATTCGTAAATTCGTATAAATTCGTTATTCGTTGATAGAGCGAAGCGAACATGGCTAAAACATCGGTAATCGCAAGAGCAAAAAAGGTTCCGAAATATTCAACGCGAATTGTCAGGCGATGTTTTAAATGCGGCCGAAAACGGAGTTATCTTCGAGATTTCGGACTTTGCCGCATCTGCTTTAGAGAAATGGCGAGCCGAGGAGAGATACCGGGAGTTAAAAAAGCATCATGGTAATGCCGAGTAGCGAGTAATGAGTATTGAGTAATGAGCGGATAAAAACTCAAAACTCATTACTCAAAACTCATAACTTTTAAAATGTATACCGATTTACTCACTAAACTTAAAAATGCTCAAGCCGTAAAAAAAGAAAATATAAAGGTTGCCTATTTAAAGATGGATGAGAAAATTTTAGAATTACTAAAAGAGAATGATTATATTGAAGATATTGAGAGAAAAGGAAAGGGGACTAAGAGAGTATTAGATATTAAGCTGAAATATCACAATGACAAAGGCGTTATTGATGGAATTAAATTTATCAGTAAACCATCGCGCCGACTTTATATCGGCCATAAAGAAATAAAGCCAGTTAGGCACGGTTATGGGTTGCTGATTCTTTCAACCCCGAAAGGGATTTTAACCGGCAAAGAGGCAAAAAAAATGAAAGTCGGAGGGGAAATGTTATTTGAAATTTGGTAAAATTCAACAAAGCGATGAGCAAAATAGGTAAAAAACCAATAGTTATTCCTGATAATGTCGAAATTAAAATCAGCGGCAGTTTTTTAGATTTTAAAAGCCATAACAGCAGCATTAATCTTAAAATCTTGCCTTATATAAAAACCGAGCTCAAAGACAAAATGATTTTTTTTAGTCCGGAAAATAATTCCAAACAAGCCCGAGCCAATTGGGGAACAATTAGATCGCTGGCTGCTAACGCCATTACCGGTTTAACTGAGGGATTTAATAAAGTTTTAGAAATTGAAGGAATCGGCTATCGAGCGAATATGGAAGAAAATACTTTAGTTTTAAATTTAGGACTTTCCCATCCTATTAAATTTGTGCCCCCAAAAGACATAAAAATTTCGGTCGAAAAAAATACTGTCAAAATTTCAGGAATCGACAAGGCCTTGGTGGGTCAAGTGGCAGCTCAAATCAGAGCATTTAAAAAACCAGAGCCTTATAAAGGAAAAGGTATTAGGTATCAGGGGGAGGTAATTCGCCGGAAGGCCGGAAAGAAGGTGATGGCAACAGTAAAGTAGATATGAAAGAAAAGGCATTAAATTTAATAAGATTAAGACGAAAAAGGCGCAGCCGAGCTAAAATTTTTGGCACTGCTAATCGGCCGCGATTATCGGTTTTTCGGAGCAACCGTTATACTTATGCGCAATTAATTGATGACGAAAAGGGAAAGACTTTAGTTGGCGCCTCCAGCAGAGAACTAGAGAAAGGAAAAGAAAAGAAAGGAAAGATTGTTTCAGCTGAGCAGTTAGGAGAATTGGTTACTAAAAAAGCCGCTGAAAAAGGTATTAAGAAGGCAATTTTTGACCGGGGAAGTTACAAATATCACGGTCGAGTAAAAGCCGTGGCTGAGGGAGTAAGAAAAGGAGGACTACAACTTTAATATTATGCAGGAGCAAAAGAAAAAAAGCGAATATAGGGAAAAAGTTATAGATCTGCGTCGAGTTACTAGGGTCGTAGCCGGCGGTAAAAGATTTCGTTTTCGAGTCACCGTTATAATCGGTGACGAGAAAGGAAAAGTGGGTGTAGGAATCGCAAAAGGATTAGACATTTCCCGGGCCGTTGATAAAGCTAAATCTCTTGCCAAAAAGAAATTAGTAACCATTCCGCTTTGGGACAGAACTATCCCTCATGAGGTTGAGGCAAAATTTAGCGCCGCCAAAGTTATTATCAAGCCAGCCAGAAAAGGTCACGGTCTTAAAGCCGGCGGAGCCGTCAGACAAGTTTTGCTTTTAGCCGGCGTTCGGGATGCCACCGCCAAGTGTTTAGGCGGGACAAAAAATAAATTAACTAATGCCATGGCGGCAATAGAAGCGCTTAAGAAGCTTAAATCCGAAACACTAAATCCTAAACTCTAAACAAATTCGAAATCCCAAATTCAAAATAAACCCTCCGGGGAGCCGCTAAAGCGGCAACAAAACACGATTAAAAATTTTTTGAGTTTTAATATTTGAGTTTTGAGTTTATTTAGGATTTAGAGTTTAGAATTTAGAGTTTTTAGTTATTATGCAGCTCCATCAACTTAAACCTACAACTAAATCAAGGAAGAGGAAACGCGTTGGTCGGGGCGGAAAACGCGGCACTTATTCCGGTCGGGGAATGAAAGGACAAAAATCGCGGGCTGGCCACCGGATTCGTCCGGCTGAGCGGGACTTAATCCAGCGCTTGCCGAAACTGCGGGGTTTTAAATTTAAGTCGCTAAAATTAAAACCAGTAGTGATAAATCTTAGTGATTTGGAAAAAAAGCTCAAAGACAATATAATTAATAAACAAACCCTCTTAGAAGCCGGTTTAATTCGGAAGTCCGATAAATTGATTAAAATTTTAGGCGATGGCGAAATTAAGAGAGCTTTCAAAATTGAAGGATTAAAAATTTCAAAAAGTGCAAGAAAAAAAATTGAGGCCGCCGGCGGCAGTATAAAATAATCACTTATGTCAAAGGTAATCCAACTTTTCAAAATTCAAGACCTGCGCAACAAAATTCTGATGGTGGCTTTTTTATTGTTGGCTTTTCGGGCTTTAGCCGCCATTCCTATTCCTTCTATTGATGCTTTCCGGTTAAGGGAGTTTTTCGCCGGCAATCAGTTATTTGGTTTCTTTAACATTTTTTCCGGCGGCGGTTTGGACAATTTATCAATTGTCATGTTGGGTGTCGCTCCTTATATTACGGCCACTATTATTATGCAGCTTTTAACAATGATTTTTCCTAAATTGAAAGCAATGTATTACGAAGAGGGGGCTATCGGCCGGGCGAAATTTAACCGCTGGTCCCGGTACCTCACCGTGCCCTTAGCCATACTTCAAGGTTATGGATTTTTGAATCTTTTAATTTCTCAAAATGTTGTACCTCATTTAGGATTTTTTGATTTGATAAAAAATGTTATTATTATCACTGCCGGCACAATGATTTTGGTTTGGATTGGAGAACTGATTACTGAGCGGAAAATCGGCAACGGCATTTCTTTGATAATTTTCGCTGGAATCGTCAGTCGGCTGCCAGCAATTTTGAAAGGAGCGATTTTCACTTATAATCCGGAAGTTCTGCCAACCTATCTTGCTTTTGTTATTGTGGCGCTCGTTGTTATTGCCGGTGTGGTCTTTATCCAGGAAGGAGAAAGAAAAATACCGATTGCCTATGCTAAGCGGGTCAGGGGAATGAAAATGTATGGCGGCGCCTCAAGCTATTTGCCGCTCAAAGTTAATCAGGCCGGAGTGATTCCTATTATTTTTGCCATTTCCATTTTGCTTTTTCCCCAATTTATTGCTCAGGCCAGTTCAATTTTTTCCAAAGATTTGTCTCTAAGGCTCACTGAATTAGTAAATAATCTTTTTAATAATCAATATCTTTACAGTTTATTCTATTTTGGATTGGTGGTCATTTTCACTTATTTTTACACCGCGATTACTTTTGACCCCAAAGAAATTTCCAAAAATCTTCAGCGAGCCGGCGGATTTGTGGCCGGCATCAGGCCGGGTGATTCCACCTCTGGTTTTCTTTCCAAAATTATTAACCGTTTGACTCTTTCCGGAGCGATATTTTTGGGACTAATAGCAATTTTACCTCAAATTACAAGAATGGTTACCGGCATCGCCATTTTAACCATTGGCGGCACTGCGCTTTTAATCGTGGTTTCAGTGGCTTTAGAGACAATTAGACAAATTAATTCCCAATTAGTAATGAGGGAATATGAAGAGATATAATAAAAAAATTGGAGCGATTTTTTTCGGACCTCAGGGTTCGGGTAAAGGAACACAGGCAAAATTATTGGCTGATAAATTTGATTTATTCCATTTTGATACAGGCGATTATTTAAGAAAAATACTCTATGACCCTAAGCTTCAAAAAAACAAAATTATCCAAAGGGAAAGAAAATTGAATGAAACCGGAAAACTAAATACCGAGCTTTGGGTTACTAAAATTGTCAACAAGAGGTTCGAAGAATTAATTAAATTAGGCCAAAGTATTGTTACAGAGGGTTTTCCGCGCACTGTTTTTGAGGCTTTTGGCGACAAAAAGATAAAGGGAGCGATTGATATTTTTGAAAAAGGCTACGGTAAAAAGAATATTTTTATTTTTGTTCTAGATATTCCCAAAAAAGAATCAATCAAAAGGACTATCCAGAGATTTATTTGTTCTACCTGCAAAACTCCTTTATTAAATCCCAGATTTCAAGCTAAGGGTTTTAAATTTAAAATTTGCCCTTTTTGTGGAGGTAAAATAGTACATCGGATTGATGATAATATAGAAACAATTGTAACGAGATTGGAAGAGTATAAAAAACGAACCCAGCCAATTTTTAAGGAATTAGAGAAAAGAAGATATAGAATTTACAAAATTAGCGGCACACCGATGCCACATAAGATTCACAAAAAAATAATTTCTTATTTAACTAAATGATTAATTTGAAATCTCCGCAGGAAATTAAAAAAATAGCAACTGCCGGCAGAATTTTGGCTAAAGTTTTAAAAGCGGTTGTTAAAGAGGCAAAAATTGGAACTCAGTTAAGTCAATTAAATAAATTAGCTTATCAATTAACTAAAAAAGAAGGGGCCCAGCCGGCTTTTTTAGGTTATCAGCCGGACGGCGCCAGCCGGTCTTTTGGCGCTTCAATCTGCGCTTCGGTTAATGAAATTGTAGTTCATGGCTTTCCAAGCGATTATAAACTTCAATCCGGCGATGTTTTAAAAATTGATTTCGGAATAGAGTATCAAGGATTTTTTGCTGACGCCGCCGTAACTATTGGCATCGGCAATATTTCCAAAGAAGCGAAACATTTAATAAAAACTACCCAATTGGCTCTAAAAAAAGCGGTTAAACAGGCAAGGCCAGGCAAGACCTTAGGCGATATCGGCTGGATTATCCAAAAAACCGCAGAAGACAGAGGATTAAAAATAATTAAAAGTTTAACCGGTCACGGCGTTGGTTTAAAACTTCATGAAGAGCCGACTATTTATAATTTTGGCGAGAAAGGTAAGGGCGTTGAATTAAAACCGGGGATGGTCTTGGCAATTGAACCAATGCTGGCTGTTGCTACGGAAAAAATCATTCAAAGACCAGATGAAAGCTGGGCCACGGCCGACGGCTCTTTATCAGCCCATTTTGAACACACAATAGTGATTACCGAAAGAGGAGCGAAGGTCTTGACAAAATTATAAACTTGTGTATTATTAAAGCATAAGATTAGAAAGGCCAATTGTGGCAAACAGAGGGCCTTTAATGGCTCTTTGAAAACTTTATAAAAAAAGAAAGGAGGGTGTGCGATGGAAAGATCGTGTGCCAAAAAAGAGGAAAGAGAGTTTGGAATAGGTATGGTTCACGAAGGGATTATTACCCTTCGTAGCCTCGGCTTAACCGCTGAGGGCTGGGAGAAAATGAAAGATGACAAGGAGTTGGCCAAGAAGGTGGTTGAGCTAATTGAAGGCGAAAAAGAGATTTGGTTGGAAAGAATTGTTGCCCGAGAGCGCGCCTGCCATCTGGCTTTCTTTGACCAAGAATTTGATTTAACAGCTTTCGCCCAGACTTTAAAAAAGTACGGCGAAAGCAAAATCAGATTTTGGCAGAAGCTTGAAATGGAGCCCGTATTTTTGCCAGAAGTGGCGATGCCGCAGGATACCAATTTCCGCGGCTGGAAAGTCAAGCCGGAATCTTGGTTCTGGCAGAAAATTGCCGAAGGCAGAATCTTACGTCAAGTCGGCAACAAGTTGGTGCCAATCAAGGAAGTTCGGCTTGAAGGCATTACGGCTCTGATTGATACGCGGCTCAAGCCGAAATATGACGCCGGCAAGCAGATGTACGAAAATGACAATTTGCTCGGCCCCATTATTGAGGACCTGCGCAGAGCCAAAAAGATTGCCAAATACGAATACGGTCCTAAGTCTTCTCGTTTCGGCGTTTCTGCTGATGAATGGGAAACCTGTAGTAAGCCGGTATTAGCTCAAAAACTTGGACTGGATGAATCTCAAATTCGTCTGGAACGAGAGATTGAAGCTAACGTCATTCCCCAGATTTATCTTTATATGTCCCGCAAAGATGATGGCAAGACAGACACTTGGGAATGGCGAGAGGAATATTTTGTGGGCCGCGGCTTCCGGCTCGATGGCGGCGACTCTGTCCATGGCGGTTTGGCGGATGTCTACTGCAATTCCTCTGGCAGCCACTGGTCCTACGGGTCGTTTCGTCCTCTGGCAGTGCTTTGAAACTTGAATTTTGTATCTTTGAACCTTTTGAATTCTGAGGGTTGAGAAATTAATCTCAACCCTTTTCTTTTTTTGAAATTTTGCTAAAATAATAATTGAGAGTAGGTTAATGTATAACAATTTACGGATTGTTATCACCGAAATCCTAAATATTTAATGGCCAGAGTTTCTTAATTCTACGGAGTAAGAAAGTGTGCCAAAATTATTTAGAGCACTGCTTGTCTGTTTCTAATGCGGGTGTGTTAAATTTAACAAAGCACTGCCGCAGAATAAAATACAGAAGGGAGTTTTATTTTACAAATCAACCTTCAGTGATAACGGGGGAAACAGGCAATTTTTGAGGACCGCGGCAACCGGCTCAACGGCGGCAACTCTGACAATGGCGGTTTGGCGAATGTCAACTACAATTCCTCTGACAACCACTGGAACAACAGGTCGTTTCGTCCTCTGGAAGTCTCTAAATAACTTAAAAGGACATCTTTTGATGTCCTTTTGTTCAACTTACATATCTAATCCAGCCGCCGATCATCTTCCCGATTTCCTGAAGTTTTTCTTGAAGAATTAGATATTTTTTGTTATCAATGGATTTAATCTCGTAAGCCAATCTAATCAGCGTTTTCAAAAGATTTACTTTGGTATCTATTTCTTTAAGGAAAGACAATTTTTCTTGTTTCGGTGAATAAACAGTTTTTAATAAAAATTCCAATATCTCTAAGATTAAATTTTCAATTTTCTGGCCTAAAGAATATTTTTCGCTTTTCGGAAATAATTTTAAACATTCGTGAAATAATTTATAAAACTCTAAAATCTTATGTACCAGCGGCACATCAAAAAATTTAGAGGTTTCGGGGGGGGGCATTAAAAGTCATAATATTTTTGACGAAATAATCTCGCTTGAAAATCTGTTTTTGGCTTGGCAGGAATTCCGGCGAGGTAAAAGGAATAAGTCAGATGTCCAAAAATTTGAGTTTAATTTAGAAGATAATTTATTTCAACTTCATCAAGAGCTGAGAAATGAAATTTATCAACATTCTTATTATACCACATTTTGTATTTGCGACCCAAAATTAAGACGGATTCACAAAGCCAGCGTTCGCGATCGGATTTTACACCACGCGGTTTTTAGAATTTTATATCCTATTTTTGACAAAGGATTTATTTTTGATTCCTATTCCTGCCGGCTTGGCAAGGGAACGCACAGGGCGGTTGATAGATTGGAAAGGTTTTGTCGCCAATTAAGCAAAAACAACCGCATAAATATTTTCGCTTTAAAATGCGACATCAAAAAGTTTTTTGATTCAGTTGACCAAGATATTTTAATGGAAATTATTAAAAAGAAAATTCAAGACAGCAAAGTCATTCGGCTTATAGAAAAAATTATTAGAAGTTTTGAAACAGAAAAAGGAAAGGGTCTGCCGCTTGGCAATGTTACCAGCCAGTTATTTGCCAATATTTACTTAAATGAACTTGACCAGTTTATTAAGCATAAATTGAAGATTAAATATTATCTGCGTTATTGCGATGATTTTATAATTTTAGAAGAAAGCAAAGAGTGCCTAATTGGCCTAATTCCCTTAATAGATAATTTTCTAAAAGAAAAATTGAAATTAACCCTTCATTCTGATAAGATAATAATCAGAAAATATCATCAAGGCATTGATTTTCTTGGTTATGTATCACTGCCGCATTACCGACTTTTGCGGACAAGAACCAAAAAGAGGATATTTAGAAAAATAAAAATTAAGTATCAAGATTTAGAGAGGGGTTTAATTTGTGAAGAATTTTTTAACCAAAGCTTGCAGTCCTATTTTGGAATTTTTAAACACTGCAAAGGCTATAAAATTAAAAAGAGAATTTATCTCTTACTAAACGACTAATTCCCAAAGCATTGCTTAAAGTAATTAATTTAATTAGAATAATTAGAATAATTTTTCATTATTATGAAACCATATTTATCCGTCATTATTCCCGCTTATAACGAAGCCAAGCGCCTGCCCTTGACTTTAATTGACATTGATAGGCATCTCTCTCGGCTAGATTATCCTTACGAAATCGTTGTGGTTGACGATGGTTCAAAAGATGCGACCGAGGAAGTAGTTCGACGATTTTCTCATTTAATTAAAAATCTTCGCCTCATTAATAACAAAGAAAATCATGGCAAGGGTTGGGTAGTGCGTCAGGGAATGCTCCAGGCCAAAGGCGAAATTCGGCTTTTTACTGACGCTGACAATTCAACCTCGGTAGACCAGTTCTCCAAAATGATTCCTTATCTAAAAGAGGGTTATGATATTATAATTGGTTCCCGCGACATCAAAGGGGCAAAATTAGTGCCGCCTCAGCCCTGGCATAAACGATTAGCTGGCGATATAGGGAATCTTATTATCCAAATTCTGCTTTTGCCGGGCATGTGGGATACCCAGTGCGGTTTTAAGGCCTTTAGCGAAAAAGCCGCATTAAAAATTTTCCCCTTAATGAAAATCAGTCGTTGGGCTTTTGATGTTGAAGCTTTAGTTTTAGCGAAAAAATTGGGTTATAGAATTAAAGAAATTCCAGTAGTCTGGGTTAATGATCCATTTTCAGCTGTAAAAGCCAGCAGTTATATCCACTTTTTCTGGGAAGTAATAAAAATAAAGTGGTGGATAATTAGTAATAAATACGAAATTCGAAGCACTAAATCCTAAACAAATCCCAAATCCCAAAATTTAAAATTCAAAACCCGTGTTTGGAACATTTGAATTTAGATATTGTTTCGGATTTCGAATTTAGAATTTCGGATTTATCTTATGCAGCATCATCTCACAAAAGAAGGTTTAGAGAAATTAAGAAAAGAGATAGAATATCTTAAGAAAGAGGGCCGTCGGGAGATTGCCGAACGGTTAAAGCGGGCTAAGGAATACGGTGACTTAAGCGAAAATTCCGAGTATATTGATGCTAAGGAGGCCCAAGGTAAATTAGAGAGCCGAATTTTTGAACTGGAAGAAATAATCAGAAACGCGGTCTTAATTAAAAAAAATCTTCAGAAAGATATTGTCGGCGTTGGTTCAACTATTGAAGTTCAGAAAGGCTTTAAAACTTTCCGATACACAATTGTCGGTTCCCGGGAAGCCAAACCAGAAGCTAATTTAATTTCTAACGAATCGCCGTTAGGCAAAGCTTTTTTAGGCAGAAAAATTGGAGATATAGTTGAGATAAACACTCCCAGTGGAAAGACAAAGTATAAGATAGTAAAAATTGAATAGATAAGAATATGCTTGAGGATATTATTAGGGAAAGACAGCGAAAACTCAAAAATCTCAAAGAGGCAGGAGTTAATCCTTATCCGGCAAAAGTTAAACGGACGATTTTTGTTAGCGAGGCCTTAAAAAATTTTAATAAATTATCAAGCTCAAAAAAGCAATTATTCCTTGCCGGCCGCATAAAAGCCCTAAGAGACCAGGGCAATTTAATTTTTATTGACCTCCAAGATGAGTCCGCAAAAATTCAGGCAGTTCTTAAAGCCGACAATCTTAATAATTTTAAAATCTTGAAACAAAATCTTGATGTCGGCGACTTTTTAAGCGTCAGCGGCCCGCTTTTTAAAACTCAAAAAGGCGAGAAAAGCATTGAAGTCA
>Ga0210056_1001952_pt1 | contig 17650 bp, 22 predicted proteins | sample CryGeyCG2014_080_2_FD_183965 | JGI IMG/M metagenome (GOLD analysis project Ga0210056, IMG submission 183965) | Groundwater microbial communities from aquifer - Crystal Geyser CG07_land_8/20/14_0.80 (SPAdes) (version 2) | ecosystem: Environmental > Aquatic > Deep subsurface > Groundwater | place... | reverse complement strand
TTCAAATAAAATTTAATCAACGTAATAAATAAAAAATTAATATTGGCTTTAATATTCTTCGCATTTCAGCTGGTAGAATGCCTTGTCATGCCCGCATGAAGGGCAGGACTCTGGAGGAGTTGTTCCGAAGTGCACGTAGCCGCACTCCCTGCAAACCCAATAAACCGGCTTTGCTTTCTTGAAAACACTCCCATTTCTCACATTTTCAAGAAGTTTTTTGTATCTCTCTGCATGATGGGTTTCTGCGACTGCAATCGCCCTTATCCTTGCTACAATCTCAGGATGCCCCTCTTCTTCTGCAACTTTTGCGAATTCCGGGTAGAGCTTAGTGTACTCCTCAGTTTCCCCGGCAACAGCTGCCCTAAGATTCTCAAGGGTGGTTCCCCGAATTACAGGAACATCTGTCTCTATGTAAAGCACATCCATATTTTCCTTGGATTTCGCTTTCAGGGAAAGAAGCATTTTCAGGAACCAGCTGGCGTGCTCGCGCTCGTTGTCTGCTGTCATTGTGAAAATCTCAGAAATCTGCTCAAACCCCTCTTTTTTCGCTGTGCTCGCGAAGAAAGTATACCTGTTCCTTGCCTGGCTCTCTCCTACAAACGCCTTTGCCAAATTTTCAACTGTCTTATTCATAAAATCACCCCAATTAGAAAAAGAATTGAAAGCGCTCTTAAATATTTTTGCTATGCAAATAAAAAGCACACTCTTATTTTATCAAAACAAGATTCTGCGGCTTTCCATCTGCAAAGGAGATTATGTTCTCTGCAGTTGTCTCAATTATGCGCCTCAACGCCTCTTTTGTGTAGAATGCAATGTGGGATGTGAATATCATATTCTCCTTTTGCAGGATGACTTTAATGGCTTTTAGCTGGCTATTCTCAGCATCTGATTTTGGCTTTATCCTGAGCAGCTCCTCGCCCTCAATGACATCCAGCGCTGCGCCTGAGAGCACCCCTGAGTCAAGCGCCTGGCAAAGCGCCTCTGTCTCAATAATGCCGCCCCTTGCAGTGTTTATCAGCACAGCGCCCCTCTTTATCTTAGAAATGTTGCCTTTATTTAGAAGATGATGCGTATTATTGCTGTATGGAAGATGGATTGTTATTATGTCAGATTTGCTGAGGAGCTCGTTGAGGGGAAGGTATTCAAAGCCAAGCGACTTTGCCGCCTCATTGTTTTTAAGAATGTCAAATGCAACCGCATTCATCCCGAAGCCCTTTGCAATCTTAATCACATTAAGCCCGATTCTTCCAGAGCCAATTACTCCAATTGTCTTGCCGAAAAGCTCAAAGCCCTGCAAGCCGCCTATTGAAAAATCCATTTTTGAAGATTTCAGATATGCCTTGTGCAGCTTCCTTGAAAGCATGAGAAGAAGCGCAAAGGTGTATTCCGCCACTGTATAATTACCATATGCCGGCACATTGCAGACAGCAATGCCCTTTGCTTTACAGGAATCAAGGTCAATGTGGTCAAAGCCGGTTGTCCTTGTTGATACGAGCTTCAGGTTCGGCAGGGCTGAAAGCAGGGCAGGGCTGGCTTTAGTGTGGTTTGTTATTGAAATTATATCAGAAGATGCCGCAGCCGATACATTCTTCTCCGAGAGCGGCTCAGCAAAGAATGAAAGCTTATGGCCTGAAAGCCTCTGCTTCAGAATCTCCTGCTCATCAGCTCTTGCCTCGAAAAATGAAACCTTCATAAGTAAACCTCTTTATGAATTCCCAAACACTTGCAATATTAAATATTTTGATGGCTTGCTTAAAAGGATTTCGGTAATGAACAAAATCAGAACAAATCAGAATTAATTAAAAAAGATTGAAATTAAAAAGTTACATCTTAATGTCTTTCCACTTCTTGAGCGCCTTTGCAAGCTCTGGATGGTCTTTTGCATATTCCTTCAATGAGTAGCCGTACTGGGCCGCAAATATCGCCTGCCGCATGGCAGTTGCGCCGGCAGTTGTTCCATCAGGATGCCCGTGGACTCCGCCTCCTGCCTGTATCAGTATGTCAGTGCCCATGTTCTTTATAAGGGAAGGCATCAGGTTGGGATAGAGCCCTCCTGAGCAGACAGCGAGCACCGGCTTTATTTTTCCCCAGTCCTGGACAAGAACATCCTTTCTCGCATTCACTTTCTTCTGCTCAACCTCTTCCTCTATCTCAGCGACATCCACCTTGCTGCCTTCCATCTTTCCGACTGCAGTGCCTATGTGCAGGGAGTCAACCCCGACAAGGCGGTAGGATTTTGCAAGCGCGAGCATTGTGATTCCGTGCTTGGGATTCCTTGTGATTGCAGCATGCATAGCCCTGTGGGCGTGTATTGCAACCCCGAGGTCAAGGTTCCTTATTGTCTGCAATGCTGAAAATCCGGCTGTCAGCACATCAATCATCACGAATTCGCCGCCGTGCCTCTTGACGAACCTTGCGCGCCTTATCATCTCCCTGGTCTCTGCAGTGATGTTTGCCAGATAGATTTTTCTCTCCCCTGTGGCGCGCTCTGCCATCTCCCTCCTCCGGAAGGTCTCGACAATCCTCTTCTCAAAGGGGTTGAATGACTGGTTGGTGAGGTTCTCGTCATCCTTGACCACATCGCAGCCGCCCACCCAGGCATTATAGGCGACCTGGGCGTGCATAAGCGGGTCAAGCCCAACTTTCGGCTTTATAATTGTACCAAGCAAAGGGCGGTTAACTATGTTCATTGATTTCCTTATCTCATGCAGCCCGTATTTCGGGCCCGGGAAGGAATTCCTCAGGTATTCAGGGAATTGTATGTCAATAAGGCGAAGATTGTTTAAGCACTTCATCCCGAAAATGTTTCCGGCAATGCTGCTGTATATCTGCGCCATGTTGCCCGGCTCGAAGAGCTCTCCAGGATAGGCAATCTTCGCGATTTTCTTCTTCTTGTCAATGAAGAATATGCGGGGTCCAAGCTTCTCGCCGATTTTCCTGTTCATTGTGCAGATGTCTGTCCATGTCCCTATTGACGATTCTGCAGCAATCTCCTCGCACGCTTTTTCAAATGTTATCCTGTTCGGCTCGATGTAGAACTCGCAGATAAGGTCTTCTTTTGTCGGCTCATAGCCAAGGTTCAGATAGCCCTGCATTAAAAACACCTCTTTTTTTCTATTATGCTCTCTCTAATAATAGGCAGAATTTAAACTTTTTGAATGTCAACAGCTCGCAGACACTATCATTGGGTTTAATAAAAAAAATAAATCATAAAATTATTTTGTTCTGATTAAATCTGCAAGGTAATCTCTTGCTGATTGAACAGCTTTCATTTGGTCTTCAGTAACTGCTACCTGTCTTGAATATCTTTCGTCAAGTAATGAAACTGAAACCATAACAGCAGGCATGGCAGATGGAGCGATTGTCGGAGGAATAATTTTCTTGTCGTCTTCTGAAAAAATTGTCCAGGCTCCACCGACTATGAATTTGCCTCTCGCCTGCAGATAACGAGAGCGGGAGTCCCCCCCTTCTGGTTTAATAAGATATGTCTTGGCATCCAAGCAAACATTGAATGAGAAATTTTGTCCTTGATGTTCGAAAGTTATCTCTGAACTTTTTCCGGAAGATTCCCTTGATACGATATATTCAGGTAAACTTTTCAGTTGTTCCTTTGAAATTGGCAAACCTGCAAGAACATTTTCAAGGTTTACATTAAACCACCAATCATCAACAACGCTTAATCTTTCTTCCAAACTTGAATGAATTAAAGCCATTGGTTTACCAAGTTTTTCTGCCAATTCATTTTCTGGTGCTGAACCAACATATGCAGCATACAAGTCTAATACATATTTATCTCCAACCTTTTTTCCATCTACAATTGTTTTGAAAAAATTTGTTCCCATGGCATCATAATCAAAACTTTTATAGAATTTTCCATTTGTTTGTAATTCTGATAGTGCTTCTTTAGTTAATTTTTTGGTAAAATCATTGGCATTTGCTTTTCCAAGCAAAAGAAGTGCTGCGCCCATTCCACCACCTTTGTTACCAACTGCATCTATAAGATTATTTTGGGTTGCTCTTGCTTTTTTAACAGAACCACCGCTATAAACAATTAATGCCCGAGCAAGTTCCGCAGGACTTTCAAGAATTATTCCTCTCCTGAAATCAACAGTTTCAACATTAGTAATTTTTGATTCTGCACTAAAATTTTCAGGTGTTGTTTTGCATTCTTTTTCCGGATTTTTGATTTTCATTTTATGGCCTCAATACTATGATTATTTACTCTTTTATAAATATTTCGATTTATTAACTACTCCGAAGTAAAGAATCTGTTATGGAAGAAACCCGGAAGGGTTCAATTGTTCTGAAACATTACGGGTTCAAAAAATGCAAAGCATTCAAAGAAATGCATAGCATTTCTTGAACAAGAAATTCCTTTGGAATTTCTTTGTTTCTTGAACAAAACGCAAAAACAAAGTTTTGCGCACAAAAAAATCGCCAAAGCGATTTTTTTTGTGAATTCTTTTAGAATTTTTTTGTTTCCTGAACAGAAAATTTTAAATTTAATAAAAAATGAATCTATACGAGAAGACTTTAATATTTGTATGAAATCTGTTAAAGTCTTCTGGACATAGGCAAGGCAAATAATAATGAACATTAATTCCCTTGCCTATAAATCTACTTCTTATTCCCGTTTGGACCTGAGTAGAAAATTTTGTTTATGTTAAAGTCCCCTGGCTTGAACTGCCCTGTCCTCACCTCAGGCGCTGCTCCTGCTCCTCTCTTCTCAGGAGAAGATGCGATTATTCCCCTGCTGTCGGGCTGCGGCTGCTGCTCGGGCTTGGGCTCTGGCTTCGGCTGTTCTGCCTGCTTTGATTCCTGGCTGCTCTCTGGTGCTGGCTGCTTGGCTGGCGCCTGCTGGAGCCCTGAAATTATTGCTGACATCTGGCCTATTTTCTTGTCAAACTTGTTTATTTCTCCAATCATTTCATTCATTTTTGACTGAACTTCTGTTATCATGCTCTTCTGCTGGTTTATCTGCAGTGAAAGCCTCTTGAAATCTTCGTTGTATTGTATGTCTGTCATTTTATTCTCCTGCGCCTTTGGGTTAGCGCTCGGTATGTTCACCTCGCTTTTTGATTGTGTTGCCTTTTCTGCCTGGGAAACAGCATCCTGAATGTTGTTTGCAAAGCCGTGCTTCATAAGTTCCCTTGCGAGAGCCTCAATCTTTTTCACTCTCTCAATATCTGCCATCAAACCACCTTTCAGCATAAAAACACAGGATTTCCTGCCTTTTATTGGCTAAAAATGCCTGCCTTTTTTAAGTTTTGCCTAAATATTTTGATTTCCAGTCACTGCGGCTTTTCAGAAGGGGCTTCGCCAGGTTTTTCAGGCGCCTTTTTATCAGCATTCTTTTTCTCAGCCTCAGATTCAGCCTTGGGCTCAGCAGGTTTTGTCTCTGCCGGCTTTGGCTGCTCTGGTTTTGAAGGCGTGGATGAGATTCCTTCATGAGAGGATTCGCCGGTTTCACCCATCAGGTCCTTCAGGGTCTTGCCCTCCTCTTCTGCAATGTTGTATTCCGGCTTCACGAATTTTTTATTTTCATCCTCTAAATCCGGGGCAGCGGACTTCCTCGACCTTATGTAGCCGTACATCATGCGCTGGCGCTCTATTATCTTCTTTGCTAGCGCTACAGAATCAGCAAGAGTGCCTGCAAGCCCGTTTTTCCTGAGGGTGCTTGCAAGGTTTTCTATCTCTTCCTCCTCGCTTATCTCCTTTTTCAGATTATCTGTATTTTCAGACATAAACCGCACCCTGTTATCTGAAAAAAGTATGCTTATTATTAAATTTTTGCAAAGAATTAGTTCTTTACCGGCTTCAGCTTCTCAACAACTGCCCTGTCAGATATTATGGCGGAATTGCCAGCAGGGTCCTCTATGATTATCTTAATCTTTTCCCTGCCGCAGATTACCCTGTCAATTTTTTTCATAATATTCTTGGCTTTATTCCTATTTTCTTCATCTTCTTCCTCATTCTCCCTGATGAACTGGACAATGTCCTTAAATTTCATGAGAAGCCCCTCTATGTTTGTGACAAAGCCCTCTGAGAAGTCGCCCGGCTCCATGTCTCCGATATACGGAATTTTCACTGTTGCACTTCCTGATTTTACAACTCTTACTTTCATGTCTTCCTCAGAAGAAACCTCAAAAGTATACCTGCAGGGCTCCTTTGCCTCCAGGCACTCAACATCAGACTTCCTGAAGTCGCAGTTTGAGCAGCTCATTGAGAATATGGAGACAGGGCCGAAGTAGGGAATCTCCATGTCCTCCTCTCTTAGAGTCAAATTATTTGTTCCGCATACAGGGCAGGGCTGCCCTGGAAGCTCAGCCGGCTTCTGAAGGATTTCCTTTTCATCTTCCCTCTTTTCATTCTCAGGGCGTTTCTCCTCGGAAACTTGGACGGATTTTTTCTTACCAGCCATAAGGCAAAATTAATGGAGCGGGTATAAAAACATTTTGGTTGATGCGGCTCTGCCTGAAAATGCGTTTCCAATGTTGTCTGAATAGAGCTCTGCTCCCAAAAACTTTTAAATTCCACTGCAAGAAGGCATGATGAGGTGGTTATATGCCTATTGTGCAAATTGAGAGCTGGCCAATTGAGAAGGAAAAGAAGCCGCTGCTGATAAAGAAGATAACTGATGTTTTCACAGAGATGGGGATACCTGCCCAGGCAGTCACTGTGCTCATACATGAAACCAGCCTTGACAACTGGGGAAGCGGGGGAGAGCAGCACTCTGTGAAATTCAAGGACTTAAAGAGATGAAAGATTTTTAAAGAATTCATTATATCAGAAGTGCAATCATGATGAAATTCAAGACAACTGCTGAAATAAAAGTTCCGAAGAGCACTATAGAGCAGGTGATAGGGCAGGATGAGGCAGTTGCAATAATGAAGAAGGCGGCCCAGCAGAGGAGGCATGTGCTTCTTATAGGCGAGCCGGGAACTGGAAAGTCAATGCTCGGAATGGCCCTCGCGGAGATGCTTCCAAAGGAAAAACTCGTTGACATACTCGCATTCTACAATCCCAATGACGAGAACCAGCCGCTGATAAGGACAGTTCCCGCAGGCAAAGGCAGGGAGATTGTGGCAAGGGCAAGGGCTGAGGCAATGCTCGGCTCCAAGAACCAGACAGCGATTTACTGGGTGCTCGCGATAATCTCCCTGGTGATACCCTGGTGGGCGAGGTCCTACTACAAGTCAGACATAATATTCGCAGCGCTCTTCATAGGAGGCATGCTGTTTCTCACAGGCGTGATGTTCGCGATGAATATCGGAAGGCCGAAGGTATCGCAGACAAGCCCGCCAAAGGTTATTGTCGACAACTACGGCAGGAAGCACTCCCAGTTCTATGATGCTACAGGGGCGCATGCAGGCGCGCTTCTCGGAGATGTTCTCCACGACCCCTTCCAGAGCGGGGGGCTTGGAACGCCAGCGCATGAGAGGGTGATCGCAGGAATGATTCACAAGGCGCACATGGGAGTTCTCTTTGTGGATGAGATTGCAACGCTCGAGCCGGCAACCCAGCAGGAGCTGCTTACAGCGCTTCAGGAGGGGAAATACGCAATAACAGGGCAGTCAGAGAGGAGCGCAGGCGCAATGGTCAGGACTGACATGGTGCCCTGCAACTTCATACTTGTCGCAGCAGGAAATGTCCAGACAGTCAAGAACATGCACCCCGCCCTGAGGTCCAGAATCAGGGGATACGGCTATGAGGTTTACATGCACGAGACAATGAAGGATACTGAAGAGAACCGCGACAAGATAGTGAGGTTCGTAGCCCAGGAAGTTGTGAAGGACAAGAAAATACCGCACTTCTCAAGCGGAGCTGTAGATGAGATAATAGACCAGGCGAGGAAGATGGCCAACAGGAAGGGCTGCCTGACGCTGAGGTTCAGGGAATTAGGCGGGCTGATAAGGGCTGCTGGCGATGTTGCGCTTGAGGAAGGCGCAAAGGTTGTTGAAAAGAAGCATGTGCTTTCAGCACGGAAGGTTGCAAGGACTCTTGAGCAGCAGATGGCGGACACCTACATAGAGAGGAAGCGGGAGTACGAGGTCATAAAAGTGTCGGGCGAGCAGGTTGGAAGGGTGAACGGGCTCGCAGTCATAGGAGGAGAGGATGCATTCTCAGGCATAATCCTTCCGATAGAAGCAGAGGTGACTGCTGGCGGAAAGCAGAAGGAGTTCATAGCCACTGGAAAGCTCGGCGAGATTGCAAAGGAAGCAGTTATAAACGTCTCTGCCATAGTCAAGAAGTATTTCGGCGAGGACATAAAGAAGTATGACACCTTTGTCCAGTTCCTGCAGACATACGAGGGAGTTGAGGGAGACAGCGCAAGCATTGCTGTTGCAACAGCAATAATAAGCGCGCTGAAGAATGTTCCTGTTAAGCAGGAATATGCAATGACCGGCTCGCTCTCGGTGAGGGGAGAGGTTCTCCCTGTCGGAGGCGTCTCTGCAAAGGTTGAGGCAGCAATAGACGCCGGGGTCAAGAAGGTGATTGTGCCGAAGTCAAACATGCAGGATATAGTGATAGACCCTGACAGGCTCTCAAAGATAAAGCTTATACCTGTCGAGAGCATCATTGACGTCCTCAGGGAAGTTATTGACTGGAGAAAGAAGCCGGACGTGCTCGGCAAGATAATCAGCACAAACGGGAATAATGAAAAATAAGCAAAACTTTACTATCAAAAAGGTTCTTTGAATTCCCAGGAATAGTCAATCCAGAGCGGCGGGATTTTCTCGCCGAAATAAATCTTTACATTTTCGGGAAGTTTTCCTGTCTTCTCCTTTTCTTTCATGTGGACAACAAGAACCCTTAATTCCTTCACTTTCAGGCCAAAAAGGTAGTCAGCTGCTTTTTCCAGCGTGCGCCCCGTATCGTCAATCTCATCAACCATAAGAATTTTTGTCCCTGCAATTTTTTTCTCAAGCTCGGAGTCCAGTTTCTGCGTTATTATCGGCTCCGGAAGAAGATGGTCATCCTTGTCATAGTTGGACAGCCCTATGATGTAGATTGGAATGTCAGGAATTCCAAAGCTGTTCTTCAGAAAGGATTTAGCAATCCTCACAGGTATCAGCCCGCCTGTGGCTATGCCAACAAGAACATCGGGGATGTATTTGTCCTTAAGAATTTCATAGCATGCTTTGCCAACAAGGTTGTGCACTGTCTTATAAGAAACCTGCAGATGCTTGGGATTTGTGTCCGCCATATAATAGGAAAAAAACGCTTGTTAATAAAATTATCGCTTTTACCCGATATAGTTCATGTCTGGGGGAAGCTTTTTGAACTTATGCATCAGCTCGGGCTTTCCAAACTGCTTTCCCAAATCTGCCTGCAGGTTGTTTTTTATCTGCCTCTCAATCTCCTTCATGTCCCTGTCAATCTTCCTTATGTCAACCCTGAGAGAGAGTTTCTGGTTGAGTATCCTTATCATCTCGCGGGCGCCCTTTATCCCGAGATACATCGGGTGGGCAAAAGTTTCTGCAAGCAGTGTTATTGCAGGAATTTTCCTCTTCTTCCCGATTCCCAGAAGAAGCCCTGCTGCGCCGATTATTGGGCCGACGAATCCGAAGAGCTTTGTCTCTATTGAGGTGCCCTTGGCATATTTGTCAACAATCTTCTTGTCTGTCCCTGTGCAGTAAACCTTCGGGTTCTCGGGAACCTGCGAGAGCCCTATGCCCCCAAGCGTTATTATCTCGCAGCCGCCCATTTTATTGAACATCTGGACAAGATTCTCGGCGAACTCATAGGATGCCCTTTCCTCAACTGGCTGGAAGTCGCCTGCAAGGAACAAGACGTCATGCTCGCCTTTCATTCTCTTAAGGTAAACCTTCACAGATGGAAGCTCCACAAGGTTTTTCTCAGTCACAAAAACAGAATTGGGAAATGAGTCAGAGTAAATCTGGTAAATGAGCTCTGGCTTCAGCTGGTCAACCATGAAGTCAACTGCAATCTTCCCAACATTCCCGATGCCAGGAAGCCCCTCTATCATTATCGGGCTCTTCACTGGCGGAAGCTTCTTTGGAATCTGGACAATCTCGAATGCCATGGAAAAAAAGAATTAGAGGCAGATTTAAAAATGTTTTGGAACCGCCCTTTTCACTTCGTGAAAAGCGCGGATGGAAAAGGAAGAAGTTTATCCGAGGGCTTGCTTCCTGCTTTTTTCCTTCTGCAGAAAAATAATTGATGGAAAAGAAAACGACTATAATGATTTAAAAAAAGGTGGGCTCAGGGCCGCCCTTTTCCTACGGGAAAAGCGCGGATGGAAAAACTAACTAAAAAAATAACTGAAAAACTAACTCAAAGAAGTAATTAAAAAAAGGTGGGCTCAGGGGGATTCGAACCCCCGACCTAAAGATTAAGAGTCTTTCGCGCTACCAGGCTGCGCTATGAGCCCAAGGCACCTGCTGAAACCTGAAAAAAAGGGCTATTTAAAAAGCTTTTGATTATGACTGAAAGAAAAAATTGAATTTAAAAAAAATGAAAAAGGAATTGCTTTCCTTAGAATTCCTCTGAGTCCTCTGTTCCTTCGGAATCCTCAGCGTCCTTAGATTCCTCGGCTTTCTCAGATTTGCTTTCTGCTGAACTTGATTCCTCGCCAAAGTTTTCTGACTCCTTTGCTGGAGCTTCTTCAGTCTTAGGTGATGCGCTTGCTCCTCCGACTACCTCTGCGAATGCGAGCCTTCTGAGCACTCTTGTTACCCTGATTTTGACTTTTTGGCCTTCCTTTGTTCCAGGCACGAAAATCACAAATCCGTTCTTCTTTGCAAGTCCGTCTCCCTTGGCTGCTATTGCCTCAATGGTTACTTCCATCTCTTCTCCTTCGCTTACTGGGGGTGTCATCCTTGGTCCTCCAAAGTTTCCTCCCCTGTTTCCGCCAAAGCTTCTTCCTCTATTTCCTTCGCCTGACTCGTATTCATCTGAGTCATAATTTCTATTTTTCATATGCTTTTACACCCATATTTTATTTGCGGAACCGGCTTTAAGCCGGCCCCATCCTAATCTTAACCATTTCTGGCTAATGGTTGAAAGTTTCTGGTTTCCAGTATTTAAAGATTACTGAAAAAGGCAGGAAAGCAGGGGATTTTTGCAGCCCATCTAATCATTATAGATAGTAATCTATAAGAAAATCTTACATTCTCCTTGCATTTTTCAGATAAATTTATAACCCAGCAAGAAAAAATCTCAGCCATGAAAGGCGAAAACAGCGGGGAAGAGCTGAAGCAGGTGATAATCATAAGGAACGAGCTGAAGATGCCGAAGGGAAAGCTTGCCGCGCAGGCGAGCCACGCCTCCCTTGACGCTGCACTCAAGACAGACAGGGAAATCCTTGATGAATGGCACAACAGCGGCGGGAAGAAAGTTGTTCTTAAGGTTGAGACCGAAAAGGAGCTTCTCCAGTATTTCATGCTTGCGAAGAAATTGGGGCTTGTTGCGGTGCTTATAAGCGACGCAGGAAGGACATTCCTCCAGCCAGGCACCAAGACATGCGTGGGAATAGGCCCAGACCTGTCAAGCAAGATAGACGCAATAACAGGCAGCCTGCAAATGCTTTAAAAGGGTTATTTCTTCCTGAAGTAGAATTCTTCCATAACATCACCCATGCCAAGAAAATAATTCGCGTCTACAAGAGTGTCGAGCGCCTTTAATAAAAGTTTCTTGTTGGGTTTTTCTTCAATTGCCTTTATAGTGGCTATTAATTTGGCAAACTTTATCACGGCATAAGCCAGGTGTGACTCAAAATATTCCAAATCCTCAGGAATCTTCTTAACTGTGTAATAAATGTTGCTGCTCTCAATCTTAATGACTGCGGTCCCGCAGTCCTTCGCCTGCCTGAGAAAAGAATGCATCTCATCGCAGAAGAAATTATTGCCTTCAGAATCGCCGGCTTTGGCATACCCTGTTCCGCTGAGATAATCATCAATTGAAGTGCTGTCGAAATCAGCGAGGTTCAGCACCCTCAATGTGTCTTCGCTGCTCATATAAGGAGCTTTAGCTTGTGAGTATATAAAATTTTCAAAAGGGCGGGTGCTTTTTGCTAAAGTTTTTAAATGCGTCTTCATTATTCGAATTGCTTAATGGATAAGCCGTTTGTAATAGAATTCGCCGGGCCTCCAAAGTCCGGCAAGACCACAATTCTTGAAAGGATAAAGTACTGCATTCCATTCACTCTTTCTATAAAGAATGAGGTCTCCTTCAGCTCGCCTGTCGAGAAGAAAAAGCCGCTGAAGTACATGGAGTGGTCTGCCAACGAGCTCATAAACAGGATAATAACAGAGGAGGAGATAACAAGGAAGCAGGTTATAATAATTGACTGCGGCATCGCGAGCCAGCTCGCCCTCCTTGACGCCTTTGAGAAGAGCGGGAGGATTGCGCTTTCTGATATGGGCCTCTCTGACCTGATAAGGAAGCATCTTCTGATGAACCTGCAGAGGGAGGACATGATTGTCTATGTCAGGATAAATTTCAGCAAGGAAGCAGACAGGATAAAGAACTACAAGTTCCCAAAGGGCTCGATAATGAATGAGCCTTTCCTGCAGGTGTTCAATGAGAGCTATGAGGAAGTGATGCGCTCGCTGAAAAAGAAGGGCATGGCGGAGATACTTGAGGTTGACGGTGAGCTTGACCCTGAGAAGAACGCTGAAATGGTTAACAAGGAGATAATAAAGCTGTACAAGAAAAAGAGAAAGTAAGGGTATGGGGCTGCCGTGATTCGAACACGGATCTCTAGGTCCCGAACCTAGGGTTCTAGCCAAGTTATACTACAGCCCCTTAATTCTGAAAGATTAGATGTTCATTTAAATATTTTTTTAATTCACAAAGAATTCTCACACTTTTATCTCAATTCCCCTGATGGATTTCAGGTCCTGAATCGACTTCTGTGCCGGGATTGAAGTCCTGAAAAGATTCCAGAATACTTTTGTAAGCCATTCAATCCATTCCTTGTCTTTTATCTCATAGAAGGCGTATGTCTTCCTGTCAATCTCCTCCCTGGCGTAGTCCTCTGGATTGAGGATTTCCTTGAACCTGGCAACCTCGTCATCTATGATGAATGCGCGAAGGGGCTGCTCGCACTGTCTTATCTCAATAACATCCTTTCCCAGACGATGGTTTATCTCAAGCATTTTCACGACATTTTTGTAGCTTGTTATGTCAACTTTGCTGAGAATTTTTATTGAAACTCCCCTTTTTGCAATGTTTTCAAAAACATCAATTATATTTTCCCTGCCCTGCTTAAGGTTTGACCATGAGAGATTTCCTGAAAAGATTAGAATCTGGTTTTTTGCGCTTCTCAGGATTCCTGCGAGGTCCTGCTTTACTGTGGTTGCTTCCTCGCCCTGCTGCTCAACAAATGCTGTTCTCTTTCTTGAATCTACAAACTGGTAGATGTTGAATGGCGAGAAATCCTTTTTCGTCCTTCCTGCCCTTATCTGCCCGAATAGCCGCTCCTGTGCCTCAGAGGAGTTCATTTTCTCATTGTTGTTCCAGTAGACAATCTTAAGGGCGCCTCTCGTGCCCTTCCGGAATGTCCTGACTGCAATTGCGCCTGAGCGCTGGGATATCATTTCAAGATATGCGTCTGCAGTCCTCCAGTTTCTCTGTATCAGGGATGCAATCTCGCTTATGGTGCAGGGCTTCTTGTAGACAAATTCAAGGATTTTCTTCTCTGTCTCAGAATCAAGGGCCATAGCAGGCGTGAAAGGTTGGCTGCTTAAATAATTTTATGTCTGCAAAAATAAGCGTTGCAGTATAACAATGAGGTATTATAAGAAGTATTTCCGTCTAGTTAATCTGAAGAAATACAACACTGTGTAAAATATTTTACAGATAATTATTTATGAAATACAACTCTGTCTTTTATACCCTTCTGAAAAATTAATGAAAATACTGGAGCGTGACGAAATGAAGGAAAATGAAAAATCCTACGAATCTGAGCTAGAACTTTTGCTTGAAAAAGATTCTTATGGCAAGGGACTGACAAGAAAGGAAAAGAGAAAGTTTCTGAAAACATTTGCAATATGCATCCCTGACATTGTGGGCCGAGTGAAGAAGAAAATGCAGAAAACAGGAACGGAAATAGTGTATCTTGAAAACATGGTTAATCACCAAGAAGCTGGCAAGAGACTGGAGCTAGGATATAACGGCAATCTGGAGTTAAATGATTATCAGTCCACAGCAAATTTGGATGAGGAGGATGGATGTGTGTATCTTTATGACGACATACATACTTATCCTAACAAGAAGAATGATGAATCATCTTATTTTACGTATGTAGGGGATATACTGAAAGGGGTTTTTGATAATGCAAAAAGCATGTATAATTCAATGAAATATTTCCTGAAAAAAGATTATAGGACAGCGGGCATTGTGCTTTGCGGGGATGACATAGCGCCTGCAGAAGAAATGGAAAACGGCTATAAGGTGAATATCAATTTCAGGCCAATAAAACTCTCCTCAGGAGACAAGAAAACAATGAACTTTGTGTATGCCCCTTCTGAGGTGACTGAAAGGATAAAGGAAATGACCTCAGAAAGGGAGGGAAAAGGACTTGTTGAATTTGGGGAAGAAAATTCAGTATTTTCCTGCAGATGCTTCTACGAAAAAATTTCCGGACAGTATGTGATATTCAGGGAATTTGATTTTGGAGCAATAAAGGATAAGAATTCCATTGAAGTGTTAAATGGCTCCCTACCAAAAGAAAAAGTGAAGAAAAGATGCCTTGAACTGCTCTTAGGAAGAAATGCACAAGGCAAAAGCATCAAGAAGAATGAGGAAAGTAATGAAGATGAAAAAGAGGAGGATGAAGGAAGGTGAAAGTTATGGAAAAAGAAAATGAGCTTCCATTTAAGTTCGCTAAGAACATCTATGTCGGCGAGGTATGCTATCTGATGGGGCAGGGGGATGAGCCGGAATATTACTACAGTCCATTTTTGGTTGTTGATGACTGCGAAAAAAATGCAAGTAAGAGATTCATTGATTATGCAATGAAATGCAACCCCTCAACAAAAAGAGAATTGTGGCAGGTTTGTACAGGTCCCAAGAAGATAAACACAGCAGGCATTGGTTTGGAGGCAGCGATAAAACTGTTTGAGCAGATAAAATACATTATAATCAAGGATGAAACTAAGTAAGAGATGATAAAAAGATGAAAATTAAAATCATAAAAGCTGAACAGCACGGCAGGCTGGCTACTTACAGCATAGACCAGTATGGGGGCTGGGAATTGGATGGCAGCACATCTGGAGAATTGTATAACTTTGAGTTATGGAGTGGTTATCATAAAAATCCGCTGAGAGCGTCCTACTCCGGACTAAAGTCCGGAGTTTGACCGGACGCTCTCTTAATCGCGGATTTTTAGGATGCTAAAAGCGGCTTATCTCCAATCTGAAGATTGGAGTTTTGCCGCTTTTCTGCATAACTATCTGGCGAAACGCATTGATGAAGCAGAAGTTGGGAGGATAGTAAATATTTTCACCAAAGATTTGTCAATGGAATCTTTTGACCCTGATTATGACGGTAAATGGCATCATGGAGCTACAGCTGGCCCCTATTATTTTACAAAAGAGAACTGCCTTTTTGAAACCCAAATCATGGAAACTATTCCCAGCGACTGCGTCCACAAGCTGAGATTGGGCGGGCCTGAGAAAGAAGTCGACAAATTATATGAAAATATCATTGCCGAAGTTAAAAAGGGAATCATCTGGGGCTCCCTCTGGGCTCCTGATGTAAATGTTAAGAACTTATACAAAAAGATAGAGACAAAAGAAAATATTTATGAGGCAGACGAAGGCATTGACCTGAGAAAATTTGAGTCAATATCCAGGCTCGAGGAATTCTTGAAATCAGGCGGAAAGATGAAGCTGTGAAAAACTGAGAGGCGCAATTATGGGTGAAAAGCAATCAGCAGGGAAAAAAGAGAAGAGTTTGGAAGGGAAGCTGAAAGCTCTTGAGAAAAGAGAAAACTATGGCATACTATTTGCTGATAATAATGTAATCAAATATGCCACATTAGACAGTAGGAAAGAAGTTGAAAAAATTTACAAAATAAAAGAAGAAACTTATGGATATTTGCAGGCTTTGTTGGCTGCTCAGGATGACATTTACTTTCAAAATGAAAAGCTTGAAATCTGTTCTTTGTTCGGGAGCTTCCAGTCAATTGAGAGAGAATTTATAACTCAATCGATTATTGATTTTGGCGGAAGGATTCTGGATGCTGGATGTTATAGGCCTTATGGGCTTTTTGAGACATTAACAAATAAAGCACTAATAACACAAGACGAATTAGATAAGAGGAACTATACGGGTATAGCCTCCCTGTGCTCTTTTCAGAACAAATTATACGCTCTCCTTCCGAATAATAAGAATGAACACAGTTTTGCAGAACTTAAAGAAAACAATGGAAGATATAAAATAGGAGATGAAATAATTCATTACAATGACATACCTAATCCTCACATTTGTCAGGCTACAATCCTGCCAGAACTTCCTTCAATAATTAAAGGCAAGAAGTATGATTTTTCTGTTCTGTCATGTGCGAGTTCGTGTTATCTGGATTTGAACGGCAAAAAAATAGAGGGAACAGAAGAGAATTTCTTTTACAGGCTTATAACAGAAGACAAATTCATTGACATGTTTGCAACAGAAGACAATTTCATTTATAGGTTTGCAATTTTGAGTTCTAACAGTGATAGGGCAGAAGTGATTTATGCAAAAAATTGTGAAATAAAGTTTGCTGATATAGATTTGAATAAGAAAACTGCAAAAACAAGAAAACTAATTCCAACATCAAAGTTTGATGGTGGCTTGGATGTGGTGAGAAATAAGGAATTGCATAACAAGCTGATAAGAGCCGGCGAGGAGTTAAAATGAAAATAAAGATTGAAGAAAGGAGTCAGTTATATGTGCATGCAGATGAGTGGGATGAATATGGATGCCCTCTTACACTGGATCTTGAGAAAGTATATCCCAAATTAGAGGAGTTCCTTAATGAAAAATCGGAAAAAAGGATTTTACAAAATTATAGACCATTTGGAGATTGGTTTGAAGATGGAATTATTTCTTCACCGAGTTTGAAAGAATCATATCATATTAAAGAATGTTTATTGGAACATAAAACTCATAGTTGCAATTTATTGGAAGATAAAATTCATGGTTGCAACCAAGTGTTGGGTGCAGGAGGAATTATGCATACACTCAAAATAGCTGGAAAGCCAGAAAAGGTCGATGAACTTTCTGGACAAATTATTTATTCTGTTATCTTCCACCTCATCTATTTTGGGGGAAATCTCCATCATTATTATGATAATACAAGTGTTAAGATTTATGAAGTTCCAGGTGATTTTAACCTGAAAAGCTTTAACTCAATCTCAGAGCTGGAAAAGGCGCTCTCTTCTTTTGAAAAGAGTGAATGAGGCAGGCATTAAGACACTTTGGGCAGGAAAGCTTTAAGTTATCAGGTGGCATATTGATTCTGGCATGAGCAAAATCTGCCTTAAGAGAGAGCATCTGGATGAGATAGTTGCCCACTGCATTGAGGAGTTTCCAAAAGAGGCGTGCGGAATAGTTTCCGGCAGTGGAAATTCTTGCATTGGCGGCGCAGCAGAGAAGGTTTACAGGACAGTGAATGTTTCTGAAACGCCATACAAACTAT